>Ga0226835_1001204_pt1 | contig 15483 bp, 15 predicted proteins | sample LAC_MetaG_1_FD_163627 | JGI IMG/M metagenome (GOLD analysis project Ga0226835, IMG submission 163627) | Anaerobic ammonium oxidizing microbial communities from anammox membrane bioreactor (MBR) in UC Berkley, California, United States -... | ecosystem: Engineered > Bioreactor > Anaerobic >...
TCCGAGATGGCGGTCGACGGCATCCAGACGAACCTTGCGCTGCATCGCGAACTGCTGGCCGATGCGCACTTCGTCACCGGCGGCACCTCGATCCACTACCTCGAGCGCAAGCTCGCGCTGCGCGGCGTCTGAGCCGCGGCGCAAGGCGAAGCTCCCGATGTGGTCGGAGGTCGTCTTCGTCGTCGAGCGCGACGCGGTCGACGCCTGGTCCGACGCACTGCTCGAGGCCGGCGCCGCCTCGGTGCAGGCCGAAGACGCGGACGCCGACTCGGGCGACGAGGCGCCGCTGTTCGGCGAGCCGGGCGAGCCGGCTCCGGCGAGCGGGTGGCAACGCACGCGACTGTCCGCGCTGGTGGCGGCGGGCACCGATGCGCCGGCGCTGCTGGCACGCGCGGCGGCCATCTGCGCGCACCAGGCACCGGCCGGCTTCGACCTGCGCGAAGTGCCCGACCAGGACTGGGTGCAGGCCACGCAGTCGCAATTCGCGCCGATCCCGGTGGGGCGCAGGCTCTGGATCACGCCGTCCTGGCACCTGGCCGGACACGAAACCGGCGCGCCGCCGCCATTGGTCGATGGCCGGCACGCGATCGTGCTCGATCCGGGCCTCGCCTTCGGCACCGGCAGCCATCCTACGACGCGGCTCTGCCTCGAATGGCTCGACGAGCACCTGCGCGGCGGCGAGCGCGTGATCGACTACGGGTGCGGCTCGGGCATTCTCGCGATCGCGGCTGCGCGGCTCGGCGCGGCCAGCGTCTGCGCGATCGACATCGATCCGCAGGCACTCGCGAGCGCACGGCGCAACGCGGCGGTCAACGCGGTGTCGCTGGACGTTCGCGCGACCGGCGATCCGCCCCCCGATGCGGCCGACGTCGTCGTCGCCAACATCCTCGCGAACCCGCTGCGCCTCCTCGCGCCGCTGCTGTCCGCGCTGGTCGCGCCGGGCGGACGGCTGGTGCTCGCCGGGCTGCTCGATCGGCAGGCCCCGGAAATCGCCGCCTGCTACCCCGAGATCGCGCTGCGGGCCTGGCGCTCGCTCGAGGGCTGGACTTGTCTGGCCGGAGCGCGCCGGTCATGATCGGGGCGGCAAGCGCACATATCGCGCGAACTTCCCGCTGATTCACCGAGTCCGATGGCCCTCGCGACCACCTGCCCCCAGTGCAAGACCAGCTTCAAGGTGGTGCCCGACCAGCTGAAGCTGCGCCGCGGCCTGGTGCGCTGCGGCGCCTGCCAGCACGTGTTCTCGGGGATCGACTTCCTGCGCTACGTCGACGAATCGAAGCCGGCGCGCCACGCCGCTTCGGCGGCGACGACACGTCCCGCGGACGACGCCCTGCAGACCGCGTTCTTCCTGCCGGAGACGATCCTCGCCACGCCGCCCGCTGCCTCCCCGGCAGGGATGCAGCCGCCGGTGCCGGAGCCCGATGCGCAATCGCCCGGACCAGCCAGCGACGACACCGTCGCAACCCAAACGCTTGCGGAGGACGCCGTCGCGGCCGAAACCACGCCGGCCGAAACCACGCCGGCCGAAACCACGCCGGCCGAAGCTGCACCGGACGAAGCTGCGCCGGACGAAGCCGCAGCGTACGAAGCCCCGCCGGATGTGGCTGCGGACGAATCGGCGACCAGCAGAACACCGGCAACCGGGATCGGCATGCTGGAGTCGATGACGCCGGTCGACGCGCTCCACGGCCCGGCGGAGCACGAGGTCGATGCCGCGATCGGCCTTGCCGAAGCGATTGCCGAAGGGATCGCCGAGGACATCGACGACGAGGCCAGTGAAGGCAACGGCGACGGCCGGGACGGCGCCGCCGACACGGACGCAGACGCAGCCATTCCCGCCACCGGGGCGCCCGATCCATGGCGCACGGGCGACCACGCGATCGACGAGATCGTCGCCTGGACAACGCAAACCGTTGAACCGGTGGACATCGAGGAGGCGCAGGTCGAGTCGCTCACCGCAACGACACCCCCCGGCTTCCCGGAGATCGACGCCGAAGACCGGATCGGTCGCGACGGGATCCGCTTCGGCGCACACGACGAGATCCACCACGGGACTGCCGAGGATGTTCGCGACGGACTGCGCTCCGACTTCCGGAGCATGGGCTTCGACGAAACGCGTCCGCAGGAAGCTCGCGACGGGCGCCAACCCGCGGTTCCCGATCACGACCGCGACCGCTTCGGCCCTGGCGCTTCGCGCCTTGCGGCACCGGTCATCGCTGCGGTCGCAACCGGGCCGGACGAGGAAGAAGACGAATCGGCGATCGACTACTTCTCTTCGGCACGCCGCGGAATCGGCTTCATCGACCGGCACGGGCCGTTCGCGCTGGCCGGCGTGGTGTTGCTGGCACTGCTGCTGGGCGCGCAGTGGACGATCGGGCAGCGCTCGATGATCGCCGCGCGCGTGCCCGCCCTCGCCCCCGCGCTGTCGTCGATCCTGGCTCCCTTCGGACTGGACATCGGCCTGCCCCGCGACCTCGGTTCGCTCACGATCGAGTCGTTCGAACTGCAGGCCTCGGCCGCGCCCGGCGTGCTGGCGATGTCGGCGTTGCTGCGCAACCGCGCCGACTACACGGTGAGCTGGCCGTCGATGCAGCTCACGCTCACCGACGCGGGCAACCGCGTGCTGGTTCGAAAAGTGCTGGGCCCCGACGATTACCTGCGCGAGTCGCACGGCGGCGACGGATTGCCGCCACGCGCAGAATGGCCGCTGCGGCTCGCGCTCGAGGCCGATGACCTTCAACCGGCCGGCTACTCGGTCGTCCTCTTCTATCCATAACCCCGGGAGTCACGATGTCACGACGCGTGCTGATCAGCGGTTCGGTCGCCTACGACACGATCATGGTGTTCGAAGGTCACTTCAAGGATCACATCCTGCCCGACCGGGTGCACATGCTCAACGTCTCCTTCCTGGCGCCGAAGCTCAAGCGCGAATACGGCGGCTGCGCCGCCAACATCGCGTACAACCTGAACGGACTCGGCGGCAACGCGGTGGTGCTCGCCACGATCGGCCGCGACGGCGGCGACTACCTCGCGCGTCTCGCCTCGCTCGGCATCGACGTCTCGCAGGTGCGCACGCTCGAGGACCGGTACACCGCGCAGGCATTCATCACCACCGACCTCTCGGACAACCAGCTCAGCGCGTTCCATCCCGGAGCGATGAGCGACGCGCACGCGGTGTCGGCAGCGAGCGCGCAGCGCGCCGGCGAACCGGCCGCATTCGGCATCGTGGCGCCCAACGGACGCGACGCGATGTTGCAGCATGCACGCGAGTTCACCGAGGCGGGCGTGCCCTGGATCTTCGATCCCGGCCAGGGGCTGCCGATGTTCGACGGCGAGGCGCTGCGCGCCTTCGTCTCGAGCGCTACCGCCGTCACGGTCAACGACTACGAGGCATCGCTGCTCGTCGAGCGCACCGGCTGGAGCGAACCGCAGATTGCCGAGCGCGTGCAGGCGCTGATCGTCACCCGCGGGGCGCACGGCTCGCGCGTCTACGAGCCGGGACGCATGACCGAAGTGCCTCCGGCGGCGATCTCGCGTGCGGTCGACCCGACCGGTTGCGGCGACGCCTACCGCGGGGGAGTGCTGTTCGCGCTCGCCAACGGCGCGGACTGGGTCGACGCCGCGCGCCTGGGCAGCGTGATGGGCGCGATCAAGATCGAGCACCAGGGGCCACAGAACCACCGTATCGATCGCGACGAGGTCGCGCGCCGCTGCGTGCAGGCCTACGGCCGCGCGCCCTGGTAGAGCAGCGCCTCGAGTGCGCCTGCTTCGAACGGAGCCGCCACTTCGACCAGCTTGCGGCGCGCGGACTGCCCCGCGACCAGCCTCACCGAGCGCACCGGCACGCCCAGTCGTTCGGCCAGCAACCGCACGATCGCATCGTTGGCGCGGCCGTCGGTAGCGGGCGCCGTCACCCGCAGCTTCAGGCACCCGTCGTGCTCGCCGACGACCTCGGCGCGCGCCGCGCCGGGCTGTGCGGCGACGCGGATTCGCCACGCGCCCGGCGCACCGCTCAGCCAGCGGGGAAGCGGTGACGGCACGCGGGGATCGGCAGCCCGGGCGTCGCGCCGGATCGCGCCGCTCAGGCGGCAATCGCGACGAACGACGGCGCGACCGACTTGAGCATGGTGAGCAGCATCTGCAACAACAGGATCAGCACCAGCGGCGACAGGTCGACGCCGCCGATCAGCGGCACCACGCGGCGGATCGGGGAGAGGAACGGCTGCGTCAGCGCATCGATCGTCGGCGCGATCGGCGCATGGGGGTTGACCCAGGACAGCACCGCCAGCAGCAGCACCAGTGCGGTGAGCAGCCACAGCGACCACTCGACCAGCCATACCAGCGCGAGCAGCACGACCGCGCCGAAGGCCGGCGTGCGACCCCGCCCGAAGATCATGACCCAGGCCGCCGCCAGCACGATCGCCAGCAGCAACGCCGCTGCGAGGCTCGCCCAGTCGATGCTGCGCGGCCCCTTGCGGGCAGCCGGCAGCATTCCGCGCAACGGGCGGACGATCCATTCGGTGATCGCGATGACGAACTGCGCAACCTGGTTGCGCGGACCGAGCCCGAGCCAGTTCAGGTATGCGCGCAGCACGCACGCTGTCGCGAGCAGGCTGCCGAGCGTTTCGAGCAGGAGCCAGAGTGCCTGGTGCATGGGGTCCGATCGGGAATCGCGGAGGATTCTCGCACAGGAAAAAGAATCCCGCGGCGCCTGCCCGGCGCACGCGGGATTCCGGTTCGGCCGCGGCCCCGCCCCATGGAGGCGGCGCCGCGCGCGGCGCAAGCGCGAAGGCTTACGGGCGGCTGCCGGTCGGGAACGGCCACGCAGCGGCCGGGTTCAGCGGTTTGGCCGCCGGCGCAGGCGCAGGCTTGGCAGCAGCCGGCTTCTTCGCCGCTTTCTTCGCGGCGGCCTTCTTCGCGGCGGCCTTCTTCACCGCTTTCTTCGCGGCAGGTTTCTTCGCAGCCTTCTTCACCGCTTTCTTCGCGGCGGGCTTCTTCGCGGCGGCCTTCTTCACCGCTTTCTTCGCGGCAGGCCTCTTCGCGGCGGCCTTCTTCACCGCTTTCTTCGCGGCGGGCTTCTTCGCAGCGGCCTTCTTCACCGCTTTCTTCGCGGCGGGCTTCTTCGCAGCGGCCTTCTTCACCGCTTTCTTCGCGGCTTTCCTGGCAGTTGCCATGAGGGATCTCCTTTGCTCAGGGATGTTGCGATGGTGGAAACCCGTGCCCGGCTGCCCGAAGGCAGGTTCGGTACGAGCTATTCATCGGCGCAAGAACCTGGTGCAAGCGTGTTGCCGTTCCTGCGCTAATGAATTCGGCGCAAAAAAAACGCCGGACCCGAAGGCTCGGCGCTGTTGCGAAGTCGATCCGCTGCGGGGAAGAAAGCCCCGCGGACAACGGGTGCCGTATCGTCGCCGCCGACTGCACGTCCCTGGTTTCTGCGATCGACCTCAATTCGGATCCTGTCTCATGGCCGCCCGATCTCGTCGATCCCGGGCGAGCGCGCGGCCGGCGCGAGGACGATTTCCGCGAGGGTCGGTGCAGATGCAGCATCGACCGGAAGGCCCGGAGTTCTGGCCGGTACCGGCCGGGCCGGTGCGGCGGAGATCGGTTTGTCCCAGGACAGCATCTGATGTCTCGCTTCAATAATTGCAGGTAACTACCTGTATTGCCGCGAGATCCCGCTGTTATTCACAAGCGCGATCTTACGGCCCATGTTGATTGCTTGCAACGATCGGGCGACATTCGGCTTGACTCGGGCGATATTTTGTCGGCGTTAACGCAACACATCGCTTCGACGAGCACGTTCATGAACGGCTGTCAAGTTGCATTGCCGAACGGCGTTCGGCCGCGTGCTTCGGGGCCGGAATCGCCAACCGCGCAGGCCTTCGCGCGACGCACGAGAAGCCAGCGTCAGTACGGTCGCACGAGTCCCCGGGCCTCGGGCAGCGCCAGCACGCGCTCCCACTCGAAGAACGGTCCCGGATCGTGCTTGCGCCCCGGCGCGATGTCGCTGTGCCCGGCGATCCAGCGCAACGGATGGCGCTCGCGCAGCCGCGCGAGCAGCGTCGCGAATCGGCGATATTGCGACTCGGTGAAACGGTGCTCGCCGTCGCCCTCGAACTCGATGCCGATCGAGAAATCGTTGCAGCGCTCGCGATCCATGAAGCGCGATGCGCCCGCGTGCCATGCACGGTCGTCGGTGGCGACGAACTGCAGCAACTGGCCACGGCGCCGGATCAGGAAGTGCGTGGAGACGCGCAGGCCGCGCAGCGGCTCGAACGACGGGTCGGCACGAGCGGCGAGTCGATTGGTGAACAGCCGCTCGATCGCGTCGCCCCGGAAGCATCCCGGCGGCAGGCTGATGTAGTGCACGACGACCAGATCGATCGTCGCGCCGGCGGGGCGCGCATCGAAGTTCGGCGAAGGCACGCGCCGGGCGCCGGCGATCCAGCCCGGCGCCGCTGTCACTAGTTCAGCCCCAGGCGCTGCATCCGGTAGCGCAGCGCACGAAACGTGATGCCGAGCAGGCGCGCAGCCGCGGTGCGGTTGTAGCGCGTCTTGTCGAGCGCGCGCTGGATCGCTTCGCGCTCGATCTGGTCGATGTAGTCGGGCAGCGACTCGGGGATGCCGTCTTCCGAGATGCGCACCGGCCGCCGCTCGCTCGAGGGCGCGGCGGCGTGCGGCTCGGCTTCGGACGCGGGTTCGGCGCGCTCGTTCTCGTCGACGTCGGACACCGCGGGCTTCAGCCCGAGATCTTCGACGTTGACCACTTCGCCGTTGGAGAAGGCGAGCGCGCGCTCGAGCATGTTCTCGAGTTCGCGCACGTTGCCCGGAAAGCCGTAGCTCTGCAGGTAGCGCAGCGTGACCGACGCGAGCCGCGGCGCCTGCGCCAGCCCGGCACGCCGGGCGAGCCGCGCGAGAATCGCCTCGGCGAGCGCGGGGACGTCCTCGAGGCGATCGCGCAGCGCCGGCAGCTTCAGTTCGATCACGTTGAGCCGGTAGTAGAGATCCTGGCGGAAGCGGCCGGCCGCGACGCATTGCGCGAGATCCTGGTGGGTGGCGCTGATGATGCGCACGTCGATCGCTTCCTCGACGGTGGCGCCCACCTTGCGCACCCGCTTTTCCTGGATCGCGCGCAGCAGCTTCACCTGCATTGCCAGCGGCAGGTCGGCCACCTCGTCGAGGAACAGCGTGCCGCCGCTGGCGGCCTGGAAGAAGCCGTCGCGATCCTGGTCGGCACCGGTGAACGCCCCCTTGCGGTGGCCGAAGAACTCGGCCTCCATCAGCGCCTCGGGAATGGCGCCGCAGTTGACCGCGACGAAAGGCCGTGTCGCACGCGGCCCGGACAGATGGATGAGCCGGGCCGCGAGTTCCTTGCCCGAGCCGGATTCCCCGGCGATCGCCACCGGCGCCATGCTGCGGGCCAGCCGCTGGATCTGCGCGCGCACCTCCTGCATCGCCGGGGACTCGCCCAGCAGTTGCCAGTCCGGGTCTCCTGGCACGGCGGTCGCGCGCGCCAGCGGCTGCTGCGCCGGAAGCTGGATCGCCGAGCGCACCAGGCTGCGCAGCGCGTCGAGCGCCACCGGCTTGGCAAGGTAGTCGAAGGCTCCGGCCTTCAGCGCGGCCACCGCATTCTCGGCGCTGCCGTAGGCAGTGATCACGGCCACCGGCGTCTGCGGATAGCCGCGATTGATCGTCGCCACCAGCCCCAGGCCGTCGCCGTCGGGCAGGCGCATGTCGGTGAGGCAGAGCGCGTAGTCGTGGCGCTCGAGCAGCGTGCCGGCCTCGGCAATGCTGCCGGCGCAATCGACGTCGAGTCCCATTCCGACCAGCGTGAGCTCGAGCAGTTCGCGCAGGTCGGCTTCGTCGTCGACCACCAGCACGCGCGGCGGTCGTCCGGCCACACGGGTTTCGGGTGCGCGAGCGGGGTCGCCGGAGTCGGTCATCGCGGCTCGCCCCTCTTCGGCTCGATCACGAACGCACTGCGATAGCGCCCCGGCGGCGACGCCGTCTCGTAGCGGATCGTCGCACCGTTCGCGTTGCACAACTCGCGCGTCAGGTACAGGCCCAGCCCGGTGCCCCGGCTGTCGGTCGTGAAAAAGGGTTCGAAGGCGTGTTCCAGCATTTCGGGAGGCAGGCCCGACCCGTCGTCGGCGACCGTCAATTCTAATCGATGGGCCTCGCGCTCGCGCCAGCCGATCATCACCGCACCCTCGGCCCCGGATGCGTAGCGCAGCGCGTTGCCAAGCAGGTTCAGCAACACCTGGCGCAGATGGTTCGAGTCGAAGCGGATCGGCCGATCGGTCTCCAGCCGGACCGCGATGCGTTGCCGGTCGACGCCCGAAGCCGCAGCGAATTCCGCGAGGAAACCCTTCAGGAAATCGCGCAGGTCGATCGACTCGTCGGCCGCACGCTCGCGCCGCGCAATCGAGAGCACGTCCTCGACGATGCGGTCGATGCGCACCGTGTTGTCCTCGACGATGCGGGCCAGGCGCGCGAGCGCCGGATCGTCGATGCGCTCGGCGAGCAGGCTGTTGGCATGGCGGATCGCGGCCAGCGGATTGCGCACCTCGTGCGCGATCGACGCCGACAGCCTGCCCATCGAGGCCAGCTTGAGCTGCTGCGCGCGCTCTTCCACCAGTCGCTGGTCTTCGAGCATCACGACTGCATCGCCGCTGCCGTCGCCGCCGAGGAAGCGCAGGCCGATGCGCACCACCCCGCCGCCCGGTGCAGGCAGGCTCAGCTCCGCTTCGGCATGCGCGGCGCTGCCGCCCTCGCGCCAGCGTGCGTATGCCTGGCGCAGCGAAGCCCACGCCGCACCGCCGGCCGACGGCGCGCCGGCCGCGAGCGTCGGCACCCGGGCTCCGACGCCGAGCAACATGCGTGCGGCCGGGTTCATCGTGGTGACGTCGCCGTCGGCACCGACGACCAGTACGCCCTGTTGCAGTTCGGCGACCACCTGCGAGGTCACCGCGAACTGGCGGCGCAGGTCCTCGCCCCGGCGCCAGGCGATCTCCTCCTGCGCGTGCAGCCGGATCGCCAGCCAGTTCACCGTCATGGCGGTCGCGAAACAGGCGATGCCCACCAGCCCCGCGGTCATCGTCACGCCGGGTTCGCCGCTGCCGCGCAGCATCGACCAGCCCGCCTCGGCCAGCACCAGCAGCGTGGCCACGGCTGCGAACGACGCCGCCATGCGCCGCGTCGAGACGACCGCCGCGCCCGCGACGGCAACGATCAGCAGCACCACGACGCCGGTTCGCAGGCCGCCTGCAGCGTGCATCAGCGCGGTCAGCGCCAGCAGGTCGGTCAGCGCATGCACCACGAGCATCGCATCGAAGCGGCCGTAGAAGCGGTGCAGCGTCGACAGGTAGAGGATCGCCGCCAGCAGGTAGACGACGACGACCCGCTCGAACCAGGCCGGGTCGTTAAGTTCGGCCGCGAAGCGACCGATATCCTGCAGCGGCACGAACGCCAGCAGCGTCAGCGCGATCGCGACGCGGCTGGTTGCCAGCCAGCGCAAGGCCGCGCGGTACGAATCGGCAGGAGCGGCCGCGGGATCCGGAATCGAGGCCGGGACGCCGTCGCCGATCATCGACGATGCTGCCGGGCCCGGTGAGCGTCGCGGTGCGCCGGGTCGCAATAGTGGTGCCCGCCGTCGACGAAAGCGTCGGAAGCCGGCAGGAACACGCCGCAGTGCTCGCACTGGACCATCATCTCGCCGCCCGGTTCGCCGGCGCGCTGCGCCTTGCCGGAAGACCGCGGCGGCGTCGCCTGCGCGCCGGGGACGCCTGCTTCGTCCCGCGCCGCCTCGCGTCTGCGCTGGCTGATCGCGACCAGTTTCATCGCCAGCATGGCGAGCGCCACCAGCACCAGCCAGAACAGCAGCTTGCCCATCAGTGGCGCTGCAGGATCACTTCGAGCACGAGGCGGCTGCCGACGTAGGCGAGCAGCAGCAGCGCGAAGCCGCCAAAAGTGAGCCGCAACGCGGTGCGCCCGCGCCAGCCGCGCAGCCACCGGCCGGCGAGCAGCACCGCGAAGACGGTCCAGGCGACGAGCGAGAACACGGTCTTGTGGTCGAAGCGCAGCGGCTGGCCGAAGATCTCCTCGGAGAACAGCACGCCGCTGAACGCGGTGAGCGTGAGCAGCGCAAACCCCAGGCCGATGAAGCGGAACAGGATGCGCTCGAGCACCAGCAGCGGCGGCAGGTCTTCGAGAAAGCGCGCGAACGGCGAGCCGCGCGCGCCGGCCGCCTGCGCGCCGCCGTGCAGCGCGCGCTCGGCCGCTGTCATCAGCAGCGCGTGCAGCGCCGCCATCGCCAGCACGCCGTAGGCGAGCGTGCCGATCAGCAGGTGCGGCAGGAACAACGGACGCCCGGCCTGTGCGCTGAGGTCGAGGCCGGGAAACAGCAGCGGCAGCGGCACCGACAAGGCTGCGGCCGGCAGCACGACGCTGCGCAGCGCCTCGACGCGCACCGACAGGCCTTCGATCCACATGACCGCGACGCCGATCCAAAGCGTGGCCGAGAGGATCGGTGCGAAGCCGAAGTGCCAGCCGTCCTCGCCGTAGACGGCTGCGTACAGCGTACCGGCGTGCAGTGCGAGCCCGACCAGCATCAGCGCAGCCGCGAACCGGGCCGGCATCCGCCAGGCAACGAGGTAGGCAAGCGCGGCGAGCAGGTGAACGATAACCAGTAGAATCTGCACCGATCCAGTTTACTCCAAGGCCATGCTCGAGAACCTGTCGCAACGCCTGTCGCGCGTCGTCAAGACGATGCGCGGCGAGGCCCGGCTGACCGAGGCCAACACGCAGGAGATGCTTCGCGAGATCCGCGTCGCCCTGCTCGAGGCCGACGTCGCGCTGCCCGTGGTGCGCGACTTCATCGCCCGCATCCGCGAGAAGGCGCTCGGCCAGGAGGTCGTCGGCAGCCTGACGCCGGGCCAGGCACTGGTGGGCGTGGTGCACCGGGAGCTCACCGAACTGATGGGCGGCAAGACCGCCGAACTCGACCTCGCCAGCCAGCCGCCCGCGGTCGTGCTGATGGCCGGCCTGCAGGGCGCCGGCAAGACCACCACCGTCGGCAAGCTCGCGAAGTGGCTGCGCGAGACGAAGAAGAAGAAGGTGCTCACCGTGTCGTGCGACGTCTATCGCCCGGCCGCGATCGAGCAGCTGCGCACGGTCGCGGCACAGGCCGGCGCCGACTTCTTCGCCTCCACGCCCGACCAGAAGCCGGCCGACATCGCCGGCGCGGCGCTGCAGTGGGCGCGCACCCATTACCACGACGTGCTGCTGGTCGACACCGCCGGCCGGCTGGCGATCGACGAAGAGATGATGCGCGAGATCGCCGCGCTGCACGCGCAGCTGCGGCCGATCGAGACCCTGTTCGTCGTCGACGCGATGCAGGGGCAGGACGCGGTCAACACCGCCAGGGCGTTTCGCGAGACGCTGCCGCTCACCGGCGTGGTGCTCACCAAGCTCGATGGCGACGCGCGCGGCGGCGCCGCGCTGTCGGTGAAGGCGGTCACCGGCGCGCCGATCAAGTTCGTCGGCGTCGGCGAGAAGCTGTCGGGGCTGGAAGGCTTTCACCCCGAGCGGATGGCCAACCGCATCCTCGGCATGGGCGACATCGTCTCGCTGGTCGAGGAGGCGCACAAGGCGGTCGACGAGAAAGCGGCGAAGGCGCTGGCCGAGAAGCTGAAGGCCGGAAACCGCTTCGACCTGAACGACTTCGCCGCGCAGCTCGGCCAGATGAACCGCATGGGCGGGCTGGCGTCGCTGCTCGACAAGCTGCCGTCGCAGCTGCAGCAGGCCGCCGCGAGCACCGACATGTCGCAGGCCGAGCGGCAGATGCGCCGGATGCACGCGATCATCCAGTCGATGACCCGCGCCGAGCGCTCGAAACCCGAGCTGATCAAGGCCAGCCGCAAGCGGCGCATCGCCGCCGGCGCGGGCGTGTCGGTGCAGGAGGTCAACCGGCTGCTCGCGCAGTTCGACCAGATGCAGTCGATGATGAAGAAAATGCAGAAGGGCGGCCTCGCGAAGATGATGCGCGGCATGAAAGGCATGCTGCCCGGAATGCGTTAGGGCGGTAGACTCGGCATCGATGAACACCGTCGATGCCAGCACGCCCCCTGCGCCCTGCGCCGACCTCGACTCGCTCAGGCAGCGATTCGGCGGCCGCCTCCTGACCGACGCCGCCGACCTCGAACCGTTCCTGATCGACTGGCGCCGCCGCTACGTCGGCCGCGCGCTGGCGGTGGCGATGCCCGACTCGGTCGAAGAGGTCGCCGCAGTGGTGCGCTGGTGCGCCGAGCAGCGCGTCGCGGTCGTCCCGCAGGGCGGCAACACCGGCCTGGCCGGCGCAGCCACCCCCGATGAGGCCGGACGCTCGATCGTGCTCTCGCTCGCGCGCCTGAAGCGGGTGCGCGCGGTCGACACGGTGAACAACTCGATCACGGTCGAAGCGGGCTGCACGCTCGCCGAAGTGCGCGCGGCCGCCGAAGCCGCCGGCCGGCTGTTTCCGCTCAGCCTGCCCTCCGAAGGTTCGTGCACCATCGGGGGCAACCTGTCGACCAACGCGGGCGGCGTGGCGGTGCTGCGCTACGGCAACGCCCGCGAACTGTGCCTGGGCCTGGAAGTGGTGAGCGCCGACGGCGACATTTGGCATGGCCTGCGCGGGCTGCGCAAGGACAACACCGGCTACGACCTGCGCGATCTGTTCATCGGCGCCGAAGGCACGCTGGGCGTGATCACCGCGGCAACGCTGAAGCTGTATCCGCAGCCGGCGGCGCAGATCACCGCGATGGCCGCGGTCGGCGACCCGCACGCCGCGCTGCGTCTTCTGAAACAGGCGCAATCGGCACTCGGCTCGTCGCTCACCGCGTTCGAACTGATCTCCGACCTCTGCCTCGAACTGGTCGCAAAGCACTTCCCCGAGCATCGCCGGCCGTTCGCGCAGCCGAGCCCTTACTACGTGCTGCTCGAGACCTCCGACAGCGAAGGCGAGGCGCATGCCGCCGCGATGTTCGAGGCGCTGATGGAGCGCGCAATCGAAACCGGGATCGTCACCGACGCCGTCGTCGCCACTTCGGGCGCGCAGAGCCGCGCGCTCTGGGCGCTGCGCGAACTGATCTCGGACGCGCAGGCGCTCACCGGCAAGAACATCAAGCACGACGTCTCGGTGCCGATCTCGTCGATCGGCGAGTTCGTCGAGCGCACCAACGCCGAACTGCAGCGGCGCTTCCCCGGCATCCGCATGGTGGTCTTCGGGCACCTGGGCGACGGCAACCTGCACTACAACGTCTCGCCGCCGGTCGATCGCACCGGACCCGCACACGAAGACGAGTTCCTCGCGCTGCAGCCGGCGATCAACCGGGTGACGCACGACGCGGTGCACGCGTTCGGCGGGTCGATCTCGGCCGAGCACGGGCTGGGGCAGCTGCGCCGCGACGAGGCCGCGCGCTACAAATCGACGGTGGAGATGGCGCTGATGCGGCGGATCAAGCAGGCGCTCGACCCGCTGGGGATCATGAATCCGGGGAAGGTTCTGCCGCCGGGCTGATCAGGCCTGCGCGCCCCAGCTGCGCAGTCGGCCCGTATCGACGTGGACGAAGTTCGAGCGCGGGTAGTACCCCACCCCGCCTGCCTGCATCGACAGCGCGGCACGGTGCAGCGTCGCCAGCGGCACGCCGGGCATCCGGATGTCGATTGCGCGACCCGACATGTGCAGGCTGCGCGTCGCCACGCCGTTGCTGCGCGCGTGCAGCATCGCGTTCGTGGCCGGTGAACGGTAACCCGAGATCACGTGGAAGGGCCGCGTGCCGGTGCCGAGCAGCGCGCCGAGCTGGTCGAGCTGGTCGAGCAGCGCGCGGTCGATCGGGAACACTTCGCCGCTGCGATGATCGCGCAGCACCCGGTCGATTTCGGCAACCGCGTCGGTGAGATAACGGCCGTTCTCGCGATAGACGACGTCGAGCGATTCACCGGTGTGAGTATTCACGAATGCGAGCCGCGCGACCTCGTCGATCGCCGGATCGGCACGGCGCGGCAGTGCCAGCGCGCCTCGCGCCGCAGCGCCGCCCACCACGGCACCGACCCCCATGCGGAACAACTGCCGGCGAAACGGCATCCTGACCATCATCCACCCCCTGCGGTTCGTCGTGCACCGCCGTCGCGATCGACGCCGACCTCGCGGGCCAGCCCGTCGCGGGCGCGCAGCATGGTTTCGATCAGCCTCCAGTCTAACGAGTCTGGCGCAATACCACGTTCGACCGCGATCGCGCGCACGTCGCCGAGCGTACCGACCCCCTTGCGGTAGGGATCCGGATTCGCCTCGAACCAGATCCGGCCGTCGTCGCCCTGCGCCATCAGCAGCGGCTGGTAGACGATGCGGCCCGGCTCGCCGACGGCCACCCGATCGAACAGTTGCGCGATGTCGTCCGGATGCATGCGGATGCAGCCGTGCGAACGAAAACCGTACACGCTGGCCGGTGCGTTCGTCCCGTGAATGCCGATGGCCGGCAGGCTCAGCCCGATCCAGTGGCGCCCGAGCGGATTGTCGGGGCCCGGCGGCACCCGCGTGAGCACCGGCTTGCCTGCGCGTCGCGACTCTTCCTGGATCGAGACCGGAACGATCCAGGTCTTGTCGGTCTCGCGGGTGCGCACCGTGAATTCGCCGGTCGGCGTGGGCCAGCTGGCACGACCCACGGCCACCGGATAGGCGCTCGCAAGCCTTCCCTCGCGAAACAGGAACAGCATCCGCTGCGCCACGTTGATCAGGATGCCGTCGTCGAGCGGCGGCGGAACCACGTGGCGCGCACTCACCTGCAGCACCTGGCCCGGCCGCAGCGGCTTGCGCGGATCGAGCGCGTTCTGCTGCGTGATCAGCGGCACCGACACGCCATAGCGCGCGCCGATCGAGACCAGGCTGTCGCCGCGTGCGACCACGTGCTCGCCCGACCGGTCGGCGATCGCGTCCGGGTGTGCAGGGGCTGCCGACGACGACGCGGCAAGCGGCGGCGGCACAGCGAGGAAAGCACAGCAGAGCGCCGCGCGTGCGCCGCGCAGGGCCGCGCGCGCCCCGAGGCGGCGGGCGAAGAGACGATGCACTTCAGAGCCCCAGGTACGCTTCCTTCACCCGCGGGTCGTCGAGCAGCGCGGCGCCGCTGCCTTCGAGCACGATGCTGCCGTTCTCGAGCACCCAGGCGCGGTCGGCCAGTTGCAGCGACGCCGCCACGTTCTGCTCGACGAGCAGGATCGTCATGCCCTGCGCATGCAGTTCGCGGATGGTGCGGAACACCTCGGCCACCAGCGCGGGCGACAGGCCGAGCGAGGGCTCGTCGAACATGATCATCCGGGGCGCACCCATCAGGCAGCGGCCGATCGCGAGCATCTGCTGCTCGCCGCCGGACAGCGTGCCGGCCAGCTGCGCCGCGCGCTCCTTCAGCCGCGGGAACATCGCGAACACGCGCTCGAGCGTCATGGCTGCCT
>Ga0226835_1001206_pt1 | contig 15460 bp, 11 predicted proteins | sample LAC_MetaG_1_FD_163627 | JGI IMG/M metagenome (GOLD analysis project Ga0226835, IMG submission 163627) | Anaerobic ammonium oxidizing microbial communities from anammox membrane bioreactor (MBR) in UC Berkley, California, United States -... | ecosystem: Engineered > Bioreactor > Anaerobic >...
CCCGCGATGAGGGCGTACGGAATACTTTTGGCGGCGGCGTATTTCAATTGTTTGCCCAAACCATCCGCGTCGTACCACGTTTCCGCATTGACGCCCGCCGCGCGCAGTTCCATCGTTAAAGCCAGCGCCGCCGCGCGTCGTTCCGCATCAAACACCGTGACCAAAACTTGCGTCACGGTCTTGCCCAGATTCGGCGGAAACATTTGCAGCTCGTCCATCACGTCAATGATGCGTTCGATGCCGATGGTCGTTCCCGTTGCGGGCAGCGAATTTTTGCTAAAGAGTCCAATCAATCCATCATACCGTCCGCCGCCGGTGAGCGAACCGATTTTGGGTTCGGTGACGACGGTTTCAAAAATGGGGCCGGTGTAATATTCCAGCCCGCGCACCATCGTCAAATCCACCTGCAAGCGCGCGGGCTTTACGCCCAGCGCGCGCGCGTAACCGAGCAATTGTTCCAGTTCGGCGATGCCCTGTACGCCGCGCGGATACGCGCGCAATGTTTCGCGCCACGCGTGCAGGTCGTCAACGGGCAGGGCGACCAGCGCGAGAATTTTTTCCACTGCCGCGTCGGGAATTTCATTCGCAATCATTTCTTGGCGCACGCCCTCGCGGCCGATTTTTTCCAATTTATCAATGGCGCGATACAAACCGCCGAGCCGGGCAGGGGGGACGCCGGAATACTCGCCCAACGCGGTCAGGACTTGGCGATGGTTGAGTTTGGTCACAAACGCGTCAAAGCCGAGTTCGCTCAAAATCGTAAAGATCATGGCAATGATTTCGGCGTCGGCGAGCATGGAGGATGCGCCGACAATGTCGGCGTCGCATTGAAAAAATTCGCGATAGCGACCCTTTTGCGGTCGTTCCGCGCGCCACACTGGCGCGATTTGATAACGCTTGAACGGTTTGGTCACTTCGGGATTCATGGCGACGACGCGCGACAATGGCACGGACAAATCGTATCGCAGCGCGAGTTCTTCTTTGCCTTCACGATGGCGCGCGTCGTAAATCAATTTTTCCGCGTCGGGTCCGTACTTGCCCGTCAAAGTTTGCGCGAGTTCCAGCGCGGGCGTTTGCAGCGGCTCGAAACCAAAACGTTCAAAAACATTTTCAATGACGCGCATCACATAACGCCGCCGCAACATTTTCTGCGGCATAATATCGCGCATTCCGCGCGGCAAACGGGGTTCGACAAACGTCGTCATGCAATTCCTCCAAAAATTATTGGACGCCATCCAACAATGCGGCGGCGTGAATCAACGCGGCGGCGGCAGTCAAGTCGCGGTCCATAACGCGGTCCTCAGCCAAATAGGGAACGTCCGCCCGCAAACGCGCAAACGCCGCGCGCGTGCCTTGCCCCAACATCTCGCTGCCTTTGCCTTTATTGCGTAAGCGCAAGTCCAGCGCCTGCGCGGCGGCGACAAGTTCGATGGCGAGAATGTGTTCGACGTTCCACACGATTTCGCGCAAATGCCGCGCCGCGTTCGCCGCCATGGGCACGTGGTCTTCTTGATTCGCGCTGGTGGGAATGGAATCGAGAACGTCGGGATGCGCGAGCGTTTTATTTTCCGAAACGAGCGCGGCGGCGGTGACATGCGCCATCATCAAACCGCTATTCAAACCGCCGCGTTCGACCAACATCATCGGCAAGCCGTCATTCAGTTTGCCGTCGAGCAAACGGAACGTGCGGCGTTCGCTAATCGAACCGATTTCGGCGACGGCGATTGCCAGCAGCGCGGCGGACATGGCGACGGATTCGCCGTGAAAGTTGCCGCCGGATAAGGCGACGCCATTTTCACCTTCCGCTTGAACAAAGATGAGAGGATTGTCCGTCGCCGCGTTGATTTCTTCTTCGAGCCGCGCCGTCGCATACCGCAGCGCGTCCAACGCCGCGCCCGCCACTTGCGGCGCGCAGCGAATGGAATAGGCGTCCTGCACGCGCTGCGCCTCGTCCACCAACTGACTGCCTTGAAGCCACGCGCGAATTTGCGCGGCGATTTCTTGCTGGCCGCGATGACGCGCCGCGTCATGAATGCGCGCGTCAAAGGCATTGGCGGCGCCGCGCACCGCTTCCACCGTCAGCGCCGTGGCGAGCGCGCTGTGCGCGATGAGATTGCGCGCGTCGGCGGCGGCGAGCAGCGTGAGGGCGGTGGAAACCGCCGTGCCGTTGTTGAGCGCGAGACCCTCTTTGGCTTGCAAAATCAAACGCGGAATGCCCGCGCGCGCCATCGCCGTTTTGCCGCTTAAACGCTCGCCTTGAAATATCGCCGCGCCGCTTTCGGCGTCGTCATCTTTTTCGTCCGTGCTGAGGACGAGCGCGAGATGCGATAATGGCGCGAGGTCGCCGCTCGCGCCGACCGAACCTTTGGCGGGAATCACCGGATGCACGCCGCGATTCAACATTTCGAGCAGCGTTTCGACGACCTCGACGCGCACGCCGGAAAATCCTTGCGCCAACGCGTTCGCGCGAATGAGCATTGTCGCGCGCACGACCTCTTCGGGCAGCGCGGGCCCGACGCCGACGGCGTGACTGAGAATCAATTTTCGCATCAGGTCGCGCGCTTGCGCGCCGGAAACTTGGACGTTTGCAAAGACGCCAAAACCGGTGTTGATGCCGTAGGTGATGGGTTCGCCGCGCGCGACAATTTGTTCGACCCACGCGCGGCTGGCGGCAATTTTTTGGCGCGCGGCGGCGGCGAGCTGCACGGGCGCGTGATGGCGCGCGACGCGCACCACCGCCTCGAGCGTGAGCGGCGCGCCGACGGAAACGGAGGATTCAAGGGACATGCGCGTATTGTAGCACAGCACAGGTCAATCCGTCGTACAAGTTGAACGTTTCCCTCGAAACGGCATATAATGCCGCCGATGCTTCCTGCGTTCACGGCGCCCGACCCGAAACCTCAAGTGGTGCGGCGCAATTTTTTTGTCAATGTGTTGGACGGCACATTGTGGGTGTTTGGCATAACGTTCGTATCGTCGAGTACAATTCTCCCCGTGTATCTGAGTCATCTCACCACGTCGGCGGTCATTATCGGCATGATTCCGGCGTTGGAATTGCTGGGCTGGGCTCTGCCGCAAATTTTTACCGCGCCGATTTTTGAGGGTCGCGCGCGGATGAAGCCGTACGTCTTGAGCGTCGGCTTTGTTCAACGGCTGCCGTACTTGATCATTGCGGCGCTGATTTGGCGCTCGGGCAGTTTGGCGCCAGATCAAGATGAGGTCGTTCTGATTTTGTTCTTGGCGTTGTACACCTTGTTTGCATTTTGCGGCGGCATCGTGGCGATTCCGTGGCAGGAAATGATTTCGCGATTGTTTCCGATGCGGCAGCGCGGCCGCTTTTACGCGGCGCAGCGTTTTTTCGGCGGCCTCTTGGGTTTGGCGGGCGCGTTCGCCGCCGGATGGCTGTTGTTGAACGTGCCGTATCCGTACAATTTTGCCTTGTGTTTTTTGTGCGCGTTTGTCCTCATGTTTTTTTCGTGGGTCGTCTTGACGCGAACGATTGAAGCGCCGCAAACGCATTTGACCCACGCGCCGCAGTCGGCGCGCGCGTATGTAAAGGAATTGCTCGACGTGCTGCGCCACGACCGCGCGTTTGCATGGTATTTGCTCGCGCGCGGTTTGGGTTATTTGGGTTGGATGGCGACGGCATTTTTTGCCGTGTACGCGGTGCGCGCGTTCAATTTGGCGGACGCGCAGGCGGCGGTCTTTAGCGCGTTGCTTTTGGTGAGCAACGCCGTGTCCAATGTCGTGTGGGGTTGGTTGGGCGACAAGTACAGCCAAAAGTTGGTTTTGATTTTATCTTCGCTCGCGTATCTGGGCGCTTTGAGTTTAGCGTTGGTCGCGTCCACCGCGTTCGGCTATTATGCAATTTTCATTTTGATGGGCGCGGCGAGCGCCGGCTTGATGGTTTCAGATTTGACGCTTGTCGTAGAATTTGCGCCCGAAGCGAAACGTCCGATGTACATGGGTTTGGCGCGCGGAATGTGGGGCCCCTTTATTGGATTGTCGCCATTGTTGGGCGGATTGTTGTGGGCGGAATTGGGGTATCCCGCGTTGATTGGCGTGAGTTTGCTCTTGACGCTGGTGGGGACGGTCTTGACTTGGCAGCGCGTGCGCGAACCGCGTCAAAGCGCGGCGCCCCAAGTCTGGCGCAATGCGGAAAAATAAAATACGCCCCCGGCGAGACTCGAACTCGCAACCTGCGGATTAGAAGTCCGTCGCTCTATCCTTTGAGCTACGGGGGCAGCGGCTTTATTCTAGGCAATTTAGGGGGCGCGTCAAGACGAGCGGCCAAATGAGACAAATTGAAAATTTGTTGGACGGGAATGTGGACAAATTGAAAATTTGTCGTACAGAAATGTGAGGAGGAGTTAAATTGAGTATTGACCGAATTGAATTGCGGTTGGTGCAGATGCCGCTGGTGGCGCCGTTCGAGACTTCGTTCGGCGTCGAGGTGGTCGAAGAACATATCATTGTGCGCGTGGACGGCGACGGTATCACGGGGTGGGGCGAATGTGTGGCGTCCGAGGGCCCGTGGTACAGCTATGAAACGAATCGGACCGCGTGGCATGTTTTGCGCGATTTTTTGATACCGCTGACATTTGAAAATGAAATTCACAGCGCGCCGGAATTTTCTCAAGTGACGGCGCGCGTGCGCGGTCACAACATGGCCAAGGCGGGTTTAGAGAGCGCGCTGTGGGATTGGTTCGCCAAAGCGCAAGATAAATCGCTCGCGCAAATGTTTAACGCGCAGCAGACGGCGCAACCCGATTTTGTTTTGCCCGAACGCATCGCCGTCGGCGTGAGCATCGGTTTGCAGGCAACGCCGCGCGCGCTGGTCGAGCAGGTGCGCGCTTTTATCGCGGAAGGGTATACGCGCATCAAAATCAAAATCAAGCCGGGGCGCGATGTGGAGTTGGTGCGCGCGGTGCGCGCGGAATTTCCGAATATTCGTTTGCAAGTGGACGCGAACTCGGCGTATCGTTTGCGCGACGCGGCTATTTTTCGCGCGATGGACGACGCGAATTTGTTGTTGATTGAACAACCTTTGTCGAACGACGATATTTTTCAGCACAGCAAATTGCAGCGCGAATTGAAAACCGCGCTTTGTCTGGACGAGAGCATTCATTCGGCGGATGACGCGGAGGCGGCGCTGGAACTCGGCGCGTGTCGCATTATCAATATCAAGCCGGGCCGGGTGAGCGGTTACGCCGAAAGCATCAAGCTGCACGATGTGGCGGCGCGGCGCGGCGCGGCGGTGTGGTGCGGCGGCATGTTGGAGAGCGGCATTGGCCGCGCGGCGAATGTGGCGGTGGCGACGCTACCCAATTTCAAACTGCCCGGCGATTTATCCGCGAGCCGACGTTATTACAAACAAGATATTGTGGAACCGGAATTTACGGTGGATGCGGAAGGCATGATGCGCGTGCCGACCGGCCCGGGCATTGGCGTAGCGGTGGTGCGGGAAAATCTCGACGCCGTTACGGCGTCGCTCCAAGTGTTTCGTCGTAACTGATTTTGGGACGCAACGCGAGCGCTGAAAATAAAAAACCGCGCTGGCGCGGTTTTTTTATTCGGTCGCGATTTGCAGTGTAAGATGAAATGTTGCGCCGCGCCCCGGTTCGCTTTCCGCCCAAATGCGTCCGCCGTGCAACCGCACGATTTCGTGACAAATCGCCAAACCGAGCCCGGACCCTTTGTCTTCGAGTTGTTCGCCGCTTTTGATGCGATAAAAACGTTCAAAGATTTTTTCGTGTTCGCCCGGCGCGATGCCGACGCCCGTATCGCTCACGGTGATTTCGACGCCTTGATTGATTTCGCGCGCGGCTAACGTAATGCTGCCGCCGACCGGCGTGAACTTGAGCGCGTTCTCGAGCAAATTTGCCATGACTTGGCCCATCCGTAATGAATCCGCCAGCGCGAGCGGCAGGTCGTCGGCGGGTTCGACGTGGAGCGTCAGATTGCGCTGTGCGGCTTGGGCGCGAAAGGCGAGCCGCGCTTGATTCAATAAAAAAGAAACGGCGGTCGGCTGCGGTTCGACGCGATACGACCCCGCATCCATGCGCGACAAATCCAAAACGTCGTCCACCATTTCGGCAATATAACGCATCTCTTGCTCGGCGACTTGGATATAGCCGCGCGTTTCGTCGTCAAGCGGCGCGCTGCCGGTGCGAATCAATTCGAGATACCCTTTGGCGACCGCAATCGGATGGCGCAGGTCGTGCGAGACCATTGAAAAAAAAGACGCTTTGGCTTTGTCCAATTCTTGCAAGCGCGCGTACGCGGATTGCAATTCAGCGTAATTTTGTTCCAGCTGCGTATTTTTGAAGGCGAGTTCGCGCTGCAAGCGTTGATTCTCGCGTCGCAAGCGCGCTTCGTTGACGCTGCGTTTGACTACTTCGCGCACTTCGTCGGCGTCGAACGGGCGTTTGTTGATGATATAGTCGTTGACGCCGAGCCGCAGCGCTTTGATGGCGGTTTCTTCGGAACCGTACGCGGTCGTTAAAATTACGTTCGTTTCCGGTTGTTCGCGTTTGAGAATATCCAAAACGTCGGTGCCCATAATGCCGGGCAAGACAAGATCGAGCAGCGTCAAATCGGGTTTGAGCTCTGCCGCGCGCTGCAAACCGGTTTCGCCGTCAGCGGCAAAGTGGAGCGTGTATCCTTCGTTACCGAGAATTTCAGCGAGGATTTCTTGATTGAGCGGCGTATCGTCAATAATGAGGACTGTGCCGCGCGAGGGTTCATTTCGCATAGCGATAACGCTATCCCCAAAAAGAAAAAACGCGTTTTCGCAAAAAACAAAAGAGACTATGCGAAAACGCGGCGGGGTGGGGAACTCATGTCGGCGGGAGATACTTACCAACGAGCAAATCAAGTTTCGCGCGCGTCGCGGGCGGAATGACGGCGGGATTGGTCACAATGGCATTTTCGAGCGCGTGCAGACAAACGCAATCGCGCAGCTGCGCGTCGGCGATGGGTAGGGCGGCGCGCAAAATCTGTTTGCCCGTTTCGGCGTTCTTGAGCAAATTTTGCACCACCATATCGGCGGTCACGACCTCATGCGTTTCATGCCACGCGTCGTAATCCGTCACCATCGCAATCGCCGCATATCCCATTTCAGCTTCGCGCGCGAGTTTCGCTTCGGGAATCGCGGTCATGCCAACTAAATCGCAACCCAATTGCCGATTGATGCGCGATTCGGCTTTGGTGGAAAACGCGGGGCCCTCGATGACGACCAACGTGCCGCCGTTATGCGCGGTCGCGCCGACCGTGCGCGCCGCTTGATACAAAATCGCGTTAAGGTCGAGACAAAATGGGTCGGCGAAACTGACATGCGCCACCAGACCGTCGCCGAAAAAAGTATATTCCGATTCACGATGGCGCGTGCGGTCAAACAATTGGTCGGGGATGACGATATCGAGCGGCGCGTAATCTTGGCGCAGAGAACCAACCGCCGTAATCGAAATCAGATATTTGACGCCCAGCTGCTTGAACCCATGAATGTTTGCGCGCGCATGCAATTCGGTGGGCGTAACACGATGTCCGCGACCATGCCGCGCGAGAAAGGCAACGCGTATCCCGTCCAACGTACCGGTGATATAGGCATCGCTCGGTTTGCCAAACGGCGTATCGAGATTTATTTCTTGGACGGCGGCGAGGGCTTCGATATTATAGACGCCGCTGCCGCCGATTACGCCAAAACGAATTTCATCCGTCATGCCACTCGCTCCCGTTAATTTTTTGTAACAGGTTGCATTATAACAGATTGAACCATTGCGACAAGCGCGATTGTTGTTCGAGACCTCAAGCGTTTGCAGCGCGTCGCGCGATGCGATAAATGTTTTCGTCTGAAACACTTATGGTCTTGGTTACACAAGTTTATTTGAAAAAAAGGAACTGCGCCGTTGTTGGCGCAGTTCCTGATAGTGGAGCTGGCGAGAATTGAACTCGCGTCCGAAAAGTTCGTACACAAATGACTACAAGCTTAGCCGTTCTTTGGGTCGAACCGAACATTTGCATGTTCCGTCCGATTTACTCGCGCAAACGGACTCGAGCGGCAGAGACGCTTGCGCCGAGCCGGCAGTTTTCGTCGCTCGCTACCGGCGTTGCGAGCGAGATATCCCGACTTGGTGACGCCCAACATACGCGTTTCGGGAGAACCCATATGCGGACGCCGCAGATTTAACTGCGGACCTGGTTAGCATTTGCTAACTGCCGTTTAGGCAGCGAGCGGCAATGCCGCCAAGTTGGTGCGGTTGTTCGCACATACACTTGTGCCCGTTTTAACGCGGTCAGGCGCCGCGGCTTGCCACGTGCGCACAGCCCTCCTCGTCGAAGCCGTGCAGCCCCATTTGCAAAGTGAATTATACCACACACCGAGACTCGTAATCACCACAATTCCCACAAAATAATTTCTGGCGGGCAATTGAATCGCACGCGCGGCGCGCCGCCGCCTTCCAAACCGATGCCGCGCGTCACATACAGCGTCAAAGCCCCGACCTGTTTGCGCCCCACTTCAAAGCGTTTGCCGTACAACGACGACGCGTACAATGCACCGTAAAAAGGAAAACGCACTTGGCCGCCGTGCGTGTGACCCGACAATTGCAGGTCAATGCCCGCGGCGGACGCTTCCGGCGCGAGGTCGGGCGAGTGATACAACAAGATGCGAAAGCGTTCGCGGTCTGCGCCATTCAATACGCGCGTCAAAGTGGGCCCGTCAAGAAACGGACGATGCGTGCAATGCAAACCGACGATTTCGATTGTTTTGCCTTCATGTTCAATCGTCGCGGTTTCATCGCGCAGCCAAACGAGGTTTGGCAAAGCCCCGACAAGTTTTTCCACAATCGCGTGCGGGTCCACCGCCGGACTGCCGCTTACGACATAGGCGCCTTTGGGCGCGCGCCATTCCGCCAAAACGGAACGCGCGTGTTGCTGCGCCAATTCATCTTGCGTGTACGATAAATTTAAAAAATCGCCGGAAAATAAAATGACGTCAGGTTCCAGTTCGCGCGCGAGCCGCGTGACCGCGCGTTCGCGCGGCGTCAACCGTTCCACATGCAAATCGCCGAGATGTAGCACGCGCAAGGGACGCGTGAATCCGAGTTTCGGCGATTGCAATGTTTGACGCGTGACGGTCAGCCGATGCGGTTCGTACCAGAAACTGTACGCCACCAGCGCCGTGCCGACGCATTGCAAACCAAGCCACCACGGGAACGGCAAGAGCGCGAACGGCGCGCGGCATAACGCCAACAAAAAAGTCGGTGGCTTGGCGGGCCCAAAAGATTTGCCCGCGCGCGGCAGCAGCGCCAACAGCAGCCAATCGCTCAGAAAAAATAAAAACAGGATGACGGCTTGCGTCCAAGCCAGCCGCGCCAAGAGCGCCGCGAGGAGCGCGAGCGCCGCCACAAAAAGAATCGCCGGCAAGCGGTCGAGGAAAGCGGCGAATCCCAAAAAGAAATCAAAATTGTTGCCGGCATTGCCGGGAAATTTTACGCGCCGAGAAAAATCTTTATTCTCCGACATTCATCATCCACAAGGAGAACTCGCGCAAAAATTCGCGAAAGCCGCCGAGCGACTCGGGCGGGAAATTGTACTGCGCGGGCGCGTCGCGCAATACGCGTTCAAAGCACGCGAGCCATTCGTCGCGCGCCGCTTGATTGATGGGAAAGGGGAGGTGCCGCGCGCGCATCATCGGATTGCCGTAACGCTGCTGATAGAGCGGTGGGCCCCCGAACAAACCGATATAGAACGCGGCGGATTTGTGCGCCGCCGCGCGCATGTCGGCGGGAAACATTGCGCGGATGGCGGATTTTTCCAATTCGACGTAAAAATCTTCAAACATCCGCGTGATATTTTCTTGGCCCATCGCCGCGTAAATTTCGCGGCTGGGTGGGACGATGCGCTGGGGTATGACCGGTGGAATAAACATTCGCTGCAACCTTGTCAATGAGTTTGCGTTTTGAGCGCGCGCTCGATTTCGCGCGCGGCGTCGCGCTGGGAAATGGTTTCGCGTTTGTCGTACTGGCGTTTGCCTTTGACCAGCGCGATTTCAACTTTGGCGCGATTTTTTTTCAGATACACGCGCAATGGTACAATCGTCAAGCCCTTTTCTTGGGCGCGCCCCATCAAGCGATTGATTTCCTTGCGGTGCATCAAGAGTTTGCGCGTGCGATACGGGTCCACGTTGAAACGATTGCCTTGCTCGTACGGCGAGATGTGAACGTTTTCGAGCCACAGTTCGCCGCCGCGCACTTGGGCGTACGCGTCGCGCAGATTCAGCGCGCCCGCGCGCACCGATTTGATTTCGGTACCGGTCAACGCGATGCCCGCCTCGAACGTTTCTTGGACAAAATAATCGTGAAACGCTTTTCGGTTCGTCGCGACAGTGCGTACATCGTCAGCCATATTTTATGCTCGAAAAAAGGATTGCGCCGCGCAGACGTTGGGGCAACGTCGCACGGCGCAACATTGTAACAGAAATTGAAACGGGTGAAAACTCAAACTTGGACGCGGCGCGCCGCGAGATTGTACCAAATCCAATTCACGAGGTCTTGGCGCGCGCCCGTCGCGCCGGCTGGCGGCGCAATCATGCTGCTGCCGTCGGCGGGATTTTTGATTTCGCCGTTCTTGATTAGGTCAATCGCCTTTTGCAATTGCGGGTCAATATTTTTCGAGCGCTCGTAACTGGTCGGGTCCGGGACTTGAATGTCGGGTTTGACGCCGACGTGATTGATGACGTTTTCTTTGGGGCTGTAAAAATTTGCAATCGTCACGCGCAATTGCGATTCGTCGCTCAACGAGTGGACCGTTTGCACCGAACCTTTGCCGAATGTATTTTGGCCGATAATGGTCGCGCGCCGATAATCGCGCAGCGCGGCGGATACGATTTCGGACGCGCTCGCGGACCCTTCGTCCACCAGCAAGACCATCGGAATTTTGGTCGCCAAACCGCCGCCGCTCGAGCGATATAATTTTTGGTCGCCGTTCTTGAATTTTTCCACCAACACCACTTGATTGGATTCCAAAAATTCGCTCGCCACATCAATCGCGGCGGACAAATAACCGCCGGGGTTGCCGCGCAAATCGAAAATCAGCGCACGCGGATTTTTTGCCAACGCCTCTTGCAGCGCTTGATGCAGTTCCGGTTTCGCTTTTTCGCCAAACTCGGACAGTTGGATATACGCAATCGTATCGTCTTCGAGCATCTTGGCGGTGATTTCGGGAACCTCGATGGTATTGCGCGTAATCGTCAGGTCAAAGGCGGGATTTGAACCGCGCTGAACGCTGAGGCGCACGGTGGTGCCTTTGGGCCCGCGAATCAACGAGACCGCATCCATCACGTCCATATTGACGATTTGTTTGCCGTCCACCTGCAAAATCACGTCGCCCGCTTGCAAACCCGCTTGTTCCGCCGGCGAACCTTTGATGGGCGAAACGATGGTTAAACGGCCGTTGACCATTTCGATGGTGGCGCCGATGCCTTCGAATGAACCTTGCATCCGGGAATTGAGATACGCCGCGCGTTCCGGGTCAACGAACGCGGTGTGAACGTCGCCCAATGCGTCCACCATTCCCGTTATCGCGCCGTACGTCATTTTTTGCTGGTCAATCGGCTGGGTATAAAAATTTTCCTGCACCAATTTCCACGCTTCCCAAAAGACCGGCATGTCGGCTTGAAACTCGGCTGGCGTTCTGCCGGTAAAGTTCACGACCGCGGGCAGGGCGGGGGCGGCATTGCGCGCTTGGAGCGCTTGGCTGGCGCCATAGCCGCCGAGAAACGCCGCGCCGACCAACACAACCGCGACGGTTATCGCGAGCAAAATTCGTATGATTGCTTTCATGGCTGTTCCTTGTGAAATCCAAAAATTCTATTGACCCGTTTCGAGATATTTGACGGCGCGGTCCAATTGCGGGTCGAGACCTTTGGCGGAATCGTCGGGCGTCAACGGAATTTGGATTTTGGGCGTGATGCCGATGCCGTCAATTTCTTTGCCGGAAGGCGTTTCCCATTTTGCGGTCGTCAAATGCAAAACCGATTGGTCGGACAAGGTGTACAGACCTTGCACGGACCCTTTGCCGAAGGTCTTTTCGCCAATCAATACCGTTTTGCCGCTGTCGTTGAACGCGCCCGCGATGATTTCCGCCGCGCTCGCGGTGCCGCCATTCACCAAAATTACGAGGGGTATGTCACGCGCTTGACCGTCGCTGCGCGCGTTATACGTCTTGGCGGTACCATCGCGATATTTTTCAATCACCACCGGCGCGTTGGGCAAAAATTGACCGACGATTTCCAGCGCGGGGTCGGGAAACAAACCGCCGGGATTATTGCGTAAATCCAAAACGATGCCTTGCGGATTGTTCTTTTTCAGCGCGGCGAGCGCGGCGGCAAATTCTTTGGCGGTGTCCGCGCTTTCGAGCGTAACCTGAATATATCCAAACGGCGTATTGTCCAACATGCGATACTGCACCGTCGGGATATTGATTTCCGCGCGCGTGAGCGTGAAATCCAACAAATCGGTCGCGCCGATGCGATGCAGCGTGAGTTTGACGGTCGAGCCGACATCGCCGCGCAGTTTATTTTCCACGCTGTCGGGCGTATCCTGTTCGGTCAATTCTTGGTCGTCAATTTTGACAATGACATCGCCGGGCAAGATGCCGGCTGCGGTCGCGGGGCCCTCGGGGAACGGCAGCAGCACGAGCGCGCCTTTACGCAACTCGACTTTGGCGCCGATGCCGCCGTAATTGCCTTGCAAGCTCGTCGCCTCTTGCTGCGCGGGCGCGGGTTCCACCAAAATTGTATGCGGGTCATCCAACGCCGCCAACGCGCCGCGAATCATGCCATGCACCAAAACGCTCTTGGCGGGAATGTCGTAATAGAATTCGTTTTTGAGCAAACCCCACGATTCCCACATCAAGTTAAATTTTTCCGGCGGCGCCGCGGGACCGGTCGCGGCGGCGGACTGCGGCGCTTGCCGCGCGTAAAATTGATTGACCACAAAGCCCGCGCTGAACGCGAGCAGGCACACAAACAATGCCAAGAGCGCGAGGACGAACCCCTTGAGTAATTGTGTCATCTTGCCTCTGCAAATTGAATTGAAAAAATTTAATCCTGCGTTTCGCCATCCGCGGCGGCGGACGCCTGCGCCGCGTCGTGCGGCGAAAGCGTGGTGCGTTCAAAAATTGCGCGGATGGACGGTTTGGAATAATGCGCGTACACGCGGCGCGTGGTGCCAATATCGCTGTGGCCCAAAATTTCTTGGATCGCTTCCAACGGCGCGCCTTGCTCCAACATTTGCCGCGCGCGAAAATGGCGAAAGTCGTGCGGCGAAATGTCCATGTTCAAATTGCGCGCGGCGCGGCTCACCGTGCGCCACAACATTTCGTGACTCAAGCGTTTGCCATAAGCGCGCGCGTGTGAAATAAACAACGGTTCAAACGTATCATGCCGTTCGCCGACATACGCCGCAATCGCCGCGCGCGCTTCGGCGGTGATAAAGATGAAACGTTCCTTGTCGCCTTTGCCGGTCACGATGGCTTCTTTGCGGCGGCCGTCCGCCACGTCTTTACGATTCAACGCGGCGACTTCCGCCAAGCGGCCCGCCGACGAATAGAGCAGGTGAACGAACGCGCGGCTGCGTAAAATTTGCAAACGTTGACGGCGCGCTTTTTCATTCTCGCCGTCGGGCAGCGGCAAATCGTCGTAATAACGAATCAAGCGCGGCAGGGCAGGGTCGGGACGCGGAATCGGATAAGCGCTGCGCCGCGTAACCAATTTTAATTTTGCGCGCGCGCGTTCGAGCGAAAATGTTTCGGGCAGCCAATCTTTGCTCAAGGCATAATTTAAAAAGGCGACGACGCTGGCGAGATAGGTCTTGTGCGAAAAACGCGAATAATTATTCTTGCCCAACCACGCCTGAAAATCTTGTAGAACATCCGTATCAATCAAATCGAGTGTGAGCGCGACCGACGGGGCAGCGCCTTTACGCGTTTTATTTTTTTCAAGCAAAAATTTTTCAAAAATCCGCAAACCGGTTTCGTATGTGTGCTGCGTGCGCGGGCTGGCAAACAATTGACCGAGATAATTTTCGATTTGTTCGGATAGTGGTTTAGCGCTGCTCATGTCGGATTAACGCCTGAAATATGGTGAATTTCAGATAATCCGCATTATCTGAAATTCACCACAGCCCTTATTTTAAGGCATTTTCCGAATTTGTCAATCTCGTCCCCATGTCCCCTATCCGTCAAGCCAAAAAAATTCGTTCGCGCGTCGGGTAGCGCTCATCGTAGAAAATCCACGTAAATCCAAGATGATAACGAGATGAAAAGATTTGGCGGACGGCGCGTATTTTTTTCACCTCACCCGATACCGTTCCAACTCGCGCGCCAGCGCCGCTGGAATTTTGCCTTCGAGCAGCGTGCCTTCGGGCGAATATTCTTGCTTGGCGATGATGCCTTTGCGATGAAACACGTTGACCAATTCCGCCGCGTGGTACGGAATCCGCACGCGCACCTCGACCAATTGCGAGCCGAGCGCGTCTTCGACCCGTTCCAGCAGCGTCTCTAAACCCAAGCCGCGCTGCGCCGAAATCGGAATCGCGTCCGGGAATTCTTCCAGCCACTGCCCGATAAAACGCGCCGTCGCCTCACCGCCCAAATTATTCTTGGGTAACTCAATGGCATCAATTTTATTCAACGCCATCACTGTCGGCTTGGCTGTCACGCCAATTTCTTCCAGCGTCTCTTCCACCGCGCTCACCTGTTCCAACGCGTTCGCGTGCGTTATGTCAACTACATGCAGTAGAACATTTGCTTCAGTGATTTCTTCCAGCGTCGCGCGAAACGCGGCAATGAGTTGCGTCGGCAATTTTTCAATAAAGCCCACCGTGTCGCTAAACAAAACTTCTTGCCCACTCGGCAATTTCACGCGCCGCGTCGTCGGGTCGAGTGTAGCAAACAATTGGTCGGCGACGTACACATCGGAATTGGTCAACGCGTTGAGCAGCGTAGATTTTCCCGCGTTCGTATAACCCACAATCGAAACCACCGGCAGACCTTCCCGTTTGCGTTTGCGTCGTTGTTCGCCGCGCTGTTTTCGCACGCGTTCGATTTCGGTTTTGAGATGCGCGATGCGCGCGCGTATTTCGCGGCGGTCCAATTCCAACTGTCGTTCGCCCGGTCCGCGCAGCCCTACCCCGCCGCTTCCGCCGCGCCCTGCCGCGCCGCCCGTTTGTCTGCCCAAGTGCGTCCACATGCGCGTCAAGCGCGGCAGGCGGTATTCGTACTGCGCGAGTTCCACCTGAAGCGAACCTTCGCGCGTGCGCGCGTGCTGCGCGAAAATGTCGAGAATGAGCGCGGTGCGGTCGAGGACTTTGATGTCGTTTCCGCCGAACGCGTTTTCGATTTCGCGCTGTTGATTCGGATGCAGTTCGTCGTTGAAAATCAAAACGTCGTATTGCAA
>Ga0226835_1001207_pt1 | contig 15429 bp, 15 predicted proteins | sample LAC_MetaG_1_FD_163627 | JGI IMG/M metagenome (GOLD analysis project Ga0226835, IMG submission 163627) | Anaerobic ammonium oxidizing microbial communities from anammox membrane bioreactor (MBR) in UC Berkley, California, United States -... | ecosystem: Engineered > Bioreactor > Anaerobic >...
GGAGAAAAAATTGAGGAGGCACCCCCAGATATGGACGAAAAGCCGTAAAATTTAGTTTTAGACCAAAATTTAGTATGTTCCCCACACACGTGGGGATGAACCGCCCGGCCTGAAGATCGCCTGGGTGAACAACGAATGTTCCCCACACACGTGGGGATGAACCGTCGTGCGTGTGGTCGGGACGTATGGCGTGAGCATGTTCCCCACACACGTGGGGATGAACCGGACAGCGTCGAGCGATTCTTGACTGAGATCGGCATGTTCCCCACACACGTGGGGATGAACCGGAGTCACCATGGACGGAACGAATTATGAAAGCATGTTCCCCACACACGTGGGGATGAACCGTTGTCCATGCACGAGCAGGCGCTTGAAAAGCCATGTTCCCCACACACGTGGGGATGAACCGAGATTCTCGCGGTCTATTTCGGGGAGAGCGAAATGTTCCCCACACACGTGGGGATGAACCGCCATCATAGCGCGCAGCAGCGGGATCTCGGCATGTTCCCCACACACGTGGGGATGAACCGTTGCTCCGCTTTCGCATTCTCGATTTGCGTTAATGTTCCCCACACACGTGGGGATGAACCGTCAACCTGTACCCGCGCCCATTCGTCGGTGAAATGTTCCCCACACACGTGGGGATGAACCGTGTGGCAGGCATTACAGGAACGCCCCGCGAGTAATGTTCCCCACACACGTGGGGATGAACCGTCAGGCTTGATTATCTTTGACACGCCTCATTCATGTTCCCCACACACGTGGGGATGAACCGGCGGCCTGCGCCGGATATTTCGCAGACCACTCATGTTCCCCACACACGTGGGGATGAACCGGACGTTACTGCCGAGCATGTTTGGTACAAACTCATGTTCCCCACACACGTGGGGATGAACCGCGCAAATGGCGCGGAAGCCCGCGCCATTTGCTCATGTTCCCCACACACGTGGGGATGAACCGTTTGACACCCCGCCACCCTCGGACGTTTGACGCATGTTCCCCACACACGTGGGGATGAACCGCGAGAAGCCGCCGTCATCCTGGTTGACAACATATGTTCCCCACACACGTGGGGATGAACCGGATGCCGTAGAAATTGAAACGCGGGCTAAGGTATGTTCCCCACACACGTGGGGATGAACCGAGATCGTTGGGCAACGCAACTACGGACGCGGTATGTTCCCCACACACGTGGGGATGAACCTTCGTGCCATTCAGAACCATTCTTAAGCGGATAAATGTTCCCCACACACGTGGGGATGAACCGGGCGTTCCCCGCGACGCCGTGGAAATGCGGAAATGTTCCCCACACACGTGGGGATGAACCGAAAATGGGGAATGACAAAGCGTCTACGGGCGAATGTTCCCCACACACGTGGGGATGAACCGTATGCCGACCTTACCTACCGTGCCGCCAGCGCATGTTCCCCACACACGTGGGGATGAACCGTTCCTGCCGATTACAAGCCGGATGCGCTACGAATGTTCCCCACACACGTGGGGATGAACCGTCCGCCGCTTTCAAAACCCCGACGATAAACTCATGTTCCCCACACACGTGGGGATGAACCGAGCGCGTCTTGGTGCGCCCACCACGATTTCCCATGTTCCCCACACACGTGGGGATGAACCGCCCCCGCCCTCGCCAGCCCCCGTGGACGCCCGCATGTTCCCCACACACGTGGGGATGAACCGATGGTAAAGCCATGCGCTGGTTGCCGACTGCATGTTCCCCACACACGTGGGGATGAACCGTCGCTTATCGGACTTGGCGACGACGCGCAAAAAATGTTCCCCACACACGTGGGGATGAACCGTTCGGCGCGTCAGCGCCAGAGGTAGTCTCTGGATGTTCCCCACACACGTGGGGATGAACCGCGCGGCCTGTCCAGTTGCTTGGCATTGTCACGCATGTTCCCCACACACGTGGGGATGAACCGGTCTGCCGTCCTCTGCCGGATTAATACTCGTACATGTTCCCCACACACGTGGGGATGAACCGCCATCGTGAGGAGTTGGACGAAAACCGCAGAGCATGTTCCCCACACACGTGGGGATGAACCGCATTTCCCGCGCCGCCTTCCTGTTTCCTTTGGCATGTTCCCCACACACGTGGGGATGAACCGTCTATGACTGGTTGGAAGATAATTATCGTTTCATGTTCCCCACACACGTGGGGATGAACCGATTGAGTAATTCGGCTACCTGATTGTTACTGCATGTTCCCCACACACGTGGGGATGAACCGCCAAGTGCGGCCCCCAGGGTACTCTTGCCATTATGTTCCCCACACACGTGGGGATGAACCGCCGCCTGGTCCACCAGGAAGCGATTCGGATGGAATGTTCCCCACACACGTGGGGATGAACCGAGGATATGCAACGGGCGCGGGAGCAGGCAAATCATGTTCCCCACACACGTGGGGATGAACCGGCATACGCATCTCGCGGGTGGCAGTTGTTCCCATGTTCCCCACACACGTGGGGATGAACCGCCAGCCGATGACGTTGAAACGTCCGTTACTGAATGTTCCCCACACACGTGGGGATGAACCGGTAAAGCGCATGGCATACGGAACAGCGGCGGGATGTTCCCCACACACGTGGGGATGAACCGAATACACCATCGGCCTGTCGCAGTCACCGAAGCATGTTCCCCACACACGTGGGGATGAACCGGATTTGGTCGTAAACGTCCGCGACGACATAGCATGTTCCCCACACACGTGGGGATGAACCGCGCGTTCAACGCTTCGTAGTCTATGCGGTAAAACATGTTCCCCACACACGTGGGGATGAACCGCATGTTTGACTGCGCCTGCGATGACAACAGCAATGTTCCCCACACACGTGGGGATGAACCGGGGAAACAGGAAACTCGTTTACTCGGATTTTCAATGTTCCCCACACACGTGGGGATGAACCGCGGCTGTCAGGGACGCCGGACCATCGGCCACCGAATGTTCCCCACACACGTGGGGATGAACCGTCCATTGTCGGGAGGGTGTGGACGACGATCGTATGTTCCCCACACACGTGGGGATGAACCGGTGGACCGCGCCGAGTTGGCATTGTGCGCATCATGTTCCCCACACACGTGGGGATGAACCGGCACTGAATACAACGTAGCGGAACTGGTGGAGATGTTCCCCACACACGTGGGGATGAACCGCACGCGAGACCGAACGCGAGAAACAACGCGCATGTTCCCCACACACGTGGGGATGAACCGTAGATGGCAACGGCGATACCAGCCAGGCCGAGCATGTTCCCCACACACGTGGGGATGAACCGCTGACGCTGTACGACCCGAAGACGCAGGAAGAATGTTCCCCACACACGTGGGGATGAACCGCATTACGTTGATGACCACGACGCTGATTGTTGATGTTCCCCACACACGTGGGGATGAACCGGCGGCGACGAGCAAGCGCAGGCGATCGGCGGAATGTTCCCCACACACGTGGGGATGAACCGCTGCAGATGCTGGACGGAGGCGGGCGGAAGGTATGTTCCCCACACACGTGGGGATGAACCGTAAAGATCATTCTCATTTTTCTGATCGTTGGAATGTTCCCCACACACGTGGGGATGAACCGTACATCTCGCGCACCTTTTTGCGCATCTCAGAAATGTTCCCCACACACGTGGGGATGAACCGCCGCCAATTTTCTGCGCACTCCCGCCGATGACATGTTCCCCACACACGTGGGGATGAACCGTCTTTGGCGTCTGCACCGCCGTCTTCATCGGCATGTTCCCCACACACGTGGGGATGAACCGGCCAACCCAAATCTCGGCGTTTCCAAGTTTTAATGTTCCCCACACACGTGGGGATGAACCGAGATCAGTGGATTGACTCCGACGCATCGCCTGTTATGTTCCCCACACACGTGGGGATGAACCGAGCTCAGCCGTCTTGCGCTTGCTCATGCCAGGCATGTTCCCCACACACGTGGGGATGAACCGACTTGACGACCGAGCAGGCGCAGATCAACGCGCATGTTCCCCACACACGTGGGGATGAACCGTTGCCTGCGATTACCGTGCCTGTCATACCTGCATGTTCCCCACACACGTGGGGATGAACCGGCCTACGACGCGGCGAACGACAGCCTGTACGAATGTTCCCCACACACGTGGGGATGAACCGTTTGTCCACGCGCTTTCGACGCGGCTGATGGGATGTTCCCCACACACGTGGGGATGAACCGCCAGCGGAATAAATCAACGGGCTTTTGTGTTGATGTTCCCCACACACGTGGGGATGAACCGGTGGGCCTGGATGTTATCCAGGGGATCATCAAATGTTCCCCACACACGTGGGGATGAACCGGTTCCGGCATCCATGCACCGCGCATGGACGCATGTTCCCCACACACGTGGGGATGAACCGGCAGAAGGCCGAATGTTGACCCTGGCGCGGCATGTTCCCCACACACGTGGGGATGAACCGATCACAGCCTAGCGCGAAGCCAAAATCCTCTCATGTTCCCCACACACGTGGGGATGAACCGTGATGTTTGATAAGGCTCAGGCGGCGCGGGCATGTTCCCCACACACGTGGGGATGAACCGCCAATCAGGAAGCGTTCGCGCAAACTCCTCCGCATGTTCCCCACACACGTGGGGATGAACCGTACGCGCATCGGAAAGCGCAGGTTTTGGCGAGCATGTTCCCCACACACGTGGGGATGAACCGAGGGCATTAAGGAGATTGACGCAGAAGTAAAGAATGTTCCCCACACACGTGGGGATGAACCGTTCGGGGTTACTTTCCACAACTCCGGCGACCATGTTCCCCACACACGTGGGGATGAACCGCCATGTCCTGTCCGCGACGGGTACGAGTTGCATGTTCCCCACACACGTGGGGATGAACCGGGACGCAAGGCGACGACGAGCAAGCGCAGGCATGTTCCCCACACACGTGGGGATGAACCGCGGAGACCCGGCGCTGGGGGGGATGCTGGGCATGTTCCCCACACACGTGGGGATGAACCGCCAATGTCCCGCCGCTGAAACGGCGCGGCGCGAATGTTCCCCACACACGTGGGGATGAACCGGCAGGCGACGCGTCGGTTACGAAGTACGAAGGCATGTTCCCCACACACGTGGGGATGAACCGTTCCTGCCGATCACAAGCCGGATGCGCTACGAATGTTCCCCACACACGTGGGGATGAACCGTCGGCACGCGCCCGCCCCGCCATTATAAACGAATGTTCCCCACACACGTGGGGATGAACCGCGTTGGGTGCCCCCCTCACCCAACGCTTTTGTCATGTTCCCCACACACGTGGGGATGAACCGGACGGCGGAAGTTACGAGTACGGCGTCATCAAAATGTTCCCCACACACGTGGGGATGAACCGACGAGGTAATCAAGCGCACATTCGAGAGCGTCATGTTCCCCACACACGTGGGGATGAACCTCAGCGTTTTATCGCTTGCGATTTGCGCTGTTGTAATAATGTTCCCCACACACGTGGGGATGAACCGCAGGACTTTTGCGCGGTCGCGGACGTTTGAGAATGTTCCCCACACACGTGGGGATGAACCGAACACGACTTCGAGAGTTGGGAAGCCTTGCACATGTTCCCCACACACGTGGGGATGAACCGCCCGCCCTGACTTCGGCTGGCGCGAAAGTCTGATGTTCCCCACACACGTGGGGATGAACCGTCGTGCTTGACCAACAGCGGAGGTTACAGGTCATGTTCCCCACACACGTGGGGATGAACCGTCCTTTGGCTCTGGCGACGCCAGAAACCCGTTGCATGTTCCCCACACACGTGGGGATGAACCGCAACGCGAGAGAGACGAGCGGGCATATATCGCATGTTCCCCACACACGTGGGGATGAACCGACCTGTTTGTGGGGCTGAAAGCCGACCGTAACATGTTCCCCACACACGTGGGGATGAACCGGCGGCGAGGTGGCGGAACTGGACTGGTGGAAAATGTTCCCCACACACGTGGGGATGAACCGCCGTCCAGCACAAACGCGCGGTGTGGAAGTGGATGTTCCCCACACACGTGGGGATGAACCGTGGCACGGAATGGCGGGAAGATACTAGAGCACATGTTCCCCACACACGTGGGGATGAACCGCTTCGCCCCACATGCGCTTCGGCGACTGCGACATGTTCCCCACACACGTGGGGATGAACCGGATTTGCCGCCATCCCGGTGACCGCAACCAACATGTTCCCCACACACGTGGGGATGAACCGATCGGCGGAAAATTTCACCGCATCACCACCCCATGTTCCCCACACACGTGGGGATGAACCGAAGGTTTTGGCGCTGTACTTTCTTTTGCAATTATGTTCCCCACACACGTGGGGATGAACCGGCGCCGACGGCCAGAAAATCGGATGCGTGATTTATGTTCCCCACACACGTGGGGATGAACCGGCGGCGTGCATCCGACGCGCGCGCCCGAACTACATGTTCCCCACACACGTGGGGATGAACCGGTGGTGAACATGGGCGGGAACCGTGGCGCGGCATGTTCCCCACACACGTGGGGATGAACCCCTTTGATTTGGGATAAAGGCATTGCTGGCACAATGTTCCCCACACACGTGGGGATGAACCGATCGGCGTGGCGCAAGACGTTAGGAACAGGCTGATGTTCCCCACACACGTGGGGATGAACCGGTCAAGCCCATCCACATATACCCGCAAATGTTATGTTCCCCACACACGTGGGGATGAACCGCGCTACGCGCCGAGAATACGGAACTTCGCCTTGCATGTTCCCCACACACGTGGGGATGAACCGTTGTGCCGCGTCGAGGGTCGAAAACCAGACGCATGTTCCCCACACACGTGGGGATGAACCGACGTACTGCACAATCGTCTGCATCGCCTCGAGCATGTTCCCCACACACGTGGGGATGAACCGCCCTAGCCGCCGAAATACTGGCGGCTTCGGGCATGTTCCCCACACACGTGGGGATGAACCGCGCGGGCTTGGGCGCGGTATTCTCGCGGCTGGCATGTTCCCCACACACGTGGGGATGAACCGGCTCACCTTTTTTGGTCTGCCTGTCGCCCTTCATGTTCCCCACACACGTGGGGATGAACCGGGGGAGGCAGTCGCCTTGACGTAGAAGATACAATGTTCCCCACACACGTGGGGATGAACCGCATCGGCGGGGTTTTTGTCATGGAAACCGTGCATGTTCCCCACACACGTGGGGATGAACCGGCCGGGGTTGGATCGGATGCAGTCGAGGACAAATGTTCCCCACACACGTGGGGATGAACCGCCGAAACGACAATAGCGCGCACTCTTCCATGAATGTTCCCCACACACGTGGGGATGAACCGCCATCGTGAGGAGTTGGACGAAAACCGCAGAGATGTTCCCCACACACGTGGGGATGAACCGAACGATGACCGCCCCGCGTTGATTGAAGCGATATGTTCCCCACACACGTGGGGATGAACCGTCGTCGTTGGCGATTAGCGTGACCGTTGTTTTATGTTCCCCACACACGTGGGGATGAACCGTCGTTCCTGCTCTCCGTGTTGGCGTTGACCGAATGTTCCCCACACACGTGGGGATGAACCGCCAAAACGAAAGCCGCCGTTGTCGCGCCAGCCATGTTCCCCACACACGTGGGGATGAACCGGATTTCACACCACAACTCCAGCGGGACAACTGCATGTTCCCCACACACGTGGGGATGAACCGTTTGCCCTTCACGGGTGCCTTCGGCTTGAAGGATGTTCCCCACACACGTGGGGATGAACCGACGGGATTTGGTTGCGCGTCCTGCTTGACAAGAATGTTCCCCACACACGTGGGGATGAACCGCGCAGGGCGCAGGAAGAACTCGCCGCCGCCAGAATGTTCCCCACACACGTGGGGATGAACCGCGGACAGGTGTCCGCAGGCGGATGACACAACAATGTTCCCCACACACGTGGGAATGAACCGAAACATAACCCGAAAATTCAGCGCGTTATAAAATGTTCCCCACACACGTGGGGATGAACCGTCCGTGCCGCCGTTGTTGGATCGCAGGGCGTGCATGTTCCCCACACACGTGGGGATGAACCGGCGACCTTCCGAAACCGCAATGCTTCGGAGAGATGTTCCCCACACACGTGGGGATGAACCGATCATGAGACGCCCAATGCCACGCTTGCCTCCGCATGTTCCCCACACACGTGGGGATGAACCGGACAGATGCAATTGAGGCTAGTTTGCAATTGTCATGTTCCCCACACACGTGGGGATGAACCGTCTACGGGCTTTCTCCTCATGGTAGGACAATTATGTTCCCCACACACGTGGGGATGAACCGAGTTTTTATTCGGTCATGTATTCTCCATCGTGCATGTTCCCCACACACGTGGGGATGAACCGGAATTCCTGGAAGATGTAGCGAGCCTGATGCGCATGTTCCCCACACACGTGGGGATGAACCGTTCGCCATTGTCAGCAGGGGGAAAGACAGTTCGATGTTCCCCACACACGTGGGGATGAACCGGCGACCGAGCGGAAACTTGCGCGGCTTCGCGAATGTTCCCCACACACGTGGGGATGAACCGCGCGTCGTCTTTTTTTACGGCAGACGGACTTATATGTTCCCCACACACGTGGGGATGAACCGATACGTCTGACCGCCTTTGGCGCGGTGCTGGCATGTTCCCCACACACGTGGGGATGAACCGAACCGCACAACGCCATCGCTGGTTCGCCAAACATGTTCCCCACACACGTGGGGATGAACCGCAGAGGAGTTTTGTTTTTCAAAAAGGAGCAATCATGTTCCCCACACACGTGGGGATGAACCGACTGGCGTCCAATTTGTAGCGCCCGCAGTTGAATGTTCCCCACACACGTGGGGATGAACCGTGGACCGGCCGCGAACGCGCGGGGTTTTGCAAATGTTCCCCACACACGTGGGGATGAACCGATGACAATACTCGTGAAGGCAAGAAGTCGGTCATGTTCCCCACACACGTGGGGATGAACCGAAAAGGGGCGCGGCGCAAAAAAGACTGGCGTCCATGTTCCCCACACACGTGGGGATGAACCGTCTGGCAATTTCAGATTTTCGACTTCGACGGACATGTTCCCCACACACGTGGGGATGAACCGAAAGCGCTCAGCCTCTGGATGCTTGGCTGGAACATGTTCCCCACACACGTGGGGATGAACCGGTAGTCCGCCCGATGATCGTGACGATGCCGCAATGTTCCCCACACACGTGGGGATGAACCGATGCTGTCCGGCTGGTGGGATAACTTCCCCGACATGTTCCCCACACACGTGGGGATGAACCGTGATTTCCGCAAAGCCACAGGTGCAAGCATAACATGTTCCCCACACACGTGGGGATGAACCGTTCCGCCGACACGCCGTGCAGAAGTACCGCGTCATGTTCCCCACACACGTGGGGATGAACCGCGAGCCGACGATTGGCGTGTGCGAAAAAAACGAATGTTCCCCACACACGTGGGGATGAACCGCCGATCCGCACGAATGGAATCTGGTATCAGGCATGTTCCCCACACACGTGGGGATGAACCGAAGTTGTATCGTCGCTTCCATCGTCTGTCCATAATGTTCCCCACACACGTGGGGATGAACCGTATCTTGTCCTCTTTCCGCAACGCCGCCAGCATGTTCCCCACACACGTGGGGATGAACCGTCCAGAAGCGGAGACATAAATCCCGGACGCTTTCATGTTCCCCACACACGTGGGGATGAACCGCCGACCATCGCGACCTCGTGCGGGGTGAAGATATGTTCCCCACACACGTGGGGATGAACCGTTACGCATCGGCGCGCCATACTGCACCACGCGATGTTCCCCACACACGTGGGGATGAACCGTATCCCAACTCGTTGGCAATATATACAGGGTCATGTTCCCCACACACGTGGGGATGAACCGTATTCAAAGTCATCGTCAGCGAGTTCCGTGTAATGTTCCCCACACACGTGGGGATGAACCGATCTCGTGGTTGCGGCCTGACGGGAATACGAAGATGTTCCCCACACACGTGGGGATGAACCGCTTGGTGATCTCGTCCTTCTTGCGTTCGTATTCATGTTCCCCACACACGTGGGGATGAACCGCAGGCCTACAACAGCAACGAACAGCAGAACAAATGTTCCCCACACACGTGGGGATGAACCGACAGCCTCGAAGTCCTCACGCAGTCCTTCCAGATGTTCCCCACACACGTGGGGATGAACCGGCAACCTTCCGAAACCGCAACGCTTCGGAGAGCATGTTCCCCACACACGTGGGGATGAACCGACGCTCGCGCTGGCCGAGAAGGCGGGATCGAGCATGTTCCCCACACACGTGGGGATGAACCGTTCACCAGTGGAAGAGTCGAGAGATGTGGGATGATGTTCCCCACACACGTGGGGATGAACCGGCGCGATAACTCCAAATTTCTCGCTTTGGGGCATGTTCCCCACACACGTGGGGATGAACCGTTTCTCCGCCGCGTCTATCCACGCGAAGAAACATGTTCCCCACACACGTGGGGATGAACCGGATGTACTGCGGCGTGAACGTCACGCGGTCGTCCATGTTCCCCACACACGTGGGGATGAACCGGAGAATCCCATGCTCGCCCATTCAGCCCTTCCATGTTCCCCACACACGTGGGGATGAACCGGACCGCAATACCCAAAACTTCCTGAACGAATGATGTTCCCCACACACGTGGGGATGAACCGATGGCCGGGGATGGGATCGGTTTGCGCTGGCATGTTCCCCACACACGTGGGGATGAACCGTCTCCGCGGGGCGGCAGGCCAGGCGACCTACCATGTTCCCCACACACGTGGGGATGAACCGGATCCGGAAGCCGTCATCGGTCGGCGTTGCGGAATGTTCCCCACACACGTGGGGATGAACCGCCATGCTTAAACCCAGCGGTCCCGCCGCAGACGATGTTCCCCACACACGTGGGGATGAACCGCTCGGTGGGACGGCGCATACGACGATCTATGCATGTTCCCCACACACGTGGGGATGAACCGCGACGCGAACATTCCGCTTTTTCACATCCGCGCATGTTCCCCACACACGTGGGGATGAACCGGTACGACTATCACCATATAACTTTCGTGTATCATGTTCCCCACACACGTGGGGATGAACCGATTCAGCGGTACAAATTGCGCCCCCTGCACATATGTTCCCCACACACGTGGGGATGAACCGCGGGACGCCAAGCGATTGCTGGTCTTTCAGTTCATGTTCCCCACACACGTGGGGATGAACCGTACGAAGGCTCTGACCCGACGCCGCTCATGTCATGTTCCCCACACACGTGGGGATGAACCGTCCAGTATTTTGTCATCTTCGATCTGGTACGGATGTTCCCCACACACGTGGGGATGAACCGATGGGCGGCTCCGAAGTGTTTCAAGGGGATTCATGTTCCCCACACACGTGGGGATGAACCGGTGGAGGACGGACACGTTCTTGTCCGGCGCTAATGTTCCCCACACACGTGGGGATGAACCGTTTGACATAATCGGGATTGAGTTCACATCCGAATGTTCCCCACACACGTGGGGATGAACCGTATGCCGTGACTGGTACCCTGACATTTATGCCATGTTCCCCACACACGTGGGGATGAACCGTCCGTGATGCGCTCTCCGAGTATCCATTCGCACATGTTCCCCACACACGTGGGGATGAACCGCGGAAAATCAAAATTGACCATCAAACAAATATGCATGTTCCCCACACACGTGGGGATGAACCGTGAGGCGCTCCATGAAAGCATATTACGTTTGTATGTTCCCCACACACGTGGGGATGAACCGTCCGCCATGGACGAGAACCGTGAAGCCCGCTATATGTTCCCCACACACGTGGGGATGAACCGTACCACTGCGGATTCGCTTCGTTGCCATTCGGCATGTTCCCCACACACGTGGGGATGAACCGTGAGGCCGCTCATGTGGTGGTATCCCTATCGCATGTTCCCCACACACGTGGGGATGAACCGCCGTTCAGCCGCGCGGGTTGTGCGAGAGTTCAATGTTCCCCACACACGTGGGGATGAACCGTTATCCGTTTTAGGAGGCCGCCATGACGCAATACATGTTCCCCACACACGTGGGGATGAACCGTTCGATGTGTACGGCGAGGGAAGGTCAACCCCATGTTCCCCACACACGTGGGGATGAACCGCGTTGGCGATGCGCCGCGCCATGACCATCACAATGTTCCCCACACACGTGGGGATGAACCGAATCGGCGGGCGGGTAACGCCCGCCGTTGGCTGATGTTCCCCACACACGTGGGGATGAACCGAACGCGCCCGGATCGGTTTCGCGCAGGCCTGACATGTTCCCCACACACGTGGGGATGAACCGAGCCGTCCGGCAGTAGTTCGCTCCCGCAGACGAAATGTTCCCCACACACGTGGGGATGAACCGCCAGTCAGGAAGCGTTCGCGCAAACTCCTCTGCATGTTCCCCACACACGTGGGGATGAACCGGTATTCCGCCGTCTTGCGTTCAAGCCACGAGGATGTTCCCCACACACGTGGGGATGAACCGCAGTGGTTTCCGCAGAATTGGCAACAGGGTCCATGTTCCCCACACACGTGGGGATGAACCGAACTGGTGAAACTCGGACAGAATGAGGATTTTATGTTCCCCACACACGTGGGGATGAACCGCGAACTGGCTGCCGACGAACGCCACGCACGACATGTTCCCCACACACGTGGGGATGAACCGACATCCGCAGTAGCACGACGCCGCGCAACTTCATGTTCCCCACACACGTGGGGATGAACCGAAATCGTTTGCGGCGAAGTGGTGGGAGGCGGACATGTTCCCCACACACGTGGGGATGAACCGTGTGAATTTGGCGATCCAGCGCGAGCGCGTGAATGTTCCCCACACACGTGGGGATGAACCGTACCGCGACCTGACCCACAATGAGCGGCTCGACATGTTCCCCACACACGTGGGGATGAACCGCATGGATGACGGTCTGGAAGGGAGTCGGTTCTAATGTTCCCCACACACGTGGGGATGAACCGAACGAAGTAAACAAGCGGAAGGTTGCCGATCTAATGTTCCCCACACACGTGGGGATGAACCGATTATCGTGCGTCAAAGATGAACCGAAGATGAACATGTTCCCCACACACGTGGGGATGAACCGGATAGCGCGCCACCTCCTCGCCGATGGCGCGCATGTTCCCCACACACGTGGGGATGAACCGCCTTTGACAAAGCCCTCGAAGTCAAAACCGCTATGTTCCCCACACACGTGGGGATGAACCGCAACCCGCCGTCCTGATAGAGCCGCCGAGAAACATGTTCCCCACACACGTGGGGATGAACCGACCACATGGCGACCTCGGCAAGCGCCCAACTAATGTTCCCCACACACGTGGGGATGAACCGAATTATATGTGTTTTTGCCAGCAACTCCCCTACATGTTCCCCACACACGTGGGGATGAACCGGGCGTGATCTTCGTGCGCCCGCCAGCGGGCTTCATGTTCCCCACACACGTGGGGATGAACCGACAAGGCGGCTGGCGCGGCTGTTCATGTCGGCATGTTCCCCACACACGTGGGGATGAACCGGTCCACCTTGTCGGGTTCGCGGTAGGGTTTTGATGTTCCCCACACACGTGGGGATGAACCGTTGCGCTCCGAAGGAAACCTGCCTTATCGTCGCATGTTCCCCACACACGTGGGGATGAACCGGCGGCGCAGGCGTGGGGCCGCGTCAAGGTCGAATGTTCCCCACACACGTGGGGATGAACCGCCAGATGAGCGTCCCTGGCGCGGCAATAACCATGTTCCCCACACACGTGGGGATGAACCGAACCGCACGAAAATCGCCCGACGCCACTCCGGATGTTCCCCACACACGTGGGGATGAACCGATTGGTCAATACGGCGGAAGTGCGTCGGCATATCATGTTCCCCACACACGTGGGGATGAACCACCACTCGCCAAGTCCAAACGATAAATCGCCAGATGTTCCCCACACACGTGGGGATGAACCGACTTCCACCCAATTTGTAGCGCCCGCCGCCGACATGTTCCCCACACACGTGGGGATGAACCGATGGAGTATGAGCTGGGGACGACGACCGAGGCATGTTCCCCACACACGTGGGGATGAACCGCTGTAGCCGTGGGAGCGGAAGATTGTGGAGGAATGTTCCCCACACACGTGGGGATGAACCGGTCAATGCGGAGGCGACGCAGATGGCGGTGAAATGTTCCCCACACACGTGGGGATGAACCGAACGCCCGCGCTCCGAAGGCTGTGCGGCTGGCATGTTCCCCACACACGTGGGGATGAACCGATGCAGGCGGACTGCGACGACCTGCGGATCATATGTTCCCCACACACGTGGGGATGAACCGCCATCGAAGCACGCGACCAGCAGGCCGCGGAAAATGTTCCCCACACACGTGGGGATGAACCGGCTGAGAAAAAACACCGCGAGGCGATCCGTGAATGTTCCCCACACACGTGGGGATGAACCGCATTGTTGGGCGGCGCAATTGCGCTATGCCTGAATGTTCCCCACACACGTGGGGATGAACCGGAGGATTGATCCATGAGCGCGAATACTCTCACATGTTCCCCACACACGTGGGGATGAACCGGTGATGCGCGAGCAGATCGGTTTTCTGCCCGCATGTTCCCCACACACGTGGGGATGAACCGGGGCGCGAGGCGACGACGAGCAAGCGCGGGCGCATGTTCCCCACACACGTGGGGATGAACCGCGCTGGCGTCATCCTGGGTCACTTTGGCGTAGATGTTCCCCACACACGTGGGGATGAACCGGCACTGCGCGCCGACTGTGCCGACATGAACAGCATATTCCCCACACACGTGGGGATGAACCGATGTTGTCCGGCTGGTGGGACAACTTCCCCGACATGTTCCCCACACACGTGGGGATGAACCGGCCGACAACGAAGTCCTGCGCGCCGAGAATACATGTTCCCCACACACGTGGGGATGAACCGGCGTTCTTTACCTTCGTCCCGACGCGGTTGTACATGTTCCCCACACACGTGGGGATGAACCGCCCGTCAAGGCCGCGTGAGTCGTCTCATCTGTCATGTTCCCCACACACGTGGGGATGAACCGCCCGTCACGGTCTATGCCAGCCTGTGGCATAACATGTTCCCCACACACGTGGGGATGAACCGAAAGCAAGGGGGAAAAGATTAGAAAATGATTAATGTTCCCCACACACGTGGGGATGAACCGGAGTTGTCTGTGGCAAATTTAGATGCGCGAATATGTTCCCCACACACGTGGGGATGAACCGCTACGGATGCTCAGGCTCGCAGGGATGCGCAAATGTTCCCCACACACGTGGGGATGAACCGCAACCCTGCTATGCGGCTCTCGATCTGTCAAGATGTT
>Ga0226835_1001208_pt1 | contig 15428 bp, 10 predicted proteins | sample LAC_MetaG_1_FD_163627 | JGI IMG/M metagenome (GOLD analysis project Ga0226835, IMG submission 163627) | Anaerobic ammonium oxidizing microbial communities from anammox membrane bioreactor (MBR) in UC Berkley, California, United States -... | ecosystem: Engineered > Bioreactor > Anaerobic >...
GGCGTTAGAGAACGCCTTGCTACGCAATCTCACGCTTGCTACGCAATCTCACGCTGCAATTTTATAATGTTAAAGAATTAGATTACAAGGAAATGAATCACGATGCAATCCCTTGCAGGCATACGCATACTCGATTTGTCGCGGCTCTTGCCCGGGCCGTACGCGACGCAATGGCTCGCCGATTTGGGCGCAGAGGTAATCAAGGTGGAACGTCCGCCCGAAGGCGACGCCACACGCTGGATGCCGCCGTTTATGACGCTCGACGCGGAACGCTTTGAGGGCGCGATTTTTTGGCGCAACAATCGCGGCAAGCAGAGCGTTGTCTTGGATTTTTTTGACGCGCGCGGGCGCGCCATTCTTTTAAGGTTGTGCGAACAGGCGGACGCGCTGGTCGAATCGTTTCGCCCCGGCGTCATGGCGCAGCGCGGCTTGGATTACGAAAGCGTTCGCGCGCGCAATCCGCGTTTGATTTATTGTTCGCTCAGCGGTTACGGCCAAAGCGGACCATACCGCGACCGCGCGGGCCACGATTTGAATTATTTGGCGCTGGCGGGCATTTTGAAACTGAACGGCGCGTCCGCCACCGCGCCCGTTTTGGCGCCGGTGCAAATCGCCGACCTCGCGGGCGGCATGTCCGCCGCGCTGCAAATCAGCGCCGCATTGGTCGAACGCGAACGCACGGGCGTGGGGAAATTTCTCGACGTCGCGTTGTTTGACGCGGCGGTGGATTGGATGCAAACGGTTTTGGGCGCGTGTTTCCGCGCCGAGAACGAAAATCCGACGCGCGGCGCGATGCCGCTCACGGGCGCGTATCCGTGTTACAACCTTTACGAAACGGCGGACGGCGAATATATGGCGCTCGGCGCGCTCGAACCAAAATTTTGGCGCGCCTTTTGCGATGGGATTGCGCGCGCGGATTTATTGGAGCGTCAATTCGACGCGGACTGCATTGCGGTTTGCGCGGAAATTTTCAAAACGCGCGCGCGCGCGGAATGGATTGTTTTTGCGGCGCAAACGGATTGCTGTCTCGAACCGCTGCTCGCCGTGAGCGAAACGCTGACGCATCCCCAAGTCATGGCGCGCGGTTTGGCGCATGGCGCGGGCGACGCGCCGCGTTTGGGCCAAGACACGCGCGCGGTTTTGACCCAAGCCGGATTGCGCGCCGCCGAGCTGGACGCATTGCAGGCGGCAGGCGCGCTTGGCGCAGCGCCCGACCCAACCATTTGACCGGGCGCGACTTGCGTCGCGCGATTTTGGAATTTTTCATCCGCCAATAAAAAAAAAGAAAAACGCGCGGACCGCATTCAAGATGCGGTCCGCGCGTTATCGCGCCCAAAGGATGCGACGTTAATATTCTACTTTGCGCGACATGGTTTTGGCTGCCGCGACCCATTTTTCCACTTGCGCCAAAGTCGGCACGGCGCGCACCAATTTTTTCTGCGCCGCCGTCTCTACAATTTTCGCGTGCAATTTCGACGGCACGCGTTTCGACAATTCCACCACCGTATCCACGCCCGCCGCGTGTAACAGTTCGGAATATTCTTCGCCAACGCCTTTGACGCGCACGAGGTCCGCCATGTTGACCCAACTCAAAATGCGCGCGCCGCTGATGCCGGTGGCTTGCGCCAACGCCGCGCGGCCTTTGGGTTTCGCGCCTTTGGCAAGCAAATCCTCAACCGATGTCACGCCCGCCGCGGTCAACTTGTCTTTGTAGACCGGTCCGACGCCTTCAAGCTTGATAAGGTCCATGCTCTAACTCCTCTCTGAGATTTAAACCCGCGCGCATAGTTTAACGTAAAACAATAAATTTGTCATGCGCATTTTTTGCGACGCGTCAAACTTTGTACAACACGTCCATATACCGTTTCAACAAATCGCTCACTACGCCGCGCAACGGCAAATTCGCCGCGAGGCCGTACACCGGCGCCATGGCGCCTTTGTCTTTGGGATGCGCTTTGACGTATGCCACCGCATCGCGCAAATCGGCGAGAAACCGTTCCGCAACGCCGGGGACCGTGTGCCGCTGCGTCAATGCCAGATGCACCGCCGCCGGTTTGTGCAAGCCATTCAAACTCCAGCCGCGCTGCGTCAGCGCGTCCATCACCTTGTAAATGTCCAGCGTCGCGGAAGCAAACGCAATCACCCACAACGGGTCGCCCAAAATTTTTAATTCGGGCAGCTCGCGGATGCCGTTTTTAATTTTCGTCGCCGTTTCCAAAATCGCGCGCGTCGCCTCCAAATATCCGGCTTGGCCAATCGAAACCAGCGCCGCCCATGCGGTCGCGCTCAACGCGCCGGGCCGACTGCCCGCGAACGTCGGCGAAAAATACAAGCCGCCGCTCCAATCCGTCGCGGTGTAATATTGATAATGCCGCAGCGCGCGGCCGCGATACAAAACGACCGATGTGCCTTTGGCGGCGTAACCGTACTTGTGCGTGTCCGCCGACATGGACGTGACGCCGCGCAAACGAAAATCAAACGGCGGAACCGGATAGCCCAATTTTTCCGCGAACGGCAAAATGAAACCGCCCAAACACGCGTCGGTGTGAAAACCGATATCGTGCGCGTACGCGAGTTCCGACAATTCTTGGATGGGGTCCAGCGTGCCGTACGGAAAACAGGGCGCGCTGCCAATCAACGCAATCGTATTTTTGTTGAGAGCGCGGCGCGCCGCGTCCACGTCCGCGCGCATGGCGGCGTCCAATGGAATGTGAACGAGTTTGAGATTGAAATACTGCGCGGCTTTGTCGAAAGCGGCGTGCGCGCTGACGGGCGCGATAATTTCGGGCGCGGCGATGCCCTTTTTGTCGCGCGCAAAATCGCGGTACGTTTTCATTGCCAGCAAAATACTTTCGGTGCCGCCCGATGTAACCGTGCCGACAATATCGTTCGTTTCGTCCGCGCCCAGCAAATGCGCGGTCATGGAAACAATCTCGGCTTCAAATTTCGAGGTCGCGGGAAATACGTCGGCGTGCAGCGGATTGCTTTGCGAATTGAGCGCGTACACGCGATTGAGAAACTCGATGTACGCCGCGTCGCCGTGATAGACCGCGCCCGAAACAAAACCTTCCTGCCATTTGCCGCGCTCGCGCGCGTTCAACTGTTCCATTTCGTCCAGAACCAATTCGCGGTCGCGCCCCGTTTTGGGCAACTCGGCGTACGCGTCAAATTCACCCGCGTACGGTTTGAGCGAATGTTCCAGTTCGCCCAACATGCTCGCGTATTCCTGCTCCATTCGCGCGTCCACGCCCGGCACAGCTTTCAATGTTTGCTCTGCCGCGCGCATCACGCGCGGATTCACGCGATTCAACCAGCGAAACAATGTATCTTTCACATTCATGTCTTCACCGCATCATTCAGCCATTCCCACATGGCGCGCCGCATTTTTTCTTAAAGGCGGGAGGCGCCAAGAAAATCGCGCGCAGTGGTTTCCACAACGGTATTTCAACGCTCCATCCGATTCAACCGCGCGTAAATTTTTCGGTTTGCCTTGTAGAGATTCAAAAATTCCGCAAACAATTCGTCATAGATTTTGCGATGCGCCGCGTTCGGCGTGAACGTATTTTGAATCGCCACCTGCGCGGGGATTTCGTCGGCGGGGAGCCACCCCAACGAGACCGCCGCGAGCAGCGCCGCGCCGCGCACATTCGCCTGCACCGGTTCGCGCACCTGCCGTATTTCACAGTTCAAGACATCCGCGAAAATTTGGCACCAGACCGCCGAATTCGCGCCGCCGCCGATAAAATTCAACGCCGCTATTTTGCGCGCGCAAAATTTTTCCACCGCATCGCGCAGCCAGCGCGTATTGTATGCCACGCCCTCCATCACCGCGCGAATCATGTGGGCGCGCGTCGTTTGCAGCGATTGATTAAAAAAACCGCCGCGCACGCTGTGGTCGTCAACGGGCGTGCGTTCGCCATACAGCCACGGCGTAAAAATCAATTTATTACTGCCCGCCGGAACGCGCGCCGCGAGCGCGTCGAACGCGCGATACGCGTTTGCCGGTTGCGGCGTTTGCAAGGCATCGTCCGCGAAAAATAAATTGTCGCGCAAATAACTCAGACACGCGCCCGCCGTTTCCTGTTCATTCGTCAACAGATAACGCTGCGGCAGCGCGGACGGCAGCGACGCCATGTTGTGCGTTAAATCCGTTTTTTTGAACGGCACATGGCAGCACAACCAAGACGACGTGCCGATGTATAAATGCGCGTCATAGTCGCGCGTCGCGCCCGAACCAAGCGCCGCCGAATGAATATCGGGCGTTCCCATCGCCACGCGCACATCCTCGCGCAAACCGAATTCGCGCGCGATTTCGGGCATGAGCTTGCCCAAGACCGCAGTGGGCGGTTTCAAATCCGGCAATTTTTCGCGCGCGACGCCGACAAACTTCAAGAGCTGCGCGTCGTAATCCACGCGCGCGATGTTGCGATTGTCCGTGACCCAATGCAAAATGATGGAATCGTAACCCGCCGCAAATTGCCCCGTCAATTTCAAATTGAGATAATCTTTGGGTTCGAGAAATTTATACGCGGCGTTATAGATTGCGGGCTGTTCGTGTTTTAGCCACAAGATATGCGCGATGGAATCTTTGCCCGAACGCGTGGGAATGCCGCCGGTTTTTCGCAGCCACGGCAGGAGGCGCAGCGCGTTATAGCCCTCGATAGCGATGCCGCCGCCCGCGACCTGCTGGACGTACGGCGCGCCGCGCGCGTCCATCCAAATAATGGCGTTATGAATAGCGTTGCCCGCGCGGTCCACGGGAACGGTTCCCGACCACTGCGTCGTGCACACAAGCGCCGCGACGTTTTGCGCCCACGCGCGATGTTGCGCCAACACGCGTTTCGCCGCGCGCGCAATCGCGCTCCACCAATCATCGGGATTCTGTTCCGCGCCGCCGTGCGGCAGCAAAATTACGCTTTGCGTTTCCTGTTCGCACGCGAGAATTTCGCCGCTTGGTTTGACGAGCGCGACTTTGAGAGCTGAGGTGCCGAGGTCAATCGCAAGGATGAGTTGTTCTGACACAAGCAAATTCCTGTGAGCGAGATAGCGCACATTATACCCGCGATAGAACGGATTGCGGCGGCGCGCTTGGAGATGGCGCATTGTCCATAAGACCCCAAGTGTTTTCGCCGCGTCGCGCGACTCGATAGCTATGCTTGCTACAAAATACTTGGGTCAATGTACCAAAGCGCTATAACGCGGCGCGCGTGATTTTTATATAATGTTTTTGTTCGAGCGCACGCGCTGGAACAAAATCCTTTTCAACCACAACCCACAAATATATGTCTACTCATTTCCACAAATCCTATTTATTAATTTTGCTCGTCCCTCTGCTCATGCTCGGCTGGTTTCACGCCGCCGCGTCAAATCAGCCCAACGCGCCCGCGCCCGTCGCCGCGAGCGCGAGTTACGATATTGGAACGCCCGTATTGAGCGACCTCTGGGTCAATCCCGTCAGCGGCAACGACAACAACAGCGGCGCGACGCGCGCGCAAGCGTTACGCACCATCAACGCGGCGTGGAATCGCATCCCGCGCGGGACGACGCTCAACACCACCGGTTACCGCATCCTGCTCGTCGCAGGCGATTACGCGGCATCAAATTTTCCCGCGTACTGGGAAGAGCGTTATGGCGCGTTCAACTTTCCCATTCTCTTACAAGCCGCCGATGCGCCGCGCTCGGCGCGTTTGCACGGCAATATCAATATGTACGACACGCGGTATTTTTATCTTTTAGACGTGACCATCGTCAACGCCGGCGACGCGTTTCATTGCGAATTGTGCAATCACATCCTCATCCGCAACAGCGCGTTGGACGGCGGCGCGCGCCAAGCGCAAGAGACGGTCAAGGTCAATCAGTCGCAGCACATTTACATCGAAGATAGCGACATCGCGGGCGCGTGGGACAATGCCATTGATTTTGTCGCGGTCCAGTACGGCGCCATTACGCGCAATCGAATTCACAATGCGGACGATTGGTGCGCCTATGCCAAAGGCGGTTCGGCGTATTTGCGCGTCGAGGGCAACGAAATTTACGATTGCGGCACCGGCGGCTTTACGCTGGGCCAAGGCACGGGTTTGGAATTCATGACAAATCCCTGGCTGCATTACGAGGCGTACGACCTAAAATTCGTCAACAATCTCGTTCACGACACCGAAGGCGCGTGCTTTGGCGTGAACGGCGCATACAACGCGCTCTTGGCGTACAATACCTGTTACCGTGTCGGCGCGCGTTCGCATGTTATCGAAGTCGTATTCGGGAGCCATGCTTGCGACGGCGATACGGCGCGCTGCAATGCCAATCGCGCGGCGGGCGGCTGGGGCAACGCGAGCCAAACCGAGCAGCCGATTCCCGACCGCAACGTCTTGATCTATAACAACCTCATCTACAATCCGCCGGGCACGGCGAGTCAATGGCAGCATTTTGCAATCTATGGGCCGCGCACGCCTTCCGCCGGAACCAATATCCCTTCGCCCGCGCGCACGGATACAAATCTGCAAATTCGCGGGAACTTGATTTGGAATGGCGACTCGAACATGCCGTTGGGCATCGAGGACCCGTCGGAAGGATGTCAACCCGCTAATCCCACTTGCAACGAAACGCAATTGCGCGCGGACAATGCCATCAATACGGTCGAGCCCCAATTGGTCAATCCGGCGGGCGGCAATTTTCATCCGACGACCGGAAGCAATATCTTGGGCGTCACAACTTTTGCGCTGCCCGATTTCAGTTGGAGCGACGCGCCCGCTCCGCCCAGCGTTCCCGTCGGCGTCCTGAGCAATGCCGTTCCCATAGACCGCGATGGCGGCGCGCGCGTCGGTTTAGGCCCGCCCGGCGCGTATGCGTACCCGAGCGCGCCGCCGACCGTCACGCCAACTATCACCGCCGGCGCCACGCTCACGCCAACCGCGACGCCGACCGCGCCAAATGAATGTTTGCAAAAACCATCCGCGCCCGCGCTCGACGCGCCCGCCAACGGCGCGCAGCCAAACCGCCGCCGCGTCGTCTTGACTTGGCAAACGTCAGCTTGCGCGAACGAATATCGCGTCCAAGTGCGGGCAGACAGTCGGCGCGGCGCGCGCGTCGTGAACATCGTGGGTTTGACCGCCTCCTCTTTTACCACGCCGCGCCTCGCGCGCGGTCACACATATTTTTGGCGCGTCAAAGCGTGCAATTCGTATGGCTGCGCGAAATCAGCATGGCGAACGTTCGCGCTCTAGTACGAGAATGCGTAGAAAAATAAAACGCCGCGTCCAAAATGGACGCGGCGTTTGCGTTGCATTGCGAACTGCGCTACAGACGCACAGGTTTGTCGGTCGCCGCCGATTCGTACGCGGCGAGCGCGATTTCCAACGCGCGCAAGCCGTCCTCGCCCGTTACACGCGGGGGACGCTCCTCACGAATGGCGGCGACGAATTCGTCGAGCATTGCTTGATTCGCGTCCGAACCCCAATAGTCCCATGCCGCGCGCTGCGACGCATGGCGATACGTGACGAGATTTTGTTTGAACGCGTCCACGAGAACGACGCCGCGTTCCGATACCATTTCAAACGTCAAACCGCCCCACGTCGGATAGTACGGCGGTTTGTTCCAGCTGCAATCAATCGTCGCAAAAACGCCGTTCGCAAACGTGAGCATGAGCAAGCCGCCCGTTTCGACGCGCGCATCGGAAATTTCGCGCGCGTACAAAATGCGATTCGTTTGCGCGTACACCTCGACGACTTGGCTCTGCAAATACCAACGCAATACATCGGCGAGATGAACGGTGTGATCCATCACCGCGCCGCCGCCCGCGAGATCCTTGTCCACGAACCACGCGCGATGTTGTAACGGCGCTTGGCCTTGATTCGTCGCGTTGAAGGCGTACACGCGTCCGAATTCGTTGGCGTCCAAACGCGCTTTGATTTCCAACAAGGGCGCGCTGAAACGCATCGGAAACGCGGTCATCAATTTTACGTTGGCGCGTTCGCACGCTTCAAGCATTGCGCGCGCGTCGGCGAGATTCGTCGCAAGCGGTTTTTCGCTCAAGACGTGTACGCGCGCGTCCGCCGCCATTTCGACAAGCGCGCGATGATTATTGTTTTCGCTGCACACCAACACGGCGTCAGGTTTTTCGGACAACAGCGCGGCGTAGGAATCGAAATAGCGCGCGCCAAAAGTTTGCGCGAAATGTTGACCGCGCGCCGCGTCGTCGTCCGCGAGACCAAGCAATTCGACGCCGGGCATGGCGCGGACATTTTGAATATACGCTTCGGCGTGCAAATGTGCGAAACTGAGGATACCGATTTTCATGGGTGGTAAGAGAATGAGAGAGTGCGATAGTGTGATGGTGTGATGGCGCGATAGAAAGCGCGTAGAACGCGGGTTTATTTTTTATGCGCGCATCGCCGCGAGCGAAATGGGTTTGCCGGTTTGCGCGGATTCAATCGCCGCGAGCGCGATTTCCAGCGCGGCGAGACCGTCCGCTGCGGTGACGCGCGTCGGCGCGCCGTGCGCGAGCGCGTCGTAAAATTCTTTTAATTGTATCGTGTACGGATTTTCGCGCAACGGGCTGGAGGGCAAGCCCACTTCGGGCAATGCGCCCGCGCGTTGATGCAGAAAAAATTCGAGCGGCGCGGTGTCGGCGGATTTCCATTCGATTAATCCGGCGTCGCCCGCGATTTCGATGCTCGTGCGAAAGGTGGGGGGCGGATACGCCCACGCGCCGACAATGTGCGAAAGCGCGCCGTTCGTGTGTGTCAGAATCGCCAAGCCATAATCCAGCGGCGCGTCAGGATTTTCGGCGACAATACTTTTTGCCAGAACGGTTTCGACATCGCCCGCAATCCAGCGCGCGTAATCGAAATCGTGAATCATCAAATCGAGCGCCATGCCGCCCGATTTTTCAAAATCCAAAAACCAATTGCCGACCGCTTTTTGGGGTCGCTGCGATTCGCGGGCGAGCCGAATTACGGCGGGTTTGCCGATATAGCCCTGCGCGACATTTTGTTGGGCGCGCGCATATTCGGGAAAAAAGCGGACGACGTGCGCGACGAGCAATTGTACGCCCGCGTCATTACAGGCGCGGAGCATCGCGCGTCCCTGCGCCAGCGTGCGCGCGAGCGGTTTTTCGCAAATGATGTGTTTGCGCGCGGCGGCAGCTTGCAAAACAAATTCGTGATGCAGATGCGTCGGCGCGCAAACGTCCACCACATCCACCGCGTCCAACAGCGCGGCGTAATTTTCAAACACGCGCGCGTTATATTTTTCCGCGAGGCGCGCGGCTTCGCTAGGCGTTTCCGCGAAAATGCCCGTTAACGCGGCGGGCGTCTCTTGCCAACTCGCCGCGTGCATTGCGCCCATAAAACCCGCGCCGACAATTCCTACGCGCATTGCGCTGCTCCTATTTCACCGCGCCGGCGGTCACGCTCTTTACCATTTGGCGGGAGAACAAAATGTACATCAAAAGAATGGGCACCATCGCCAACGTCAGCGCGGCAAGCACCGCGTTCCAATCGCTGACAAATTGTCCGAGAAACTGCTGCGTGCCGAGCGTAATCGTCGCGGTTTGGTCGCTGGGCGCCAGAATGAGCGGAAACCATAAATCGTTCCAAATCGGAATCATGGTAAAGATGCCGATGGCGCCGATGGCGGGACGCACGAGGGGCGTGAGCAAAGTATAGATGCGGTATTCACTCGCGCCGTCCATGTGCGCGGCGTCGGTCAATTCTCTGGGAATTTGGCGATAGAACTGGGTAAGAATAAAAACGGTCAGCGGCAAACCTTGCGCGATATACACGAGAATCAACGCGACCAGCGTGTTTGCCAGATTGAGCGAAACAATCATCCGCAAGATGCCGATGGTGCCGAGCCGAATCGGCACCATGATGCCCAACGCGAGAAAGAGGCCCACGATGACATCGCCGCGAAAATGATATTGCGAGAGAGCAAAAGCCGCCATCGAACCGAAAAACAAAATCAAGAGCAGCGAGACGCCGGTAACGATGAGACTGTTCAAGAAATAATTCGGGAAATTCGCGCGCCCTAAAACCGTTTCGTACCCAATCAGACTAAAGGTTTCCGCCGTCGGCGGTTGAAACGGCGCGCTAAAAATTCCATCGCGGCTCTTGAAGGAATTCATGACGATCAACACAATGGGAAAGAGCGCGACGATACAGTACGCAATCAGCACAAAATGCGGCGCCAGGCGTTCCAGCCAATGCGTATGCGGCAAGCGTTCCGAAACAGGTTTGGTGGCTGTCATGGCTCTACTCCTCATAAATCGTACGTGGCGATGCGACGCTGCCAGAAAAAGAGATACACGGCGACGCCCGCGAGAATGATAAACAGCATCATCCCCGCGACGGTTGCGCCCATGGGCTGATTGCCGAGTTGTAATTGCGAGCCAAAAAAGGTGCGATAAAAGAAGGTGCCCATGATGTCGGTGGCAAATTGCGGACCCGCTTGCGCGCCCTTGACAGTATAGATCAAATCGAACGCATTAAAGTTTCCGACAAATGTGAGGATGGCGACAATGCCAACGGTCGGCAGGATGAGCGGAAACTTGATGCGCCAAAAAGCCGTCCAGCCGCCCGCGCCATCCACGCGCGCGGCTTCCATCAGTTCTTCGGGGATGCCCAGCAGCGCGACGTAAAACAACAACATCGGGATACCGATGAATTGCCACACCGAAATCAGCGAAAGCGTCGTCAGCGCGGAACTCGCCAAACCCAGCCACGGCGCAAACAGCGCGCCCAAACCCACCGCTTTGAGGATGCTCTCGCCGACGCCCCACAGCGGGCTCAAAATCAAATTCCAAATAAAACCGATAATGACAACGGACAACACCGTCGGCGCAAAGATGAGCGTGCGATAGACGCTGCGCGCGCGGCCCCCCGCGACGAGCAGCGACGCCAATAGCAAGCCAATCGAATTTTGCACGACCATGTGAATGATAAAAAATTTCACATTGTTCCAGAACGCATTTTGAAAGGCGGCAGACCAACGCGGGTCGGTTAAAAGCACGACATAGTTGTTCAAGCCGTTAAAAACTTCTTGATGGTCTGGCGTAATCGCATAGAGCGAGAGCCGCAAAGAATCAATCAGCGGAATAATCATGAACACGGTGTACACAATCACCGCCGGCGCGAGAAAGATGAGGATGTGCCAGGGAAAGGAACGCGATTTGTGAACGTTTGGCGTTTGCATAGCAGCGCTGACCTCCGCGAAAAATCAAACCTCTCGCCGATTCTGATAATCGGCGAGAGGTATTATACACGAATCATTCTTTTATGGCGCGTGACATTCGCTTGCTTGGCGCAGAGTCTATTGCGGTTTATACCACTTGTCGAGACCCGCTTGCGCCTCTTTGCCCGCTTCTTCCGGCGTGATGGTGCCGTTGATAACGCCGGCGCTCAAGCGCCACAATTCATTTTCCAAATTCGGGTCGCCGCGCGAAAGAATTTGGTACGAGTTGCGGATGGTGGACTTGCACTGGTCGCGCCACGAGACAAACTCTTTGGCGACAGGATCTTTTAGGTCCACTTTGGCATTTTGCAGGGTAAAGAAACCGGGCAGCGCGTTGCTATAGATTTCCGCAAATTCGGGCGTCGCCACCCATTCGAGGAACGCTTTTGCCGCTTCGGGATTCTTGGATTTACTGTTCATGCCGAGCGCAATGTCGGTGTGGTCGCTGATGTAGCACTGGTCGCCCGCATTGGGCACCGGCGGTTTGAACGCGTTAAATTTGAATTTCGCTTGGTCGTTGAACGTCGTAATATCCCACGAACCGGCGGGATAGATTGCGCCCTTGCCCAATGCGAAATAGCTTTGCGCGTCCGGGTACTTGATGGCTTCAAAACCGGCGGGGAGATAATCTTTCCACTTGGCGAGTTCTGCCCAAGTATCTACGTACGGCGCGTCGGTGAATTTTGCCGTGCCTTTGATGAGCGCGTTACGCCCCTCTTCGCCCTTCCAGTAATTCGGGCCGATATTTTGGAAACCCATTGTCGCGGCTTCCCATTGGTCGGCGGTGCCCATCACGAGCGGCGTGTAGGTGCCGTCCTTTTTAATCGCGTCGAGAACTTGAAAGAATTCGGCTTCGGTCGTCGGCACTTTCAAGCCGAGTTTGTCGAACGCTTCTTGATTGTAAATGAAACCGTGAATGACGGACGCCATCGGCACGCAGAACGCATCTTTGCCGTCGTCGGTGATCCACGCGCTCTTGGCGACATCCGAAAAATCGGACATGCCTTTGAGGTCGTTCAACTTGGCGAGATAGCCCTTTTGATAGAGCGTGAGCGAATTGTCAAACGGGCGGCAGGTGATGAGGTCGCCGGCGGTGCCGCCTTCCAATTTGGTATTCAGCGCCGCATTGTATTCGGTCGGCGCGCTGGGTTGAAATTGGACTTTGATGCCGGGGTGCGATTTTTCGAACGCGGGAATAATTTGGTCCTGCCAAATCTTGATATCGTCGTTGCGCCACGATTCAATCGTCAACGTGACGGGTTCGGCGGCAGGCGCCGTCGTCGGCTGCGCGGCGGGCGCGGAGGTCGGTTGCGCGGCGGGCGCAGCGGTCGGCGGGGCTGAAGTGGGTTGAGCCGCCGGCGGCGCAGCGCACGCGGCGAGCGCAAGCGCGGCAACGAGCAGCGTGATTGCGAAAAACTTGTTCATTCTCTTCTCCTCTGCAAAATCGAGTAATAATGTGGGTCGGTCGGGGCAAACGCGTAAATTTCCGTTGTTCTCCTTGCAGCGCGTCTCATTCACCCGGCGCTCTGCCGGTGAACCTGCGCGCGAGAAATGGCGTACACATTCAGCTGATAAAAAACTCGCGCGAGTATAATGCAAATTTCTTTGTTTGTCAACTGAATTTACAAAGTGGCGCTCAAATGCTCGGCATTAGCCATCCAAAGCCGCGCCCTTTCTCTTGGCGCGCGCGCCGCCGTTCGCTTTGTCTGCTGCGCGTCATGGGCGACGCGTAATACGCCGCCCATGACGCGCTCGTACGCTAACGTCAAAGCGGAATCCGCCGCGCAGCCAAACTCTATTTCGTCGCAACGCGTTGAACGTTCGACCACTCGCTGGGTCGGTCGGCAAAAAGGATTTCGAGCTTGTAGCGATAGGTCTTGCCCGCGACAATCTTTTTGTCCGCAAATCTATATTTGCCGCCCGAAACCGCGCCCGCATATTTTGCCGCGATGGGTTGCGCATTGACCTTGACCCATTCGCGCTTGCCCACTTGGCGCCACACATTGAAACCGGTGACGCCCAATTCGTTCGCAGTCTCCCACTTGACTAGGGTTCGCTGGCGCGCCGGGACATACGCCGCGCGGAACGATGCCATGGTCGCGGCGTTGGGAATAGGCGAGAACAAACCAATGATTACCGGGTCATGGTCAGAGGCGCGATACGGTGAGTTTGCTTCGTACACCACACGCGGCGAAACGAGCGCCGAACCGTCAGGTTTTTCTTCAAACGGCGCTTCGCCCACATCCTTGATCTCGTCGTTATAATCCAAGGTACTCGCTTCATCGGCATTGATATGCCACACCTCAATCCCCTGCACCACAGCATTGAGCGACGCGCTAGCAAACGCGTAATCGAGATGTCCGAGTTCGCCGTTAAAGAGATACGAATAAGAATCCGTAAGCCACGCGCTCTCGACGTCAACATAACCGCCGCTAGTGAGCGTCGTGATGGGCGTCTCTTTGCCGTACGAATTGAAATCGCCGAGCAGCAAAACGTCGGTATCGCCCCCTGCGGCGGGAATGACCGTGCCGTTAATCCATGTGAGCAAACGCGTCGCCTGCTGCACGCGGCGGTTGGCGTAACATCCTTGCCCGTCGCCTTGGTCGAGATCCGCGCCCGTCGCGTTCGAGCAACCTTTGGATTTCAAGTGATTGGCAATCACGGTAAAGCGTTCGCCGTATGCGGGATTGGACCACTTTATCACCTCAAAAGTTTGCGCGGTAGGCGGACGGCTATGAATAGAGTCAAGGTCAAAAAGCGGCGAGCCAACGGGCGAGAGAACGTCGCTGCGATAAATGATTGCCACACGAATCGCATCGCTGCCCAGCGTGCCGCCGGTATTGACAAACGTGTACGGCTGCGTACCGCCGCAGCGCGCATTCACCGCGCCGAGCAAATCAGTAATCGTATCCGATGGCGTTGTGTTTTCGAGCTCGACCAAACCGTACACATCGGCGTTCAGCGAACAAATTACGATGGAGGCGCGCTCGCGTTGACGGGCTAGTTCGGCGGCGCTGTCCGCGCCGCGACAATCCAGAGTCCCAAAAGGGCCGCAGGGGCCCGTATTGCCGCTTGTCGTATCAATCGTGGTAAAGTAATTGAGCAAATTCATTCCAACGGCTTTGATGGCGGCGTTGACGACAGGCGCCGCCGGACGCGCGTTATTGACGGTGAACGCGACGGGATGCGCGTTGGTAGGTCGGATGCGCCACGCCGACGCGCTGTAATCCAAAACCCCGGTCAAATTGTTGACCAAATCGCCGCCGCGAAAGAAATCAACGCCTTGAACGCCAACCGAGAAACCGCCGTTCGCGCGCGGATGATAGATCGCTTGAAAACCGTCCGGGCTGGATAGAGCAGCGTTCTGCGTATTATTATCGTCGTCGAGAATTATTTTGCGGTGCGCCAGCGCATCGAGATGCGCGGCATAGCCCGATACGTCGGGCGCGTTCTTTTCGGTAAAGGTGAACGAGCGCCCGCCTTCGGTCAAGACGATTTGGCCGTACCGCTCGAGCTCGAAATATTCCGAGACCGAGAGCGCATCAATAAAGTTGACCAACATTCCTTCGCGCGCTTCATAGTACGTATCCACGCTGCCCACAATCGGCAGGTCAATCGCAGCGGCAGTGACTTGGGCGAGATTATTGCCCGCATCGTTCACAACCACATCCAACGCCGAGCTCGCGGTGATTTCAGTCAAGTTAAAGTATTCCGAAACCGCGCCGCTGACTTGGACGCGCTGTCCTTCGACGACTGCCGTCGGACAGGTATTGCAATAGACAAAGATGCCCTCCGCCGTCAGGGGGTCCGCGTCCGCATCCGTATCTTCTTCTTGGAGAAAAAAGCCCTTGAGTTGAGTCGAGCCCTGAAAACTCGCGACGACAACGCCTTCGACCGTTACATTCGAGCCAACCATGGGCGATGCCGCGCCATTGCCTTGGACGTCATGGATTTTGAGGAGGTCGTCGTTGAGAATCGTCCCAACGCCTTGGCCATCGCCAAGCGTCGCGCCGCTCACGTTCGTGACATTGACAAAAAAGGTCTCGTCGCCTTCCGGCGTTGTATCGCCATTCACATCCACCGTAAAATTGTATGTCGAATTCCCTTGCGCAATGGTCTGTCCGGTGAGCGTTTTTGACGTATAGTCGGAGGGTTGGGTCGCGGTACCGTCCGCCGTAGCAATGTCAAATGTGACGCCGCCC
>Ga0226835_1001210_pt1 | contig 15402 bp, 10 predicted proteins | sample LAC_MetaG_1_FD_163627 | JGI IMG/M metagenome (GOLD analysis project Ga0226835, IMG submission 163627) | Anaerobic ammonium oxidizing microbial communities from anammox membrane bioreactor (MBR) in UC Berkley, California, United States -... | ecosystem: Engineered > Bioreactor > Anaerobic >...
CCCAGGTGCCAACCGTCAGCGGGCGGTACTGCTGCAGGTTCGTGGCGTTGAGGAACGCCCCCAGGTTGCGCGCGCGCGGGTCCGACGTTGCTACCAGCGGCTGCAGCGTGTCGACCGGCTCGCCAACCTCGAAGAACTCGGTCCCGGCCGGCGGGTTAACCAGCAGCAGATCGCCATCCGGCAGCGGGTTGGGGAGCCAGCCATCGAACGCATACAGATCGAATGGTTCCTGGGGGAGCGCGCCGCCCGGCTCGATCTCGTATAGCTCCACGCCGCGCAAGCTGCGGAAGATCTGGCGCAGAAAGAGGTTGTCGGTGGCGGCCAGCAGAACGCGTCCCACCCCCGAACGATCGCGCACGGTGTGGGCGACGTTGTCGAGCGCCAGATGGTCGGCCCCGGCAAATCCGCTGGGCAGCGTCAGCGTCGTGGTCAGGGTGTCGAAGTCCGGCGGCAGTTCGATGTCGAAGATATCCACGTGTCCGCGGGCCGGGATGGTGTAGCGGTATGCCCATTCGATGATGCTGCTGCCGTTCAGCCGCCCGTCGAGGATGACCTGCGTGTCCTCGTCCCCGTAATTACTCAGCCGGGCGAACAACTGCGGCGGCTGGTCCGGCAGAGAGCTTGTCGCCAGGGCCGAAATCGCCACATTGCGGCCGGACTCGCCCACCGGCACAAAGCGCACATTGCCCGGCACAGGGGGCAGATTATCCGGCAGCCCGCCGTCACTCAGAATCACAACACTCAGCGTCTCGGCGCCGATCGCGCCTGCCGCGGCCAGGGTCAGCGCGGCGGGCCAATCCGCTGCGGCGGCGGATGGCTGCGCGGACTCAATCGCCTGGCGCAAAACGAGCGGATCGCGCGAGGCAGAAGCCAACACTTCGGGGACGGCAGCCACACGGATGACCGTCATGGTGTCATCCGCATCCAGCAGATCGACCATCTCAAGCGCGATGGACCTGGCTGCTTCAAACCGGCTCGGCGCCACGTCGGACGCCATCATGCTGGCGGACGCGTCCAGCAGCAGAATCGTGCGCCCGCTGCTGATAGTCTTCACCTCGACGAAGGGGCGCGCCAGGGCAACCACCAGCGCGGCCAGGATCAGCAACTGCAAGAACAGCAACCAGTTCGGGCGCAGGCGCTGCCAGGGCGCATTGGCTTCGCGGTCGCGCACCAGCTCGCGCCAGAGGAACGTGCTGGAGATCGGCGTTTCCGTCCGGCGCAGGCGCAGCATGTAAAGCAGCACGATCGGAACGGCCAGCCCTGCCAGCGCCAGTGCAACCGGTGTGAGAAACGACAGCGACGAGAATGCACCCATGTCAGCGCACCATGATCTCACCGGGCAGGACGAGATGATCGGCTCCACCGGACAGCAGCACGCGCTGCCCGGTGTCCGGATCGTAGAGACCGATCTCGATCCGCGCCGGGCCGCGGTAGGTGGCGTCTTCCAGAGTCAGGGCGTGCTCGTCCACGATGTATTCCCCTGCAAGCCAGCTTGTGGTGGGGCGGCTGCCGCCGGCGGGTGGGCTATCGTGACCGCCGATGTAGCGCCCAGAGCCATCCAGCAGATGGGTAAAAACGGTCAGGGCGTCCGGCGACGTCTCCGCAGCGCGCCAGACCAGGACAAGTCGCAGCGGCTCGCCGGCGCGGAGCGTCTGCCGCTCCAGCGTGAACCCTTCCAGCGTTCCCACGCCTTCGAACCGTGCCCCGACCGGTTGCTCGAACGGCGGCGGCGCAAACAGTCGACCGGTTTCGAGCAACGTATAGGTCGCCAGATGGATCGGCTCTGTGTCACCGACTTCGAGCCATAACCGCGCCTGCCCGGTCGCATCTGCCGGGATGCTGAACGCGTGCCAGTCCAGGCTGTAGCGCGGGTAGGCGCTGACGGGGCGTGCCTGCTCCCACCCCTCGCCGCGCAGAACCAGCGCGCCGCCGTGCCAGGGCCCGTCCGAGCAGCAATCCGGTGACGTGGCCCACTGCAAGGTGATACGCAGTTCCTGGCCTGGGCTGATCGGTGCATCGACGGCATCGGTCCCGGCCAGCCGCACGCCGTCGTCCAGTTCGGGCGCGGCATCAACCGTGACGGGGGCCTCGTCCGTTGTCCCGGCAGGGGACACGGTGGTCAGTGTCACGGTCCGGCCCGCGGGCACGCCGTCCTGCAGGCGGTCCAGCCCGTTCGGCGCGCTGCGGCTGTAGACGGTCAGTTGAAGGGCGTAGTCGCCGGGCGGGGCGCCCGCCGGGAATGGCAGCAGGCTAAATGCCTCGCCACGCTCGCCCGCATCCCAGGCTGAGGTCGGCGCCTGATCGTCGCGCCGGATGTCCGTGTCGCTACGCGCGATGGTCCAGCCCGGCGGGCGGGTGGTCACCAAGCGCGCCGCCACGCGCCAGTCGCTCGCCGTGGGCGCGGGCAGCATCCACGCCGTGTTCAGGCACACCGAGCGCGCGCTGGCAGCGGCGGCGCTCTCAAGCCGCAGCAGGCCGAAGTCGGCCTCGCTCTCGACTGTGTCCAGCACCAGCGGCCGCTCAATCTGATACGAGGTGGTCGTCAGCCCCTGCACGGTGAGCGCGTGCCCGGTTGGGCGCCCGGCGGCGCTCAGCAGGCAGGGGAACATGCCCCGTTCGTCCGCCGGTAGCTGGTACCAGGTCAGCAGTTCGACATGCGCCGGAGTGGTTCGCTCCGCCAGGGCAGCATTGATCCGCGCAATAGCCTCGCGCGCCGGGCTGTGCAGCGGCACGCCCACCACCGCCGCCTGCACGCCGAGCTTGTCGATGTAGTATTCTTCCAGCGCCGGCTCCCAGCCGTACGGGATGACGATCAGCGTGTCCGGCGGCAGGCCGGCGTAATACCTGGCGATAGCGCGAAAATCATCGTGCTGATAGCGCGGCTGGCCGAGAATGGTGGTCAGGCTGGCAGCGGCGGCAGCGGCGGCGACGGCAACGCCGCCCACCAGCGCGCTGCGCCGCAGGCCAAACTCGTCCGGCAGACTGTCCAGCCCCAGCGCAACCGTGAGTAGGGCGGCGGGAACTCCTGCGAGGTAATAGCGCGGGTGGAAGTCAATATGCGCCGCCCACAATTCAATTGTCGCCAGGGGGGGCAGCAGCAGCGCCTGGGACAGAACCAGCAGGCTTCGCTGCGTGCGGCGCCGGATCAGCAGCGCCACGCCAGCGGTCAGCGCCACCAGCCCGAACAACGCGCTGACGATGTCCAGTTCCAGCTTCGCGCCGACCAACGCCGGAACCGGAGCGAAATAGGCCCGCCAGATGTCCCACGCCAGATTCACGCTCACACGCGGTGGGGTGTTGAGCGGCGTGCCGCTGGGGGATTGGCCCAAGACCCAGGGCAGATAGGCGACCAGCGCCACGACCTGACTCGCCAGCCAGACGGACAGCATTTTCCACTGCTGCCGCAACGCCCACACCCCAATCAGAACGAGGTTTAGCCACGCCACCACCGGCACGCTCAGGTTGTGCGTGTAGAGCAGGGCGATCTCGGCCGCCAGCAGGGCCGCGCCGCTCTTCCAGGCGATGCCGTCTCGCCGCTTGAGCAGCCGGTCCGCCAGGCCAAGCAGGATCAGCGTCAGCAGCGGGACCAGCACGTAGGCGCGGATCTCGCGCGCGTACGCCCACAGCAGGGGCGACGCCGCGAACAGGATCCCTGCCAGGATCGCCGCCTCGCGCCCTGACCAGGCGCGCGCCAGGTGAATCGCCAGCGCCACGGTCACCAGGTCGATCAGCAGCGAGCCGTAGCGCAGCGCAAAGGCGGAGTCGCCCGCGCCGAGATAGAGCAGGTGCATCAGGCTGTAATAGACCGGCGGGGTGTTGTCGTCGGGTGTGCCGATCGGGTCGCGGATGGCTCGGATCGACCAGGCTTCGTCGTGCCAGACACTCGGACCGCCCAGGTCCCACAGCCGCAGCCCAAACGCCGCGATCAGAATGGCGATGGCGACGCCGAGGATAGCGCGTGACGGGAACGAAGCGAGCATGCCGGCCATCAGCGAACCACACCCAGCCGCCGCAGCTCCATGAGCAGAAGCTGCTCCCAGGGCATGCTGGTCTCGACCATGACGAAATGGATGCCGCGTCGCACGCAGAAAGCCGCGATCTGGTTCTGCCACGCTTCAAACCGCTGGCGGTATAGTTCCAGGATACTCGGATCGATCGAGACCTCTTGCGGCGCGCCTGTTTCCACGTCGATGAGCTTCAAGTCGCCGCTGATCTGCGGTTCGACCTCGTCGGGCGACAGCACCTGGATCACCGCAATCTCGTGTCCGCGTCCCTGGAGCGTGCGCAGGCCGTCTTCGAGGCCGTCCGGCACCATCAGATCGCTAAGCAGGATGACCAGGCCCGGCCGGGTTGTGCGCAGCGCCACTTCGCGCAGGGCTGCGTTCAGGTCAAGCTCGCCGCGCGTGTACCCGTCTTCCAACCAGGCCAGCAGCTTGAGAGTCTGCCCGCGCCCGCGCAGCGGCCCCAGATGAGCGACTCCGTCCCGCCGCAGCAGTTGGACCGCCACCCGATCGCCTGTGCCCAGCGCGATATAGGCCAGGCCCGCCAGCACGCGCCGCGCGTAGAGAAACTTGTGCTGATCCCGGTTTCCGCTGCGCGGCCAGTCCATGCTGGCCGATGCGTCGAGCAGCAGATATACGGCCAGGTCTTCTTCGTCTTCCAGCAGTTTGATGAAGGGGCGATCCAGGCGCGCGTAGATGTTCCAGTCGATGCGCCGCAGGTCGTCGCCGCGCACGTAGTTGCGATAGTCGGCAAACTCGATGCTGGTTCCGCGCCGCGACGATCGGCGCTCGCCTTTGATCGCGCCAGCGCGAATCTTCTGGGCGATCAGCATCAGGCTGTCGAGCTTGCGCAGCGTGGTTTCGTCAAAGAGTCGCTCGGCCATGCTTTGCCGCCCTTCAGGACGTAATGTCCTGACGCCTGAACAGCGCCGTCGTCAGCCCGATCAGTCCGATGACCCATGCCGCGATGACCACTGCCGAGAAGCCGAAGCTGTCCGCAAGCTCCACGCGGTTTGCGCCGTAGTCCAAGACGATCGGGTTTCCCGCTCCGGTACGGATCCACGCATCCAGATTCAGCAAATTGTAACCGGGCGTGAAGCGGTAAAGCTGCAGGATGCCGGGGAGGTCCAGGAAGTAGGCGATCAGAATCAGGCCGACCGCCGACAGGTTTTCTGCAAAGGTCACGGCGTAGGCCACCAGCACGCCGCCCAGGATCGAGCGCGTCAGCATGGCGGCCAGCGCGGCGTAACCGGCGGCGATGAGCGTCGAGATGAAGCCCAAAACTGCCGAGCGCGTGTAGTCGCTCACCGTGGTCCGGATCACGCTCGCGCTCAACTCGGGCGGGTAAGGCGCGTCGGCGATGGCGCGCAGCAGCCCCATGCCCAAGGTCAGCAGCACAGACATGAGCGCGAATGCGACAACGACAAACACACCCAGCGTGACGAACTTGTTTAGGATCAGCGGCACGCGCCGGTTGCGCGGGATGATGCTTTTCCAGGTCTGCCACTGGTATTCGCCGGCGAACATCACGGCGGTGAACCCGATCAGCAGCAGGCGTCCCAATGGGTTGTTGAGAAAGCCCCACGTACCGACAAGCTGCTCGGTCCACTGCACGGTATCGCTGCGGAAGGCCAGGCGCGCCGATTCCGAGAGCGATAGAATCAACGCCATGACGAGCGTGAAGGCCACAGCGCCGACCGGGAAGATCCAGATCAGGCAACTGGTCAGCCAGCGGTGCCCGGCGATCTTGTTCCATTCGGCGCGGAAAAGGTTAAGCATGGGGCGTCTCCGCTTCCACAACCGACAGGAAATACTCTTCCAGCGACTGCCGCTGGCTGGTCACCTGATACACATCGACGTTGTGCTGCACCAGCCGGCGAACGATGGCCGGGATCTCGTCACGAGTCGCTTCGACGCTCAGCCAGGTGGTGTTGGTCGTCACGTGCCACCGATCGCCCAGGGCGGCGCGGGCCGCGTCCAGCGGGCTGGCTTCAACGCGCAGCGTGGTCTTCGCGTCGAGCAGATCGCCCACTGCACCCTCGCGCACGATCGCGCCGCGCTGGATGATCGCCACGCGGTCGCAGATCTGTTCCACTTCGCTCAGCAGATGGCTGGACAGGAAGATCGTCTTGCCCTGCTCGGTTGCCAGCCGGCGGATGAACTCGCGGATCTCGTGCATCCCGCTCGGGTCCAGCCCATTAGTCGGCTCGTCGAAGATGAGCAGATCGGGATCGCTCAGCAAGGCCGCGGCCAGCCCCAGCCGCTGCTTCATGCCGGTCGAGTAGCCCTTCACACGCTGGTTGGCACGCTCCGCCAGCCCGACCTGCTCAAGCAGCGCGTCGATGCGCGCCGGGTCATAGCGGTTCGCCGTGCGCGCGAACACTTCCAGGTTGCGCCGTGCCGTCAGAAAGTTGTAGAAGCTGGCCCCCTCGACAATCGCGCCGACCCGCCGCAGCACTTCGGGGTGCCGCTGAACGTCCTTGCCGTAAACATAGGCGTGCCCGCTGGTCGGATGGAGCAGGCCGAGCAGCAAGCGGATGGTGGTCGTCTTGCCCGCGCCGTTGGGACCAAGGAAGCCGTACACCTGGCCCGGCAGCAGCACCAGATTGAGGGCTTTCACGGCTTCGATTCGCTTGTGGCCGCGCCCGAAATGTTTAGTCAGGTTTTCGGTGACAATGGGATTGCCGGTGCTCATGCGGTTTCGCCTTCAGAGGCTACGACATCGCGACGAGGCGCGAGCAGCGGCTGCGCCAGGAGAACCAACACAATCTGGAAGATACGAATGAGGTAAGCCATCCGCACCAGGCCATCCAGCTCGGGCACCCGCGCCGGCGCGAGAAGCTGCTCAATCAGCGCGTGGCGCGTTTCGACCGGCTGATCGGGTCGGCGGTCGGCGGCCAGATCCCACAGCAGGCCGTAAAGCTCCCAGAGCGCTTCTTCGTGCACCGAGGCGAACTCGGTTTCCCAGGCGCGAACGTGCTGCAGCGTGGCCAGCCCTTCGGCGCTCCCGGCCAGGCCGCCTGCCAGCATATGCTGGAGCAGATGCTCCGGGTCGTTGGCGGCGGAGTCGAGCAGGTCGCGCGCGCTGATGACCCCGATCGAGGTCGCGGCCAGCACCGCTCCCAACACGCTGTGCTGCTTCGAGGTGAGCTTGCTGCGCACGTTGACCAGGTAGCAATAGAACTGCCGCGCAGCATCCTGCACGCCCTGCGCTGCCGGCGAAGCCTGCCCGCGCAGGACGGGTTGCAGCATCCACAGGTCTTCGGGGGTAGGCTCGGTCAGGATGCGCTGCAGACACTCTTCTAGCAGCATGCTCACTCTCCCGTGGGGACGTGTGCCAGCAGATCCTCGATGATGGCGTCGGGGGGGACCCCTTCGGCCTGGCCCTCGAAATTCAGAATGATGCGGTGGCGCAGCGCTGCCGGAGCCACCGCCGCGACGTCGTCGTAGGCGACGTTGTAGCGACCGTCGAGCAGCGCGTTGACCTTGGCACCGAGCACCATCGCCTGACCGCCGCGCGGGCTGGAGCCATAGCGCACGAACTGGCGCACGGACTCCGGGGCGGTGGGTGAGTCGGGGTGGGTGGCGATCACCAGCCGCGCGATGTACTCGCTCAGATGGGTTGCGATGGGGACCTGCCGCACCAGCCCGCCCATCGCGTTGATCTGCGCACCGCTGGCGACTTTGTCGGCGCGGGGCACTTCGGCGCCCGTCGTGCGCCCCATGATCTCGACCAGCTCGGCCGGGGACGGGAACAGCACATCGACCTTGAACAGGAAGCGGTCGAGCTGAGCTTCGGGCAGTGGGTAGGTTCCTTCCATTTCGAGCGGGTTCTGCGTTGCCAGGACGAAGAACGGCGGCGTAAGGATGTAGCGCTGGTTGGCGACGGTGACTGCTTTTTCCTGCATGGCCTCTAACAGTGCAGACTGGGTCTTGGGCGTCGCCCGGTTGATTTCGTCGGCCAAAACTAGGTTGGCGAAGACAGGGCCGGCCTCGAACCGGAACGTGCGGCGCCCGTCTTCGGCTTCTTCCATGATGTTGGTGCCGACGATGTCCGCCGGCATCAGGTCCGGCGTGAACTGGATGCGCGAAAACTTGAGGTCAAGCACATCCGCCAGGGTGCGGATCAACATCGTCTTGCCCAGGCCCGGCACGCCTTCGAGCAGCGCGTGGCCCCCGGCGATAACGCAGATCAAAACCTGGCGCACCACCATGTCCTGCCCGACGATCACTTTGCTGACTTCGCGCAAGATCGCGCTGGTGGTGGCGTGGAATTCCTCAACGCTGATTTCGGTGGCGATGGCATCTGTCATGGCTGTTGTTCCTTGTCCTGGTGTGGGCGCGGCGCGCTAGCGAACTGCGGACTGCGGGACGTTGGGGATCACGGTGTTGCCCGCCGGATCGACGCCGATGATGGCGGACACTTCCGCGATTCCGGGGGTCACAAGCACGTACCCACCCTGCACTGGTGGCGCGTTGGCGCTCGACCCGTCGGTATAAATCACGGTAATAGCGGACACGGTGGGATCAAACACCTGCCCGAAGACGATCGAGTAGGGCTGGCCGTCGGATGTCAGAAAGAGCGTGACGCCCGCAAATGCCCCGGCGGCGAGGTCTTCGGCGCAGGCCACGGCCCCGTTGTCCGACGGGGCGCCCGGTACCGCACTGAGCAGGAAGCCCGCGCACGGCTCGCCCGCAGCGCCGCTATAGGTGAACGCCTGGAGCTGGTCGGGTTCCAGCCGCTGATCCGTCCAGATCGTAATGTTGGACGGCACATCGCCCCGCCGCTGGATAAACTCGGCGATCAGGGTGATCGGATCGGCGGCCAGCGGCGGGCTGACCGGCTCGCCCGACGACAGCGTGGGAACCGGCGCCTCAAGCGGCTCGCCTGCCGGCATGGAGGGCAAAGTCGGCGTCGCGACAGGCTGCTCGACCTCGTCCGGCTTAATGCAGCCGGCCAGCAGACCGCCGATCATGATTACCAGGCACAAACTGACACGGGGATGATTGACATTCACCGGTCATCAGGTCCTTGTCGTAAGCTGGAGTCCTTACGGCTCCAGCGACGAGAAGTAGTCATGAATAATGTCGCGCTGGACGAGCGGAATGCGGCCGCTTTCGAGCGCCTGCCCGACGAAATCCCGGTAGTTGCCGAACACGTTCTGATAAAGCAGCGTAGACTGCCCGGCCGGGTTCCGCGTGAACTCGCCCTGTTGCCCAGGAATAGACTCTTCGCCCGTGATCTGCCCGCCGACATCGAGCGCGGTGTTGCTCTCGCCGCCAATCCATGATGGCGCGTAGACGGCCTCGAACCGCCGCAGAGCCGAATCTCCCTCGCCCGGGCTGTTGCCGACCGAAATCTCACCCGGCGGCGCGGTCGGACCCTGCGTTGTGTCGGTTCCGGCCCCGCCTTCGCCTTCGCCTGCGGCCAGGGCCGCCCGCTGCTCGCCTTCCTGGCCTTGCAGGCTTTGGGTGGAGTCGCCTGGCGCCATCTGCTCGCCGCCAAGCTGCGCGCTCAGCTCGCCGCTCATCGCAGCTTCGTCGCCCAGGGCCTCGCCGTCTCCCTGCTGGCCCGTGCGTGACGATTCCGTTTCGCCCTCGCCGCCCTGGTCCGACGGCTGGCCCTCGCCCGAGCGCAAGCTCTGACCGGGTTCGCCGGACTGCACGCCGAGATCGCTGGTCTGGTCGGAGTCACCCGAAGCCGGCTGCGACCCGCTGTCGGGCTGCTGTTGCTGGCCGCTCTGGAATTGCTGGCTGCCCATGCCCGGCTGTTGCCCGGCGCTCGCCTGCTGCTGCGAGGCTTGCTGGCCCGCCCGCGCGATCTGCTGCTGGCCGGAGCGCATCTGTTGGGCGGCGGCCTGCGCCTGTTGCGCCAGCGGCGACTGCTGAAGCTGCTGTTGCTGGTCGCGGGCGGCCTGCGCCGCCTGCCGCATGGCTTCCTGGGCCGCTTCCATGTCCCCCTGGCGCAGAGCTTCGGCAGCGTTCCGGAGCTGCTCGGACAGGGCCGGGTTGGTTTCTTGAAGCGCGTCAGCCGCCTGTTCGAGGCGCTCGGCGAGATCCTGGCGCTCCGCGAACGACAGCTCGCGCCCCATCTCTCGCGCCGCCTGCTCGGCTGCCTCAGCAGCAGCGGCCAGGTCGGGCCGCCGGAGCGCACGCGCCAGCTCCGAGGTCGCATTCGCCCCCGCCAGCGCGCCCGCGGCTTGCTGGTACGCCTCGCGCTCTTCGCCGAGCAGCCCTTCGCTCAGGTCGCGCATCGCCTGCTGGGCCTCGGCCATTGCGGCAACAGCTTCCTGCTGGCTGATGTCCTGCTGTCGCAGGATCTCAAGCGCCTCTTCCAGCGGCTGGCGCAGCGCCGCTTTCTCTTCTTCGGTCAGGCTGTTATTGCGGTCAATCTCCTCGATCTGCCGCTCCAAGCTGGCGATCTGCTCGGCAATTGCCTGATCAAGCTCGCGCTCGGCCAGCAGGCGGGTCGTGTGGGGGTTGTGCGTCAGCAGCAAGACGGCCAGCAAAGCGGCCAGCGCCGCCATGACGCCCAGCTCCAGCCACCGGAGCCGAATGGGCAGCCGCGCCGCCAGATTGACCGACTCGGCGCTGCGCAGCGCGTCGGACAACTGCCGCTCGACAAGAGCGGGGGGCGCCGGAATTGTTCCCGCCGTCAGCTCAAGCGCGGTGCTGGTGCGTTCCTTGAGCGCGAAGCGCCGGTCAAACCAGCGCGCCGCGCGCAGGACCGGCCGCGGACGCAGCCAGATCCAGCCGAGCGCGGCGATCAGCAACCCGGCAGCCAGCGCGCCGGTAATCTGGGCGATCTCGGCGGGCAGCAGCCAGGGGCGCAACCGAGAGACGAGAGCGAGCGCCACCCCCACGAGCAGCCCGGCGATCACACTGCGCGGCCCCCACACCACGCTGCGCGTGGCGTGCAGGTGCCGGTTCCAGCGCCGGACCGCGTGAACAAGGGTGCGTTCGGTGTGTTGGAGCGTGATTGTGTTCATGGCGCGCTCAATACCGCTCTATTTCGCCTCTCAATTGTACCCCGCCCTGAGCGAAATTGCCCGAACATCAGTTCTCAATCTGCCGGACGCGGTGCACAGCCAGCGCGAAGACAATGGCGGTCAGGGTCAAGTAGATGACGCTGAACGGAATCCAGGGCGAGATCAGCGTGATCGTCTCGCCACCTGATAAGGTATACGTGAACGTGCCAATAGTTTGTTGGTTGAGGAGCACATACTGGGTGAGCAGGGCGGTTGCCGCCGGGTTGGTCGAGAGGACGCCACCCAGAATATAGAGCAGGGCAAGCTGCGTGGTGGTGGACTGGATGTTGTTGGGCGAAAACCCGAAGAGCACCAGGATGCCGCCGATCATGACCGGAAGTCCGAAGGTGAAGAACGTTGCAGTGACATACGTCAGCACGCTGGCTGACAGGGTGCGGTGCGAGCGCGCGGAGAAGTAGATGCCGATGGTGCTGAACAGCAGCGCGGTGCAGATCAGGATGACAAACGACAGGATGACTTCGGTCTCGGCCACGCCGCCGAAGAAAAACGCGATGCTTTGCAGCGGCACGGCCGCCAGCAGCAGAAGCAGCACGTACAGCATCGACGAGGTCAGCTTTCCCAGCACCAGCGCCACCGGCGAGAGCAGGGTGGTGCGCAGCAGGTCGAACGTCTGATGCTCGCGCTCGCCGCTGATCGCGCCCGCGGTAAAGGCCGGGGCGATGAAGGCGACCAGCAGCATCTCGATCGCCACGATGCTGACGAACAACGTCCGCCCGATCTCGCCGACGTTGCTTTGCCCGCTGACGCTCATTGACGATTCGGCCACGGCGAGATACATCAGCCCGGTGAACGCGCCCAGCACCACCAGATAGAACGTCAGGACGGCGAACGCTCGCGAGCCGCGCATCCGCCCGCGGATTTCTTTCGTGAACACCGGGTTGTCGACCAGATAACCCCATCGACGGCGCAGGCCGTTCTGCGGGGCGTGCCCGAGTTGTGTAGTCATCCCTGCCTCGATGTCGCCCGACTCATGACACGATGCCCTTGGTCGCCCGCATGAAGACGGTTTCGAGATCGTGCGTTTCTTCCGCGAAGTTCACCACCGGAATCCCCCGCGACGACAGCGCGAACAGCAGCTGGCTGACTCCCTCGTCGTCTCCGGTGAAATCGACGCGAATCCGGCGGCGCCCGTGATCGTCCGGCATGTCGTTGATGCCGGTTACTCCCTCGACGTGCAGCAATGTCTCTTTGGCCTGTTCAACCTGGCCGAGCAGCGTGATCTGGATCTCGCGCGTGGGCATCAACTGGCGGCGAATGTCCGCAACGGTTCCCTGGGCGACCATCTCGCCGCTCTCGATGATGCCGAGATGCGTGCAGATCTCCGCCACATCCGCCAGGATATGAGACGAGAAGAAGATGGTCTTGCCCATGCGCGACATCTCGACCAGCAACTCCCGAATCTCGATGCGAGCGCGTGGGTCCAGCCCGGATGCCGGCTCGTCGAGGATCAGCACTTCCGGATCGTGCGCCAGCGTGCGCGCCAGACTGAGACGCTGTTTCATACCGCGGCTCAGCTTCTCGACCATGTCATCGCGACGGTGCGACAGATCCACCAGCGCCAGCAGGTCGTTGATCAGACCGGGGCGGTCGCGCTCGGGGATTTCGTAGCAGGCGGCGAAGAAATCGAGGTATTCCCAGACCTTCATGTCGTCGTAGACGCCGAAGAAGTCGGGCATATAGCCGATGGCGCGCCGCACCTCGCGCGGGTAATCGACCACCGAATAACCGGCGACGTATGCATCCCCGGCCGTCGGTGTGATCAGCGTCGTGAGAATCCGCATGGTGGTCGTTTTACCGGCGCCGTTTGGGCCAACAAAGCCGTAGATTGCCCCGCGCGGCACCTGCAATGAGAGATTGTTGACGGCAACCAGCTTGCCATACCGCTTGACCAATCCATGCGTCTCGATAATCAGTTCTTCAGCCATCTCTTCTGCTCAATCTAGCCCGGTGTCGTCTGCGCTTGAGGGGACGGCCCGGCGGTGCCCGCCAGCCGGCCCCGATACCCGATTTTCACATAGTCAATCACATGAAAAGCAACCGCGTCGGCGGAGCTGATGCGCACGTTGACGGCATTCTCCGGGCCGGTATAGCGGGTGGCGCTGCCGATCGTCGTGACCGGATCATTCGGATCCAGCGCCACACGCCGCCACGTGTTGGCGCGCCAATCCCAGATCTCGACGTTCAGCAGGCCCCGCGCGCGGAAATGCACGTCGATCTGCGCGACGTGACCCAGCCGGAACCGCGGCAGCGGCATGAACTGAAACTCCGCGACGTCGCTCCCGCTCAGCTGAAACTGGACAGGAGTCAGGTTGGCGATGCCACCGGGCAGGGTGGTCCAGGTTGTCAGCCCAGGCGGGATCTCGACGATTTCTTCATCAACGTGGGTGGAGACCGGGATCTCGACGATGTAGAGCGTGGTGTCCTCAACCCGCTGTGTCTTGCCGATCAACTCGATGCCAACACCCGGTTGCTCGCTCCAGGCGAACAGGTACGCGCCGGCACCGCGCCCGCCGCTCTCGTCGCGATCCACAATCAGCGCCCCCAGCAGCCGGAAGCGCCGCCGGATCTCCTGGTCGCGCGGGCTGACTCCTGCCGACGCGCACGAGAACGTCTCCTGGCCCATCACATCGGGCAGGGTAAGATACAACCCTTCCGGGTTGAAACACCAACCCAGGCGGCTGTATCCGTATTGCCACGACGGCATGCGATACGGCGTATACTGGCTGAGCGGGCTGCCGAGCGTCAGCGGCGCGGGATCCTGCGGGCTAACCGAAATGCTGAACGTACGCCGCTCGCCCGGCGCCACTGCTCCCAGAGACCGGCTGGCACCCTTCACCAGAATCACGGCATCCTGCAGCGGGACATCGCCGTTGTTGATCACCGTTCCGCGCAGCCGGGCCGACTGCCCCGGACCCAGCTCCCATTCAGCGAACGCCTCGATAGGGGGCGCGGCAGTGAAGCCGCTGGCGGCGAAACTGGACACCGTCCCTGCGTCGATCGGGACTCCCTCGGCGATGTAACGCACAGACTCGTTGATATGCGCCGGGACGTTCAAGCCGCTGCCCAGGCCGGGGAGCGTGCGGAGCAGGTGCCCGCGTTCCGCGGCGATGTTATAGACGCTGCGGCGCGGCGAGTGGATCCCGATCAGGCTGTGCACTTCGGCCTCGTCGCTATCCGGCCACATGCGCACCACGGTCAGGCGGTTGACGGTCGCCGTGTTGCCACGCAGATTGAAACCGACCGTATAGGCCAGCACGCTGAAGATCAGTATGATCGCCGGGATGGTGATCCAGGCCAGTTCGCGCCGGTTGAGCTGCCGAAGGATCAGATAGTTTAGCGGGCCGACCAGCGCGATGTATAGCCCGAGAAAGCCGCACAACTGGATCAGCGTCGGCAGAACGGTGCTAGACGTGGTCAGGGTGGCCTCGCGCGCGATCTGCCAGCTTGAGAACCCGCTGGCCCAGCTTGGCTGCTGCCCTGTGCTGGTGATGAGCGCAGTCCACAGCCGCGCCTTTTCGCCCCAAGAGCGAAGCGGCTCGGTATTGGGATCCATCGCAATGAAATCAACCGTGCCGGAGCCGTATGCGCCGCGCACGATCAGCGGGAGATCTGCGCCGGAAACGATTATGCGCGTGCCTTCGTGCGGCAGCGCACGGGTCACTGTCGCTTCGACGGCGAGGGGCTCGGGGCTGGCGCCGATGTATTCCGCCAGAGCCGTGACTGGAGCAGCAGCCGTCCCTTGTAGCGAGGCCGGCAGGATATCCTGAAAAGCGGCGGTGGTGCGCTGCCAGGCGTCTCCGCCCGCCACGATCAGATGCCCGCCGGTCAGCACCCAGCGTTTGATGGCCGTCGTCTGCTCGGTGGACAGGGCGCCGGTGTCCACATCGTGGAACAGTATGACGTCCAGCCCGGCGAGAGCCTCGGCAGCCGGGGGGATATCGTTGACCTGCCACGTCACCTGGCGCGCGACGGCGATTCCCGGTGATGCGGCCGTCAGGTCGACGGCGCCCAGCGGCGAGGCGGTGATCACGGCGTACAACACATCGCCAAGCTCCGCCAACCGCGCGCGGGTGCTGGCGCGTCGCGCGACGTTCCCGTCCTGATCGATGAGCTCGACCTGCAAGTCCTGGCTGAAGCTGCCGAGGGACACGTACAGAAAGACTTGCTTGCGCGCGCCGCGCGGTAGATCGAGCGGCGTGCTGTAGATCGTCTCAGCGATTCCGCTCAAGCCACCGGTACGCACGCGCACCTCGCCTGCGATGTCTTCGCCGAGGTTGCTGGCGATGATGCGAACGGGAGTCCACTGCCCGCTCCGGAAATATCCGTTATAACCGGCGGCAATGGACAGCTCA
>Ga0226835_1001212_pt1 | contig 15383 bp, 9 predicted proteins | sample LAC_MetaG_1_FD_163627 | JGI IMG/M metagenome (GOLD analysis project Ga0226835, IMG submission 163627) | Anaerobic ammonium oxidizing microbial communities from anammox membrane bioreactor (MBR) in UC Berkley, California, United States -... | ecosystem: Engineered > Bioreactor > Anaerobic >...
TTGTAACCTTCTTCAGCCCGGCTTCGATGCCGGCCAGATTGGTGGTATCAAAGCTCAGCGGCACATCCACCACCTCTTCCAAGACTTGCACGATCCACGGGAAGACCTCTTCGCCGTCCTTCTTGCGCGGTCCCAGGTTCACATCCAGCGCTTGAGCGCCGGCTTCCACCTGTTTCACCGCCAGCTCCTGGAAGAACTTTGCATCGCGGTTCGCCAGGGCTTCTTTTACTTTTTCCGAGATAATGTGGATATTTTCTCCAATGATATACATTGTGCCCGTCCCTTCATTTAGGTTTAATTGAGACTTTTAAACAATCCTGCCCGGCGTTGCATTGAAAATAGACCGCCTCATCCTGCCGAGGCGGGACTTTTTAACGCCTGGGCAATGGATGGAAAGCGGTTCAGATCGGTGTGCGGCAGAAACAACGCCGACATGAATGCCTCATAAAACGAATTATCCGCCGATAGCTCGATATAGGTCATCCGCGTTGCGATCTCCTTGATGCGTGCGCGAGCGCGGTGATCCAGCAAAGCGTAATATGCGCCGCGCACCGAAGTATTACCCAAAAACTGAAACTTTTCCCAGGGCATATCCGGGAGCAATCCGATCTGGATGGCTTTTTCGACATTGATATACTTGCCAAATGAGCCGCCGATCAACATCTGTTCAATCATCTCCAGCGGCACGCCCACGCTGTCTGCCAACACGCTGTAACCGGCATAAATTGCGCCCTTGGCTCGCAAAAGGTTATCAATATCCACATGCGTAATGGTAATGTCTTTGCCCGTCTGCGTTTCCTCTCCCCAGGCTATCACATATTCCAGGCCATATTCTCCTTCGCGGATGCGGTTAATACCCAGTTGTGTGTTCAAATTGCCGGCTTTATCAATCACGCCGGTCATAAACATTTCCGCAAGCAAAGAAATCAATCCGCTGCCGCAGATACCGCTGGGTTTACCGCCGCCGATGACGCGATAAGTTGGCTCATACGTCTCACCGTTAATCCACACTTCCTCAATCGCCCCGCGGGTCGCCCGCATCCCACAATACACGCCCGCGCCTTCAAACGCCGGACCCGCCGAGCAGGCGCAGGCAACCAGCCAGTCATTGGATCCCAGCACGATCTCGCCATTAGTGCCTACATCCATGAACAACGTCAACCGATTGGTATCATCCATACCAGAGGCAAGCACACCCGCGGTGATATCCGAACCCACATAGCTGGCGACACCAGGCAAACAATCCACGATCCCCAACGGGTTGATGTTTAATCCCACCTCTTGACCGCTTAATAACGGCACATGGTTTACCGCAGTGATATATGGAGACAACCGAATGCTGGAGGCCGGGATGCCCAGAAAGAGGTGCATCATCGTGCTGTTGCCGGCAATTGTCGCCTTGACAATCTGTTCCGGCGAAGCTTTCGACTCCCAATCTTTCTTGCGCACATTATAGCGTTGGCAAACTGTGGCGAGCAACTGGTTGATTGTATCCAACACCAGGTTGCGCATCTCGGCTGCCCCGCCGTTTTTACTGGCATAAACGATGCGCGAAATCACATCTTCGCCGCGCGCGATCTGACCATTGTATTCGGAGGCTTGCGCTTCTACTTGGCCAGTCAGCAGATTTACCAACCAAACAGTAACTGTGGTTGTGCCAATATCAATTGCAGCGCCCCAAATTGGCTCCTCTTGCGGAACGCGGCCAGGCAGGAGGTCAACCAGCCTTTCTTCAATATATCTTCCGTCAAACAGATCGTGGACATCTAAAATGGCGGTCACATTCCAATCGCCCGCGCGTAGCGCCTCGCCTAACTTGCGCAGAATTGGCAGCGGCGTGCTGACGCTGGTAAAGCCAGCCTGTTGTTTCAAAGCAGTCAGCAGGCGGCTAAGATCATCTGTTTGGTCCTCCAGGCTGGGCGGCGAGAGAGATAAATGCACCCGATGGATGGTCTGATCCAGCTCATAGTTGTAACCCGGCGGTACGGTTATCTCGCTAACCGTGCGGTCCGTTGTCAGCCGCCGTTCGATCTTTTCCTGTGGTGGAATGGAAACGCGGCAATCGCCTTCGACCACCGTCTGGCAGGCTAACGCAAATCCCTGCGCCACATCCTCTGCCGATAAACGCAGTGTGCTGCGGCGGCGCACGTTTCCTTCCAAAACCTGAACCGTGCACCGTCCGCAGCGCCCTTGCCCTCCACAAGGCTGACCGATTTCCAGCCCGGCCATGCGCGCCGCCTCAGCCAGCAGCGTTCCGGTTGGGACACGCACCGGCTCGGTCAACGCATCAAAATAAACCAGGTGTTCAGCCATAGGAAACGATTAACAACAGTACCAGCTTAAAGTGCCTCTTTCATAAATTTTGGCAGATCAACCGCTTCGCGCGGACCCACCCGAATCTCCCAGCCAGGGAGTTCTTCCTCAAGCTCGCCAGATAAGACCGCCACATGCCCTGGCAGCACGACGCGTTTGCGCTCAACCTTATCCGCGACGCTGAAAGTCTTGATAGCTTTGGCGATCCGTTCGGCGTCAAACTTACCCGCCGCCCAGGCAGTCAACACACTCATCCCCTCCGCGTCGCATACAGTCAGCCAGGCAGGTAGGCCTGAGCCTTCCACTTCGTTCGCCACGCTGAAATAGGTGATGCTGAAGTTGGTGGTGACCAGCACCGGGCTGTTCGGTTGCGGGTTATTGATTTCGTACACACCAGGCTGCACCTGAATCGGTTTTTGAGGATCGGTATAGATATTCTGACGCAACACCAGCAAGGGATAAACCAGCTCTGGGGCAAAGTGATCCAGAACGATAAAGCCAGCGTATTTAACGATCGCCTGCGCCGCCGCTTCAGGGTTTTTGGGGAATACAATTGTGGGATACCCCAATGGTCGAAAATTCTTCTTCAGCGCCAGCCGGCGAATCTGCGTACTCAGAGTGAGCATTTTGCTCAGATTCTTACCATCAACCGCCAGAGCAAGATCTTCGACGCCTTTTTCCTTAACTTTCTCAGTTAACGCTGCCATGCTTTCCACATCCGGCGCAGAAACCGCCAATGCAGCTTTATGTTGCTTCGCTAAATGGGTCATTGCTTCCCAATTATTGGCGTCGGCCGCGTAGATCATAACCGTCTCGCCCGTCAGGACTTTCAGACCCGCTTCCAAAACAGCCGCATCGCTCCCGACCAGGATCAGGGGCCGCTTACTCGCTGAGCGCACCGCCTGCACGGCTGCGCCAAACTTACTTGCCTCCCCGCTGGCTGCTTCAACCGCAAATCCATCCACGCCGAACCCAATGCCCACATAGTTCACCTCGTAAGCGTCGGCTTTGGCAATGGCAGCTTTGATTTCTTCCGGCGATTGTAGATCATCAATCTTCACAAACAAACCGGGTTTGTTATAAAAGGTTTTTTCATGACGGAAAAGCACCACTTCATTGCCGGCTTTTACTTCATAACCATCGGATTTTAGCGTCACCAGGCGAATGGGTGGCGCCGCCGATTCAGCTAGCTGCGCTTTGGACTCTTCACTGACGTAGGGACATGCTGATAGCTCAACCTGTTTTGCTGCCAGCTTCATCGCAAACGCCAGGCAGGTGGGGAAACCGCATTCCTTGCAATTGGTCTGCGGAAGCAATTTGTAGATTTGAATTCCTGAAAGAGCCATAATTCATTTCCTCCTAAGCCGGAGTCATCAATTCTTCGATCGCCGCTTTCACCCGGCGAACGCTTTCGGGATGGCGCAGAACAAGAATATCTGCTCCAGACTCGAGCAAAGTCATTGCGGTCAAAGTTTCCCAATGAATTGCCCGTTTCAGCCAGTCTCCCCAGGCTTCGGGTACGCCATCGCCCACTTTAGACTCTTTTGTCTTCCAGGCCTCGAACCCAGGAGTCACCAGCATTGGTGATTGAGTCATGGCGTCGCCTTGCAACGCAGCCAGCCGTAAGCGCTCCATCACCGAGAAACCATACTCGATGCCATAACCCAGCGCGCCAGTGGTCGGATCCATGATAATCCGATCGGTCGGCAAACCCATATCGCTGATCAGGATATTTAGCTGCTTGGCAAGGTTAACGTCCATCGGCGTTCGAGCATTGACCAGATGACCATTCGCCATAGCCGTCGCCACAATTGTGCGGTAGTTTTTATCCTCACAGATGCCCAATAGCAGGCGTTCGCCCTTTGCGGCTTCAGCCACCGGGACGATCAAGGCATTGTCCATTTCCGCCTGACCTGGGCCAAAAACGATCAATGGCAGGCTGGTCGCTGCCAGCACTGCCTTAACGTTGGCGACCGCTGCTTCAGGTGTGTTTGGGTTGCCGTTTTTGTCGGTAAGGCTTAAAGTGAGCTGAATCAGATCAGCGCCCGCTTCTTCGGCTGCTTTTGCCCATTTCGCCGGGTCGTCAATCACTTCTTTCCAGGTCTCTATGAGCAACGGCGACCAATCATCTGGCTTACGATCGCGAATCTCAATCGCCACAGCAGGGCGGCAGGGAGTCTCACTTTCAAAATGCAAAAACGGCAGCGAAGTCTCGCCCCCTACTGTGACCGTTTTCCCACGCGTGCCGCCCTCTGCGGCCGTAGCGCCAAGGGTAACTTTCCGCACGCTTCCGGGCCATTTGTCTTTTGGAATTTCAACAGGCATAATGTCTCCTCCGCTTCAACGTTTGTGAACTTTTATGTGCTTTCATTTTTCTCACCCAGATTACGTTTGCGCGCTGCTTCTCGGCGCTCCAGGAACGTTTCGATGGGCGATTTTCTCTCCGCGCTAATGCCCAGATCGCGCAATTCATCGAGATTGCGCGCTCCCAGATGACGTAACAAATGCTGGTAAGAAATCATCCCCGCCGGGTATTCGATTCCTCCGGCATGGTGCATTAAAAACAATACGCGCGAATGATGGTCTTGCATCAATTGCGCAGCCGTGGTTAACGGTATATCTGGCCGCGCTTGCGGTACATCATCCCGCATCACTTGTTCTGCTTTCAACTGACGCACATCCGTCCGCGCATAAGCCCGGGCGATCTCATCCTGACTGACCACACCCAGGGCGTGCCCCTCAACTGGATCCAGCACGACCACAGCTTCCAGGTTCTTTTCCACCATCAATCGCGCCAGATCAACGATCGGCGTATCTGGAGCGCAAGTGGCGACCCCAACCGTCATCAGATCTCGCACCAGCAACGGTGAGGCTTTTTCAGCATCTGACATCATCATCGGCGCACACACTTCGTCGGGGTCGGACACCAAGGATTCGCCCCCGGCATCCGACCCCAGAAAACAGTCCAATTAGAAAATTGGGTCCATGACCAATGCTGGATGATTGTGTTCTTCCAGCCAGGCTAACAATTCCTCAACGGTAGTCACATTCCGATCATCGGCGATCTTCTCGATCAAATCTGGATCTCCCTCACGTATGGCTACGGCTTTCAACTCTTCAGCCATCGTCTCTTTAAGCACACTGCTCATCCAGACCACCCGCTTGAAACCGCCATCCGCCGAAATAAACTTCGGGCTGATCAAATAGAATTTGCCCACGCCCATCACTCCGGGGGTTTGCAATCCACCACCAGCGATGCCTGCCAGTGTGCTAAAAGTCATCCCTGCGGGTGTCATACTGGTATCCTCGCGGCTCACAACCATGACGCCATTGGCTTCTGGGATCAGCATCACGATACACTCAAAACAACCGCAGGCTGTCATCGGGTTTTCCATGATCGAATACATGGAGACTTCCTGAACCTGCCCATGAGAGCCGATCTTAGCGTATTCGTTTGTTCCAGTCCAATAACCTTTGACCGGATCAATGACCTTCCCCAGCTTGATGGGCTGGTTCGGACCGGTGGGATTGATGTTATACGAAGCTTTGCAGTCCAACCAGTTATATGCGCCGCACAACCCCAATCGCTCTGGGCTGACCACACAGACGTGATTAGGCGCAAACGACTGACATAGTGTACAGGAATAAAATTCATCTACCTTATCATCGGTAAGATCTGCCAGGCGTTTATTGCGATAGTCATACGCTTCTCGGGCAATTTGCAGCCATTCCTGCACTTTTGCTGGATCGGTATAGATCGTCACCTGTACTTTGTCCACGATGGCGCCAAAATCGGTCTTGAAGCGGGCATGCAAAATCTTGCCAAAATGCTCCAGGTTAAATCCCTTATCCGCGGCTGCGTTAGAAATGCGGATCCAGGCAATATCCCGTTGACCGATGTGTTGCACGCCTGAAGCGCCATTGATGAAGTAGTGAATCTGACGCTCCAGCACCGGCTCGAAGTCTTGTTGCATCTGTCGGCCTGCAACTTTGACCACAATTCCCATATCCATCGAACCTTGCGGTGGGACATTTTCCATCCCCGGGCCAACAACCTCCACTTTGCCATCCACGACTTCATCTAATGGCGCCATGTAGAGGTACTCAAAGCAGCGCGAGTGTTTACCGCCAAATTCGATGCGCATATCTGCTTTGCGCACCACCTCGCCTTCAAACGCGGAACCATAAGGAACAGGCACCGGCACATCGGCGACCTTAACCTTGACCCCACGCACCTCGATGCACTTCTGAACCAACCGTTCGGCTCGCTCCAGGTCATCCTTTCCCTCTATTTCATTGAAAGGCATACTGACGACATGTTCGTATCGGGTGATGCCGGTGGGCAGGATCTCAGGGATGACCGTGTCGGCAATAACCGGGAAGCCAAAGTTGATCGCTCCAGCCGCAGCCGCGTATTTCAGGTCGTCCACCTCGCCTAAGGCAAGCACAAATGCGAAGACGCGTTCTTTGTTATAGAGCAGGATTTCGCGCGCCTGGCCGCCCTTCAAACCACCAAAGGTCAGGGCTGAGCGGGTGGCAAAGCCGAGGGCGTAGATGGCGCTAATCGTGTCAGTGCCAAAGGGGACAGTGTAAGTGTCATAGCCCAACTCAACGCCCTCTTCTACCAGTTGATCAATAATACTGCGTCCATTCACGTTGCCGGAAAGGAAACATAGGATGTTGCGTTTCTGGAGCTCACGCACGATCTTAACCGCCACTTCATTCGACTTGGCGCAGCCCACAATGGCGGCAAAACCAGGCATACGCCCATCCACCAGTTGAATACCCCAGGAGCGAAGTTGAATATCGTCAATTGGCCCATTCAGATGACCATCCAGGCTATCGCCTTCCTTGTTTGCGTCCGGGCTGGTGAAGGATGTACCGCCAGCCAGATGAAAGCCAGGATACGGCTCTGGCTGTAAACCATAGACAAAACGAATGGCCTCAATCGTCTCTGCGGCGAGCAAAGTCGCCATACCACAATCCAGGGTTTCGCCTAAATAGGGCGTCCAGTTGTTCTTCGAAGGGACGGGATGGAGCAGCCTGCGTGCATGTTGCAATATTTCCGGCAGTTGCCCAAGCGTGGTCACCTCGACGCCTGTCATACCCAGGATGAGAGGTAAATAATAAGCCGTATTGGGAAAGGCCACTTTTGTATCTGGTCCCTTTTCCTCCAGGGCTTTCTGTAACATCAGCTCCGCTTCGGTTACCAGGGCGTTCGCCCCACGAATTGCGCGAGTTGCAATGTAACGAGACATAGTGTTTCGACCTCCAACCGTAATCGCAGGCTAATCCCCGACCACGCCATACAGAGCTTGACGGCGCTCCATCGCGGGCAATTTCTCCAATTCCAACATCCGCGCATCGCCGCTACGACCGAATTTCATCGGATCATAAGCCGGCAACCCCAGGGCAGCGCGTTTCTTATCAATATGTTCCAACGTCTTGCGAATCATCTCATCTGGGTCAGCGATAAACTCCATCTTGCCGCCATATAACCTCTCCCACCCTTCGCTCAAATAACGCAAGACCAGATCGCTGTCCGATACTCGGTCAGGCATGCCGCTGATCGGCGAGGAGCCGCCGAAGATCACATAAGCGCCAGAAGCCACACAGTATGTGCCAATTGCCAGCGCTTTTTCGCTCATCCATTCCGGCGCCAAACCTACAGCGGGAACTTGATCAATGTCGTCTCCCAAACCGCCCTCTTCCACCATCTGGGTCAAGACCGTCAGAATACGTGTGTTATCCACACATGAACCCATGTGCAACACTGGCGGAATGCCAACTGTCTCACAGATTTCACGCAACCCCGGTCCGACCTTCTCCAATCCCGCCTCGCCTAACATCAGACCCAACTTGGCGCTGGCGATCGCGCCGCAACCCGTCTCAACGATCAACACATCCTGTTTGAGCAGTTCCTGAGTTACATAAGTATGCAGATAATCCTGCTTGCTGCGCGGGTTATTGCAACCAACGATCGCCGCCACACCCCGGACGCGCCCGGTCATGATGGCGTCATTCAGGGGGCGGAAAGAAGCCCGGTAAGAGCCGCCAAGCATATAGTTGATATATTCGTGTGAGAAACCAGGGATTAAGTCTTCACGCACCTGGGGGATATAGGCTTTGCCTCGGTTTTTGTAATTATCTATGGCGGTTTTTAGAATGCTCTTAGCCACTGTCAGGGCGTGATGTTCATCAAATTCAATATGTACTGCCCCTTTGATCTTTACTTTGGGCGAGGTGGTGATGATTTTGGTGTGGAAGTTGCCAGCCAACTCCACCAGCGCCTGCATAATGCATTGTACATCTACCACCATCGCTTCTACTGCGCCGGTCAATATAGCCAGTTCTTGATGCAAGAAGTTGCCCGCCGCCGGAATGCCCTGGCGCATCAGAATCTCATTCGCAGTGCAGCAGATACCCGATAGGTTAACGCCCTTCGCGCCTGCCTTCTGGGCATATTCGATGATTTCAGGATCCTGAGAGGCCGCCACCACCATCTGACTCAGCGTCGGTTCATGCCCATGCACCACCACATTGACCATATCCTCTTTCAGGACGCCCAGGTTCGCTTGCCCCAACAAAGGCGCCGGAGTGCCAAACAAAATGTCGGAGATGTCCGTCGCCATCATGCTCCCGCCCCAACCGTCCGCCAGCGCGGTGCGAATTGCATGCACCAAAATATGCTCCGGGTCCTGGTCATCGCCGATGTGGGTGCGGTGCAAAGCTTCCACAACCTCGCGATCAACGCCTCTGGGGACAACCTTCTTCTCGCGCCAGAGCGCCTGGCGTTTGGCCGGGGCGCGTTTTATGGGGACGATTTCTCCAGTTTGTTGCCCATACTGCGAGATGTACAAGTCTGCCAGATCATTGGCAATTTCGTTTGGAGATCGCCCTTCAATAGGGATGCTGTAGTACTGCGCCACCCTGCGCAGCTTGGCGACATCACGGATCATATACCCTTCGGTTTCACCGTTGGCAACCGCTTTCAAGGTAAAAGCCATATCGCGCCCATGATCGGAGTGCGCCGCTGCGCCAGCGGCCACCGCTCGAATAAAGTTACGCGCTTGGATTGTATCAATGGTCGCGCCGCAAACACCCGTCTGGCCATCTTTCGTCAAGCGGCAGGGCCCCATACCGCAGATTTTGCAGCACATCCCTGCGCCGCCAATGTTACAAGGGGGCATGTCCTCCGCCCGGCTGAATGCAGTTGAGACGCCCAACTCATCCGCCCGGATCAGCATCTCCTGGGCGGCTGGGTCAGCCGTTCTTTCTTCATAGCTTCGCTTTCCCTTTGCCATCGCTCAATCCTCCATCTTATTTCTAATCACACCAAAACCGGGGCAATTCCATAAAGGTCTGCCAGTATAATGGACTCTTTGTGCAAAACTGACCACCTGACGCGAGGTTTCATAGACTTCGGTATGACGGAAATAAGCCATCGAACGATCTGAAGCCAGGCTGCTTGCCATCCCGCTCTCTTCGGGCAACGCTAAATCCTCCAAATAGCCCAATTCCTCAAGTTTTCGCGCCAGTTCCGCTTCACTGACCTTCTCTTCGTCGAAAGTTACTTCAACAATACGGAATGCGCTGCTGGCATAAACATCCGTAACGCCAGGTATTTCGAATAAAATACGCCGGACTTCTTTAACGTGATGATCGCCATATAATGCAGGCGTATCGAAAGTGACCGTTTTCATGAACTCCTTCCTTTCGCAATGTCTATTATTTTTATCGGCATTCTCTGATAATAAACAAAAAACCTGGCCGATGAGCGCAGCGCTCTGAGAGGCCAGGTTTTATCGGTTTTTCCCTGAATTGCTTCGGGAAAATCGTTCTCATCATCCCATCAATAAAGCGCGGTCTGCATCTCAACATCAGTTATCCTAAACTCGCGCTTGACTATAGCAAAATTAACGCCCGATGACAAGTGACAAATATTACATGTTTCTTTTATTTTTGTCCTAATTCATAGTACCTTTGTGCTTTTTGTCACATATATAACCGGCGCGTCGGCGGTTAATTGCATCGCGCCTACATAACGGGGGATGAACTCAGCATCCTGATCCAGATCAATTTGTTCGGCGCGCTGGGCCAATTCTTCGCCCAATGCAAATCCCTCATCGCTCAGGAACATCGCCGCCCCCAGTCCAGCTCCATTGGCAATGGTTTCAACTCTTTCCAGCTCCACTGGCGGGATCATCCCCAGTTCAACCGCGGCGCGCACATCAATTTGTCCCCCGAATGAGCCGGTCAGAATGATGCGACGCAAATCCTGCGGCTCCAATTTCAGGCGTGCCATCAGAGTATCCACTGCGGCGCGAATCGCGCCCTTCGCTTTTTGGAGTTCGCGCACATCCCATTGGTTTAACCCCAGCCGCCCATCTGGGGTCAGGCGCAGCCTGCGCCCGCCATCTTGGGCAATTTCGAGGAAGTCTTTATAAACTGGCGGATTAGCCGAAATGCGCCCACTGGCCTCAATCACTCCAGCCTTACGAAACTCGTGGACGATCTTTAGCAAGCCAGAGCCAGTGACGCCCACCGGCGGCTCGCCGCCAATTGTTTCAAATTCCATGTGGTCGCCGTTCAGATATGCAGAGACAATCGCCCCATCTACCGCACGTGTGCCGCAAGAAATAAAGACGCCCTCAAAAGCTGGCCCAGCAGCGGTGGAAGCGGTCAAGATACGCTTGCCATCGGTCACCAGCACCTCTCCATTGGTCCCCAGATCAATCGCTGCCATGGGGCCATCCGGATGGTCAAAACCGAAATATGCCAGGCAAGCCAGCGCATCTGATCCAACAAAGCCGCCGATCAGCGGCGGCAGAGCCACACGCGCGCCTTGTGGAAAAATACCCCCCATCAGGGCAGTAGCATCACGGATAGCAGCTCTGGATGCTGGTTGAAAGGGCATCCCAGCCAGAGTGTTCACAGGCAGTTTCGCCAGAAGATGATGCATAGCGACATTTCCCACCACCGTGACGCGTTCAATTCGCTGTCGGATGCGTTCTGGCAGCTTCAAAGAGTCAACCGCCTGGTTAATCGAAGCCAGCGCCAGGCGATGCAGACGTTCAACGTTTTCCCGGCTGTTCAACGCCGCTGCAATGCGCGAGATGACATCTGCGCCAAACACCGCCTGTTGATTGAGACTGGCGCCGCCGGCGCATACCTCGCCGTTATCCAGCATCGTCAGGAACGCCGCGACAGTGGTCGAACCCAGATCAATCGCCAGTCCTAGCGGCGTCTCCACCCGCCGATAACGGTAACTGGAACGGAATATTTTATTGGAATAAACCACAATCGGCGCTAACACCACCCGTGAATCGCCAGCGATACGCGCACGGCAGGCCAGACGATTATTCAACGCCAACTCACCGGGCGTCAGATGTTTTCGCTCGATTTCATCTGGCGGGGCGACCCCTTCTTCGATCAAGACCTTGCATTTACCGCAAGTTCCACGACCCGCGCAGGGCTGTTCAAGCGGCAACCCAGTAGCTGCAATCGCCTCGCCAAGCAGGCTGCCCTCAGCGGCTTCCACGCTCTGTACATTTTCACCATAAACAACGGTAACTTTCGGCATGAAGTTTATCTCAAGCGTAAAAATTGGCTTTGTGTGAGTTCGCTGCCGGGCGGCGCAATCAGAAAATCATCCCCCGCCAGGGTTAAATTCTGCGCCGCTTCCGCCAGTTGGCGTATATACTCTTCCGAACCCAGAATTTCTACGTATTGCATTCCCCATTGGGCGCAATATTCGGCCACCTCTTTGGCTTTGGGGCGATATTTTTCCAAATCTTCGGGACGATGGGCGACCAGCGCCAGGCGTTTATAATGGCGATACTGTTGATCCATGATCCACGACGCCTGTTGCTCGCCATATTTTTCGACATAACCTAAATATTCTTGCAGAGGGTTGCTGCCTGATTCCAGCCATCCTTTGCTCAAATAATAAGTGGCTGGGCATTGGTTAAATTCGTGTTGATAAGCCTGGCGAGAGCCTAACAGAATGGCAATACAGTCATCGGTGCGCGGGACCAAAATCGTGTGAATGCCGGTTTGGATGCCATGCAAACCGTTTCCGCACAGCCCATAACCCAGAACGATCAGGCTGGGGACGCGAATGCGGTCAATCTGCTCCTGAATCGCGCTCTTGAGGTTTTTAGGCACCGCATGCAGCCCATAATCCAACCAGATCACTTCCCGCGTCAGATGGTCGGGCAAATAACGATCCAGGAAACCTTGAAATACCTTACAGGCAATCACCACAATCGGTAACGGGGGTTTTGCTTCCAAACCAGCCTCCTGAGCATTGGCGCAACAATTGAAAAAAGACCTGCGGGCTTGCAGGTCTACCATCGAGTGGCGAGGGTGGGATTTGAACCCACATCCAAGGGCTTATGAGTCCCCTGCTCCACCATTGAGCTACCTCGCCTCGCAGCGGCAAAATCTTACTACGCTCGGCGGGTTTTGTCAACAACATTGTAAAAAAGCTAAAACATCGGAACTGCCAGGTGTAATGGCGAATAAAGATATGCGCCAGGCAGCTTATCGGGCTAATACGCCGCTGGCGGGGCTATTTGTGGTCCTCATTTGCCGAAAGCAGATCACCGTAGGCGTTCAGCGCCCGATAGTAGGGCAAAATGCTGGGAACGTAGTGTCGTTCGTCGCGGGCATGGGGCCCGAGGCCACTTTGTCCCCACACCACGCCCTGTCCTTCAGGGGCAAAGCGGGCGCTGGTGCCAGGCAGCTTTCGTCCGATGCGCGGTTCCAGACCAGAAACATCCTGCACTGCTCGGATTAACGCCGCCAGATACGGGTTCTGCGGGTTGCAGATAATACCCTTTTCCATCACATGCACCCGCATTTCCAGGCCCTGAGAATCGCAATACGCCTGCAATTCTTTGCACAGCTCAATGATGTCGTTCTGGGGGATCGGCCGCACTTCCACGCCTAAAATCGCCTCGCTGGCAGTAATGTTGTAAACGCCAGGGGTGCCAACCTGGATAAACGGGAAGCGCGCCTGCGAATGCCAGCCGTCTGGGCTGCTGAGCGTCAGATGGCTGCCTAAAATGCCAATCACCGCGCTGCGCGCCAGCAGCAAGCGTTCGGTCAAGTCTGTGGATTTGCCAGCAACGCCAGGGTGCGATTTTTCACCACGCGCCAATATGTCAAAGCGCATCACGCCGCGATTTTGGGTGCAGATCTCTCCCCATAGCTCATCCCCTTTTTCGCCCGTCCGTTCACCAGCGATCAAGAGCTTTGGCCGGTAAGGTTGATTAAGGGAATCCAATTCATCTTCCTCCAACAACCGCAAGACGTGCGGCGTCCCCATCGGCTCACTCTCTCCATTCTCCTCATTACCCACCAACAACAGGTTCAGCGGTGGATAGGGCGGCGGCTGGCGCAGCATATCTTTAAACCAGGTCAGATAAGTGGCAACGACGGTTTTCATATCTGCCGCGCCGCGCCCCCAAAGATAATCACCCTCCAGACGAGGCTCAAATTGGCCCTCGTCTGGCTCCGGCGCAACCACATCGAAGTGACCGCTGAGCATCACCGGCGCTTGCATCTTGCCGGGGAAGCCAATGAGCAACGCCGGATACTTCTCCTGGTCGTAGTAGCGCACTCCCAAGCCATAACTGCGCGCATAATCAAAAATGAAAGTCGCCGCCCTGCGCACCTCATCCAGGCGTTCATTCGGACAGGCCGTCACCGAAGGGATGCGGATCAATGCCTGTGCCAACGCCAGGATCTCGCTGGTCTTATCCACAAATGCCTCTTCAATCAAGGGCAACGCGCCGGAATGAAAACGTATTGGCGCCTGTGGATCATGGCGAGCGTCATCGCGGGCATGTTGTAAATATTCATCCAGGCGGTAAGCGTCCTCCTCAAAGGGAACGTCCGTCTCAGCGCCAAATTCTGATCGCGCAATGGCTTCCACATCCTGGATCACCTGAGCGATGCGCTCCTCCGCCAGGCTTTTGAGCAGTTCCACTGGCGCTTCGCCATCGGCGCCGATCTCAGCCTGCAAACGGGCGCGCAATTTCTCCGCCGTGTTGGCGGCCCCATCTGCCATCTCCACCAGCGGCGACAGGTCGTCCCACAGATTCAAGCCCTCAGCCAGCGGCTTCAACTCATCCAACGTCCAGCGCAGGAACGAACGCATAGATACCGGTTTCGCCGTGAACGGATTCTCGATTTCCGCCCGCAACCCCATGCGCGCCGCGCGTTCCTCGTTCCGCCGGGCGCGGGCGATATCTTCAGCGTCGTAGCGGAATGCTCGCCCGAACTCCGGGTCGGCGTAAAAGCGAATCATCAGCAAATGCTTCAGGGTCAAATTGGCGATCTCCACCGCCAGTGGATGACCGCCGTCATCGGTGCGCACTTCAACCCGCGCCATGGGCAGATTGATGCGCGCCATCAGGTTCTGAATCTCGATCTGCCGGGCGATCGATTCGATGGATTCGGCCTTTCCAATAGCATACAAACCGCGCGAATATAAATCCCGCAATTCATCGCTGGTGACTGCAATCAGCCTCTCCACCGGTTCAGCAAAAGAGCGCGCTCTCACCGGCGTCCAGTTGTTGTTGCCAAACCGCACACCCCGCCGCACCAAATCATAGGAAATCCGCAGATAATCATCATAAGAACGATAGAGATCTGGCAGGTCAATTTCCGCCGGGTTTGGGAACGTCAGGTTGCGAATCGAGTCAAAACCGGTCAATTTCACAACCGGATGTCCATTGACAATCTGAGCTTGCAGCGGCGTTGAAGCGCTTACTGCAATGAACAACGCCGCAAAAGCCCGCATTAACCGGGTGGCGGTGATGTAAAACTGGCTTTTAAATTCATCCAGATGCAAATCGCCGCGCTCCGCTGGCGAGAGATGCATGAAATCCCAGGCGAATAAAGGATCCGGCAGGGAAAGATTGGTGTGTGTACCAGCGGTAGCCAACGCTTCACCGTACAGATCAACGCAGCGCTCAAGATAGCGCCGTTTCGCCAGGTGCCAAGAGCCGGGGATCGATTCATGGCTGATTTCTGTGGCAAACAGCAGATTGCCATGCCAG
>Ga0226835_1001214_pt1 | contig 15348 bp, 11 predicted proteins | sample LAC_MetaG_1_FD_163627 | JGI IMG/M metagenome (GOLD analysis project Ga0226835, IMG submission 163627) | Anaerobic ammonium oxidizing microbial communities from anammox membrane bioreactor (MBR) in UC Berkley, California, United States -... | ecosystem: Engineered > Bioreactor > Anaerobic >...
TCCGGCACACCCCGGCCAGCCGCCCTCCCGGCCCCCGCGGGTGTGCCAAGGCCCCGGACGTTTCCGCGCTGGTCCGGTCGCCCCCCACCCGCCCTCCCCGCTCCAGCCCCCTGAACCCCCACCGCTCACAGCGCGTCTGGTATCAGGTACTACCTTTTTAGCCATTCGCTGTCGCGTACAGGGGGGTTTGTGCTCGTGTCGGTGCCCGTGTCAGTGTCCGTGCCCGTGACCGCGTCGGTGTCCGTGCCCGTGCCCGTGTCGGTGTCCGTGTCGGTGTCGGCTCCACCGTGTCGACAAGGCCCGACGCTCCCTGGACTCGAATCCGACCCGCCCCCCTCTGTGTCCGGGCTCCAACGATGGGAGGATGGGACGGCCCTTGCCGGCGTATCTGCGCTGCGACGTTGACAGTCTCTGCCCCCCCTCGCTACACTCACCGGCGGTGGGCGACGTAGCCAAGGGGTAAGGCAGGGGCCTGCAAAGCCCTCATTCGGCGGTTCGAATCCGCCCGTCGCCTCCATCTTCCTTCTCGGGGGGCTCCGCTTCCCGCCCACCCGCTCCCCTCGCTCCAGCCCCCCGAACCCCCAGCGCTCGCCGGGAGTGAATCCCGGCTGGCTCCTTCCTCGGGGGGTCCGGCGACCGCCCGCCCACACCCCCGTCGCCTCGCCCCCTCGAACCCCCGTTTGAGGTGCCAGGTACAGCCTTTTTGGCGATTCTTCGTGGGGTTCGACGATTGCGGAGTCTGTGTCTGTGACCGTGCCCGTGACCGTGCCCGTGCCCGTGTCCGTGACCGTGTCCGCGGGTCTCCGACCCGCCCGAGGCAGGGGAGCGGGCGAGAGATGGCGACCTTCGCTGCGGGGGTGCGATACCCTTTCGGCATGGAGCTGAGCCATGCCCACGAACCGGCACTCCAGCACGCCCGACCGCAGCCGGTGCTGCTGCGCGATGACCAGACAGTCGCCGCAGCGCTGGAGAAGATCCGCACCCGGGTGCTGCCGGAGCGGGTGGTGTACTTCTACGTGGTGGACGAAAACGAGAGGCTGGTGGGGGTGGTTCCGGTGCGGGCCCTCCTCGGCGCCCCGCTGGAGGCACAGATCGGCGCCCTCATGGCCAGGCCGGTGCTCGCCTTGCCGCATTCGGCCTCGGTGTTGCAGGCGTGTGAGTTCATGGCCACCCACCGGTTGCTGGCGGTGCCGCTGGTGCACGCCGACGGCACCCTGGCCGGGGTGGTGGATATGACGCTGCTCAGCAGCGAACTCAACGACTTCGCCGAGCGACGCAGCATCCAGAACGCCTTCGAGACGCTGGGCCTGCGGCTGGCTCTCCTGCGCGAAGCCCGCGCCGGGAGGCGCTTTCGCCTTCGCTTTCCGTGGCTGCTCGCCACCATCACGGGCGGCACGGTGTGCGCCGTGGTCGCCGGGCTCTTCGAGACCACGCTCGCTGCCAGCTTGGTTCTCGCCTTCTTTCTGACCCTGGTTCTGGGCCTGGCGGAAAGCGTCGGTGTGCAGACGATGACGGTGACGGTTCAGGCCCTGCACACCCAGGCGCCGACTCTGGGGTGGTACGCCCGGGCGCTGCGCCGGGAAGGGGCCACGGCGATGGCTCTGGGTCTGGCCTGCGGCAGTCTGGTGGCGGCCATCGTCTGGACGTGGCGGGGCGCGGAGTTGGAGGCGGCGGTGATTGGCGGCAGTATCGCGGCAACGATTCTCGCGGCCAGCCTGATCGGGCTCAGCGTGCCCAGCGCAATTCACGCCGCGCGACTCGACCCGAAGGTGTCCTCGGGCCCCATCACGCTGGCGCTGACCGACCTGTTCACCATTACCGCCTATTTGGGCCTGGCCACCGTTCTGTTGCGCCCCTAGGTCGCCATCGTCGTCAGCCGCCGGTCATCGAAGGCCAACGACGCCGTGGGTGAGGGTTCCGATCCCGGAGATCTGCACCTCCACCGTGTCGCCGTGGGCCAGGCGGCCCACCCCCGGGGGAGTGCCGGTGGTGATGAGATCGCCGGGGTGGAGGGTCATGATGGAAGAAATGAAGGATATGACCTCGGCCACGGGGAAGATCATGTCAGCGGTGGTGCCGCGCTGGCGTACCTCCCAGTTGACGCGCAACTCCAGCTCCAGCCGCTGGGGGTCGGGGATGTCGGTCTCGAGCCAGGGGCCTACGGGGCAGAAGGTGTCGTACCCCTTGGCGCGGGCGTACACCTTTTCGCGGCGCTGGATGTCCCGCGCGGTGACGTCGTCGAGGCAGGTGTACCCGAGGACGTGATGCAGGGCATCACCGGCGGCGACCCGGCGCGCTGTCCGACCGATGACCAGCGCCAACTCCCCCTCGTGTTCCACCTGGGCGGAGTCCTCCGGCAGGAGGACGGCCTCCCCCGGGGGGAGCAGCGATGAGGGAGCCTTGAGGAACAGCAACGGCTCCGCGGGCAGCTCCTTGCCCATCTCGGCGGCGTGCGCCCGGTAGTTGAGGCCCACGGCGACGATCTTGGTGGGTTCGCAGGGGGGCAGCAGGCGCGCCCCTTCGAGGGGCACCGAGCCCCCCAGGGGCGTGGGGTCGGCCCAGGGTGTACCGCGCATGAGGGTGACGAGCTCCCCGTGGATGGTACCCCAGCGGGGGACGCCGCCAACGACGAGTCGACAGAGCTTCATGGTCCTTCTCCCGGCGGCGAGGTGCGCCGCCTGCGCAGTGTAGCCCTGACCGCGATCTCGCCGGGCATCACCGGCCGAGGTCGAGGAAGGCCAGGATTTCCTCGAAGAGCTGCGGCCCGCCCTCGGCCAGCACCGAGTGGGCAGCCGCGGGGAGTTCGCGGTACATCGCGCCGGGGATGGCGCTCGCCAGCTCCCGCGAGGCGGCGGCAGGGACGATGGGGTCGAGGGCGCCGGCGATGACCAGGGCCGGGCAGGTGACCGTGCGGGCGTCCTCACCCAGGTCAAACCCCGCTTGCAGGTGGGCCAGCTGGCCCAGCGCGCCGGGCAGGTCCGCCGGCTCCGGGGCCCACAGGCGCGCCGCCTGGTCCACGAAACCGGGGTAGGCATCGGCGAAGGCAGAGGAGAAGGCGAACGCCATCAGGGCCTCCGCCGCTTCCGCAGGTGACAGGCGCGTGAGGGCCAGCTCGAAAAAACGCAGGACGCGGGAGTGGGAAGGCGTTGACCGGAGGCCGCAGGACACGGCCACCAGGTGACGAACCAGAGTGGGGTGGCGAGCGGCGGCCCGCACCGCGACCAGACCCCCCATGGAGACGCCCAGCACCGACAACGTCGCCAGACCCAGCTGCCGGGCGAGGTGCGCCAGATCGTCGGCGGCGCCGCTCAGGGTGAAGGGCTCCCCCCCGCTCGAGCCCCCCACGCCGCGGTTGTCCATGGCGACCACCGTGCAGTGGCGGGCGAGCAACCCCACCAGCTCCCCCCACAGCCGAGTGGTCGACCCCAGCCCGGCCAGTAGCGCCAGCGCCGGTCCATGGCCGGCGAGCTGATAGCCAATCGGGCCTCGCGGTCCGGCGATCACCCCCGAGGTCGCTGCCGGGCGCGCCTGGCGCCGCGCTGGCGTCACAGCAGGGCGTCGAGTTTGGCCTTGATGACCTTGCGATCGACGGCGCCCACCAGCCGATCAGCCAGCTTGCCGTTCTTGAAGAACAGCAGGGTGGGGATCGATTGAATGCCGAACTTCATGGCGGTTTGCCGATTGCTGTCCACGTCCAGCTTGGCCACCACGGCGCGGCCCGCGTACTCGTCGGCGAGCGCCTCGATGTGGGGGGCGATCATGCGGCAGGGTCCACACCACGCCGCCCAGAAGTCCACCACCGCCGGCTTGCCGCTGTTGACCACGGCGCTGTCGAAGGTGTCATCGGTGACCACGACCACGTTTTGGGATGCCATTGCCTCGTCCTTTCCCGTGCCTTGCGGCCCCGAGGGGAGGTATTGTACGGAGGGAGGGGTGGAGCTTCAAACCGTGCGTTCCCGCCGCCAGCGCCTCGGGCAACATTTTCTCCGCGATCACCGGGTGGCCGTCGCCATCGCCGACGCCCTGGCGGCCGAGCCGCCGCGGGTGCTGGAGATCGGCCCCGGTCGTGGGGCTCTAACGGCGCCGCTGCTGCAGCGATTCCCTCTGGTGCGAGCGGTGGAGCTGGATGGGCATCTGGCCGAGGGTCTGGCGGCGCGGCTGGGTGGGCCCTCAGGGCTTGAGGTGTGGCACGCCGATGCGCTCCATGACGATCTTCAGGAGCTGACCCGCGGTGGCCCGTGGCAGGTGGCGGGCAATCTGCCCTACGCGGTGGCCACCCCCATCATCCGGAGATTCCTGCGCTGCCATTTCATGATCTCACGCCTGGTGGTGATGGTGCAGCGGGAGGTGGCGGAGCGTTTCCTGGCACCCCCCGGCAGCCCCCACCGCGGGCTGGTGAGCGTGGAGGTGGAACTCTTCGCCCGGGCGGGACGTCTCTTCGACGTGCCACCGTCCGCCTTTTTGCCACCTCCGAAGGTGGTATCGACGGTACTGGTGATCGATCTCCAGCCGCCGGCCACGTCGGCGGAGGTGATGGAGCGGGCCCTCATCCTGGCAGGGGCGGCCTTCACTCAGCGGCGGAAGAAGGTGGCCAACGCTCTCGCCCGGATCGCCCCGCCTGCCGTGGTGGCCGAGGCGCTGGCCAGTGCGGGGTGTGAGCCGGGTTGGCGGCCGCAGCGGGTGGAGACATGGCAGTGGCTGGCGCTGGCGGAGTCGCTGCCGCCGCTGCGGCAGGGAGGTTGAGGGATGCAGCTGCTTCCGCTCGGGGGACTGGGGGAGTTCGGCGCCAACTCCATGCTGGTGACATCCGCGGGGGGAGACGGAGTGCTGCTGGACGCGGGGGCGGCCTTTTCCGACCTGGAGCCGTTCGGTGTGGCGTACGAGTATCCCGACTACTCGGCCCTCGAGGCGCCGCCGCTGGGCCTGGTCCTGACCCACGGCCACGACGATCACCTGAAAGGAGCGTCCCACCTCGCTCTCGCGTTCCCGGAGGTGGTGGCGTTCGGCAGCCTGGCGACGGTGGCGCGGTTGCGGCTGAACAGCGACGGAGATGACCTGCCCGCGCCAAAGACCCAGGCGCTGTCGACAGATACGGTTCTGACAGTGGGTTCCTGGCGGGTCGAGGCGCTGGCGGTGTCCCACTCGATCCCCGGGACCTTGATGCTGCGCCTGGAGAGCGACGGTGCCACCCTGGTGGCGGCCAGCGACTTTCGCCTGACGCCGTCGGCGTTGGGTGAGACCACGTCGCTGGCGGCGCTGGCTGCGTGGGGGCGGCGCGGGGTCGATGTGGCGCTGGTGGATTCCACCAACGTGCTGGTCTCCACCCCCCCGCCGCCGGAATCGGAGGTGGCGGCCACCCTCGCCGAACTGGTGGCCCAGGCCCGCGGAGCCGTGGTGGGGGTGACCTTCGCCTCCCACGCCGGGCGCTTCTTGCAGTTTGCCCAGGCGGCGGTGGCCGCCGGGCGAGTGGTGGTTCCCCTGGGGCGAGGGCTTGATGAGATGCTGGCGGTGCAGGAGGTGGCAGGGGGTCTGAGCTTGCCGCCCGGGACGGTGAGGCCCCCCCGGGAACTGGCTCGCCTGCCCAGGGAGCGCCTGGTGATCGTGGCCACCGGGTCGCAGGGGGAAACCGGTGCGGCGTTCACCCGGCTGGCGGTGGACGGGATTGCCGGCTTTCGGTTGCAGCGAGAAGACGTGCTGATTCACGCGGCGCGCATCATCCCCGGTAACGAGCGGCGTCTGGCGACCCTCTTCGATCACTGCGTGCGGCGAGGGGCGACGGTGGTCACCGCCGAGCAGGCGCCGGTGCACGCCTCCGGGCACCCCCACCGGCAGGAGCTGGACGAGGTGCTGGAGGCCCTCCGCCCCCACTGGGTGATCCCGGTGCATGGGCGCCGGCGCCACCTGGAGGAGCTCGCCGAGCTGGCGCGCCGCCACGGCTGCCGCACGCTGGTGGTGGAGAACGGCCAGGGGGTGGAGTGGAGCGATGCCGAGCTGCGACCGCAGGGACCGCCGTGCGGGGTCGGTCGGGTCCTGGTCGGGGAGGACGGCTGCGCCGCCGTCGACCCCGGGCACCTGCGCCAGCGCCGCGAGGTGGCGCGCAGCGGGTTGGTGATCGTGACGATTCCGCGCGCCTCGTCGGGGGCCGGTCCCTGGGGTGAGCCCGAGGTGAGCGCGCTGGGGCTGGCCATGGCGGAGAGCGAGCGCCGCTACCTTTCCGGCGGCCTCAAGGAAGAGCTGCGCCGGGCCCGGCGCGAGGGGCACCGCGACGAGGACGAGCTGCGCAGTACAATGACCCGTTGGTTGCGCAATGAACTGCGGCGACGGCAGGGGTGCAGGCCGGCGGTGCAGGTGGCCATCGTGGGGATCTGAGACGCCGTGACGCTTGAGTACGCCATTCTGTTGGGGTGCCTGCAGGGGTTGACCGAGTTCCTGCCGGTCTCGTCGTCCGGCCACCTGGCGCTGGCGCAGCTCCTCATGCCCGGTTTTCAGCCGCCCGGCCTGGTGTTCGAGGTTGCCCTCCACCTCGGTACCTCTCTGGCGGTGCTGGCGCTGGAGTGGCGGCGGATCTGGGATGCCTTCCGCGACCGCTACGTGCTGCGACTCGCCTGCCAGCTGGCAGTGGCGACCATCGCCACCGCCGCGCTGGCATTTCCCTTGCGACGCACCGCCGAGTGGGCCTTCGAGCAGCCGCTGGCGGTGGCCGCCGGCCTGGTGGTGACGGGGGCGCTGCTGCTCCTGCTCAGGGCCCGACCCGGGAGCGGACAGGGCGGGGCATCCGACGCCCCCTGGCGCTCCGCCGTCCTGGTGGGTCTGGCGCAGGGGGTGGCCGTCATGCCGGGTATTTCTCGCTCCGGCACCACCATCGTTGCCGGGCTGGCGGGGGGGCTGGAGCGTCGCTGGGCGGCGGACTTTTCCTTTCTGCTGTCGGTTCCGGCGGTGCTGGGGGCCGCCCTGGTGGAGGGGTGGTCCCACCGGGAGGCGCTGGCCGCCGCTCCCACCGAGCTGTGGTGGATGGCCGGAGGGGGGGCGCTGGCAGCAGCGGTGGTGGGGGGTGCGGCGCTGCTGGCGGTGCGCCGGCTGGTGCACGGCGGGCAGTTGCACCGCTTCGCCTACTACGTCCTCCCGCTTGCCGTGGCAACCGTCGCTCTGCACCTGGCGGGGGTGTGGTGATGGGTCGCTCCCGGGAAGAGGTGGCCCGCGAGGTGGCGGGGTACATCGTGCTGGTGGCCGCCCTGGTGGTGGCGGTGGCGCTGCTCTCCTACCACCCCCTGGATCCCTCGTGGTTCGCCGCCGGCTCGGATGACGTGCACAACCTGCTGGGCCGTTTCGGCGCCGTGCTTGCCGGCATCCTGGTGACCCTCTTCGGCGTGCTGGCGCTCATCGTGCCGGTGTTGCTGGGGGTGGTGGGGTGGCAGTGGCTCAAGGGTCGACAGCTGGAGTGGCCGGCGCTGCAGGCGGGGGCCTGGCTGGCGTTCGTGGCCTTCACCGGGGCACTGCTGGTGGACGGAGTGGGTCGCACCCCCTATCGGGGTGGCGAGCTGGCGTGGGGGGGCGAGATCGGCCGGCTGGTGGCGGTGGGGTTGTCCGAGAGCGTCGGCCTGGTGGGGACGGTGATCATCTCGGCGGCGGGCGCCCTGGCCGGGGCGGTGCTGGGTCTCAAGGGCTCGTTGCGGGCCACCTTCGAGCGTCTCGGCGAGCAGCTGGCCGCCTCCCGCGCCCGCACGGCGGCGCGGCTCGCCCAGTGGCGGGAGGCGAGGAGGCGAAAGAAACTGCGGCGGGAGCTGGTGCAGCGGCATCTTGCCAAGCTGCCCCGCCGGCGGTCCCCGCCGGTCATCGCCCGCCAGGTGGACGGCCCGGCGACGTTTCGCATCCGGCGGGTGGCCCGGGTCCAGGTCACCCACGAAGAGGATGAGCGGGTGGAAGATGTGGGAGAGCAAGGGGATCGGCAGCCGCCGCCGCGCCGCGAGGCGGCCCCCCGGGTGGAGGTGGTGCCGGTGCAGTCGACCTTCGCCTTCGTGACCGAAAACGCCATCTCGCGCCTGCCGGAGAAGACCATGCTCCTGCCGGCGCCGCCCTTCACCCCCCCGGATGCGGCGCAACTGGCCACCATGCGGGAGCTGGTGGAGGCGCGGTGTCGGGAGTTCAAGGTGGAGGGGCGAGTGGAAGAGGTCCTGCCCGGGCCGGTCATCACCACCTACGAGTTCCGCCCCGCTGCGGGCGTGAAGTACGCCCAGATCGTGGCCCTGGAGGAGGATCTGGCGCTGGGCTTGCAGGTGGAGGCGGTGCGGGTGGAGCGCATCCTGGGCAAGGCCTCGGTGGGCATCGAGGTGCCCAACCCGACCCGGCAGACCATCGTCCTCAAGGAGATCATCGAGGCCTCCAAGTTCGTGCACTCGGCCTCGCCGCTGACCCTGGCCCTCGGCAAGGACATCCACGGCCGTCCCTTCGTGGCCGATCTGCAGCGCATGCCCCACCTGCTCATCGGCGGCTTCACCGGGTCGGGCAAGAGCGTCGGCATCAACGCCATGATCATGTCGATCCTCTTCAAGGCAACGCCGGAGGAGGTCCGCTTCATCCTCATCGACCCCAAGATGGTGGAGCTGGGGATGTACGAGAAGCTGCCCCACCTGCTCACCCCCATCATTTCGGACCCGCGCCAGGCGGCGCGGGCGCTGCGCTGGGCGGTGCGGGAAATGCGCGAGCGCTACCAGCTGCTGGCCTCCTGCAAGGTGCGCAACCTGGCCCAGTACAACTCCCTGATCGCCGACCCCGAGGCGCGTCGGCAGGTGCAGCAGCTGGCCGACGGTGCCGACCTCAAGCCGCTGCCGTTCATCGTCGTCATCATCGACGAGCTGGCCGACCTCATGATGACCTGCGCCAAGGAGGTGGAGGACTCCATCGGGCACCTTTCCCAGATGGCCCGCGCCGTGGGCATTCACCTGATCTTTGCCACCCAGCGGCCATCGGTGGACATCATCACCGGCGTGATCAAGGCCAACTTCCCCTGCCGCATCGCCTACAAGGTGCGGACCCGCTTCGACTCCCGCACCATCCTGGACAGCGAGGGGGCGGAGTGCCTCCTGGGCATGGGGGACATGCTCTTCCTGCCCGCCGGCGCCTCCCGGCCCATGCGCCTCCACGGCTGCCTCGTGCGGGAGGAAGAAATCCTCACCGTGCTCAAGCACTTGCGCAAGCTCGGCAAGCCCGAGTTCGACCCCCGGGTGCTGGAGGAACCGGAGGCCGGGGCCGACGACAACGGTGGCCTTCCGGCCGACGACCCCATGTACGAGCAGGCGGCCCGCCTGGTGGTGGCCTCCCGCAAGGCCTCCGCCTCGTACATCCAGCGCAAGCTGCGCCTGGGGTACTCGCGCTCGGCGCGCCTGCTGGATCTCATGGAGCACGAGGGGCTGGTGGGTCCGGCGCAAGGGTCGCGGGGGCGCGAGGTGCTGGTTCCCCCCGACTACTTCGGCGAGGTGGACGCCACGCACACCCTCGACGACGAGTAGCCGCTCCGCCCCCCGCACCCGCCGCCGGGCCGCCTGCCGGCGCTCCCGAGACGCCCAGCCCACGGTCACTGGCACGGACACAGGCACGGTCACGGGCGGAAGCCCGCGAGACGCTCCCGGCCGCCAAAAGCACCACTGCGCACCTACCGAACGATCGTTATGACGACAGAAGGGATGCTCGCTTGACGAACGCGTCAGGATGGTGGTGTTCCTACAAATTTATCGGCAGATCGTGACGGTTCCGATGCTCGGGAGGTGGCGAATGAGCCGGTGGCGGTGTTCACGGTATGTGATCGGGGTTTGCTGGATGTGCCTGGCGAGCGGCGGGTGGGCGACCGCCGGTGAAGACTGCTCGTCCCTCGCCGCGACGACGTCCACCTGCGACACCCTCGCCGACCTGGGCGACGCGCCCGGATCGGCCCGCCCGCTCCTGGTCACCGCCTGCCACCTTGGCCTCATGCCCCCGTGCGGCGGTCGCGCCGGCGAGAGCTTCGCCTGCCCAGGCGAGTTCGTCACCCGGGAGGACATGGCGATCTTTCTGGAGCGGCTCTATCAGGTCGCGGGTGCGGGGTACGAGCCCCCTCCTGCCCAAGGACTCTTCGCCGACGTGCCTGCGACCTACTGCCTCGCGGCGTGGATCGAGCAGCTCAAGAACGACAACATTACAGCCGGCTGCGGTGGGAACACGTATTGTCCCTTTGACGCCCTACCCCGCTGGCAGATGGCCGTCTTCCTGGCAAGAGTCATCCTGTGGCGGCTTGAGGGAACAGGGGCGGTCATGCCGGTCAGCGGAGTGATCGGCGGCCGGTCGTACAACTGTGTCGACGGCGCCGGGGGCGTTTCCCTTTTTGCCGACATCGTCGCGGACAAGAGCTTGAAGTGCAAGGCGATTCACTACATCTACAGCAAGGCGATTACAAGTGGGTGCCAAAAAAAAGACGAGCCGCTCCGCTACTGCCCCGACGAGCTCATCCCCCGGCAGGAGATGGCCGTCTTCCTCGTCAAGGCGTCGAACCGCATCGGTGGAAACTGACATGTGTGCAAGTCCTGGAGCAACGAGGAGACAAATCATGCAACACCGAAGCCACGGGTCACTCCCTGCCATCCACACGCTGTTCATCGTGAGTGGGCTGCTGGCCGCCGCCACGGCCGCCGCCCGGCCGCGCCTCAGCTTCGATGGCGACCGCATCGAGGTCAGCGGCGTCACCCCCGGGGGAGCGGTAGTGGCCTTCGGGGCAGGTCAGGCGCGGCCCGGGTGGCTGCCCGGCTTCCGCTGGTTTCGCGAGATTCTCCCCGACCACGACCGTGATGGGGTCGTTCACTGGGAGCCGGCGACGCCTTTACGTGGTGGGTTCGCCTGGGTTGCGGTCGATCTCACCAGCGGTGCCCATTCCTCCGCGTCGCTTTCAGAAACACAGGTTCAGGGCTTCTCCAAGGCGGCCCTGACGGCGTCAGCCGGTACACCTGAGATGATCCTCCGTGCCGGAACGAAGCTTCCAACACTTCTGGCAGCGTTGCTGGTGCGACCTGGTCAGGGGGCCTGGGCCTTGCTTTCTCCAGACGGCGCCGCCACAGATCTCGATGGTGGGGAGGACGGCAGTCAGCGACTCCGTCTCGCGGATTTCGCGGCGTTGGCCCAGGCGCCGGCAGCTGATGTGTTCGCGGTCGGAGACGTGGTCGTGGTGGTTGAGATGCGAAGCCTGACGGTCGGCCTGTGGCAGGTTGGCAAGAGCGAGGAGTGCCCATGCGAACCACGGTTGTGATGTGGCGGTCGGTAATGCTCGTCGCGGCAGCAATGCTTGCGCCGTACTCCTGGGCGCAGCAGCACCCGAATCTGGATCGCGGGTTCGATCCCGGGAAGCTGTATCAGTTCGGCGAGGTTGATTCCATCAGTCTCTACAACGGCGCCTTGTCCCTCGGCGTCCCGCTGGGGCCCAGCTACCCGGTCAGTGAGACCCTTACTTACGGGCTGGGCCTGACATATTCGTCGAACGTCTGGTACTTTGAGACCCTCCCCCAGTGCCCCGATCCACCCTGTCCGGGCGGGTCCGCCCCGTTCTGCATTGCGGCACAGCCCTGGCGGGACAACCAACTCCCGTGGAACGCCGGCCTGGGTTGGCAGCTCTCCCTCGGAGAGCTGCGGTTTCGCCAGATCACCGCCGATCTGGTGGAGTGGGTCTATACCTCCCCGGATGGCGCCCAGCACGTGGCCGAGGGCCACCCCTCCTCACCGGTCTTCTACACCAAGGACACCAGCTTCCTGCGTATCACTTGGCGCAAGTTCGTAAGCCCCCAGCAGGCGATCGTCGAATCCCCCGATGGCTCGCGGCGGGAGTTCACGCGGCAGTCCGGCGGCACGTACCTGCTCACCAAGATCACCGATGCGTGGCAGGAGCCCGCGGGAACCTATCCAAACTTCGTAAACATCAACTACGAGGCCCTTCGTTGGACCCTGAGCGACAGCCACGGGCGGTCGCACGAAATTCTCTTCAACAGCAACGGTCTGGTGTCTCAGGTGACCCTCGCGGCGTTCGGAGGAAAGCAACTGCGCTTCAGCTTGACCTACACCCCAGCCACGATTCGACGATCATGCAAACACACCTGCGCAGAGTATGGCATTGAGGTGGGCGTGCACTGGCTCAGCGCCATCGTTGCCGTCGATGTCAGCGAGCCCGGCGTTGTCCTCGAACAGTGGCAGTTTCCCGAGTACCACGAAACAGATTACGCCTGTTCATTCGCCCTAGTCGTCGCCCTTGACCTTCCCGGCGTACTTCGCAGCGTCATTCTGCCAACCGGCGGCCGGGTCACCTACGACTTCGACACCAGGGAGTTCTTCCGGGAAATCGCTCGCCCCTGGTGCACCCCGTCGACCTCTGGTCGCTGCGTCGAGGATGAGGTCTTTTCCCAATCGACGGCGGTAACCCGCAAACGGGTGTTGGATCCCCACGGCACCAGCAGCGGCGAGTGGCTGTACCGCTTCTTCTGGCATGAGAGCATCTACCAGGCAGGCCGGCAGATCCGCCATTTCAACGATGAGGTTGTCACCGTGGTTCGCGATCCGGCCAACAACGACAGCGTTCACTACTTCACAACCGGAATCAACGAACAGGGCATCGAGGACGCATCGCTGGCGGGGCTGCCCTATACTCGGCTCCGAGGCGACGGCGCCCGACAGCTCAGCCGAGAGTCGTTTGCGGGGCCTGCATTCATGAACGTTGACGGGAGCGGGCGTTGTCTCGGCTCCTTCTGCAGTGCTGTGGGGAGCCGCCTGCGCGCCGAGTACGCGACCTACGAGAGAGATGAGCCGTGCAGCGGGTGGCCCGGCACAACCTGCAATCGCCGGCGCAAGGACGAACGCACCTACTTCACCGACGATCCTCCCTCCTGCGGGATTCCCAGCGGCTGTACCTACAGAAGCGTGGAGCGATCTTTCTGGGACGGACTGGGTACCTACCGGAAGGAGGTCGCCAACGGCGGCGGGTCGTTCGCCCCCGGGCATGCCCGTGAAGTGTGGAAGAACTCCAACCCGACCGGGGCGCCATTGCCCAGTGAGCCCTGGGTTCTGTCGACCTACGACTACCGATACTCCCTGGAGAACGGTGTCAAGTTGCCCATCGGGTGGAACCGGACCAGCGGGGAATGAAACTCGGGTGAGGCTTTTGCGTCACCGGGTGCCGCCAGGCCGCCCGAGTTTCTCTGGAGAACGAGGTCAGGGCCTGCTTTGAGCGTTCAACCGGCGCCCTCAAACGCCTGCGGACCCTGGCCAGCACCAGCGGAACGCTCACCGCTTGGGACACCATCGCCGTGTACCAACGGGACACCAGCGGCAACACCAGCCGCGAAAGCATCTACGGTGGCGATGCGCAGCCGGTCAACGCGGAGGGGTGGGCGAACCTGTGTACCGTGGGCCTGCCATCGTCGCCTGCTTATCGGGTTGACCACACCTGGGAGTTTGGAGTGCGAAAACGAAGCGCCGAGGTGGATCCGGCAAGCGGCGTCGAGTACTTGCTTACCCTTGATGCCGACATCGACTCGAACACTGGCCGAACGGCACGGGCGAGGGACAGCGCAGAAGTGGCCACCGACTACGACTACGATGTCCTTGGCCGGCTGGTCTGGATCAAGCCACGAGAAGGTCCCTGGCTGCGCAACGAATTCGAGCGTGCCACGGGGGCATCGCCGGCGCTGGTGCGCACCTGTCGCAAGCTGGCCGGCGTCGCCACTCCGTGCTCCGACAACGATAATGGCCAGACCGTGCAGCGCTGGGAGGTCCGGTTCGACGGCTTCGGGCGGCCGCATCAAGAAATCGTGCGGTTGCCCGGTGCCCCGCCCATCGTTACGACATCTGAAGGCCCGCCCAGCGCGGGCGAGCAGCCTGCGGCAGGCACCTGGTGGGAGAATTACCGGAAGACTGCCTTCAACGCCCTCGGCTGGAAGACCTGGGAGTCCGAGTGGCATCAGCGCACGGATCCTCTGCCGGCTGATTCGCAACTCAAGAAGACCGAGTTTCTCAATTTCGACCCGTTCGGACGGCCCGGCCGCATTCTCAAACCGGACCAGACCTTCACCGATTTCGCGTATACGGGCGTGCGCCTGCTCGCCCGCACCGTCACCGTTTCCGGGCAGGCGGCCACTACCGAAGAGGAATACGACCGACACGGCCGCCTGCGTCGTCTCAAAGAACCCATCGCGGCCGGGCTGGAAGCGACCTACACCTACGATGTGGGAGATCGCCTGACTGGCGCGACCCTTGTGGGTGGCGCCCAGTCTCAGAACCGCACCTGGTCCTACGACGGGCGGGGACTGCTGCGCCAGGAGACCGTGCCCGAGATCGGGGCCGAAGGTCACGGGACCATCTTCTACCCCCGGTACGATGCCCGTGGGAAGCTGCTTCGCCGGCAAGATCCACGGACACGGCTCAGTTTCTCGTATGACCCGGCGGGCCGCCCCCTCGAGACCTGGGAGGCTGACGCTGCCTGGCAGAACCAGCGGCTGCTGCAATCATGGAGCTACGCCACCGCCAACGGCAGTGGTGACCTTGCCAAGGGCAAGCTGCGCAGTGCCGTCGGATACACCTACTGGGACGATGCTACCGTGACCGTGACCGAAACCTACACCTACGGCGGCCTTGCCGGGGCAGTCTCAACGCGCCGGACCCGGATCCAGGTGGGTGGCGGCCTGGGAGGGGCATTCGACGAGGCGTTCGACCTGGAGCTGGGGTGGGGCCAGCACAGCGGGCAGATCGAGCGACTGCGTTACCCGCAGCTCTTGGGCTGGAGTTCGCCGAACGGCGAGGCGGCCAAGCAGGCGCCGCGCCGCCGGGTCGACTACCGCTTCCAGGACGGGCTGCTCACCAGCGTGCTGCCGTACTACGCGACCAAGCTGACCTACCACGCCAACTTCCTCCTGGCCGAGCTGGTGCACGCCCGGCGCGAGGTCACCGTCGATGCGGGGGTCCAGGACCGTACCTACCTCGACGCCGACACGCGGATGGCCCGGCCCTGGAGGATCCTCACCCAGGGCGTCACGCCGCTCATGGCGGGCGGCGCCGGCAACTGGTCGTCCGGGCGATACCAGTACGACGCGGTTGGCAACATCACCGCCCAGCTTGCCGACGGCGTCAAGAGCGAGACCGAGACCTTTACCTACGACCGCCTGAGCCGCCTGACCCACTGGCTTCGGGATGGCGTGGCCAACGAGAGCTACGGCTTCGACGTCTTCGGCAACCTCGTCCAGTACAACGGGCGTACGCTGCCCGTGGTGGGCGCCACCAACCGGCTGGCTGCGGCAGGGTATGATGCGTCCGGTAACATGACCGCCTGGATGAGTTTCAGCTTCACCT
>Ga0226835_1001215_pt1 | contig 15319 bp, 14 predicted proteins | sample LAC_MetaG_1_FD_163627 | JGI IMG/M metagenome (GOLD analysis project Ga0226835, IMG submission 163627) | Anaerobic ammonium oxidizing microbial communities from anammox membrane bioreactor (MBR) in UC Berkley, California, United States -... | ecosystem: Engineered > Bioreactor > Anaerobic >...
TCTACAACCAACGCCGCAGACACACGTCAATCGGTGGACTCTCGCCCGTGCAATTCGAAGCCGATTGGTATCAACGCAATCGATCAGTATGTTGTACTTAAACTTTCGTACCTCGAATTAGGCCGGGATCAGTGCTACAGTACGATTCAAGTTGTGAACGGGACGGTTCCATTTAGAAGTACTGTGTTCTTGAGCCAGGAAGAGTAGCTTCATCAAGGCTTCGTCGCTTGGGAATGCTCCTTTGGATTTCGTCACGGAGCGAAGCTGCCGGTGAAAGCCTTCGATGATGTTGGTGGTGTCCATGATGCGACGAATGTCTTTGTCGAATTCGAAGTAGGTGCTCAGTCTCGCCAATTGCGCTTCCATGATTCGATGACCTTTGGATATCGCGCTCCCCACTGGGTGGCAAGCCGTTCGGCTGCCTGATTCTTACGTGACTCGAAGTCGAATGTGCTGGTGTTCATGGTTGGTGCTCCGTATGTTTGGTAAAGGTAACGCCTTTGACACGCTTTATTGAAACAGTCTCGCAGTCAGCGTTTTACCGGCACTCAGCTACGGCACGCAGCCGGCTCTGACCACGAAACCAAAGCCCCCTGCCACAACTAAGACCATTTTAGTCGTATTTTGTGAAACTATTTACAGGACTACTATGGCAGACCAGGATAACAACCGGGACGTGAACGAACTTGTGAGTCGCGAGTACGAATACGGCTTTGAAACCGTAATCGACCAGGACGTGATTCCCAAGGGGCTTACCGAGGAAACCATACGCACAATTTCGCTGAAAAAGGAAGAACCCGCATGGATGCTGGAATGGCGGATGAATGCATTCCATAAGTGGCTCAAGATGAAGCCACCGCAGTGGGCTAATGTTAAATTTCCGGAGATTGATTTTCAGGACATCATCTACTATGCCGCACCGAAGCAAAAACCACGGCTGAATTCGATTGACGACGTGGACCCCGAGCTGCTGGCAACATTCGAAAAGCTGGGTATCCCGCTGGAAGAGCAAAAGCTGCTGGCAGGCGTTGCCGTCGATGCCGTAATCGACAGTGTGAGCGTGAAAACCACCTTCCAGGAAACACTCAGGCAAAAGGGCATCATCTTCTGCTCCATGAGCGAAGCCATACGCGAGCACTCCGAGCTGGTACGCCAGTACCTTGGCAGCGTGGTACCGGTGACCGATAACTTCTACTCTGCGCTCAACAGTGCCGTTTTCAGCGACGGATCGTTTGCCTTTATTCCCCAGGGCGTGCGATGTCCGATGGAACTCAGCACCTACTTCCGCATCAACGCCCGCAACACCGGACAGTTTGAACGCACCCTTATCGTAGCTCAGCCCGGAAGCTATGTAAGCTACCTGGAGGGATGTACTGCGCCCTCGCGCGACGAGAATCAGCTGCATGCTGCAGTCGTTGAACTTATTGCCGGCCAGGATGCCGAGATTAAGTACAGCACCGTGCAGAACTGGTACCCGGGTGACGCCAACGGTAACGGTGGCGTGTACAACTTTGTTACCAAACGCGGCTTGTGCGAGGGAGCACGCAGCAAAATATCGTGGACACAGGTTGAAACCGGATCTGCCATCACCTGGAAATACCCCAGCGTGGTGCTGAAGGGCGACGACAGTATCGGTGAGTTTTACTCCGTGGCTGTAACCAATAACCACCAGCAGGCCGACACCGGAACCAAGATGACGCATATTGGCAGGAATACCCGCTCACGCATCGTTAGCAAGGGCATCTCTGCCGGCTTTTCCCAAAACAGCTACCGCGGTCTGGTACGCTTTAACCCCAATGCCCACGGCAGCCGCAACTACTCACAGTGCGACTCGCTGCTGATTGGCGACAAGTGTGGCGCTCATACCTTCCCGTACCTGGAAACAGCAAACCCAAGCTGCACCGTAGAGCATGAAGCTACAACATCGAAAATTGCCGAAGACGTGCTCTTCTACTGTCAGCAACGCGGCCTTGATACCGAAAAGGCTATCGCTCTGATCGTGAACGGCTACGCACGCGAGGTGCTGAACCACCTGCCCATGGAATTCGCCGTGGAAGCACAAAAACTACTTGCAATAAGTCTGGAAGGATCGGTAGGGTAGCCCCCTTCATTTTTATATTTTTTATTATGATTATGAGTGAACTGTTAACAATAACAAATCTGCATGCAGGGATTGAAGGACGTGAAATTTTAAAGGGGCTTTCATTACGGGTAAACCCGGGTGAGGTTCATGCCATCATGGGTCCGAATGGCTCCGGAAAAAGTACGCTTGCCAGTGTGCTGGCAGGCAGAACTGACTACACCGTTACCGAAGGGTCGGTGCTGTTTCAGGGCAGGGACCTGTTGGAGATGGCACCTGAAGACCGTGCGCACGCCGGCATCTTCCTGGCATTTCAGTATCCGGTGGAAATACCCGGCGTTTCTACCGCCAACTTTATCCGCACCTGCGTAAACGAGGTTCGGACCGCCAACGGTAAGGAACCGCTCGACCCCGCAGCCTTCCTGAAACTGATGAAGGAGCGGATGAAGCTGGTGGAAATGGACCCATCGTTCCTGCAACGCTCGCTGAACGAGGGCTTCTCGGGTGGTGAAAAAAAACGAAATGAAGTGTTCCAGATGGCTATGCTGGAACCCGTACTGTCCATCCTGGATGAAACCGACAGCGGTTTGGATATCGACGCACTCCGTATCGTGGCCAGTGGCGTGAACGCCCTGCGGCAGGCCGATAGAGCCACCGTGGTGATTACACACTACCAACGCCTGCTAAACTACATCGTCCCCGATGTTGTGCACGTGCTGATGGACGGACGGGTTGTGCGTACCGGCGGCAAGGAACTGGCAATGGAGCTGGAAGAAAAAGGCTACGACTGGCTGCGAAAGGATGGCGTGGAGGCATGACCAATCTTCTGGAACAAGCGGTTCAGGACACCGTCCGCAACGAAGAGTGGAAGTACACCAACGTCCTGCACCTGCTAAAAAACAACTACTCCGCAATACCCCGTACTGAACCGGCTTCGGTGCCGGCAGCAGAAGCCGACACTATTGTGGTTGAAAACGGCGTTGTTACACGCCTGTGTGACGGTGCTACCGTAGAGCCCACCATCACCCGCCATGACGCCGTGCGCAGTACTGCCACCGCCTCGCCGTTCTATACCCTGAACGCTTCAGCGGCACTCTACACCGTCCAGGTTGTTGTCCCCGCCAATACCAGGCGGACACGACATGTGACGGTAAAAATCGTGAGCACCAGTGCCAACGCCAATCAGTTTGATGCCGTCCGCCTGCGCATTGTAACCATGCCGGGTGCCGAAGCCGTAGTCCACGAAGTGCACGAAGGCGGGGGAGCCGCACAGACGCTGAACATTACCGTTACCGAGCTGGTGGCTCATGCCGGTAGCGTGCTTGAATACGTGAAGAAAACACAACTGCCTGACAATGCACGGCATATTGGCATAACCCTGGCAAGCGTGAAGGCAAACGCACGGGTTACCACGCACACGCTGTGTACAGGCGGACCCCTGGTACGCAATGACCTGTACGTGCGCCTGGAGGAACCCGGCGCCGAAGCCTACCTGAACGGGCTGAGTGTGATTGGCGGACATGACCATGCCGACAACCATACCGCCGTGGACCACCTGGCACCACACTGTCACAGCGACCAGCTTTATAAAGGAATTTATCATGATGCATCCGTCGGAGTGTTCAGTGGACGCATCTTTGTACGTCCAGACGCCCAAAAAACCACTGCCTACCAAAGCAACCGGTCGCTGCTGATTGGTGACCGTGCCAAGGTGAACTCCAAACCCCAGCTTGAAATTTGGGCCGACGACGTGAAGTGCTCCCACGGAGCCACCACCGGACAATTAGATGCCGAGGCGCTATTCTACCTCCGGTCGCGGGGACTGTCACTCCGGCAGGCTACCGACCTGTTGCTGGACGCCTTTGCAGCAGAAATGTATAACCGTTTACCATCAGAGCAATGACAGACGAAATCCGCAGTCAGTTCCCGTTGCTAACCAGAATGGTGCATACTACCAGACCGCTGGTATATTTAGACAACGCTGCCACAACCCAGAAACCACGGGCTGTGATCGAAGCTATCGAGAAGTACTACCTGCTGTACAACAGTAACGTTCACCGTGGTGCCCATGCTATTGCCGCCGAAGCAACCACGATTTATGAGCAGGCCCGTATTCGTGCCGCAATGCTGCTGCACGCAGCCCTGCCCGAGGAAATTGTGTTTACGCGTGGAACCACCGAAAGCATCAACCTGGTTGCCGAGTCGTGGGGCAGAACACACCTTAAACACGGTGATGAAATTCTGATCACCGAAATGGAACATCACGCCAACATCGTCCCATGGCAGCTAATAGCACAGCGCACCGGTGCCGTAGTGGTGGCCGTGCCCATACCCGAATCGCATGTTATCACGCTGGACGTGCTGGAGCCATACGTTACCGAACGCACCAAGATGATTGCAATTACCCAGATGAGTAATACCCTTGGCGTGGTAAACCCGGTTCGCGACATCTGTCAGTACGCCCGATCACGGGCCATTACCACGCTGGTTGACGGCGCGCAGGCAATCCTGCACACCAAGGTGAACGTGTGCGACATCGGCTGCGACTTCTACGTTTTCTCGGCGCATAAACTGTACGGTCCTACCGGTATCGGTGTGCTGTACGGACGGTACGACCAGCTAAACGAGATGCCCCCGTACCAGGGTGGCGGCGCAATGATTGAAAGCGTAAGCCTTACCAACGGTACCACCTACCAGAAGCCCCCTCTCCGCTTTGAAGCGGGAACTCCCAATATTGCAGGAGCCGCCGGCCTGCGTGCCGCCCTGGAGTGGTTTGGCACCATGAAGATGCGGGATATTCACAAGTACGAACAACGTCTGGTAAAACGCCTGGTTGACGGGCTTGAAACCGTCCCCGGCATAAACATTCTTGGCGCCGGCGCCAGCCACACCGCACTGGTATCGTTTACCATTCAGGGTATGCATTCTTACGACCTGGGAATTCTGCTCGATGAACAGGGGTTTGCTATCCGCACCGGACACCACTGCACCATGCCGCTGCTGCAGCACTACGGTGTTGAATCAGTAGCGCGCGCCTCGGTTGCCCTGTACAACACACCTGAAGAAATCAATTTGTTTATCGAAGCCGTTCACCGCTCTCTGAGGATGTTACAATGAGCTATAAAGAAGCCATCGCAGAACTGCAGGCCGAGTTTGATGCTCTGACCGACTGGGAAGACCGCTATGCTCATATCATTGACATGGGCAAGAAACTTGAACCCTATCCCAATGAACACAAAACCGATGCCTACAAAATCAAGGGCTGTACAAGCATGGCATGGCTGTTCCCGCACTTCGACGGTGAACGGCTGCAGTTTACGGCCGATAGTGATGCCATTATCGTGAAGGGGCTCATGGCCCTTGTCCTGCGTGTGTATGGCAACTGTACGCCCGGCGAAATTCTGGATATACAACCAACGTTTATTGGCGACCTTGGATTAGAAGCTCACCTGTCACCCAGTCGCGCAAATGGTCTGGTTGCATTTATTAAACAAATTTCGCTGTATGCCCTTGCCTACAATGGCAAGGAAGAACAAATGCAGCGGGCACGGGAACAACGCTCCGATCAGGACGAAGAACTTCGCAACGGCGTGATTGATGCCCTACACACCGTCTTCGATCCCGAAATCCCGGTGGATGTGTACGAACTGGGACTGATTTACGGTGTTACCATACAGCCCGGGCAAAAAGTACATATTCTTATGACGCTGACCACGCCGAACTGTCCCAGCGGCGCCATCATCCCGCAGGATGTGGACCAAGCCGTCCGCAACGTCCCGGGTGTAAAGGACGTAGAAGTCGAACTCACCTTCGACCCCCCGTGGGACAAAAGCAAAATGTCGGAAGCCGCACTTTTCTCGATAGGACTCTTCTAACCCATGGCAGTTCGTTTTTACCAGCTTGAGGTTGCCTCTGTTAACCGCGAAACCGCCAATGCGGTTTCGATCACGTTTGTTGTGCCGCCCAACGTGCAGGAGATGTTCCGGTACAAGAGCGGACAATACCTGACCATACGTTTGTTTATTAATGGCGAAGAACACCGCCGGAGTTATTCTCTCAGCAGCAGTCCTGCGCTGAACGAACCCATGCAGATCGTTGTTAAACAGGTCCGCCAGGGCATTGTGAGCCAGTGGCTAAACACCGAGTTACGAGCCGGGATGACGCTGGATGTGTATCCGCCGATGGGCAACTTTACCCGCGAGCTGAATCCTCACAACAGCCGTCACTACGTGATGGTGGCAGGGGGCTCAGGCATTACGCCCATTTTAAGTCTGCTGAAATCAGCGCTGCACATCGAATCCAACAGCGTGGTTTCGCTGGTGTATGCAAACCGCTCGGCCGACAGTATCATCTTTGCTAACGAAATTGAGGAACTGCGGAAAGCCTATCCGATAAACCTTCGGGTATTCCATGTCCTGGAAGACGCCGGCGGTCCGCTGCCACCGGCATTCACCGGCATGCTTGACGAAGAGCTTACGCCCCGCGTGATTGCGCACGTAGCCCCCGTCCTGGGTGCGGTAGATGCCTTTGTCTGCGGCCCCGAAGGCCTGATGCAAAACGTGGTGAACGCCTTCCTGCAGGCCGGATTGCCTGCCGAACGGATTCACCGCGAGTACTTTACAGTGTCGGCCGACGCTCAGCCGGCGGTAGCCGGCGGACCGGATGCCGGACCTGCTGATGCCGCAGAGCCGGCCCACCCGGTAGCCCGCACGGTTACCATCCGTCTGTACGGCGCCGAGCACACCCTTGTTGTAGAACCCGGTGAAACGATCCTTGCGGCAGCACAGCGCGAAAACCTGGATCCGCCGTACGCATGCCAGATTGGTGCCTGCTGTACCTGCCGCGCCAAAATCATCACCGGGAAGGTGGTTATGGATGTACGGGAAGCCCTCAGCGACGAAGAGATTGCCGAAGGGTACGCCCTTACCTGTCAGAGCCACCCGCTTACCGATAACGTTTTTGCCGATTATGACCAGTAACGGGCGCGGGAGCGCCACACCACCATGCTCCGTTTATCTAAAAAAGTTGAATACGCACTCCTTGCCATGCAGCTCATGGCGGCGCGCCCGCACAATGTGGTGAGCGCCAAGGATATCAGTGTGCGGTTTAACATCTCGGCAGCACTCGTGGCAAAGGTGCTCCAGGCCTTAACCAAGGCCGGCCTGGTACAGTCGTACTACGGAGTGAACGGCGGCTACGAGCTTGCACGCAGCGCTGACACCATCAGCGTGCAGAACGTGGTGCAGGCCATCGAGGGTCCGCATACCGGCATCGTGGACTGTCAGGTAACCCCAAACGGCTCCTGCTCCGTACTGCCGCACTGCACCATCCAGCAGCCGCTGGCCGTACTCCATCACCGTTTAGAATCAACACTGGCATCGATGACCGTTGCCGAACTCTCTGCAGCCGTTACCGCTGAACCTGCGTGAACGGCACAACAGTTTTTTTACCATCTCAAGGAGAACCACCATGAAAGAATGGGCATTTAACCCCCGACCGTATTCCGACGATGAAGCAAAGGATTTGCTTAAAGATGTGATATCGCCGGACACCGCCAACTGGCACTACAACACCCACCACAAGGGATATGTAACCTTTTTAAATAAAATCGAGGCTGCCCTGCCCAATGCCGATAAAGGCGCGGCAAACGGGAACTGGAGCGACTTTGGTGAGCTGAAACGCCGGCAAACCTGGAACCATGCCGGAGCACTCCTGCACGATGTGTACTGGGAAGTGTTGGGCGGTAACGGCGATGTGAATGCCGGACCCGATATCAAGGCTGCCATCGAAGCAGAGTTCGGCTCGGTTGATGCATGGAAGGCCGACTTTAAAGCCACCGCCGTGGCTGCCAAACTCAGCGGCTGGGGCGTGCTGTGTATTGACAAACTGTACAGCGGACGTTTATTGAACGTACTGGTGGACGAACACCACTACGGAGCAATCTGGGGCGGTATCCCGCTGATCTCCTGCGACGTGTTCGAACACGCCTACTACCACAAAGATGGTCCGGGCAGGGCCACATATATCGAAAACTTCCTAAATTGCCTTCACTGGGAACGAATTAACCAACGTTACGTACAGTTCAGGTGATACTCTCTATTCTGCCATTGCCAAAAGTGCTCCTGCCGGGAACTCAGTTGCCGGTACACATCTATGAGCCGGAGCAGCGGCTGTTTGTTGTGGAAAGCATGCGCAACCAATCGGTGTTCGGCGTAACCCTGATAGAAGGGAACAGGCTGAACACCGTTGGATGCACGGCACGCGTGGTTATGATGAACCGGAATTTCCCCGATGAACACATGGAGCTGGTGATTGAAGGTGTACAGCGTTTTAAAATCCGTAAGGTGCTGGAACATAACCGACACCATGCGCTGGCCAAGGTTTTCCTGATACCGGAGCAGGCAGAACCGTTCGACCTTAAGCTTGTTACCGACAGCATTGCTACCTATAACGAAGTTGTTCAGAAGATTTTTGGCAAGGGCAATTTTGTTATCGACCTGACCAACCTTCCGGATGACAACCTCTCGTACATCATGGCTACCAAGGCCGGTCTGGATATTGACCAGATGCAGATTATCCTGGAACTGAAAACCGAAAACACACGCCTTGAAGTCCTCACCGAACACATGCGCCGTATCCTGCCCACCCTTGAAAATGCCGAAACCAGGTATCGGCTGATGCGGTACGATGGCTACCTGCCACCCCAACGGTTCCCACCGTTCAACCCGTTCAACCCGTTTGACTTCCGATTATGATCCTGCTGTGCGGTTTGGGTAATCCGGGGGCTGAGTATGCCGGGACCCGACATAATATCGGCTTCATGGCCGCCGATGCCATTGCCCGCCACTTCAATGTTACGTTTTCCAAACAGTCACGCCTGCTTGGCAAACCCCTGTTCGAGAGCGCTGCCCTTACCCATGCCGGCACCCGCTACACGGTGATAAAGCCCCTTACCTTTATGAATAACTCCGGTAGCGCGGTTGCCTACGTTGCCGGTAAACTTGGCATCGCCCCCACACAAATCGTGACCATGGTTGATGAGTATAACTTCCCGGTAGGCACCGTGCGGCTAAGCTTTGGGGGAAGCTCGGGCGGACACAACGGCACGCAGGATGTGATTGACCGGCTGGGCACCCGCGACTTCTGGCGCCTGCGCCTTGGCATCAGCCGCGACTTCGGACCGGGCGAGCTGGTACAGTACGTGCTGAGTCCGTTCCCACCAAACCAACTCGGTGATGTGACAAACATGCTGGAGTCAGTGCAGGATCTGAAGATTCTAAAGGGGCTTCAGACAGACGCAGGTCGGGGCAGATAACACAAATAAACCAAACGGGATACAAACGAAAGTTGAACAAACGTGTTAATACGTACGTATTTTTATGTACATTGTGTGTGGTTTTTGTGTAGTTTGCAATTGTCGTCGTTGATGACGGGGTCAGGTATAGCGGGGAAAGTAGGGGTCGCTGGTATAATGTTCGTACGCAAATCTACGTAGGCAGAACTGTGTAAGTTGTTGGACCTCATAATTTTACATAGAAATACTGAATGTTTTTTTTATGGTTTGTCAGTACCTTTGTGTGTGCGACACCGTATGGCTGATTGTACCCATGGGGTTGCGCGGAGAACAAAGGAAACTAAATGTTACGCCTCGTTGATTCAGTGACCAGATGGCTCTGCCGTGTTGACCTACGGCTTCCATGTAACAAGCACACGAAAACTGTAATTCTGGTGTATTTGTTTGCTGTTTTTTGCGGTACCGGAGCCTGGTCACAGCCGTACACGAACAACGTTGGTATCGGTACTACCACGCCTGATCCGTCGGCGGTTCTGGAATTGCAGTCAACAGACAAAGGGTTGCTGATTCCACGGTTAACGCAGCAGGAGCGCGACAACATTGCAATGCCGGCCACCGGCCTGGTGATTTACAACACCTCCACCAACACCCTTCAGTATAACATCGGCACCAAGTTCAGTCCGATCTGGGTTTCGATGCTGTATATTAATGTTGATGGCGGGTCGGGGTCAAACGTGTTCTGGTCATTGATGGGTAACGACTCCGTGAACCCGTCAAAACATTTCCTGGGAACAACCAATCAGCGTCCGCTGATCATCAAAACCGATAACACCACCCGAATGGTTTTCACGCCAACGGGCGAGGTGGAGATCACGGGGAACACTCTGCTTACGGGTGAGTTAAATCTGGGCGGCCAAACCTCGGCACTGCTGCTTGACGGCAATGCAGGTGTTGCGGGCCACATTCTGGTATCCCGTGGTCCGGGTGCCACCCCCAAGTACACCGACTCACTGTCACTGAGCAGTCTGCTGGTCACCGGTCCTGCCACGTTTACCGATTCCGCACGGTTTTCGCTTCTTCCCGAATTCCCGCTGCAGTACGGCAACATCCTGGTTGGCGATACCGCCAACATCGCACGTCCGCTTAGCCCGGGCATGGAAGGTTCGCTGCTCCAGGTGTTTAACGGTACACCCACCTGGGTACGTCCGGATCAGGCCAACTACTGGTCACTTTCCGGCAACACAGGTTTAGACGCATCGAACTTCCTGGGGACGCTTGATGCTACCGACCTGCAGTTTGCCACCAACTCACAGCTTCGGGCGCGGTTCACTGCCGGCGGCGACTTCGTAGTGGATGTGCCAACGGCCATCACCGGCACATTGTCGCTGAACGGTACGGCCTCTGCCCTTGTCCTGAACGGCAATGCCGGCGTTGCCGGCGAGGTACTGGTATCGCAGGGTACGGGAGCTACGCCAACCTACACGTCGAAACTTACGCTAACCGAACTCACGGTAAGCGGACCAGCCCTTTTTACCGATACTGCCACCTTTACCAACCTGCCAGTTCTGCCGCTGCAGACTAACCACCTGCTGGTGGGCAATGCACAGAATATTGCTGCTCCGTTAGCACCGGCGGGTGACAGTACCTTCCTGGCCATCTTTAACGGTCAGGTGCAGTGGTTCAACCTTGGTTTGCTGCTGCGCAACACCGCCTGGATTGTTGGCGGAAACACAGCAGTACAATCTCCAATTCTTGGAAATCTTGACACCACCGGTGTCCGCAACCTTGAGCTCTACGCCGGCGGCCGTCCGATGATTGTTCTGAACGGAACTGCCTACACCACCGAACTGAACACGCCGGTAAACCTGAACGGTGCCAACCTGCCGCTTAGCTTTAATGGCAATGCGGGCAGTGCCGGACAGGTTGTGGTATCGTCGGGCCCGGGCCTTACCCCGCGCTATACCGATTCACTGCAGCTTTCATCCCTGACCGTTACCGGTGAATCGTTCTTTGCCGATACTACCACCTTTGGTCTGCTGCCCAGGATGCCGCTAACCAGCGGTTACATGCTGGTGGGCGATAGTACCAACCACGCCGTCCCCATGGCGCCCGGTATGGAAGGCTCGATGCTACAGGTGTACAACGGCGTACCCACCTGGGTAGCACCTGCCCAGGCAAACTACTGGTCGCTCGATGGTAATGCCGGCACCGGCACAGCCAATTTCCTGGGCACCACCGATGCCAATGACCTGCGGTTAGCCACCAACTCACAGCTTCGGGCAACCTTTACTGCCGGCGGCGATTTCTTGGTTGACGTACCAACGGCCATCACCGGCACACTGTCGCTGAACGGTACGGCCTCTGCCCTGGTCCTGAACGGCAATGCCGGCGTTGCCGGCGAGGTGCTGGTATCGCAGGGTGCGGGAGCTACGCCTGCCTATACCTCGAAACTTACGCTAACCGAACTCACGGTAAGCGGCCCGGCCCTTTTTACCGATACTGCCACCTTTACCAACCTGCCAGTTCTGCCGCTGCAGAATAACTATCTGTTGGTGGGCAATGCACAGAACATTGCTGCACCGTTAGCACCGGCGGGTGACAGTACCTTTTTGGCCATCTTCAACGGTCAGGTGCAGTGGTTCAATCTTGGTTTGCTGCTGCGGAACACCGCATGGAATGTTGGTGGCAATACAGCGGTACAGTCACCAATTCTTGGAAATCGTGACACCACCGGCATCCGCGACCTTGAGCTTTACGCCGGTGGCCGTCCGCTGATTGTTCTGAACGGAACTGCCTACTCCACCACGCTAAACACACCGGTAAACCTGAACGGTGCCAACCTGCCGCTTAGCTTTAACGGCAATGCGGGCAGTGCCGGACAGGTTGTGGTATCGTCGGGTCCGGGCCTTACCCCGCGCTATACCGATTCACTGCAGCTTTCAACCCTGACCGTTACCGGTGAATCATTCTTTGCCGATACTGCCACCTTTGGTTTGTTGCCTGTGATGCCGCTAACCAAGGGGTACATGCTGGTGGGCGACAGTACCAACCACGCCGTCCCCATGGCACCCGGTCTGGAAGGCTCGATGCTCCAGGTAAACAATGGTGTACCCACCTGGGTGTCACCGGCCGAGGCCAACTACTGGTCGCTCGACGGTAATGCCGGCACCGGTGCAGCCAACTTCCTGGGCACCACCGATGGTAATGACCTGCGGTTAGCCACCAACTCGCAGTTGCGGGCAACCTTTACCGCCGGCGGCGAATTCTTTGTTGAAACCCCCACACATATCAAAGCCCCTTTAAATCTGAGCGGTACAGGCAGCGCACTGCTTGCCAATGGCGACCCCGGCACTAATGGCTGGGTGTTGATTAGTAAGGGGGCTAACCAGACGCCCGCCTATACCGACTCGCTTGCGCTGAGGGGGCTGGCAACCTATAAGTCACTGGACATTCGCGGCGACAGCAGCCGGTTATACATTGACGGCTCTGCCGGTGACCCGGGTGACCTGCTGGTATCCGGCGGACCTGCTGCGCCACCGCGGTGGACAGATTCGCTCACCCTGGCTGCACTCACCGTGATTGGTGAAAGCAACTTCCTGGATACCGCATCCTTTAGTCAGTTGCCACGCTTCCCATTGCTGCACGGCCAGATGGTAGTGGGCGACTCCACCAACACCTCGTCGGTCCTGAACCCCGGACTCGAGAACTCGATGCTTGAAATCCGGAACGGAGAACCTGCATGGGTAGCTCCGCAGGGCGCTCACTACTGGAGCTTGTCGGGCAACAACGTAGGCTCTGCCAACTTCCTGGGAACCACCAACCCTGAAAACTTAAACTTTGCAACGAATAATGTTCTTCGACTAACTATTGGAGGAACCGATGGAAACGTGACTGTTGCGTCCCTTGCCGGACCACCCTCTGCTGCGCCACTGGACACAGACGAAGGGATTGTTGTAGCTGATGCTGCCGGGAAATTAACGAAGCGTGATAAGGACGTCCTCTTGGGCCTACTGGGTATAAGCGCAGGTCGTTACGAAAACACCACTGCTGCTCCGCAGTTTACCGTGGTAATTACGATGCCTACCGGTTTTGTTCTCAACGGTAATGCATCAATCAGCATTACGCCCGAAGCAACGTCGAGCGTATCAATAACACCGTTCGTGATTGCGGGGAGCCGCACAGCGAGCACCTTTTCCATCAGTTTCCCGGGCGGTTTAAACCCGGGAGAAGCCATTAACTGGCTTGTTAAAAATCCATAACGAGGAAGACAATGAAACAGGAAACCTCAGTTTTTTATCACAATACGGGAGTGTGGGAGATGAACACACAAACAATTGGTTCACAGTACTCACATTTTTTAATTCACAATTCATGGAGTTCTCTCATGAAGTTACATTCACTCTGGACCGGCGTCGCAGTTCTTGGCGCCATGCTCATCTTTAGTACGCAGGCATTTGCACAACTGCCTGTGCGCACACGGTCTTTACAGCTCAATGGTGCTACCAGTGGCTACTTCCAACAAACAGCTCCGGCTGCAACAACCACATACTCGTTGGAATGGCCTGCCTCAACCGGAATAACTGCAGGCAGCTCCGGTTACCTGCGCGTTACGGAATCAAGTGGCAATTTCACTTCGCAGTGGGTGGAGATTTCGACTTCACTCGTTGACGGTGCCGGTGCTGCCGGACAGGTTGCTTACTGGTCTGACCCGAACACACTTACCGGCGATGCCGACTTCACGTTCGATGGTACCAATGTGACCGTTGGTACAAGCGGAACAGGTGTTGTTATTGGATCAGACGGTACGGTTAACATGGGCGGTGTAGTGCTTACCCCGGGTACTACAGACTACACTCTAACGTTTGATAATGCAACAGCAGCAGGCAGCTACTACGTCACCCCATCCACCAACCAGGCTGGTGCCGGTACAGCCAACTACATTTATGTTAGCAACGGTGACGGTACGGGATCTTGGGTTGCGAGCCCGACAACAAATCTTGAGTTTGGTCGGACAGCCGGTAACGGTACCTATACCCAGACCATAACTCCAACAAGCATGAGCGCCACCGCAACGGTTCTGGTTACATGGACAGGTTTAAGTGCCAACATCATTCAGGTTACTAGCCAAACGGCAACATCCTTTACTGTCGAAAGCACGGCACCATTGGATATCACAGGATTTATCAACTGGCAGGTAAACTTTTAAGATTTATCATCCCATTGCCGGAGGCACAGCCTCCGGCTTCTGCAGCGCAGGTGTTCCTGTGCTGCAGAAGCAGCACAATGGTTGTGCGGCAGAAAAAGATTGTAACATAACGTGATACTTCGGACGCTACATACAACACCGGTAAACCTGCTGACAGTTCTTGCACTGCTGGCGGGTGTGGTGTGCGCTCATGCGCAGTTGCCGGTGCGTACCCGCCACGTGCAGCTCCTGAGTAATAACAATGCCAACTATACCGCACTGCGGAGCGCCGACGGACAAACCGTGAACTGGAGCCTTATCCAGCCTGCTACAGTAGGAACCACGGGCAGCCTGCAGCTCAGTACGGTGTCGGGCAGCGATGCCCAACTTTCATGGCTGGCACCGGGTGCGGCAGGCTATATCCTGGGTATTACCGCCGGCATTCCCGCCTGGGTTGACCCGGCTTCATACCTTACAGGGTCGTTCTGGACGCTGCTTGGCAACACCGGCACCAACCCTGCAACCAACTTCGTTGGCACGACCGACGCCCAGCCATTGGTTATCCGCACCACCAACACCGAGCGTCTGCGCGTAAACGCCACCGGCGAACTTGGCATTGGCACCACCGCCGCTGCCGGCTACAGCCTGCACGTAGGCGGCGTTGCCGGCACACCCAACGTGCGCCTGACCAGCATCAGCGGTGTTGCCGCAGGCACGGTCCCCGCCGGCTTTGACCGCATCATGCTGAGCAACGCCACCG
>Ga0226835_1001219_pt1 | contig 15291 bp, 13 predicted proteins | sample LAC_MetaG_1_FD_163627 | JGI IMG/M metagenome (GOLD analysis project Ga0226835, IMG submission 163627) | Anaerobic ammonium oxidizing microbial communities from anammox membrane bioreactor (MBR) in UC Berkley, California, United States -... | ecosystem: Engineered > Bioreactor > Anaerobic >...
GAGAACCTCCCTTCGGGGGTCGCGACACTGTATCGCTCCTGCACCGCGCCATCCCGTTGCGTCACCAAGAAGGCCAGCGCGCGATCAGCGCCGGGGACCGTGAATTCGATGTGGCGGTCGTTCGTGATTCCGGTGAATCGGTAGCCCTGAGGTTCGACAGCGACGCCATAAGGGCCGGGCGCGAGCGAGGAGAGGGTCAGCATATAGCGCAGCCCTCCAGCTTCCAAAGACTGAAACGCCGCTTCCCAACCCATCCCGCCCGCCGGAAGCTCGACCGCGACGTCCTTGATCCCCGACGCAGCGGCCTGAGCGATTTCGACCGGTGAACCCGGTAGGACCGCACCTAAAGGCACGTACTGCTGGCCCTGCCAGATCACAGTTCGATTGGAATTGATCGCCCAAGACTGAGCCTCCGCTCCGGGGGCGACGTAAACGCCGCTTCTCCCTTGCGAAGGGTCCGGGAGGCAAAGAACCGAAGCCAGCAACAACGGGAGGCCAAGCACGAACTTCAGACTACCTCACCTCCGCCCGCGTAACGAACAACCCGCCGCTCAGGTAGATTCAACGACGTGCATGACCCCTCGACCGAACTCGCCGCGCTCGCCGTCAATACGATCCGAGGGCTCGCGATCGACGCCGTGCAGAAAGCCGCCAGCGGCCATCCGGGAATGCCCCTCGGAGCTGCGCCGATGGCGTACGCTCTCTGGACCCAGCACCTGCGGCACAACCCCCGCAACCCGTCTTGGTTCAACCGGGACCGGTTCGTGCTGTCCGCAGGGCACGGCTCGATGCTCCTCTACGCTCTCTTGCACCTGACCGGCTACGACCTTAGCCTCGACGACCTGCGGGCCTTTCGGCAATGGGGGAGCAGGACCCCCGGGCACCCAGAAAACACGCTCACGCCGGGAGTGGAGATGGCTACAGGGCCGCTCGGCCAGGGCTTTTCGACGGCGGTGGGGATGGCCATCGCGGAGAAGCATCTCGCCGCGGTGTGGAACCGTCCGGGCCATGAGATCGTCGACCACCGAACCTATGTGATCTGCTCGGATGGCGATCTCATGGAGGGCGTCACCAACGAGGCCGCTTCGCTTGCTGGGCACCTGCGGCTCGGCAAGCTGATTTGTCTTTATGACGACAACGAAATCTCGATCGACGGCTCGACCGATATCACCTTTACCGAAGAGGTCGGAGGGAGGTTCGAGGCGCTGAATTGGCAGGTGATCCGCCTCGAGGACGGCATGAACGTCGACCGGGTAAGCAGGGCCCTCGATGAGGCCATCGGAGAGACCGCCCGGCCCTCCTTAATCGTGTGCCCGACCCAGATCGGTTTCGGGAGCCCCAACAAGGCGGGCAAGTCAGCGTCGCACGGCGCCCCGCTTGGGGAAGAAGAAGTTCGACTCACCAAGCGCGCGCTCGGCCTCCCGGAAGACACCGCCTTTTGGGTCCCAGAATCCGTCCTCGATCACTTCCGCGCGAGCCTCGGCCGGGGAGAAACGTGGGAGCGCGAATGGACAGAAGCTCTCGACGCCTACGGGCAAGCATTCCCGAGGGAAGCCCAGGAACTAGCTCGAGCCCTCCGAAGGGAGCTTCCTGTCGGATTTGCAGTCGATTTGCCCAAGTTTGACTCCAAAATTGCCACTCGTGCCGCCAGCGGCAAGGACATTCAGGCCCTTGCGGGGCCGATTCCCGAACTCCTCGGCGGAAGCGCGGATCTCGCCGAGAGCAACAACACGTGGATTGCGCAGAGCCCGGCGTTTCAGCCGACGTCGCCCGAAGGCCGCAACCTATGCTTCGGCGTTCGTGAACACGCGATGGCCTGCGCGGTCAACGGCATGAACTTGCACGGAGGCCTGCGCGCGTACGGGGCCACCTTCCTGATCTTCAGCGACTACTGCCGACCGGCCATCCGGCTTGCGGCACTTATGCATTGCCCCAGCCTGTTCGTCTTCACGCACGATTCTGTCGGTCTTGGCGAGGACGGGCCGACGCACCAGCCCATCGAGCAACTTTCGAGTCTGCGGGCGATGCCCAACCTGTTTGTCTTTAGGCCCGCCGATGGCAACGAGACCGCAGCGTGCTGGCTGGAAGCGTTGCGGCGAACCGAGGGTCCTTCCTGCTTGGTCCTAACTCGGCAAGGCGTTCCTGCTGTTTCGAGCGAAGACATCGAGCGCCACCCCGCGCGAAGGGGCGCGTACGTCTTGCATGAGCCAAAACTGCCCGCTGAGGTCACGCTCCTCGCGACCGGAAGCGAAGTGGCCCCTTGCCTCGAGGCCGCCCGCATCCTCGCGGATCGCGTACGTGGAGCAAGGGTCGTCAGCATGCCTTGCTGCGAGCTTTTCGAGGAGCAAGACCGGGAGTACAAGGAGAGCGTGCTGCCGCCTGAGATTCCGACTCTTTCCGTCGAAGCCGGAGCCACCTGGGGCTGGTCGAAGTATGCGCAGGCGCACGTGGGGATCGATCGGTTTGGGGCGTCCGCGCCAGGCGACGTGGTCATGCGAGAACTCGGTATCGAACCCGAGTCCATCGCCCGCAAGGCCGAATCGCTCCTGACGCCGGAGAGGGCAATCCGCTAACGATTCGTCGCTTCTGAATATAGTGTTTTGCCTAAAAGCTATGCTGATCCTTCATCCAACGAGCGGAGCGCGGCGGCCAGTGCCTCCGCAAACCGCTCTTGATGGGGGAGGTGCTCGGGGGTGTAAACCGACCGCGCCGACATGGGCATCGGGTTGTCGTTGATTTCCCATGTGACGACCTTCCCGCCCTTGATCGAGTAGTCGATTCGTCCATATTCCAACCCAGCAAAGTTGAATATGTCGAGAATCTCCTGTTGATGGGGGTTGGATTCGCAATATGCGCGTTCATCCTCGATCAGCCGAAAACTTGGGCTCCGAAGGGCCACCCGTTGCGCCCAGTGCGAGCCTCGAAGCAAGTGGCGCGGAAGCACTTGGCCCCCCACGCGAAACGCGCCGAACTTCGAAACCTCGCGGCGCTCATCCGCAACGTCCTCGAACTCGATCACGAGGAGATCGTCGGGGTCGAGGCCATGAAGGAGCGCAAGGACCAAATACTCATCCAAGTCCGCTCGGTTCTCGAGGAGCGGGCTCTCCGACGTGCTGTGATCCCGTCCAAGACGAACGAACACTGGGAAGCGCACTTCCCTTGGAAACTCGCTCAGCCGATACGCGTTGAACGGGTTGCGCCCGGACTCAAAAAGGCCCCTGAGAAGTTCGTAGCGGCCCTTTGCGACCCTCGGTTCGTTGACGATCCTGTGTCCCGCAAGGGCGACCCGATCCGCAAAGCTCTTGACGATCTCTCGCGCAGGGTCGCTCAACCTGGCAAGATCGGCGAACAGATATGTTGCATCCGGAAGGCTCTCCACCTCAACTAATTGATCGTATCGCAACGTTCGAATCAGACCCGCAAGGTCGGGAACCCACTCCTCGACCAAATGACCGATAGTATTCAGGTTGTTCGGCGTGGCAATATACAGAATCACCCTCTCGCCTCCCCTATAGGTCGACCGGAAAAGTACTCGTGGAGCGCCGCCCACGCGACCTCGCCGAACCCCTCGGCCGCGAGAGCTGTTGCAGGTCCGCTCGCAGGCCGATCCAATCCGCGCATAGCCCGCTCATAACGTTCGCCGAACTCGATGCAGTTCCGCCAAGCTCCGGGCGAGACCGAGTTTCGTTCTGGCAACAGGTTGGGGTTGTCGTTGATCTCCCAAGTCTGAATCGAATCTCCAAAGAGCGAGTAGTCGAGCCTCCCGTATTCGATCCCCGCGAACTCGAAAAGCGACATGATCTTCCCAAGGTGCTCCTCCGAATCGAGGTACCGGCGCTCCTCCTCGTGAACGGACTCCGAGTCCTCCGCAACGCCCAAGCGCACCTCCCAATGGCGCGAAACGAAAAGGTGCCGAGGCAAGATCGATCCTCCGATTCGAAACGCTCCGTACTTGCGATACCGCCCCTGGCCGTCCGACGTGTCCTCGAACTCGACAATGAGCAGATTCTTGGGATCGATCCCCGCCAAGATCAGGCGGTCGGCGTGAGTTCGAACCTCTTCGAGGCTGTTGAGAAGTCCCGAAAGCGCCCCAGAGTGCCCTACGCCCGTTCGCACGAAGACCGGAAACCGAACCCCGGCGAGGGGCTCGTCGAGGCCGTATACGTTGAACCTGTTGAGCCCTTGCTCGAAAAGGCCCTTTAAGAGCTGCTTGCGTGTCAGGACCCGCGCAGGGTGGTTGATCAGCAGCGACTCCGGCGAACCCTGCCGGATCACCTCCCAGAGCTGCCCCGCCAGCTTCCACTGAACGGGATTCATCGCCCCGTAATCGGCAAAGATGTAAGTTCCCGCAGGCGCCTTCCCTCTTCTCAGAATCTCATCGTAGGTGAGTTCCTGAACGATCCGCGAAAAGGAGTGCGCGTATCTCTCGTAATGCCGGTGAATCGCGCCTCGGCCCTTCTCGGTCGCCAGGTAATAGATCACGAGACGATTATGCTTCGGTCGAAGCGCTGCGGACCGCCCGCCGATCCGCTACAATGCTGGAGAATGTCGAGTCCTTTCACGCAAACGCCCAATCTGGGGCGCAACCAGGGGTGCAGCCTCGATCTCGACTGGGTGGCGCAGGTCCGCGCGAACACCAGCGCGATCGAACGCAGGGTGGCGACGCTTCCGGGCAGGCGCACGGTCAAAAAGGCTTGGCAAACGGCGTGGTTGCTCCGAGCGATCGGGCTGATCGACCTGACGACGCTGAGCGGTGACGACTCCGCTTCGAACGTGCGCCGACTCTGCTGGAAGGCGCGAAGCCCCGTTCGGGGAGACGTCCTGCGGGGTCTCGGATTCGACCGCGAGCTCAAGGTGGCCGCCGTTTGTGTCTACCCCGCGAGGGTTCGAGACGCCGTCGATGCGCTTGAGGGCTCAAAGATTCCGGTGGCTGCAGTCGCCGCGGGTTTTCCCCATGGCTTGAGTTCATTTGCTGCCCGCGTCGACGAGATTCGCGCGGCCATCGACTTCGGAGCGGAGGAAATCGACATCGTAATCGATCGCAGCCTGGTGCTTCGCGGCGAGTGGGAGAGGCTCTTCGACGAGGTCGCGGCGTTTCGAGAGGCTTGCGGGCAAGCCCACCTCAAAACGATCCTGGGAACGGGCGACTTGGGGACGCTGCGAAACGTCCGCAAGGCAAGCCTTGTATGCATGATGGCTGGCGCGGACTTCATCAAAACGTCAACCGGCAAAGAAACTGTCAATGCCACGTTGCCCGTGGGACTGACGATGGTTCGAGCGCTCCGCGACTACCAGGAGCGCACCGGGTATCAGGTCGGTTTCAAGCCTGCAGGGGGAATCCGCGCCGCGAAGTCCGCGCTCGATTGGATGATCCTGATGAAAGAGGAGTTGGGCGACGCATGGCTGCGGCCCGATCGTTTCCGAATCGGCGCCAGCAGCCTCCTGAGCGACATCGAACGACAACTCGAAATGGCCTGGACCGGGCGCTACTCAGCTTACCACCGGCACCCGATGCCCTAGGAACTGAGCCTCGATCTAAGGGCCTCACGCGCTTGGGGCCAGTCCGCGTCGATGATGCTGTACATCGCCGTATCCCGAACCGTGCCATCGAAGCGTCGCTGGTAGTTCCTCAAGACGCCTTCGAACTGTGCGCCGATTCGCTCAATCGCCTTTCTCGACATCTCGTTTCGGACATCCGTTTTGAGTTGCACTCTCTTCGCTCCCAGCCTCTCGAACGCGTGTTCGAGCAAGAGGAACTTGCTTTCGGTGTTGGCGGCGGTCCTTCGAAAGGTAGGCGCGAGCCAAGTCCAGCCGATCTCCAGAGATCGATCGTACGGCCGGACGTCCATGTACCGGGTCGTGCCGATGACCCCTCCTGTCGGGGGATCGATTTGTATAAAGGGTAAAGCGTGTCCCTGGTCTTGATCGCGCAGGGCACGACTCAGCCAATCCTGCATCGCTTCGAGCGTGGTGGGCTGCTCGATGAGCATCCATCGCCAAATCTCCTGGTCGCGGCAACTCTCCAAGAGGGCGGGCGCATGATCGGCTCGGAGGGGCTCCAGGCGCACGTACGTTCCGGCAAGAACGATCGGTTCTAGGCGCAGTTCGGGGGACATAAGCGTAAAATACCGCTGAACGGGATTCTGCTCATGGACCTTGCCACGCTTTATGACCCATTGCCCTACGGACCCGCGCCTGAGGACGCGCAGTTGGCTCGGCAATGGATCGAATCGCACGGTGGGACGTTTGGGCACTTCATCGACGGCAAGTTCACCCAACCGGGAGGCAGCCCGGTCTTCGACTGCATCAACCCTGCGGACAAGCAAGTTCTCGCCCAGGTGTCGCAAGGCACGGAGGAGGATGTGGCGCGGGCGGTGGCTGCGGCAAGAAAGGCGCAGCCCGATTGGCAAGAGTCGTCTCCGCATGAACGAGCGAAAGTTCTTTACGCTCTGGCCCGCCAAGTTCAGAAGCACGCGAGGCTCTTTGCCGTGCTCGAAACGCTCGACAACGGCAAGCCCATCCGCGAGACGCGCGACCTCGATGTACCGCTCGTGGCGCGCCACTTCTACCACCATGCCGGCTGGGCCCAGCTCATGCCTGCGAGGCTGCCCGGTTACCGGCCGGTTGGCGTTTGCGGGCAGATCATCCCGTGGAACTTCCCGTTGTTGATGCTCGCGTGGAAGATCGCGCCGGCGATCGCGATGGGAAATACTGTGGTCCTCAAGCCCGCAGAGTTCACCCCACTCACCGCGCTCTTGTTCGCTGAAATCTGCCAAGCAGCCGAGGTTCCGCAGGGTGTCGTCAACGTGGTCACCGGAGACGGCGACACCGGCAGACTGCTCGTCGAACACCCGGACGTCGACAAGATCGCTTTCACTGGATCGACCGAAGTGGGACGAATCCTCCGCAAAGCCACCGCCGGCACGAGAAAGCGGTTGAGCTTGGAATTGGGGGGCAAGTCGCCGTTCATCGTCTTCGAGGACGCGGACTGGGACAGCGCCATCGAAGGCATCGTGGACGCGATCTGGTTCAATCAGGGGCAGGTTTGCTGCGCGGGCTCGCGTTTGCTGGTTCAAGAAAGCATCGAAGGACGGTTTTGCGAGAAGCTCCGGCGACGGATGGACGCTTTGCGCGTCGGCAATCCCCTCGACAAATCGATCGACATCGGCGCAATCGTTGCGCCCGTGCAGTTGGAGCGGATCGAGAGCCTCGTCAAGGCGGGAGTCGAAGAGGGCGCGGTGATGTACCAACCCCCCGGAGCGTGCCCAAAAGAGGGCTGGTTCTACCCGCCGACGCTCATGACGAACGTTGCGCCCGCTTCGACGGTCGCGCAGATCGAGATTTTCGGCCCCGTTCTGGTGGCGATGCCCTTCCGAACGCCCAAGGAGGCGGTCGAACTCGCCAACAACACCGTGTACGGATTGGCGGCGAGCGTTTGGACCGAGAACCTCAGCCTCGCGCTCGACGTTGCGGCCCAGGTGAAGGCGGGGACCGTATGGATCAACTCGACCAACCTCTTCGACGCCGCCTCGGGCTTCGGCGGGTATAAGGAGAGCGGCTTCGGACGTGAGGGAGGATTCGAAGGGCTGCTCGAATACGTGATCCCGCCCCTTGCGAAGGCTAAGCCCCCCAAACCCCACCCGGTCAGCCCGATGGACTTCACGGCCCAGCTCGACCGAACCTACAAACACTACATCGGCGGCAAACAGGCGCGGCCCGACCAGGGGTACTCCCTCGAAGTCAAGGCCAGTCAGGGCGAGCGGCTCGGCGAGGTGGCGCGAGGCAACCGCAAGGATGTTCGCAACGCCGTCGAATCGGCCCGCAAGGCGCACGAAGGAGGGAAGAACCAGTCGTCCCACTTGCGCGCCCAGGTTCTCTACTACCTCGCTGAGAACCTCTCCTCGCGCCGCGATTCGATCGAGAAGCTCATCGCCGCGACCGAGGGGTACGGGATTCGGGCCGCTGGGGAGCAGGTGGACGAAACACTCAAGAGGCTTTTCGATGCTGCGGCGTGGGCCGATAAGAACGACGGGGCGGTCCACAGCACCCCCTTCCGGGGCCTCACGTACACGCTCAACGAACCGGTGGGGGTCATCGCTGTGGTCTGCCCGCCCTCTCCCAGCTTCTTGCCTTTCGTTTCGCTGGGGGCGGTGGCGGTAGCTTTGGGCAACGCAGTAATCCTCGTTCCCTCGGAGCGAGGTCCGATCCCTGCCGCCGAGTTCGTTCAGGTCCTCGAGGCTTCCGACGTGATGCCGGGAGCCTGGAACGTGGTCACGGGGCTCGAAGGCGAATTGGCCGAGGTCATGGCCGCGCACGACGATATCGACGCCCTATGGCACTTCGGCTCGTCCGAGTCGGTTGTGCGGTGTCTGGAACTCTCCGCCGGCAACCTGAAGCAAACCTGGGCCGTTCCGGATTGCGATTACGACTGGACCGACCCCAACGGCGCGCTTTGCCGAGAGATCGTTCGCCGTTCGGTTCAGGTCAAGAACGTGTGGGCGCCTTCGGGCGAGTGACGGCTTACCTGCGAACGATCGAGTCGAACAGGAACATTCCTCCGATCAACTGAGCGATCGTCTGCAGCGTGAGGCCCTTGGGCTCGCCGAAAAAGACCAAGTCGCCCGGCCTGAGTTCGGGGTTCGCCTTCACGTTGCCGTCCTTGATGAACTCGTCCAAATTGAAGCGCGTCGGCTGGTATCGGCCCGTTTCGTCCGGCCTGAGAAGGAGGACCCGCCGCAGACTCCCACGGTCGGACGTTCCGCCTGCCTGAGCCAAAAGGTCCGCGGCGAAAATCCGTTCGCCGTCTTGGAACACGTACTTCCCGGGCGTGTTCACTTCGCCGAAGGCATAGAGGAACCGCTCGTTCTTTGGAACATAGAAGAAGTCCCCATCCTGCAAACGAAACTGACTGGGAGGTTGGCCTGTCAGGGGTCCAGTCGCGTCCACGCGCAGGATTTCCCCTCCCCGGAAGAGCAAGACACCCTGCAAGGTGCCCTGAGGTCCCGCGCCCTGCGCCTTGAGCATGAGTTGGGAGAGCGGCAGGTCCTCACGCACGATGAACTCACCAGAAGCGCCCGCGAACCCGGTCACGATCACTCGGATCATCTTCGGTTGGTCGAGCATGACCACGTCTCCCGGCTCCAATACGAGGCCGCGTTGCTCAGGGTGCTTTTTGGCGGGAACCCGCAGCATCTCCGGCCCCCGCCTCACCAGGAGTTGAGCTTCATCGAGGGTCATTGGCGCAGGGTCCACGCCCCCGATCGAAGCCAAAGTCTCATAAACATCCCAGCCTTGCCGCACCTTGACTTCGCCGGTCGAACCAAAGGGACCGATGAACCAGACCCTGATGAAGGGTTTGGGGAGGAAGGCGATGATGTCTTCGGGTTGAAGCAACCCGTTCCATGCGCCGGGCTTATCCTGCAACACCGCCCATAGGTCCACCTTGATCGGAGTCTCTCCCCGGCGGTAGATAATCACGTCCACCATATCCGGGTCGGAAGGCACGGAGATGCGCGCGACCAACTGGCGAACGTCCATCTGCGGCGTGAGGTCGATCACCCCCGAACCCTGGCCAGGGCCGATGAGATACACAACGTCGGCTCGTTGACGCCGCAAGAACGCCGTTACGATAGGTTCGCGAAGCGTTTCTTCCAGTTTCTTGAGCACGGCCTTTCGCACTTCTTCGACCGTCATGCCGGCGACGATAAGTCTTCCGATGCCGCGGCCGTTGATCGAGCCGTCCGCAAAGAGCGTGAAGTCTCCGCTGTACCCATCGTAACCGTGGACGACGACGGCGATCGTGTCGCCCGGCTTCAGGCGAGGGCCGACATCCTGCTGACCCGAAGCCACCCACGCAAGCAGCAAAACGCAGACGAGGACCCCAAACAAACGCAGATTCCACATGTCCATCTTTCGGGACGGGTCCGACCGGCCAAACGAACCTACAAGCGATTACTGGGCGGCATCCTCGTACGTTTCGAAGGGGTCCGGCATTTCCACGTACCGTCCCTGATCGATCGCGGCTCCGTTCCAGTCGAACAGATAGTACTTGGGAGTTCGTCGGCTCAGCACCTTTCGGACCAAGGCCCCCCTCCCTTTGGCCCGCGTGTCGGGAGGAGGCTCCGTCATCGCCGCCACGATATCCGCTTCGGACACGAATCTCTCGGCCTCACCCATTTCGGCGAGCGCGTGATACAGGCCCTTGGAGGGATCGATGTTGTGGTATTCGAGGTCCACAGAGTGGAGCGACTCGTCGCCCCAATCGAGGCCCGTTTCCTGAAGATAGCTTTCGATCACCTTCCGCTTGGCGACCCAGTCGAGCTTTCGGGATAGCTGCAGCGGGTTCGACTCGAGTTGGTCGAGGGTCGCTTCCCACTCGCGGAGAGTCCAGTCGGCGTCCTCGGATTCGCCCGCATATCTTTGCGCCAGCGCGAGGTACTCCCGGTGGAGGTCGACAGCAGGCAGGCTCGTTCCGTCGGCGAGAGTGACGATCCAACGAAAGTCCGGGTCGCGGCTGACGGCGCGAAGGTCGCGAAGCGGGTTCTTCAAGACCCACCGCTCCGGAACCCGTCCTTCTTCGAGAAGTTGAAGGACGAGCCGCGTCGTTCCCACCTTCAGCGCGTAGGCGTACTCCATCTGATTCGACTCGCCAAAGAGCAAGTGGAGGCGCGTGGTTCCTTCATGCGAGTAGAAGTGCTCCCATTTGGGGTTGATGAGGGCGCGGTTGAACCTGACTCTGCTGGCGATCGCCTTGAGGATATGGTCCGCGCGCTGACTGAGCTGGAACCGAACCGAATCGTCCGGCACGACGCCGTAGATTTGGCTGACCCAAATGTAGTCGATCGGATGCTCCATCACGTCCTGGTAGTCGGGTCGAACTCCCCCGGTCAGCACGTGGCCGCCGACCCTGCCGACACCCGCATAGATCTGCCGAGTGACGAGAAAGGGCAGCAACCGATCGACGCTCTCACCCAGAACGTCGCCTTCTGCGGAGATCGAGTAGTTCTCGTGACAGCCGAACGTGTGCCCGCCGAAATGATCGACGCTGTTGTTGTAAATGTCCACGTCGTCCGACAAGCCCATCTCCCGGATCGCCCGGACGAGGATTCTCTGCCCCGCCCGGTCGTTGGCAACGAGGTCGCGAAGAGATCGCGATTCGGCGGTCGCGTATTCGAGGTGCGAGCCCACGGCATCGATGTAGAGGCGTCCGCCGTTGAGAAGAAAGCCCCCGCACCCCACCGGTTCAAACACGTCGTCGCGAGAGTGGAGGTCGATCGCCCCCAGCTTCAGATCGTAAAAGACGTAGTCCTTGAGAAGCTCCACGGCAGATTCGGGGGTTCCCATCGCTTTGTCAGCGACAAGGCAGCCGAATTCGGTTTCGACTCCCATGATCCTCTCCCCGCGGCGTCCGCTCATCAGACCATTCTACGGAGACGACCCGCCTGCCGGTGCGCCCAACGTGGCAGGGCGTCCCCCGCGCGGGTATCCTCGTTCCACGCCGAGCTTGGGGGGTCGGCGGGTTCTGATAGTGTCTATGGATGCGTTTGTACCTTGTGGCTCCTGCAAGAAGATTCTGTTCACGCAGGAATTCGAGCAGGCTCTTCGGGTTTGTCCCCACTGCGGGTTCCACCACAGGCTGTCCGCTTCTCAGCGCATCCTCGCCACGTTCGATCCGAACTCGTTCGAGGAGCTGGATAAGGGCGTGAGGTCCGACAACGCGCTCGAGTTCCCGGATTACCAGGCGAAGATCGAATCCGCGCGGAGCAAAACGGGGCAAACGGAGAGCGTCCTAAACGGCAGGGCGAAGATCGACGGCGTCGCCCTTTGCGTTTCGCTTTCCGACTTTTCGTTCATGGGGGGATCGATGGGGGCGGCTGCCGGCGAGAAAATCACCCTCACCCTCGAGCGGGCCGCCGAACGCAACGAACCTGCGCTCGTGTTCTGCGCCTCGGGCGGAGCGCGAATGCAAGAAGGCTTGCTCTCGCTGATGCAAATGGCAAAGACGACGGCCGCGGTCGAGAGGCTTCGAAGGTCGCGCAACCCCTTCCTAACGGTCTTTACCGACCCCACGATGGCAGGGGTCTTGGCTAGCTACGCCAGTTTGGCCGACGTGATCCTTGCCGAGCCGGGGGCGCTCGTTGGGTTTGCTGGGGCGAGAGTGAGCAAGCAGGCCGGCGTCTCCAAGGTGCCGGACGACTTTCAAACCGCCGAGTTCTGCCTTCGCTCGGGGATGATCGACAAGATCGTTCCGCGAAAGAACCTCCGCAACACGCTCTCGCTACTCCTTCAACTCTTGGGGGGGGCGCATGGCCGCTAAGACCTGGAAGGAATGGGAAAAGCCGCTGATCGAGCTTGAGGCGGGCTTGGCGAAGCTCAAGCAGCAGGTCGAGGCTCTCGCGGGTCCGCAAAGAGTTGCCCTCGAAGAGAAGATCGAAGACCTCGAGCGCAGGCGAGACAACTACATCAACGTGATGTACAGTCGGCTCGGGCCGTGGGAGAAGGTCCTCGTCGCCAGGGCTGAAAAGCGGCCTTATACGCTCGACTACATCAACGCCCTGTTCACCGATTTCGTCGAACTCGAAGGCGACCGGAGGTTCGGCGCCGACAAAGCGATCGTGGGCGGCCCCGCTCGATTCGAAGGCCGCCCGGTGATGGTCTTGGGACACCAAAAGGGCCGAAACATCCAAGAAAGGGCCCTAAGGAACTTTGGGATGGCAAAGCCGGAGGGATACCGCAAAGCGATCCGCCTGATGGACATGGCGGACCGATTCCGAATGCCCGTCGTCACCTTCGTGGACACACCTGCCGCCGACCCCGGAGTCGAAAGCGAGTCGCGCGGCATCTCGGAGGCCATCGCAGCGTCCATGCTCAAGATGTTCGAACTCCAAACTCCGGTAGTGAGCGTCGTCATCGGCGAAGGCGGGTCGGGCGGAGCGATCGGCATCGCGTGCGCGAATACGGTCCTGATGCTCGAACACTCCATTTACAGCGTGATCCCACCGGAAGGTTGCGCAGCGATCCTTTGGCGCGATCCTGAAAAGGCGCCCCAAGCTGCCGCTGCCCTCAAACTCACCGCGGACAACGCGCTCGAACTTGGGCTCGTCGATAAGGTGCTCCCCGAACCCCGAGGAGGGGCCCACCGCGATCCGGCCGAAGCGGCTCAGGTCGTGCGCGGGGCGCTTTCCGAGTCGCTGGCCAACCTCCTGCCCCTCGCGCCCGAACAGCTCCGCGCCCAAAGGTATGAGAAGTTCCGCGCTATGGGTCGAACCTTGGGTCCGAACGCCGTAGCGAACGTCTAACCTCGATCGCCCGCGGGGATTCGGGACGCGAAGATCACGTACACCAGCGAGGCGACGACCGCCCCCAACGCCGCACCGCCGAGCACGTCGGTCGGCCAATGAACGCCCCGATACACTCGGCTGAAGGCCACCAGCGAGGCCCACGCCATCAAGACCCAGCCCCACTTGGCATTCGGAGTCTTCCAAGTCAGAAACAGAAGGGTCCATGCGATGGCGAACGAGGTCGTCGCATGCCCCGACGGGAAGCTGTTGTGAAAGAAGCCCTCCTGAGGGACGGCGAACTCGAGTTGGCTGGGGCGATCGCGAACGATCAGCCGCTTGAGGACGAGGCTGGAAGCAATGCCTGACAGCGCCAACGACACGAGGAGAGGACTCACCCACCACACTGCGCGCTGGAATCCAAAGAGCGAGCCCAACCCGACGGGAGTCCCGGACTTGCGGAGAGCGAAGACCCCCGCAACGAGGATGCAGGCCGCTTGCACGTAGCCGAGCCCCGTGCTGCTGATCACCCAAAAAACCGGGTCGAGAAAGGGCTGGTGCAAACCCTGATGCACCAGCCGAAAGCCTTCGTAGTCCCAGTCGCGCAAGGCTTGCACGGGCGGAGTGTACTCCCCGGTGAGCCGAGCGCGAACCCGAGCAGGGTCCTGCCTTACCCGATCTTGGCCACGTCGCCCGAGCCCGCTACGCTCGATTGAACCTTCGGATCGCCCACATATTTCACCGAGCCGCTGCCGGCGATCTCGATCTTCAGGTTCTTGGACGCTTTGACCGTCACGTCACCCGATCCCGCGATCTCGACCTCGGCGTCTTCCGAGGCGACGTTATCGAGATTCACATCGCCCGACCCGGCAATCGAAACCGCAACCGACCTCGCGATACCCTCCGCGCGGAGCTCGCCCGAACCTGCTACGGAGGCTCGGAAGGCATCGACCGTGCCGATCTCGGCGTCGATGCTGCCCGAACCCGCGATCGAGGCCCCTTCCAGTCGAGGAACGGTGATCTCGATGCGAAGACCGGTCTTGGATCTCAGGTTGGCATCGGATCCAATCTCAAGCTCCCTGCCTTCGACCTCGGTTCGAACCCGCGCCAACAGGTTGTCGTCGCCATGTAGGGTCACGGAATAGGCGTCGCCGACCTTGACCGAAACCTCAGCCGGAAGACTCAGTTCGATCGAACGAAACTCGCCGAGACCCTCGCGGGAGACTGAAGAAGCCTTGCCGGAGCCAAGGACGGTGTCACGCCCCGTCAAACCCTTTTGGATGATCATGCAGCCCCCCAGGGCCCACGCAGATAGAAAGAGAACGAAAACTTTCACCTTGCCCAACTCCTCGCGCGTGCGCGCAAAAGTCGCTACGTAGTGCCGGATACCGGGTTGCGCTCGACGCCAACAACCGTGACCGTCGACCTACTCTTCGCCCCGCTGCGAATCGTCCGGACTCTCGGACGAAGTCATGCGGCCGCGTCTGCGGAGCGCCTCCACCAACAGATACTCGATCTGCGCGTTGACGCTCCGCAACTCTTGCGAGGCCAGCCTTTGCAGCTCCTCCCAAAGCTGCGGGCTGATCCGTAATAGAACGGATTTGCGTTCTGCCATAACCTACGAATAGAGGGTGCCTGTGTTGACAACCGGGGATGCAGCCTGCTCACCGCAAAGAACCACTAGGAGGTTCGAGACCATGGCGGCCCTCCGCTCGTCGTCGAGAGTGAGAATCTGCCCCTTTTCAAGCTCCTTGAGGGCCATTTCGACCATTCCCACCGCGCCTTCGACAATCCGTTGCCGGGCCGCGATCACTGCGGAGGCTTGCTGCCGCCTGAGCATGGCTCCGGCGATCTCCGGCGCGTAAGCAAGGTGCGAAAGCCGAGCCTCGATGACCTCGACGCCCGCTCGCCCGAGCCGCTCCTGCAGTTCCGTCCGGAGGTCCTGACTCACCTCGTCCGTATTTCGCCTAAGCGAAAGCTGCTCGTCTTCGGCGTCGTACGGGTAGCTCGAAGT
>Ga0226835_1001220_pt1 | contig 15289 bp, 13 predicted proteins | sample LAC_MetaG_1_FD_163627 | JGI IMG/M metagenome (GOLD analysis project Ga0226835, IMG submission 163627) | Anaerobic ammonium oxidizing microbial communities from anammox membrane bioreactor (MBR) in UC Berkley, California, United States -... | ecosystem: Engineered > Bioreactor > Anaerobic >...
CCCCCCGAGCCCCCCGCTCGCAGCGGAAATGAATTCCGCTGCTCGCTCATCTCACCTCCAGCACACCCCACCCACCCTACCTCCCAGCCCCCGCGAGGTGAGCGGAGGTTCGCCTCCACGCTCGCGGTCGGATCCCCTCCCCTGCCAGCTCGACACGTTGGGGATGCGTCGCCGGCCACTGGCGGCCGAGGTCCAGCGCTCCCCGGCCCCTTCTCTCATCCTCGGATGAAGTCTCGATGAAGACGGCAGGCGAGACTCAGGGCCGCTCCGCCCACAGATTGGCAAACCAGGTGGGGGGCAGCGCATCCACCGGCCGATTCGCCAGGAAGGCAGCGAGCGGCTCGGCCGTCCCCTCCTGCTCATCGATCACGGTGACGCTGAAGCCCAAGTCGGTGAGGGCTCGGGGGAGTTCGAGGGCGTCCCTGCCGGCAGCGCCCAGGCAGGCCGGGTTCCACTCGATGACCATGGCCATGGCGCGGCTGGCTGCCAGCACCTGGGGCATGCCCGCCAGCACGTCCAGCTCCGCCCCTTCCACGTCCACCTTGATGAGGTGAGCGGGTCCGGTGAGCAGGGCATCCAGCGGGGTCACGTCGACGACGATCCTTTCCACCGCCGGAGCCAACGGGTGGTCGTACAAAGAATTGGTGTCGCCGAGCTGGGTGAGCGCGAAGGTCCGCCTGCCGCTGCTGGCGCCGGCGGCGCAAGTGTGGATGGTGACGTTGCCGGCGTGGTGGCGCTCGAGGTTGGCGCGTAACAGGGCGAGGTTGGCCGGTGCCGGCTCCACGGCGTGGACCCCACCGCCGGGCCGCACCAGCTCTGAAAACAGCAAGGTGTAGTACCCGGCGTGGGCTCCCACATCCACCGCCACCATGCCAGGCTGCAGGTAGCGTCGCACGCGATCAGTGGTCAGGCGGTCGAAACCCCGCCGGGCCAGTGGCGCGAAAAACACGGCCGGGAACAGCAGGGTGATACCGTTGATGCGGGCCAGGGAGATGGCGGAGCGGGGCCGGTAGATGCGGCGAAACAGGGTGCGTTGCAGGATCAGGGGCGGGTGATCGCTTCGCAGGAGAGTGTCGGCGCCCAGCAGGCGGGCCACCTGCCAGCAGGCGCGCACGCCGCGGTGGGGGAGACGGACCGGAATCAATCGAGCGCCGCCAGACGGCCCGCCGCCACGGAGTCCAGGCCGATGTTGAGCGCCGCTGCCATTCGCTGGGAGGCAAAGAGGGCCGCAGCCGCATCCAGTAGCCTCTCGGCATCCTCCCGGGGCGCGCCACGGAGCGTGGCGACGATGGCAGCGATCAAGGGCAGGGCTGTCCCTGTTTCCTTCACGCGTCGAGCCAGAGCGCTCAGGGCGACACCATCACCCCCGGCGGCGGCGGCCACCAGTTCGGCCAGCTCCCGGATGTCCGTGCCCCCGAGGGTGAGCGCGGCACCCAGATCCCCCCCGGCGGCGGCCAGCTGCGCCCGCGCCTGCTCGGGGGAAAGGGCGGCGATGGCGGCAAGAAGCGCGGTCGCATCGTCGAGACTCGGCGGCGGGACGCGCACCTGCACGGTACGGGACACGATGGTGGGAAGCACATGCCGGGGGTTGGCGGCGAGGGCCAGGACGACGACGCTGGGCGGGGGCTCCTCGAGGGACTTGAGCAGGGCTGCGGCCGCCTCCACCCCCAGGGGCGGGGTGTGCACACCGTCCAGGATGACCACCCGGCGAACCCCCTCGTAGGGGCGGCGGTCGAGGGTGGCGATGAGGTCGCGCACATCTTCTATGGAAATCGTCCCCTTGCGCTTCCCGTCGGCGTCCTCGTCGCCGCGCTCCTCGCCGCGGCGCTGGGCAGCGGAGCGGGGCTGCAGGAGATGCACATCGGGGTGAACGCCCCGCCGCACCCGGTCGCAGGACCCGCAGGAACAGGGCTGCCGAGGCTCCGAGCGGCAGACCAGGGCGGCGGCCAGTTCCATCGCCAGCGCCTCGCGGCCCAACCCTGGCTCGCCCACCAGCAGGAGCGTCGCCGGCAGGGCACCCCCGTGCGCCAGCTCGAGACAGCGCAGCCACAGGCGCCGGAGCTTCGGCCAGCCGAACGGCAGATGCAGGATCACCGGCGGGTAGGGTGGCGGGGCGGTGTCGCTCACGGCACCAGTCCGGTGAGGGCCGCCAGCACGCGGGCATGCACCTCCTCCGCGGATCCGCGGGCGTCCACCAGGCGGACGCGCCGGGGGTGGCGCGTCGCCAGGTCGCGGTAGCCCTCTGCCACGGCGCGGTGAAAGGCGTCGTCCTCGTCCTCGAAGCGTCGGTTGGTGGCGGTGGTGGTCCGGCGCGAGCGCGCCCTGTCGAGCCCGACTTCCACCGGCAGATCGAGGACGAGGGTGCGATCGGGCGCGACTCCGGCGCAGGCCATCTGGTTGAGCTGCTCCACGATCGGGATTCCCAGGCCGCGCGCAACCCCCTGATAGACCACCGAGGAGTCGGCAAAGCGATCGGCGATGACCATCCTGCCAGCCTCCAGGGCTGGCCGGATGACACGGTCCACCAGGTGCGCCCGGGCGGCCTCCAGGATGAACAACTCCGCCCTCGCCGTGGGGGCGCTCCCGGGATCCAAGAGGACCTCGCGCAGGCGCTCGCCCAGGGCGGTGCCCCCGGGCTCTCGGATGGCGATGGCTGCGATCCCCTGGCGCTGCAAGTGCGCCATCAGCAGCGCCACCTGGGTCGACTTCCCGCTCCCCTCGATCCCCTCGAAGGAAATCAGGCACCGTTGCCGCACCGTGCGATTGTAGCGGCAACACCATGGGTACCTGGTACCCATAATCTTGCCATTTGCGGCGGGATTGGATGCCTCGAGCTCGGGAGCTGAGCCGGCCCAGGCGTGGCACCAATCCTGCCCGGCCAGCAACCGCCCTCGTCGGGGGTGCGTACACTATCCCTGTGACCGACCAGCTGCGGCGATTCCCCCGGGCGGTACTGTCGATCCTGGCGTTCGGCGTGGCCGCCTTTCTGATCGCCTGTCTTTCCCTCCTGGACATGTTCCTTCCCCGTCCTTACGACGGGGTAGTGGTGGATCCCAACCGCGGCGACCTGGTGATTCAGTCGGTCCGGATCGGGTCGGGGGCGGCAGCGGCGGGGCTGGTGGCCGGAGATCGCATCGTCGGGGTTGCCCGCCAGATCGTGCGCACCCCGGCCGAAGCCGCGCGAGCGCTGCAGCAGCAGCGCATCGGCGACACTGTCGCCTACCTGGTGGAGCGCCGCGGGCAGCTACTGGAAGTGGAGGTGGTGCTGGGCCCCCGACGGCTGGGAAGTGGTCTTTACCTGTACGCCTGCGTCGCCGGCTTTCTCTTCTTCTTCATTGGCCTGTTCGTCTTGCTGCAGCAGCCTGACGTGCCCGACCGCTCGCCGGCGCAGGTGTTTTCCGTCATGTCCACGCTTTTCATGTTGTTTCTAGTGTGCCGGCTGCGCCCCGCTTCCTACTCCTGGGTGGACCACCTGGTCCTCACCACCGGCAACCTCTCGTTGCTCGCCCTGCCGGCGGCCTTTCTGCACTTTTTTCTCGTCTTCCCCCGCCGCTTCACCCTGTCACTTGGGGTCGGAGAGGAGGGATCAGGCAGCCCGCGTGCCCTCCTGACCCTGGAGCGGTTTCTCAACTCGTCGCGGCTCATCACCATCATCTACCTCCTCCCGCCCATGCTCTACGGCGCCAGCCTGGCGGCGGGCGCCCTGCTGGACGTCAAGGTGCGCATGGTGTCCGGGGCGCCGCTGCCTTCCTGGGTGCTGATGGGGGACTACCTCATCCTCGGGCTGCTCGCCCTGTTCGCCTCACTGATGCGAGCCGGCGAGGGGCGAGAGCGGCGCCAGATCGCCACCCTGTTCGCCGGCACGGTGCTGGGGGTGACGCCATTTCTGGTGCTGGGGGTGGGCTTCCCGTCGCTGCTGCGCGACGACCGCTTTCTCCTCCTGGGCGTGATGCCCATGTTGATCGTGCCGCTGACCTTCGGCTACGCCATCGTCCGCTATCAGTTCTTCAACATCCGGGTGATCGTGCGACGATCGCTGCTCTACACCCTGACCACGGCGGTGGTGGCGGTGGTCTATGCGGTGGGGATCGCGGCGTTCAACTTGCTGTTCCGGGATGCATCGCTGGGGCGATCGCCCTACTACCCGGCGGTGCTGGCGCTGGCCATCCTGGCGCTCTTCGATCCGTTGCGGCGGCGATTGCAGGAACCGGTGGACCGGTTCTTCTTCCGCGAGTCGTACGATGCCCGGCGAGCCATCGAGGAGATGGCCGAGTCGGTGGTGCGGGAGATCACGGTGGAGCGCATCGACGAGATCCTCACCGTTCGCCTGGCGCAGGTGATGCACCTGGAGTGGGCGGCGCTGTTCGTGCAGGAGGGAGAAGAGCTCTCGGCCCGCGGTCCGGCCGGCGAGGCGATCGGCGCGATTCCGCGGGATCTCCTGCTGGTGGAGGAGGTGGCCAGGCGAGACGGGCCCCAGCGGCTGGTGGAGCTGGAGCCGGTCAAGCTCCTGGATGGGCGCTCGGCGCAGCTCGTGGGGAAGCTGGCGGGCATGGGCGCGCGACTGGTGGTCCCGCTGGCGGCACGAGGCTCGCTCTATGGCCTGCTGCTCCTGGGTGGCAAACGATCCGAGGCGGAGTTCCAGCGGGAGGATGTGCAACTGGTCAGGACCCTCGCCAATCAGGCGGCGGTGGCGCTGGAAAACGCGGCGCTGCTGAAGGAGCGCACCCGCCAGGCGGCCCTCGAGAAGGAGCTGGAAATCGCCCGGCGCGTGCAGCTGTCGCTCATCCCCGAACACCTCGCCCTGCCCCCCGGCTGGGAGGTGGCCGCTCACTGTGAGCCGGCGCAGCAGGTGGGAGGGGACTTCTACGACGTCCTGCCGGGGCCGGCCCCCGGCACGGCCGCGGTGATCCTGGGGGACGTGTCGGGGAAATCGGTGGCTGGCGCCATGCGCATGGTGGCGGCGCGGGAGGTGCTGCACACGGCGGCGCTGGCTGGCGCCAGCCCGGAGGAGCTCCTCATCACCGCCAACCGGCGACTGTATAACCCGCAGCCGCGCCTGTTCGTGGCCCTGGCCTATCTGCTGGTGAACGGGCATGGACGGGTGCGCTTCGCCCTGGCCGGGCAACCGGCTCCCCTGCTGCGCCGGCCGTCGGGGGAGGTGCGAGAGCTCCCGGCGCCCCGGCATCGCCTCCCCCTGGGGGCGCTGCGGGATGGCGAGTGGGACCTGTGCGAGATCGAGCTGGCCGCCGGCGACACGCTGCTGTTCTACTCCGACGGCCTGGTGGATGCCCGCAACCGCCACGGCGAACCGTTCGGCGAGGAACGGCTGATCCGGCTCGTGGGCAACAACAACGGCACGCCCCGGGCGATGGCGACGCGCCTTCGCTCGGCGCTGGCGGCCTTCACCGCCGGGGCCGAGCCCTACGACGACGTCACCCTGGTGGCAGTTCGCTTCGTGGGAGACTCCCATGCCTAGCCCGAGGGAGGGATGGCGCCGGGCCCGGCTGGAGACGGTCCTGGATCTCTCGCTGGCCCTGGCCGGTCCGCGCCGCGAGGGAGAAGTGGTGGAAGAGCTGTGCCAGCGCGCCGTGGGGCTTCTGGACGCCCGCGCAGGTTTTGCCGCCTCGCTACTTCCCGGCCTCGAGGTGGCCAGCTTCGCCGCCGTGGGCTGGCCGCTGGAGAAGATGCGCCTGGCTCCCCTCATCGCCTCACCGCAGCTCGCCGAGGTGCGGAGGGGAGGGGTCGCCGGCCTCAGGGGCAGCGCCCTCGATCTGCCCCTCGACGAGCTCTTGGTGGCCGCCTGTCTGTGGCAGGACGAGCTGGTGGGGGTGGTGGCGGTGGCGGACAAGGAGGCGCGGGAGGGTCGCGTGCCCTTCGATGAGGAGGACGCCGTGTTCCTGCGCTCCCTGGCGTTGCTCGCCTCCCCCAGCATCGCCTCGGCGCGGGCGCTGGCGGAGGTCGAGCGGCGGAGCCAGGTGTTGGAGGATGAAAACCGGGCGCTGCGCGCCTCCGCCGGCGGGGAAGAAGGGCTGGTGGGAGAGTCACCGGCCATGCGGCGGGTGCTGGAACTGGTGCGGCGGGTGGCCGCGGCCGATGTGTCGGTGCTGGTGCGCGGCGAGTCGGGGACCGGCAAGGAGAAGGTGGCGCGCCTGATTCACTCCCTCTCGGCGCGCAGCCGCGGCCCCTTCCTGCCCCTCAACTGCGCCGCCGTGCCGGAGACCCTGCTGGAGGCGGAGCTGTTCGGCATCGAGGCGGGGGTGGCCACCGGGGTGACGGCAAGGGTGGGAAAGCTCGAGCTGGCTCACGGCGGGACGCTCTTTCTGGACGAGGTGGGGGACCTGTCCCCGGTGCTGCAGGCCAAGTTGCTGCGAGTGGTTCAGGAACGCGAGGTGGAGCGGGTGGGGGGGCGCGGGTCGGTGAAGGTGGATGTGCGGCTGGTCACCGCCACCAACCGGGACCTGGAAGCCATGATGGAGGACGGCCTCTTTCGCCGCGATCTCTACTACCGACTGCGGGTGGTGGAACTCTTCCTTCCCCCACTGCGCCAGCGCCGAGAAGACATCCCTTTGCTGGCGCGTCACTTCCTGCGCCTGCACGGGGCGCGCCTGGGGCGGGAGCGCATGACCCTGTCCCGGGGCGCGCTGGAGCTGCTGCTGCGCCACGACTACCCCGGCAACGTGCGGGAGCTGGAGAACGTGCTGGAGGCGGCGGTGGCCATGTCTCCCTCCTCGCGGGTGGAGGCCGAGGACGTTCGCCTGGCGCTGGGGATGGGCGAGCCTCCCCCGCTGGCGGGGGGCACCACCCTCGAGGAGGTGACACGGACCCACGTACTGCGCGTCCTGCACGCTCACCGCGACAATCGCGCGGCGGCGGCGCGGGAGCTGGGCATCGATCGCTCCACCCTGTACCGCATGCTGGCGAAGTGGAATGCAACACCTGTTGCAAAATGCGACGCGCCTGCTAAAGATCATACAGAAAAAAGACTTCTTCACCGGAGGCGAAGGTGAAGGGACGCCGTCGTTGCGGATTGCAACATCCGGCTGCTTGGGAAAATTCGAGGACCACTGTTGAAGTGCTGCCATTTCAGCGACTTGCCGATGTTGGCCCGAACCTTGCTCGGGGCTGTGGTCATGACGCCTCTGACCGTCGCCAGCCGCTTCCTCGAGCCCCTTTCTCACCCCTGGGCGGTGGTGACGGCAGCGGTGGTTCCCCTCGACACGACCGTCTGGGAGGGAGCGCAGGCGATCCTGCGCCTGTCTTTCCGGTTGCTGCACCTGCTGCTGGCGCTCTAGCGCGGAGTGGAGAGGACCCGCGCCATGGCTGACGGCCACCGCCGCCGCATCGTGTTGCCGCGTGAACCGCACGCGGAGCTGGCGGCGGTTCCCCTCGTCGACCTCCTGGGCGAACAAGTGGGTTTCTCCCATGATACGCTGGCCGAGATCAAGCTGGCCCTGGTGGAGGCGTGTCTCAACGCCCTCGAGTACGGCCAGGGAGAGGTGGAGGTCGAGGTGGTGGCCCACGCGGATGCGCCGGCGCGCCTGGAAATCACCGTGACCGATCACGGCGCCGGGTTTGACGCCAGCGTCGTCCCCCAGCCGGACCTCACCGCCAAGCTGCACGCCTCTCGCAAGCGCGGCTGGGGGATCGAACTCATGCGCCACCTCATGGACGAGGTGGAGGTGCACTCCACGCCGGGCCTGACTCGCGTGCGTCTGGTGAGGAAGCGGAAGGAGGCGTGACCGTGGAGACGTTTGAACTCAAGCTGGCGCACCGCGATGGGCGGCTGGCCGTGCTGGAGGTGGGCGGCTACATCAACAACGAGGCCGGCGAGGCCATTGCCGGTACGGCGAAAACTCTGCTCGCCGAGGGTCACCGCATTCTCCTCCTCGACCTGGCGGGCACGCGGATCATCAATTCCATCGGCATTTCGTTGTTGCTGGAAGTTCTCGAAAGGATCATCGAGGTCAAGGGTACACTGGCCTTTTGCTGTCTCTCGCCGTCCATTGCCAAGACGTTTCAGATCATGGGGTTGGCCCAGTACGCCAGGATCTTCCCCGACCGCCCCCAGGCCCTGGCCGCCCTGTCCGTCGACTCATGACGGTGGCGGATGAGGTCCTGGCCCTGGCGGAGCACTCCAGCCGCGAAGGGGGGAAGCCACTCCCCGAGCAGGTCCTGGAGCGCCTGATCGGGGAAAGCGGGGCGACCGCCGGATTGCTCGGCCGTGGCCAGGAGGTCATCGCCCGCTGGGGCACCTCCTCGGCACCGGGGTGGCGCCTCGAGCTGCCGGCGGGGCGCGACACCTTCTGGCTGGAGTTGGCCGGGGGGCGGCAGCTGGATGCCTCCGCCCGCCTGGCGGCCGGCATGGTGCTGGAATCCTGGCTCGTCCGGGAGGAGCTCAAGCGGGCGCGCTTTGCCGAGCGGCGGCGGCTGTGGGAGGTGGAATCCCTGCGCGCCATCGCCGAGGCGTTAGGGGGAACGCTGGAGCCCCGGCGGATCGCCGAGGAGTTGCTGTGGCACGCGGCTGCCTTGCTCGACGCCCGGCGGGGCGAGGTGTGGCTGGATGAAGGCATCATCGAGGAGAGGAACGGTGCCCCGACGGGGAAGCTGGGGATGGTGGCGCGGGTAGGGGGGCGTGTCTTCGAACCGGCGGAGGCGGCCACCCTGGCCGAGGCCGGGTTGGTGGAGGACGAGCGCCTGGCAGTGCCCATCGGTGGCCGCCGGGGCCAGCTTGGCCTGCTGGCGCTGGCGGAGCGGGAGGTGCGGGGAGGCACCGCGCCCTTCTCGGCCACTGACGCGGAAACCGTGGCTCTTTTCGCCTCCCAGGCCGCGGTGGCGCTGGAGAACGCCCTGCTGCACCGGCAGGATCTCCATCGCCAGCGCCTGGAGCGGGAAATCGAACTGGCCGGGGAGATCCAGCGTCAGCTCCTGCCCGCCTCGTTTCCGGTTCCCCCGGGGTTCGAGGTCCTGGCCCGGGCGGAGAGCAGCCGGGAGGTGGGCGGGGACGTGTACGACCTGGTGTCGTCCGGCCCGGACGTGCTGATGATGATCGCCGACATCACCGGCAAGGGGGTGCCGGCGGCGCTGATGGCGGCCTCGCTGCACGCCGCGGTGCGGGTGATGGCCCAGGGGTGCCCGCCGCCGGAGGAGATGGCGGCGCGCCTGCACGCCCACTTTCTGGAGTCCACACCCGAGAACAAGTTCGCCACGGTGTTCCTGGCCTGCCTGCGCCCGGGTGGCGAGTTGACCTACGTGTCAGCGGGACACAACCCGGTGATCGTGGTGTCCCAGGAGGGAGAGGTGCGCACCCTCGGCTCCACGGGCCCGCCACTGGGGCTGGTGCCGGGGTCCACCTTCAGGGCTCGCCAGGCGGCCCTGCCACCGGGGGCCCTGCTGGTGGCCTATACCGATGGGTTCTCCGAGGCGCCGGCGGCGGAGGGGGACGAGGAGTTCGGGGTGGAACGGCTGGCCGCATACCTCTCTGCCCATCGCCAGTTGCCCCTGTCCGCACTGGTGGCGGGGGTGTTTGCCGAGGTGGCGGCCTTCACCGGCCATGCCCCTCCCCACGACGACCGGACGCTGGTGGCGCTGCGCCGCCTCCCGGTGTGACCCAGCGCACAGCGCCGCGGCCGCTTTCGTGTCATAGTCCCTGTGGTTTTCCCCCTTTCCTTGCTCTCCGCCCCCTCCGCGAGGGGGCGCTTCTCCGTCAGGGCTGCCGCACCGGCGCCGTTCCTCGGGCCTGACGGGAGGGCTCCGGCTGGTCGGCCGGTGCCCCGCGGTGGGGCGTGGGCAGGCGGAGCAGCCGGCCCATCCAGCCGGGCAGGGGTGGGAGGGTGGCGATCACCCACCCCTCCACGCAGGTCTCCGGCAGCGGGCCCCAGATGCGGCTGTCGATGCTGGCGGCGGGGTTGTCGCCCAGCAGGAACACCGTGCCGGGGGGTAGGGGCTGGGGTGGGGCGGCGGCCAGCAAACGGGCGAGGAAGGGGTCATCGGCGGGCTCCAGCCACGCGCGGTGGGGAGCCCCGTGCCACCAGGAGGATCCTTCCAGCTGCTGCACCACCCGGCCAGCCAGAATCTTGAAGATGCCAGACGAAGTGGCAGCGGAGCGAAAAGGGATGGCCGTGCCGTTGCGGAACAGGCCGGCCTCTCCCCGGCCCTCCAGGAGGTCGCCCTGCACCCCCGCCACCCGCTTGAGGACGCGCCGCCCGGGGGGCACCCCGGAGCCGATCACCAGGTGAGGGGGCAGAGAGGCCAGCACCACCTGACCCCGGCGAGCCGGCGCCAGAAAGGAGGGGCGGGCCAGCACCACCGCCACGTCGCCAGGGCGCAGGGTAGGCTCCATGGAGGCGGACATCACCAGGCACAGGCGCAGCGGGGAACGGACCAGGGCGAGGGCCGCCAGCAGGAGCAGGAGGAGCGTTGACCAGCGGCGTCGGTGTCGGCGCAGATCGGCTCCAGCTGCGAGGGGTGAGAGCGACGGGGCCGGCGGAGGGTTCGCCCTCCGCCGGCCGCTGCTCTTCATGAGTTCAAGACTCACTGGGGGAAGGTCCAGCAGATCGCCGTGTCGGCGGCCCACTGGGCGTTGCAGACGCCAATCTTGAACCAGTCGCCGCGGGCCGCTCGCTTGCAGCTGTCGGCCTTGGCATCGGCCTTGTCGGTGCACTTCTTGAAGTCGGAGCGGGTATCCTTCTTCTCCTCGCGGTCCTTGAAGTCCTCGGCCTTGGCCTCGGCGTAGGCGGCAATGATGACGACGGCGGCGGCCACCAGGGCGCTGACGAGGATCGCCGTGGTGGTCGGCTCGACGGCCGACACCGGCTCGACCCCCAGCAGGCCCAACTCGTGGTGGGCGGTGCTCCAGGGGAGCTGCGGCGGCAGGGCACCGGTCTTGGCCACCGCCGCCCGCTGCAGGTTGGTGCTCAGGGCCTCGAACTGCTTCGAAACGGCGTTGACCTCGGCCATCGCCCGGCCCCGGGCCGCCTGGGCACCGGGGATCTGCATCACGCTTGCCGGGTTGGCCTGAAGACGGTCGGCCAGCTTCTGGGCGCCCTCCCGCTCGGCGGCCTGCTGCACCCCTTGCTGGAAGGAGGTTTCCCTGGCGGCGGCGTCCACCATGACGGCAAAGGGGTCGGCCGTGCGCAGGTTTTCCAGGCGCTGCGCCACGGCCTGCAAATCCTGCAGGTTCCCGGGCCGCAGCTGCATGCCGTTGATCTGGCCCACCGTGCGGCTCATGCTCTGCCAGGCGGACAGCTCGGTGGCGAGCTGCCCCTTGAGGCGAGGCTGGACCTGCACCGGGCCGACCTTGCGCGTGCCTCCACCCACGGGAGTCTGGGCCTGGGTGATGGTGGCGGCCCACGGGGCCAGCAGCAGGCCGGCCGCCGCCACCGCCGCCACCAGCTGGTTGACGGATGAGGGTTGACGTGACATGACACACACTCCTTTCTCAGGTTCGAGCCGCCCGCAGGCGGCGGGTTGGCAAACTCGGTCGCTGGACCGAGGAGTGGGAGACATCACGGTGCATCCTCCAGAGCAAAGCTCCTCCACGGAGCGCCCGCCAGCTCCTCGCCCCCCTGATCGAGAGGCACCACCCGCCAGCGCAGCGGGGAGGCCGGCGAGAGCGAGGCCACGAAGGGGGGGAGCTGGTAGGTGCCCACCCCACGGGGCAGGAAGGCGGTGAGCAGGGTCTGGCCCTGGCCGTCCTGTACCTCCAGCCGGACAAAGGCCACCCCCGCGGCCTCCCACCAGCTGAGGACCGCCCGGCTGCTGGGGAGGTGGCCGCCGCTGGGGGGCTCGAGGGGTTCCACCAGGGCCGAGACGGCGGCCTGGGTGGGGGCGCTGCCCTTCCCCACCCCGTAGCGCAGGGGGGGAACGGAAAACCCGGTCGCGGCGCCGCTGGCGATCACGCCGCCGCTTTCCGCGACGGTACCCAGGTCCACATCCCCGCCGACGTCGCGGGAGGCCTCCAGCCTGAGCAGGAGGAGGTACTGGCCCTCCCGCCGGGTGGGGAGGCGGCGGGGGTCCGGCCCCTCCAGGGTGGCCGCGCCCCCGGGGGGGAGGGCGACCTGGAAGCGCCCCACCTCGAGGTAGCGGCGGGTCAGCCCCCGCAGCTCGGCGGGCAGCGAGCCCTCCGGCAGGAGGTCCTCGGCGGTGGGCGGGGGATCGCCCGGCTGCACCACCTCCCAGCGCCCCCGCAGCACCCCGCTGCCGGTGTAGCGCAGCTCGGCGCTCACCGCTGGCGGCGTGGCCCCGGGGGCCACCACCAGCACCGGCGCAGGGGTGGCAAAACGCAGGGTGATCTCGGTGATGGCGAAGGGGGTACCGAGCGTGCCGCCGGCCAGCCGGCAGGTGACCACCACGTACTCGTCGGGCAGCCCGAGGGTGGAGGAGAACCGGCGCACGTAGTAGAACTGCCGCAGCCCGTCCCGCCGGGCGGCCTGCCAGGCACGGCGCGCCAGGCTCGCCGGAATGGACATGATGTCGGTGAACCCCTGCTGCCCCGAGGAACGGGAGAGGTCGTGCCGGGCCGGCAGACGGCCCCAGCTCCTGGCCGGGTCGCAGCGCAGCCCCAGGTCGGGGGCGGCGGGGGTGAGCTCCGGGCACCACTCGGCTTCCACCGAGAACTGATCCGGGCGCAGTCGCCCGTAGCTGATGAACACGACGCTGGCCCCCTGGCTCGCCACGTTGACCCCGGTGGGGGTGCGCAGGATCTGCGCCGGGGAGGGCGCGGCGGCCGCCAACAGCAGGGAGAGGACAGGGAGGAGTCGCATGACGCACCTCATGGCGCAAGGCTCACCGACACCCCCAGGGAGGCCGACCACTGGCGAGTGTCCTCGTCAACGCCGAACAGCGGCGAGAGGGTGGTCTGGTGGCGCCGGGCCAGGCGCAGGGAGGCGCCGCCCTGCCCCCCCGGCAGCCCCAGGGAGAAGCGGTAGGAAAGCTGTACATCCCCGTCGATGCCGGTGTTTTCCGCCCCCTCGGGCAGGGAGCGGCGGGTGCTGTGGGAGAGGTTGACGCTGCACCCCAGGGCGTCACCGAGGCGCAGGGAGGTGGCCAGCCCCAGGCGGTGGCTGCGGTCCTGCTGCCCGGATCCGAGCTCCCGCGTCTCGTCCCGGGAGGCGTCCAGGCTCACGTTCATTCGCTGACCCAGGGCTCGGGCCACGGTGATCTGGTGCGAGGTGGGCTTGAGGTCGGCCTGCGCCTGCGCCGGGTTGCGGTTGTCCGTCAGCGACCGGCTCCAGCGGTAGCCCACCTGCCAGGCGCCCACCCCCCAGTCCAGCGAGGCGCTGCGCGAGGTGGTGTCCAGGTCGGGCACGGTGTCGGGGGGGAACAGGCTGTCATCACGAGCCAGACCCCGGGCACGGCTACGGTCCCACCCCGCCTGCAGCGACGGCAGCCAGGACGTTGACAACAGCTGCGGCAGCGGGAGAGCCAGGTTCACCCCGTGCCGCTCTCCGTGGGAGCCCAGCACGGTGGGAAGGCGGTTGAGATTGTCCACGGTGCGCTCCCACGACCCCTGCACGGTGACGCTGCCCAGCTGGGCCATGAGCTGGCCCGCCCGCTGGTCCACGTCCGCCTGGGTGGAGGCGGCCACCGAACGGTACAGGGGGTCCAGCCGCTGGTGCTGCAGGGCCAGCCGCAGGGCGCCCTGGGCCTGCTCGCCCAGCCGGCCTTCGAGGAGCGTGGCCTGCAGCTCGGCGTAGTGCCCGCTGGAGGTGGAGGAGGCCACCGGCTCCACCGCAAGGCCTTCCTCCAGCTCGGCGTCGAAGCCGTCGTCCAGGCGCATGCGCGCCCACCCGGCCTCCAGCCCCAGCCGACCGGAGGGCAGCGCCAGGTGGAGCTGGGCGCCGCCACCCCGGCTGCGCTCCGCCGCCACCACCGCGCCGCGGTCGAAGCCCGAGCGGGGCAGCAGCGACCCATCCAGCCAGGTGAGGGCCAGCCGCGCCACCCCCGGGACGGTGGGGAAGAACTCCAGTTGGAGCGTGGCACTGCGCATCTGGTGCTGTCGCTCGGACAGGCTCACGAGGTCGCTCCACCCCACCTGGGAGGAGCCGCCGGTGGCCGCCAGCTCCAGGCTCACACCGCGGGCGATGGGGACAGAAGCGCTCACGCCGCGGGCGGAAAACCCCTGTGCCACCAGACGATGGCGACCGAACTGGAGGTGGCCGACGGAAAGCGTTGCCCCCCCCAGCCTGGCCTCGACCAGGTAGCTGGAGAGATCGACGAGGGGAGCGTCCTCCCCCAGCTCGGCGAAACGCAGCGCCGCCGGCCGCTCCGGCACCCCCACCACGGCGAAGGAAGACTCCAAGGAAAAGGTGCCGCGCCGGTGTTCGCTGGCCAGGGTGGCATTGAGGGAGGCGCCGAGGTCGCTCTGGACGGGGGCATCGGAACCGTCCTCCCCCTCCCAGCGCCCCTCCCCGGCCAGGTCCAGGGTGGGAGCGATCCGCGCCTGCTCGAACCCGGCCCGGGTGCGCAGCCGCAGTGGGAAGCTCCCCAGCTCGACCCACTCGCCGGTCGGGGAGTCGAGGAAGACTTTGACCCGGTGCTCCCCGGCCGTGATCACCCCCTTGAGGCGGGCCGGGTAGGTGAGCAGGAGCTGCTGCGGCTCGAGCAGGGCGGTCACTTCCACCTCCCCCACGAAGACCCTTAAGGAACCCTCCTCGGGGGTGAGGCGGCGGTTGAGGGCGAGGGTGAAGGGGGTGCTGAGGGAGTGCCAGGCCTCGGTACTCCAGCGAGGCTCGACGGAGATGGGAGTCCCCTGGGCCGGGAGATGGTGCGGAGCGACGGTGAAAACGGCGCTTGCCAGCAGCGCCCGCGCCCACCACTGGGAGGGGCGGCACGCTGCAGCCGCCACGTCGCGGGCGGGGGCGGCGGTGTCGCCGGCGAGGCGGTGGGGTGCGCTGATCATGGGCCCACCCTAGGGCCGGGCGGCGGCGGGGTCCTGACGGGGGGCAGACGGAGGGGCGAGGGTGCCCCGAGGGGGAGGAGAGAAACCTGTGAGGAAATCCTGATGAAATCCCCAACGAGTTGCCTTTCAAGCACGTACCCACGTGTCCCGAACAGATGACGAGGGCGCTCGGCGACACGGCCGCCTGGCGGTCGTGCGGGGAGTGGCGGCTGCGGTGGGTGGCCTCGACCCGGCCGGGTGGCCCGGGATCCAGGCGGGCTCAGCCCGAAAACCGCGGTTGGGTTCGTGACGAGAGGCCGGAGACGCCGATGATGGCGGGCGCACGTAGGGGCGAGGGCGCGAGCCGTACTCTCAAGCGTACGGCGCAGCGCCCGAGTCCCCGAGTACGCC
>Ga0226835_1001221_pt1 | contig 15271 bp, 14 predicted proteins | sample LAC_MetaG_1_FD_163627 | JGI IMG/M metagenome (GOLD analysis project Ga0226835, IMG submission 163627) | Anaerobic ammonium oxidizing microbial communities from anammox membrane bioreactor (MBR) in UC Berkley, California, United States -... | ecosystem: Engineered > Bioreactor > Anaerobic >...
TCCTCTTTTTTTTTTTACCAATCCGCGCTATACTATATGACGCGCTGCGTCACAAACCGCCGCGGCGCGGAGGAAAGGCGCTCATGCCCATTATTAAACGCTACAACAACCGCAAATTGTACGACACGCACGCCAAACGCTATGTCACGCTGTTTGACCTCGCGGACATGATTCGGCGCGGCGACGATGTAATCGTTCTCGACCATGCCGACGGACAGGACATTACATCGCAGATTCAAGCGCAAATTATTTTCGAGCAAGAGCGCCAGACGCGCAATAGTTTGCCCAACACGGTTTTGACGAATTTGATTCAAGCCAGCAATCAAACGCTCAAACAATTACGCACGACGCTGTTGCCGCTCGACCGCGCCGCGCAGTTGGATTCCGAAATCGAACGCCGGATGCAAGCGCTCATCGCGCGCGGCGAAATCAGCGCGAAACAGGGCAATCAGATTTTGGAAAAACTCTTGGCGGTGCATCCGACGCCGCGCTCGGCGGGCGAATTGAAAATCGAACGCGCGTTGGAAAAACGCGGCACGCCGACGCGCAGCGAAATGCAAATGCTGTCGGAGCAAATCAATCTCCTTTCGCAAGAGCTGAAAAATCTTGACTTGGGGGAAACGAAACGCAAACGCAAAACCAACGCAACCAAAAATGCGGCGCCGTGAGCGCCGCATTTTTATTGCGCGGCAAAAGTTGTATGGTCTTGAATTTTTTGGGGGAGTGAAAATTTCAAGGCGTTTGGCGCAACGTTTGAAAATTCGAACTTTTTTTTACGCCGCCCCGGGCGTTTCATGCGCTAACGCCAAGCGAATCAAAGGCAGCGCCGCTTCCGCCGCCTCTTCGCCCAACGCAATCATTTCTTGCGCGCGGCTGAAACGCGAATACGTTTTATTGTCCAACGCGGGCGAGAGCGCGACATCCGCGCCAGCCAAGCCGCCGCCCGAATGGCGAATCATGATTTCCACCGCCGTCGTACCGATGCCCAGCGCGCCGAATTTTTTTCGCACATACGGCTTGAGCAAATCCACGCCGATTACGACATCCGCGCCCAACGCGCGCGCGGCGTGCGACGGTAAATTGCACGAGATGCCGCCGTCCACCAGCCAATAGCGGCCGTACGTCAATGGCACAACAAGGCCGGGAATCGAACAACTCGCGCGCACGAGCGTCGCCACGCGACCGGTCGTAAAAATAATCGGACGCCCCGTCAGTAAATCGGTCGTGCCTACCGCGAACGGTTTTTGCAATTCGCTAAACCAGATATCGCCAATCCACTGCGTCAAAAAACTTTCCAGTTTTTCAAACGAGACGAGCCCATGTTTGGGCCAAGCGAGATTGGCGATTCTCAACCAGTTGAAATCGCCGATGGCGTACAGCATGTCTTGGAGTTTGACGCCCGCGCAATAGAGCGCGCCGACGACCGAACCCGCGCTCACGCCCGCGACCACATCAATCGGAATCTGCTCGCGTTCCAACACGCGCAGCACGCCGAGATGCGCGGGACCCCGCGCGCCGCCGCCGCTCAACGCCAAGCCGACTGTTTTGCGTTTTGATGCGTTCACAGCTAGAAATCTATGCTGCGGCCCTCGAACGCATAACGGAAAAGGCGTTCAAGGTCTTGGGCGTCCGGCACGCGCATATTCATCACCAGCTGCGTGTCCATCTCGGCATTCGCAATGAGCTGCGGCATCCGTTCGGTCAACTGTTCCGCCGTTGCGCCCGCTTGCTGCAAGGTTTGGGGCAAGCCCAAAGCCGTTTGCAAAGCGCGAATGCGCGCTGCGACGGCGCGCGCGGCTTGGGTTTCATCCTGCGCGTCCAAACGCATCGTGTGGGCAATGTCGGCATAGCGCGACAAGCCGCTTTGCACTTCGTACTCGACGACGTACGGCAAAAACAAACTGACCGCGCGGCCGTGCGGTACCTTGAACAATGCGCCAAACGAATGACCCAACGCGTGCGCCAAACCCGTTTGCGAATTGCCAAAGGCGAGTCCCGCAATCGTCGCGGCGTTGTGCATGCGTTCGCGCGCTTCCGCGTCGCTGCCGTCCGCAAACGCGCGCGGCAAATACTCTAGAACCAACCGAATGGCGTTCAACGCCAAGCCGTCGCTGAAATCGTTACGCATCCGATTCGAATACCCTTCGACGGCGTGCGTGAGCGCGTCCATGCCGGTATCGGCGGTGACGGAGGGCGGCAGTTGCATGACGAGTTGAGGGTCCACGATGGCGACATCCGGCACGAGTTCGTACGAGCCGAGCGTCACTTTGCGATGCATTTCAACGTCGGTCAAAACAGATGCGAGCGTGGTCTCGGCGCCGGTCCCGGAGGTGGTGGGGATGGCAATCAATTTTGCTTTGGCGCGCAGACCGAATTGTTCCATCGGCGAGACGCCTTCCAAATCCACATCGGGGCGTTCGTACAAGAGCCACGCGCCTTTGGCGGCGTCAATGCACGAGCCGCCGCCGAGTCCGATAATCCAATCGGGCTGCGCGTGCGTCATGGCTTGCGCCGCCGCGCGCACCGTTTGCAAAGAAGGTTCGGATTCTATGCGGTCAAAAATGGTGTACGTCAGACCTGCGCGCGTCAAATGTTCCGTGACAAAGTGGGTCAGCCCGAAACGCACGAGATTGGCGTCGGTGACGATAAACGCGTGCCGTCCGCGCAGGGAATCGAGATAATCGAGCGCGTCTTGGCCAAAGGTAATGAACGGACTTTTGAATTGCCACATGAACGGACAAGTAAAAAGCGGCAAAGAGCATGGAACGTCCGTCCCGGCTCTTTGCCGCTTGCTACTCAGGATTTGTGCATCTCGGCTTTGAGCTCTTCGATGCGTTTCGAGAGCGTTGCGACCTGCGCCGTCAAATCTTCAATGTCGGCTTTGGAAGGCACATTCAATTTTTCCATCATGCCTTCCATCTCTTTTTCGGCTTTGGTCTGGCCGCTCTTGCGCCGCTTGTTGACTTGCTTTTGCACATCGTTCGCCAACTTGCGCGCGTCCTTTTCGGTAATTTCGCCGCGTTCGACCATGCGCTTGATGAGCGCATTCAATTCATCCTGCGCGACGCCGACGGCGCCGACGCTCGCCAAAATAACTTTGCGGAATGTGCCGGTGATGCGGCCGCCCTCTTTTTTTGCGGTTTCAGCGACCTGTTCGGTTGTCTCTTTTTTTGCCATACGTGCCTCCTTGGGCAATGGATCTTTTGCGATGGGTTGTGACGCACTGCGTCAAATATCTAAACTATATTATATCCAAGTCCGAATTTTGTCTAAATCTTGTGACGCGCTGCGTCATAAACGGTTCGCGCGCCAACGGATTCAACGATTTGCGCGTTTCGTTTTACAATGCGCTCACTACTTGCAAGGAGGCATGTTGTGAGAATTTTGTTGATTGGCGTCGGCGGCGTCGGCGAAGCGTTGGCGACGCTGGCGCGCCCGCGCCCTTGGCTGGAGCAGCTGGTGTTGGCGGACTATGATCTGGCGCGGGCGCGTCAAGTTTTCAAAAAACTCGGTTCGCCCAAACATTTCAAAGTCGAACAAATTGACGCGAGCGACCGCCGCGCCATTGTGCGCTTGATTAAAAAATATCGCGCCGATTTGCTGATGAACGCGGTGGACCCAGTTTTCAACGAGGCGCTTTTTGACGCCGCGTTCGACGCGGGCGCGCATTATATGGACATGGCAATGACGCTGTCCACACCGCATCCGACCAAGCCGTATGAAAAAACGGGCGTCAAATTGGGGGATTATCAATTTGCACGCGCCAAGGATTGGGAAAAAAAGGGTTTGCTCGCGCTCGTCGGTATGGGCGTCGAGCCGGGCATGGCGGATGTCTTTGCGCGTTATGCCGCCGACCATCTCTTTGACGAGATTGACGAAATCGGCGTGCGCGATGGCGCGAATCTGATTGTGCGCGGCTATGCCTTTGCGCCGACGTTTTCGATTTGGACGACGATTGAAGAGTGTTTGAATCCGCCGGTGATTTGGGAGCGCGCGCGCGGCTGGTACACCACGCCGCCTTTTTCTGAACCCGAAGTCTTTGATTTTCCGGGCGGCATCGGTCCGGTCGAATGTGTGAACGTGGAACACGAAGAAGTTTTGCTGGCGCCGCGTTATGTGAAATGTAAGCGCGTCACCTTCAAGTACGGTCTGGGCGATGAATTTATCGGCGTGTTGAAAACGTTGCAGCGGCTGGGTTTGGACAACAAGGAAAAAATTCGCGTCAAGGGCGTCGCGGTCGCGCCGCGCGATGTGGTGGCGGCGTGTTTGCCAAATCCCGCTACGCTCGGCGATAAAATGTCAGGCAAAACCTGTGCGGGGACATATGTGACCGGCACAAAAAACGGCAAACGCCGCGCGGTGTATCTCTATCAAATCGCGGACAATAAAAAATGTATGCGGACGATTGGCTCGCAGGCGGTGGTCGCGCAAACGGCTTTTAATCCGGTCATTGCGATGGAATTGTTGGCGACGGGCGTTTGGCAGGGCAAGGGCGTTTTGGGCCCCGAAGCGTTCGACCCTGTGCCGTTCATGCAGCGGATGCGCGCGTTCGGTTTTCCGTACAAAATTCAAGAACGCGCCGCGTAAAATAAAATGCCGTACGCGCGCGCGTACGGCATTTTTTTCAAACCATCAACGTCAACGCCAACGCGATTTGACCGAGATGATACGTGATAATGACGGCGAGCTTGGCGGCGGCGAACGGTTTCACAAAACGGTTCCACGCCAACATGGCGTCGGAAATAAAAAAGAGCGTCGCGCCGACAATGACGCACGCGCGCTGCGGGGCGCTCCAATCGGCGCGATACAGCGTCGCCCACGCGGACCAGAGCATGACCGAAATCGCGATGCCGTACACCACGACCGGCGCGCGCAAACTATCCTGTTTGGACGCGCGCAGCGCGCGCCAGAGTTGCCACATCAACCACGCGCCGACGAGCGCAATCGGAAGCGCCAACCATAACGCTTCCAACGGCGGCACGGTCGGATTCAACGCGATGATGTAGGCGATGTGTCCGGCTAGAAACGCGACCAGCCCGAATAAAAAATAGCGCGGGTTGGGCAGCATCAAAAAAATGTCGCCGGCGAGTGAAAATATAAAGCCGAGAATTAGAAATTGCGCGAACCATGCATTGGGCGCGTGCGGCAGCGCCAGTCCCGCGGCGAGAATGACGACGAGCATGGTCGCGGGTTTGAAAATATATTCGAGACGTTTGTCGGCGCGCGCGACGGCAAGCCAATCCATCGCCGCGCAGCCCAACGCAAAGCCAAGCCATAACATAAGCATAGGTAACGCGGCGCGCAGAAAAATGCTGCGCGCCGCTTTTATTTAATCCATAAAGGATCCCAATCGTCCGCGTTAGAATGACTGAGATTGTGCGCCGCCGCGTCCGTCGGATTCGCAGCATCCACATTGAGCGCCCAAATTTGCCAGCGCGGTCCATCCTGCGTTGCAAAAGCCAGCATCGTCCCATCCGGCGCAAAGGTCACGTCTTTGGTATCGCGGTGTCCGCCAAAATCGGTCAAGCGTTCAAAAGTTTGATTGAGTTTGTAGGGGTCGCCTTTAAAGATATTTTTCGTCCGTTCGTTATCGCGATTCCAGATAAAGGCAATCCAATCGCCGCGCGGCGACCACGCGGGATTGTCAGCGCGGTACCAACGCGGACCTGACGGCGTCCATTGTCCTTGACTGCGATTCCGAATTACATCCGGCGCGCCGATATACAAATCGCAATGCGCGTTCGACGCGCAAGTTGTTTCGCCCAAGACCAATTGACTGCGGTCGGGCGAAAATCCTTCCTGCCCTTTGAGCTCGCGATACAGCGCTTGGGCTTGCGCGGCATTCACTTGGGTTACTTGACTGCCGTCGGCGTTCATCACAAACCATTTATAATTTCCGGGAAACTTGCCGCCGTTGCGCGTACTTTTGAATAAAATTTTTCCGCGCAGGGCTTGGCGTGAAACTTGCGGCGGCGCGTTGGTCGGCGTGTGCGCGGGGGCAAGCGTCGGGCGACGCGTGGGCAAGCTTGGCAGCGGCGTCACGCTGGGCGAGAGCTGGCTTGACAAGGTTGGTACGGGCAGGGTGGATACGGCGGGCCCCGGCGAAGGCGGCGGCGTCACAGTGGCAAGACGCGGAGACGCGGGCGGCGCGTTCGTTTTGCTCTGTGGCGCGGGATTCAATTGCACTGCCGTAGCCAAGATAATGGCGGTGGGGATTGTGGCGGTAGGCGTGGGCGCGGGACTGCACGCCGCCACGCACACTGCGAAAATTATCAGCGCAGACCAGCGTCCGAGTGAATGAGAAAGCAAAAGTTTTCGCTCCGTAACTTTGTTACGCGCTTGCTATAACCAAGCGCGATACGCGCGTAGGCGTAGCGACATGCGATGCAGTTCATCGCCTCATTCGTGCGCGATGCGGAATTTGCGGGTAAAACGATTGCGGCGCGGCATTGCATCGCAAGTTACAACGAGTGCGTAACGCGAGTTTGTAAAACGATTATCGTTTAGAATTTTACGCTGTCAATTCACGCATACCATGCGCGCTGACAGCGCGCGCGCGATTGGCAAATCAGATTGAAATACGAAAATGAGGTGAGCCATGAATCGTTCACGTTTGCGTAATTTGGGAATCACTATCGGCGAATATCCGCCCGGCGCGCACAATGCCATCACGGATGTGCCGGGCATTCGCGTCGGTCAAACGACGCTCATTTGGGATACACCGCGCATCGCGCGCACCGGCGTCACAATCATTCTACCGCGCGCGAAGGTATGGCAAGACCACTGCGCGGCGGGTTATCATCGCTATAACGGCAACGGCGAAATGACCGGCACGTTGTGGCTGGAGGAATCCGGTATGCTCACGACGCCCATCGGTCTCACGAATACGCATCAGGTCGGCATAGTGCGCGATACGTTGGCGGAATATCTTTGCGCGCAGCCCGGCGCGCATCGTTGGCAATTGCCCGTCGTCGCGGAAACGTATGACGGTTTTTTGAATGACATTAACGCGTTTCACGTTCAGCGCGCGCATGTGCTTGAAGCGCTCGCCAACGCGCGCGACGGCGCGGTGGACGAAGGGAATGTCGGCGGCGGCACGGGCATGTTGACGCACGGCTTTAAAGGCGGCATCGGCACAAGCTCGCGCGTGGCGCAAATTCAAGGGACGCCGTACACGCTCGGCGTTTTGACGCAATCGAATTACGGCCGCCAAAAACATTTTACCGTCAAGGGCGTACCGGTGGGCAACTATTGCGCGGAAACCGCGTTGGACGAGACGGCGCGCGGTTCGATTATTATTATCGTCGCCACCGACGCGCCGTTATTGCCGACGCAGTGTCGGCGGCTCGCGCAGCGCGCCGGGGTGGGCTTGGCAAAAATGGGCGGCCACGGCGAGAACGGCAGCGGCGATTTGTTTCTCGCGTTTGCGACGGGCAATCATTTTCCGAACGACGCCCAACAGCCGTCGGCGCTCACGATGCTGCCGCACGACCAAATGAATATTTTGTTTGACGCGACGATCGAGGCAGTGCAAGAAGCGATTCTCAATGCGCTGTGCGCGGCGGAAACCATGACGGGTTTGCACGGCACGGCGCACGCGCTGCCGCTGGATGTATTGGTCGAGGCGTTGGCGCGGTACAATCGGCTTGCTTGACCAAAAACCGCGGGCATAGCGCCTGCGGTTTTTTATTTACAACTCATGTTACGCAGCACAACGAAAAAATAGCGTGAAAACGTATGACAAATTTCAAATTTGTCTTACCCTTGCGTAACGTGAGTTACAACTCTTCGCCAAAACGCCGACTGGCGCGCATGAAAAAAGTATAGCCGATGACCAAAATCACGAGCGCGGTCAAGAGCGTGCGGCCGAGAAACCAAAGGTCGGGCGACCCCGGCGGCGCGCCGTCGGGAGAGCCGTACAAGATGTTGCGATACGCTTCGATGATGCTCGCCATCGGATTCAAATAGTACAAAACTTTGGCGTAACTGACGGTGAGCTGCGGCACGGAATAAAAGACCGGCGTCAGAAAAAACCACGCGGTCATGATTACGCCCGTGATGACGCCCGTATCGCGATACCGCACGTTCAGCGCCGAGAGGAAAAAAGCAAGCCCCATCACCAACGCGAGTTGCGCGAAAAAAATGACGGGCAGGTACAACAAGAGCAGCGGTTGAATTTCGATATGAAAATATAAAATGAGAATGACCACCATCGGCAGCGCGAGCAAAAAATTTGCCGCGTTCGCCAGCACTGCCGACGCCGGCAGCGTAATGCGCGGGAACCAGATTTTTTTGACGAGCGTGGAATTGAACACGATGCTGCCGATGCCGTCGTTGATGCTGCCGATGGTAAAACTCCAAGCCAGCCACCCGATCATGATAAAGAGCGGATAATTTTGAATCGTGTTGGGCGCGACGACCTGAAAAACGAGGGTGAACACCGCCGTCATTAAAATCGGATTGCCCCACGCCCAGAGGAAACCGAGCAAGGAATTGCGGTAACGTACTTTGAGGTCGCGCAGCGTCAAATTGCGGACCAGTTCACGGTATCGAAAAACAATTTGTAAATCAGAAAACATGGATTTTATTATACCAGATGCGCCGCGCGCGCCACGCCTTTCACGAGCGCGGTTTCGTCGTGCGGCAAAATCGTGCGCGGGTCGCATAAAACCGCGTCGTTTTCGATGCGCGCGATGATTGGCGGTTCGTTGGCGCGCAAGGCGCGCACGAACGCGTCGGGCGACGATACGTACAGCGCCACAGCGCGCGTGGGCAATGTTTCGCCCGGCAGACTGCCGCCGCCCACCGTAGAGCGCGCGTCCACGACGCGCGCGTCCAGCCCCGCCGCGCGCCACGCCGCGCGCCATGCCTCTGCGCGTTGATTCAGCGTTTCGAGCGGCGCGGAAATCATTTGCCACACCGGAATTTTTTGCGGCGCCTCGCCTTTGAGATAATGCAGCAAAGTCGCGTGCAGCGCGGCGAGCGTGAGCTTGTCCACGCGCAGCGCGCGCGTGAACGGATGTTTTTTCAAACGCGTCACGAGCGCTTGTTTGCCGACGAGGATGCCCGCTTGCGGACCGCCGAGCAGTTTGTCGCCGCTGAACGTCACCAAATCCGCGCCCGCGCGCAGACTCGCTTGCGGAGTCGGTTCGGGCGCCAAACCGTACGCCGTCGTATCGAGCAGCGCGCCGCTGCCCACATCGTCCACCGCAAGCAATTGATGTTGATGCGCGAGCGCCGCCATTTCTTCCGGCGATACCTCTTGCGTAAAACCGACGACGCGAAAATTTGACGGATGCACGCGCAGCAACAGCGCGGTGTTGGGCGTCAAGGCGTTTTCAAAATCGGCGCGGCGCGTGCGATTTGTCGTGCCGACCTCGACCATCGTCGCGCCCGATTCGCGCAATACATCGGGGACGCGAAAACCGCCGCCGATTTCGACCAATTGGCCGCGCGAGACAATCACCTCGCGCCCCGCCGCAAACGCGCGCAAAATCAAAAGGACCGCCGCCGCGTTGTTGTTGACCACGAGCGCGGCTTCGGCGCCCGTCAATTTTTTGACGAGTTCTTCGGCGTGTTCGTAACGCGAACCGCGCTGTCCCGTATCCAAAGCGTATTCAAGATTGGCGTAACTCGCCGCCGCGTCGTCAAGCGCTTGCAAGGCGTCCGCCGAAAGCGGCGCGCGGCCGAGATTGGTGTGCAGGATGACGCCGGTGGCGTTGATGACGCGCGTGAGCGTGGGCCGCAGCGCGCGTTCGATGCGTTCTATGAGCGCGTCAACGAGCTGCGCGGAGGTTGGCGCGGGTTGCCCGGCGCGAATGGCGGCGCGCGCCGCGTCGAGCTGCGCGCGGATGGCGTCGAGGACGAGGGCGCGGCCCACGTTATTTTCATAGGCGCGCAAAAGTGGATGGCGCGCCAGCTCGTCCACCGCCGGCAGCGCGCGCAAAGCGTCGCTAGACATTTTATATTTTTGCGGGGTCACGCGTCCAATTCGATGGCGTCAAAGGCGTTGTTGTCGGTCATTTCAATTTTTTGAATTTGAAATTTTTCGGCGGCGCGCTCTGTTTCGGTCGAAATATCTTGGACCGCGCCGATAAATTCTTCGACGAGTCGTTCTGCCATGAACGCGTCGGACGCCTGAATTTGCACTTTGTACGTACGCGCGAGAAAAACGTCAAAAGTTGGCATGACGCACTTGTACTATAGCTGCGGCTTGCGGTCAAAATGCAGACCCGCGTATAATGGATGGGACATGGAAAATCGCGGTTCGCTCACGCGTTATGCGTGGCTTTCGATTGCGGCGGCGCTCGTCACCATTGGATTAAAAGTTGGCGCCTATTTGATTACGGGGTCTGTAGGGCTATTGTCCGACGCGGCGGAATCTATTGTAAATCTTGTCGGCGCGGTGGTGGCGCTGGCGATGCTTTCGATTGCGGCGCGGCCGCCGGACGATGAACACGCGTACGGCCATGACAAGGCGGAATATTTTTCGAGCGGCGTAGAAGGCACGCTAATTTTGCTGGCGGCGATACTGATTGCGTGGGCTGCCATTCCGCGTTTGTTCAATCCGCAGCCGTTGGAAGCGGTGGGCGTGGGTTTGCTCGTCGCGGCGATAGCATCCGTCGTCAATTTTGGCGTTTCGCGCGCGCTGATGCGCGCGGGGAAAAAATACGATTCGATTACGCTGGAAGCGGACGCGCAGCATTTAATGACAGACGTGTGGACTTCGGTGGGCGTGATTGTGGGAGTGGGCGCGGTCGCGCTGACGGGGTGGAATATCCTCGACCCGTTGATTGCGTTGGCGGTGGCGGCGAACATTGTGTGGACGGGGTATCAATTGATGCGGCGCTCGGCGCTGGGGTTGATGGATACGGCGCTGCCGCCGCAAGAATTGAAACAGGTCAAGCTCATTTTGGAAAAATACAAAACGCAAGGCGTCGAATTTCACGCGCTGCGTTCGCGGCAGGCGGGCGCGCGGCGATTTGTTTCCATGCACGTGTTGGTGCCGGGCGATTGGACGGTGCAGCAGGGGCATCAATTGCTGGAACAAATCGAAGCCGAGATGCGCGCCGCGCTGCCGACGAGCACGGTCTTTACGCATCTTGAGGCGTTGAACGACCCGGCATCATACGCCGACACCAAATTGGACCGCGCGCCGCAGGAGGGGAAATAAAATGCCGCCGATACAATCGGCGGCGCCATATTTTGGGTTCAGACGTTCAATGTCATGCGCACGGGTAAAGTGTGCTGTTGTTGTAGATTGCTAAAGCGACTTGTAAAGTTGAGCACGGTCATTCCAACCACTTGGCCGGTTTCAGGATGGACGCGCAGTAACACATCATTTTCCAATTCGCGCGAAATCGCGATTTGGGGCTCGCCAATCGTAATGTACAGTACGTCGCTTTCTTTATCGTAAAACATCGTCGTTACCTCTTCCATATCAATCTTCCTTCCTTGATTTTGTCTGTCGCATAGAACGTCGAGACAAAATATTCCTGCGCATATTTGACAACGATGACTACGAACTTGCCGTTCAAGACATTAGTCTTGCGCCGCCAACTTTAGATTCGGCGCCACATCCAAATCCCAATCGCTGAATTCTCCCGCGCGATAATGCCATGTCGCCGCCGCCGCAATCATGGCGGCATTGTCCACGCATAATTTGGGCGGCGGATAGAAAATCGGACGCGCGGCGCGGGCGCGCATGGTCGCGCGCAGCAGTTGATTTGCCGCGACGCCGCCCGCGAGGAGAATCGTTTGCGCGCGATAATCTTCCGCCGCGCGCTGCGTTTTTTCGACGAGCGCGTCCACCAGCGCCGCTTGCGCGCTCGCCGCAAGATCATTCACGGGCAAATGGTCCGTCCCCAAGCGTTTCGTCAAATTCAAGACCGCCGTTTTCAAACCGCTGAATGAAAAATCGTACGGCCGTTTCGTCTGCGCGCGCGGGAGGGGAAACGCGTTGGCGTCGCCGTGTTCCGCCGCGCGCTGAATCGCGGGTCCGCCGGGATAGCCGAGACCCAAAAGGCGCGCGATTTTATCGAACGCTTCGCCCGCCGCATCGTCTATGGTGTGTCCGAGTTCCTCGTACACGCCGTGCGCGCGCATGAGCACGAGCAAAGAGTGTCCGCCGCTGGCAATCAGCGCGACGAGCGGAAAGACGTTCTCCGTCTGCGCGATGTAGGGCAAACCCGCGTCGAGCCAATTGGCGTAAATGTGACCCTCAAGATGGTTCGCGCCGAGCAGCGGTAGATTTTGGCCGAGCGCGATGGCTTTGGCGGCGTTCACGCCGACGAGCAGGGAACCCGCAAGCCCGGGACCGTGCGTCACCGCGAGCGCGTTCAGGTCGTGCCAGGTCGCGTTCGCCGCGCGCAGCGCCTCGTCAATGACGGGAATGATTTTCAAAACGTGTTCGCGCGACGCGAGTTCGGGATACACGCCGCCATAGCGCGCGTGCAGCTCTATTTGCGAGGCAACCACGTTCGACAAAATACGGCAGCCATCTTGAATGACTGCCGCGGCGGTTTCATCGCAGGATGTTTCGATACCGAGAATGAGTTCGCTCATTTGGTCAGGTTGGCAAAATACGCGGCGGCGGGATTGACGAAATAGATTTTGCGCTTGAGTTCGTTGACCGTCAAATCTTGCAGCTGCGCCATCACGTCGCTTTTCGCGGCGGCGGCTTGGAATTGGCGCACAAATTTTCCATTTTTGTCGAATTCCACAATGCGCCGATTGCCCGCGTCGGCGAGATAGATGGAATCGGACCCCGCGCGCACGTACAATGCGGTTGGATTTTTGAGCGGAATGGCGAGCGGCTCTAACGTGAACGGCACGGGAACGCCGGAGCGAAAGCGCTGAATGATGCCATTGTCGTTCAAGACCCACACGTCGCCGTCAATTGCCATGTCCACCGCTTTGGATAAATTGACTTGGGCGTTGGCAGGAAAATAGGGCGCGGCTTGCGGACTGTAGCCCGCGGCGGTGGCGGCGTATTTGAAAATCTGATTGTTTTGCGCGTCGAGCAAATAGATATTGCCGTTGAAACTTTCGACCGCGCGCAAGTCGCCCCATTTATCTCCATCCTCGATGTCGTACGCGCTCCATTGCCGCGCCTCTAAATCATAGGCGAGAAAATTTTTGGCGGCGACGGCGATGAGGAGCGCCTTGTCCTGGCTACGCGTGGCGAGCGTCAGCGCTTGAACGCGCGTGACGGGTTGCGCGCCGATTTCGGCGCCGGGTTTGAGAATGACGGCGCCGCCGTCGGCGGGTTTGCTCTCGCCCGAAACGTCGTTAATGACGTAATGCCAAATTGTATTTTGACGGTCGAGCAAGAAAATATCTTGGTCGGTGGCGGCAAGGCGGGCAAATTGACTGTTCGCGCTCGCCTGCGCGATGGTCGGCAGAAAACGAAACAGGATGACGCCTTCGAGTTCGTTTTGTTGATCCTGAATGCGATACAACAACGCTTGCGCTTTGGGGGTGTTTTGCAGTTCGGCGGCTTGGCGCAAAACGTTTTTGGCGTCTTGCAATTGGGCGAGCGCCAACGCGCGGTCGGGATTGACTTCGGCTTGTTTTACAATGGCGTCCGCTTGCGCGAGCAACGTTTCGTACTGCGCCTGTTTGGCGTTGATGGTTTGATAATAACGCGCGCCGGTGAGGACGAGCATGAGAACGGGCAGCGCGAGCGCCAACGCTTTGAGCCACACGGGGTCGCTGGTGGCGCGGCGCGGCATCACTTTGGACGACGCGGGCGCGCCGGGCAAAACGAGACGCACGAGCAGCATGATGAAACTGATGAGCGCGCCGACCGCGAGATTCAGCGTGCGGTTGGTCTGTTTGCCTTTTTTATCCCAATCTACGTCGCCCGTGAGACGATGCCAAATGCCGACGACGGCGCCGCCGGCAATGGCGAGATATGCGACGATGCCGCTCACGATGCGCGGCGGCGCGGAGGGCTGTTCGGCGCGCGCGGCGGCGCGTTCCGCGCGACGACGTTCCAATTCCTCGTCGTAATTGGGCGGTTCGTCCGACGATGTGTAGGCGAGCGGCGCGCGCGCGGCGGGCATGGGCGGCGGCGCGGGAATGGGCGGCGCGAGCTGCTGCGGCGGCGCGGGGAACGCTTCGGCGGGCGTTTCGGACGAATCGGTGGGCGTTTCCTGCGGGGGGAACGCTTCAGCGGGCGTTTCGGACGAATCGGCGTCCCAATCCAATTCGTATTCGTCGGCGGGGGACGTGAGCGCGGCGGGCGCGGCGGGCGCTTGAAATGCGAATGCGGGTTCCGTTTCCGCTGCGGACGGCGGGCTGGAATGAAAAGCGTTTTGTTCCGCCGTCGTTTCGTCAAAGGACGCTTCGAGTTCGGGTTCGGTTTCGTCGGGGACGACGAGCGCACCGAGCGGAACGGGAAACGATTCAATGTGCGCGGTGTCGTCGTCGAACGCGAACGCTTTGTCGGGCGGCGCGTGCGGGTCCACCAATTCGGCGATGAGCGCGGTCAAATCGGCGTCCTGTCCGAGTTCTTCCAAGTACGCGCTGATTTCGGACGCGCTGCGTTCGGTAAACGCGATGGCGAGTTCGTCCGTCGTCGCGAGCTGTGTGAGCGCGCGCGTGGCGAGGGCAAAGATATCGCCGGCGCTGACGGAAACGTGCGCGAGGTCGGAGGCGAATTCGCGGCGGATGCCGAGTGGCGCCGAGGCGGCGCCTTGCGGTGAAAAGAGCGGCGCGTCTTCGGTGAACCAATCGGATTCGGCGGGAAAGCGCGCGAGTTTTTCGTCGGCTTCGACATAGACGACGGCGGGCCCCGCCTGACAAATATATAAATCGCTGCCGCGCAAGACGACGGCGCTCACGCCCGCCATGCGGCGCAATTCGCGCTGCACCTGCCGATTGTTGTCATAGAGATAAATGTTGGCGGCGCGCAGCGCTTCGGACAAACCGAAACTGACGCTGCCGCGACTTTCGGCATAGGTATCACGAATGACTTGGACGAGCGCGCGTTCAAGTTCGTCGCGCCCTTCGAGGTCGCCGCTCAGGTCGAGCAGGATGTACAGATTGCCGCGGCTGCGCGTGAGGTCGCCGAGCCGCGCCTGGACGAATGTGGCGACGTTATCGGGCTGGTCTTGCCAGATGCCGTCCACCATGCAGACGGTGGCGAGTTCGACCTCTAACGTTGGCGCGTCGGCGGCGGGCGCAACATTGTCGGCGGCGTTTTCGGAAGCGGCGGGCGTGTCCATTACGCGGATTATACAACGAGCGCGCGGGGATGTAAATTGGA
>Ga0226835_1001223_pt1 | contig 15236 bp, 11 predicted proteins | sample LAC_MetaG_1_FD_163627 | JGI IMG/M metagenome (GOLD analysis project Ga0226835, IMG submission 163627) | Anaerobic ammonium oxidizing microbial communities from anammox membrane bioreactor (MBR) in UC Berkley, California, United States -... | ecosystem: Engineered > Bioreactor > Anaerobic >...
CGCCGGAAACCCTAACATACTCAATCGGCGGCGGCGAGGGATCGCGGCTGATGATGTGCAGCAGATGGACCTCGCCCAGCAGGCCGCTGTGGATTGCCTCGTGAACGCGGGCGTAGGTGGGGTCGAAGCGCCGGTTGAACCCGACAAAGAACTTCACACCCGCCTGCGCCACGGCAGCCAGCACGCGGTCGATGATTGCTAGGTCCAGATCGATCGGCTTCTCGGCAAAGATATGCTTGCCGGCGCGCGCCGCCGCTTCAATGATTTCGCTGTGCGTGTCGGTCGACGAGCAGACCAGCACCGCGTCAACGTCCGGGCTGGCGAGCACGTCCCGGTAGTCCGCCGTCACCAGCGGGATATTCAGCGTGCTGGCAAGCGACCGCGCCACATCCAGGCGCACATCCGCGATCGCCGTCACGCGCGCCTCAGGAATGCGATAGACGAGATTCTCCGCATGAACCTTGCCGATCCGCCCGGCGCCGATCACGCCAAGATTGACGGTCATATCAACCACCTGCCCTCTGCAGCCCCTCGCGGGGTGAAAGTCTCCTAGATGCCAATGCTGCGCAGATATTCGCGGTTGCGGCGGGCGCTTTCCTTCGGCTGGCCCATCGACGGCAGCACATCCTGCTCGACCACAATCCAGCCGTTGTAGCCGATCTTCGCCATCTCTGCGGCCACCGCCGGAAAATCAACCGCGCCCTTGCCCAGTTCGCAAAACACGCCGTGCCGCACCGCGCCGAAGTAATCCCAGTTCTCCGCTTTGGCCCGCCCGGCCACCGCCGGATCGAAGTCTTTGAAATGAACGTGCCAGATGCGCTCCGGATAGCGGCGCAGCAGTTCCAGCGGATCGCCGCCGCCGAACATGGCGTGACCGGTGTCGCACACCAGCCCAACCAGCGACGGGTCGGTCAGCGCCATCAGCCGGTCGATCTCTGCCGGAGTCTCGACATACCCCGCGCAGTGGTGGTGGAAGACCGTCCGCAGGCCGGTCTGCTCTTTGACGGCCCGCGCGATGCGATTGACGCCCTCGGCGAACACCTGCCATTGGGCGTCGCTCAGGCCCATCTCGGGGGTGACGCGCCCGGCGTTCTGCGTGCGCAGCGGAACCTTGCCGTTATCATCCGCCAGCACAATGAAACACTCCGGACCGGCGGTGTCGGCCAGCAGGCGCGCCGTCCGGACGGCAACTTCTTCGCCTGCGGCGTGCTGGTCCGCCTGCGACAGCGCCACGGGCACAAACGCCGCCAGCAGCGCCAGGCCGCGCCGGTCAAGCTCGGCGCGCAGCGTGGCGGGATCGGTCGGCATAAAGCCCCAGTCCCCAAGCTCCGTGCCGGCATAGCCGGTCTCGGCAATTTCGTCCAGCACCTGCTCGTAACTGGCGGCCTCGCCTTCCAGGTCGAACTCCAGCACGCCCCACGAGCAGGGCGCGTTTGCGACGCGAAACGTGTACGTCATAGGTGAATTCTCTCCGCGGTAGTCCCGCCCCAAAAATGACCTACAGGTAATGACGCTCTTTGGCCTTGGCCGCTTCGTATTCGGCGCGTGCCCGCTGCACATCGGGGTTCTCCGACACCTCAGCCACGGCCACATCCCACCAGCTTTCGTACCCACCCACACGCTGCTCGCGGTCGGTCTCGACCACAATACACACCGGCCCGCCTTGATGCTCGCGCGCCGCCGCCAGCGCCTCGGCCAGGGCATCGCGCGAATCAGCGCGCAGCACCTTTGCGCCCAGGCTGGCCGCGTTAGCCGCAAAGTCAATCGGCAACACGTCGCCCTCAAGCCGTCCATCCTCGGTGCGGTAGCGATAGTGCGTGCCGAATCCGCCGCTGCCGACGCTGGCCGACAGCCCGCCGATGCTGGCGAAGCCGTGGTTATCCAGCAGGATGATCGTGATCTTCAGCCGCTCCTGGACGGCGGTCACAATCTCGCTGGGCATCATCAGATACGAGCCATCGCCCACCATGACGTAGACTTCGCGCTCCGGCGCGGCCATCTTCACGCCGATCCCGCCGGGGATCTCGTAGCCCATGCACGAATAGCCGTATTCGAGGTGATAGCCCTTCGGATCGCGCGTGCGCCACAGCTTGTGCAGGTCGCCAGGCAGGCTGCCCGCCGCGCACAGCACAACATCCTCTGGCCGCGAGAAGGCGTTCACCAGGCCGATCACCTCGCCCTGGCTGAGCAGCGGCCCGTGCTCCAGAGAGTAGATGCGCTGCACCTCGGCGTCCCACTCGCGGTTGTATTGCGCCGCGCGCGCCCGGTACCCGGCGCTGACCTGCCAGCCTTCGAGCAGGGTCAACAGCTCTTCCAGCGTCACACGCGCATCGCCCACCAGCGGGATCGCGCTGTGTTTGTAGGCGTCGAACTCGGCCACGTTGATGTTGATGAAACGCACGTCTGGATGCTGGAAGGCGGTCTTCGAAGCGGTGGTGAAGTCGCTGTAGCGCGTCCCGATCCCGATCACCAGATCGGCTTCGCGCGCCAGGATGTTTGCGCCCAGCGTCCCGGTCGTGCCGATCGCGCCCAGGGCGCCCGGATGATCGTAGGGCAGCGCGCCCTTGCCCGCCTGCGTCTCGCCGACGGGTATCCCGGTCTGCTCGACGAAGCGGCGCAAAATCTCGGTCGCCTCGCTGTACAGCACCCCGCCCCCGGCCACGATCAGCGGCTGACGGCTCTGGCGGATCCACTCCGCCGCGCGGCGCAGCGCGTCGACGTCCGGCCGGTTGCGGGGGATATGCCACACGCGCTTTTCGAATAGCTCGGCCGGGTAGTCGTAGGCCATCGTCTGCACATCCTGCGGCAGCGCCAGCGTCACCGCGCCGGTTTCGGCGGGCGAGGTTAACACGCGCATGGCTTCGGGCAACGCGGTGATCAACTGCTCCGGGCGGTTGATCCGGTCCCAGTAGCGCGAGATTGGCTTGAAGCAGTCGTTGACCGAGACATCCTGCGAGTGCTCGGACTCAAGCTGCTGGAGCACGGGCGCCTGTCGCCGCTCGGCGAAGATATCGCCCGGCAGCAGCAGAACCGGGATGCGGTTGATGGTCGCGCCCGCCGCAGCGGTGAGCATGTTGGTCGCGCCGGGGCCAATCGAAGTCGTGCAGGCGAAGGTTTGCAGGCGGTTCTTCATCTTGGCGTAGGCCACCGCCGTGTGAACCATCGCCTGCTCATTGCGCGTCTGGTAATAGCGGAACGTATCTGCATACTGCTGGAGCGCCTGGCCGATCCCCGCCACGTTGCCATGCCCGAAGATCCCCCAGCAGCCCGCGAAGAACGGATTTTCGCGCCCGTCGCGCTCGACGTACTGATTTTGCAGGAACAGAATCAGCGCCTGCGCCATTGTCAGTCGTTTGGTCGCCATCGCTCGCCTCGCTTTTCCTAACGCCGCGGCTCCATGCCGAGATCAACCACCGGCAGCCGCGGATCGATAAACGTCCACGTCGCCTTGACCCACGCGTAGTCTGGATCGTCGCTGTTTGCCAGCGACTGGGCAGACCCGGCCAGGAAGTTCAGATAGTAGGTTGTGTAGCCGTGCGCGCTGACCACCGGGTGATAGCCTTCGGGCACCAGCACCACGTCGTGCTGCTGGGCCAGCATCAGGCCGTCGATGCTGCGATCCTCGTTGTAAACCCGCTGGTAGGCGTAGCCGCCCGGCCGGTCGAATTTGTAGAAGTAGATTTCCTCAAGGTCGGCTTCGAGCAGGCTGCCCCGCTCGTCCACGCGGTGAACGTCGTGCTTGTGCGGCGGGTAGCTCGACCAGTTGCCGCTGGGCGTATAGACCTCGACCGCCACGATCCGGTGGCAGTCGAAGCCCGGTGGAATGATGCTGTTGATCTGGCGCGATGCGTTGCCGCCGCCGCGCAACTCGACCGCGCTATCCCAGGGCGTGACCAGCCGCGCCGGGTGATCTTCGTCGGTCGGCACCCAGCAGGTCGCCACCTCGAAGCCGTCGGTGAACGCCTCGATCTCGAAGTCGGTCCGCCGCGGCAAATAGAGCGCGTAGGGCATCCCGCTGAACACATCCGGGCGGCGCCCGATGTTCGCGAAATCACCCTGGCTGGTTCGGATCGTGCAGCGCCCGCCCAGGATCACGTGCGCGTATTCGTGCTCGCCGGTCGCGTGCGCCCAGCGCTCGCCCCGGTTGAGACGGCGCACCTGCATGTTGAGGAACTCCCAGCCCGCCTGCTCGGCCCGCACTTCCGCGAATACACCTGTGTTACCGGTGTCTTGCGAGCGAATCAGCATCGTCTCGGATGTATATTGCATTGTGTCGTCCTCAGTCCAGCCCGCCGTAACCCGCCACAAACGCCATCACTTCGTCAAACGTGGGCATAAAGTTCGCGCAGCCGTGCTTGGTGACGACGATCGCGCCGCAGGCGTTGCCCAGCCGCGCCGCCCGGTACCAATCCCACCCCTTGATGTAGCCATACAGGAACCCGGCGCCAAACGCGTCGCCCGCGCCCAGGATGTTGTAGACTTCTACCGGAAAGCCCGGCACGTCGATCACCTCGCCGCCGCGCAAGTGCACACGCGCCCCCTGCTCGCCGCGCTTCTCGACCAGCGCCTCGGGGCCGAGCGCCAGCAGCCCGGCAATCGCGGCTTCAATATCCCCGCGCACTTTTGTGTCCGATACCTGCGAGTGCGTCAGACTCATCTGAGATGGATCGGTCAGCATGGCGGCGTTGATCTCATCCTGCGTGCCCAGCACCACATCCACGTGGCGCAGCACCGAGCGGATCGCCACACCGAAGGCGCGCGGGTCGTGCCACTGATCGGGACGGAAGTCGATGTCGAGCACAACTTTCGCCCCAGACCGGCGCGCCAGTTCCGCCGCGAAGATCGTCGCGCTGCGGCTGGGATCCTTTGAGAAGTTGGTCCCCGCGAACTGCACCACCTGCGCGTCCTGCACCGGCGCCGCCAGCACGTCATCGATCGTGATCTCGATATCCGCGCAGTTGTCGCGGTAATAAACCAGGGGAAACTTGTCCGGCGGCTCGATGCCGAGCAGCACGGCGCTGGTACGGTGACCCGGTTTGCGCACGATATAGCGCGTCTCGACGCGTTCCTGCTCCAGGAAGTGAAGAATAAAATCACCGACCGGGTCTTCACCCAGGCCGGTGAGCAGAGCGGTGTTCAGCCCCAGACGGCGCGCGCCCACGCAGATGTTGGTCGGCGAGCCGCCGACATAGGCTGCGAAGCTCGTGATCTCGACGAACGGCGCGCCGACGTCGTTCGAATACAAATCAATGGAGCTACGGCCGATGTTTAACAGATCGAACTGCTTTGCCCCCTGCGGCTGGGTCATGGCGGCTCATCCCCCTAGAACTGGCGGCTCCACTGCCTGGGCCAGCGCTCGATGACGACTTTCGTCTGGGTGTAGAACTCGATGCCGTGCCGCGCCTGGGCGTGCAGATCGCCGAAGAAGCTCTCGCCCCAGCCGCTGAACGGGAAGTAGGCGATGGGCGCCGCAACGCCGATGTTGATCCCGATGTTGCCGGCGTGCGCTTCGTTGCGAAAGCGCCGCGCCGCCGCCCCGTCCGAGGTGAAGATGCACGCCATGTTACCGTAGGCGCGATCGTTGACCAGGCGAATCGCCTCGTCGATAGTCTCGGCGTGCATCAGGCTCAGCACCGGACCGAAGATCTCGGTCCGCGCGACTTCACTGTGCGGCGGGACATCGGTCAAGATCGTCGGGAAGACAAAGTAGCCGTCTTCATAGCCCTCAACCCGCTTGCCGCGGCCATCGACCAGCAGCCCGGCGCCCTCGCGCGCGCCCTGCTCGATCAGCCGCTCGATCCGCTCTTTGCTCGCCGCGCTGATCACCGGCCCCATCTCCACGCCGTCATCAAGGCCGTAGCCCACCTTGCGGCTCACCGCCGCGTCGGCGATGCGCTCGGTGAAGCTGTGACGCGCCTCACCGACCGTGATGGCGACCGAGGCAGCCAGGCAACGCTGTCCCGCACATCCGAAAGCCGAATCCGCCATGATGCGCGTGGTCATGTCCATATCGGCATCCGGCATGATCACAACCGGATTCTTCGCCCCACCCTGGCACTGCGCGCGCTTGCCGTTCTCCGCCGCGCGGCGGTAGATGTAGCGCGCGACCGGCGTCGAACCAACGAAGCTGTACGCTCGAACCAGCGGGTGATCGAGCAGCGCGTCCACCGTGTCCTTGCTGCCGTTGACCAGTTGCAGCACCCCCGGTGGGAAGCCGGCCTGGTCGATCAACTCGAACAGTCGCTCGCTCGCCATCGGCACCCGCTCGCTCGGCTTGAGGATGAACGCGTTACCGGTCGCCACCGCGTAGGGCAGAAACCACAGCGGGATCATGGCCGGGAAGTTGAACGGCGTGATCGCCGCGACCACGCCGAGCGGCTGGCGAATCATGTGCTCGTCGATGCCGCGTGCGATATTCTCATTGTTGTGGCCCTGCATCAGGATCGGGGTTCCGCACGCGACTTCGATGTTTTCGATCCCGCGCCGGATCTCCCCGACGCTCTCAGCGTAGGTCTTGCCGCACTCGTTGGTGACGATGCGGGCCAGCTCGTCTAGATGCTCCTCGAGCAGAGCCTTGAGGCGAAACAGCGGCTGGATGCGCTCGCCGACAGGCACCCGGCGCCACTCCAGAAAAGCGGCGTGCCCGGCCTCAGCAGCGGCGGCGACCTCATCCGCAGGCGACAGCGCCACCCGCGCGAGCGTCTGGGCAGTGGCCGGGTTGATGACGTCGAGTCGGGAAGAAGAAGCGGAGTAATGCCAGTGGCCGTTAATGTAATTGCGAATCTGGCGCTCGTTCATGGCCGATCCTCAATGACTGATTGCGTGCGGTGACGAGACGCATTAAACTGGACGGCACAAACCATATGTAAACGTTTTCCTGAGACTATACCAGTTTTGACCGCTTGTCAAGCGGGCCGCACCCCACACGCCCGGTGCGCACCCACCCTAAGGAGACATGATTATGACCAGCCCAGGGAAATATCGCCACCTTGCCCAGACCAGCACCCCCGCCGGGCATTTCGTCATCCTCGCCATCGATCACCGCGGAAATCTGCTCGCCAGCCTCAACCGGCACGCCCCGGCCCCCTTGTCGGACGCCGACTTCAGCGCGTTCAAGCTCCAGGTGATGGCTCACCTTGGCCCGGCGTGCAGCGCTGTGCTGGCCGATCCGGGCTACGGGTTCGGCCCCGCCATCGCCCAATCCATCCTCAGCGGGCAGCAGGGGTTTCTCTCACCCATCGAGGTGACCAACTACGACGTGCAACCGCACGAGCGGGGTGTTGCGTTCATCCCCGGCTGGTCGGTCGAGAAAATCAAGCGGGCCGGGGGCGCGGGCGTCAAGCTGCTGCTCTTCTATCACCCGGATGCTCCCGACGCCGACGCCAAGCGCGACGCTGTCGCCCGCATCGTCGAGGACTGCGCGCGCTGGGATATCCCGTTCTTCCTGGAGCCGCTCGTCTTCTCACCCGATCCGTCGCGTCCGCTCAGCCCGGCCGGGCGACGCAAGGCCGTCGTCAACAACGCGGATATGTTCAGCCGGATGGGGATCGACGTGCTGAAAACGGAGTTCCCGGTCGATGTCAAACAGGAACCGGACGAGGCCATCTGGCGCGACGCGCTCGATGAGCTGAACGCCGCCTGCCGGGTCCCCTGGGCGCTGCTGAGCGCGGGGGTGGACTACGCGACCTTCGAGCGTCAGGTCGAGCTGGCCTGCGCCGCCGGTGCCAGCGGAGTCATCGTGGGGCGCGCAGTATGGGCTGAAGCAACCACCCTTTTCGGCGATGCGCGCGAGCAGTTCTTGCGCTCGACCGGTCGCGAACGCATGGCGCGGCTGGCGTCGATTGTGGCGCAGAGCGCCGTCGACTGGCGTCGCAAGGTCGCGCCGCCCGATCTAGCGGTCGACTGGTACGCAAGCTATCCGGGCTTCGGCGGCTAGCCGGGCGTGGCGGTTGAGGCACGCTCGATCAGCTCGGTCTCCAGCAGCACCGTCTGCGGACCAGGGTCGCCGCCTTCAAGCTGCTGCAGCAGGATGCGCGCCGCCGTCTCTCCCATGGTGTAGATAGGCTGCGCGATCGTGGTCAGGGGCGGGATCAGAAACGACACCAGCGGGATATTATCGAACCCTACAATCGACAGATCCTGCGGCACACGCAGCCCCAGCTCCGCCGCGGCGTGCAGCACGCCGACCGCCATCGAGTCGGTGAGCGCGAAGACCCCGGTTGGGCGCGGCCTGTCGCGGAGCATTGCCAGCGCGGCATCGTAGCCAGTCTTGAAGTCGGGCAGCGCGTCGATCACGCGAATGTCGGCGTTCACGCCGGATTCCAGCGCCGCCTGCTGCGCGCCGCCCAACCGTTCGTGCGGGATATTGTCCAGGCTGCCGCAAATCACGCCGATCCGCCGGTGGCCCAGATCGACCAGATGCCGGACTCCATCGTAGCCGCCCTGGAAGTTGGTCACCAGCACCTGGCTGACCTCAAAGCCCGCCAATTGCCGCTCGACGACCACCACCGGCACCGACCGCTCGATCAGGCGCGCGACATTGTCGTCGCTGCCGGCGATGGACGGGAAATACACCACCGCATCGACCTGCTGGCCGAGCAAGATCGACACGTACGCCTGCTCTTTTTCCGGGCTTTCTTCGGTGCTGCATACCAGGGTGCGGTAGCCACTGGAGAAGAACGTCTTTTCCAGCGCGAAGGCGAACTGGCTGAAGAACGGCTCGTTGATGCGCGGCACCAGCAACCCCACCGAATGAGTCGCCTGGCGGCGCAACCCCTGCGCGATTGCGTTCGGCTGGTAGCCCAGCGCCTGCATGGCGTTCAGAACGCGCGCACGCAGGTCCGGGCTGACGTAGCGTGTGCCGTTGATCACCCGCGACACGGTTGCGATCGAGACATCCGCCGCGATCGCCACATCGCGGATGGTCGCAATGCCGGATCGGTCTTCCTGGTGCCCTGGCCGCATGATTCCCCTCAACCCTGGTCTGGTCGAACATTACCACCGCGTCAGAGCGATTGTCAAGCACGCGACTCTACGCGAAAACCACCAGCCCGAATCGACAGGTCGATTCGGGCTAGTTTGTGCGGGTTCAGACGCTGCGGCTTACGCTTCGTCGAAGGTCGTCACGCAGGCGCCTTCCAGGCTCACACCCTGCTCGCTGACCCATCCCTGCCGGCCATCCGGCAGCAGGATGGTGTAGCCGCCGTCCACGCTGTCCACGTAGTAGGCGTAGTTGCCGAGCAGCGCGATCGGGCCGGTGGAGACGGGGCCAGGGTAGATCAGCACGCTCGCCATTGGCTTGCGCACGACCGCACACCGCTCCGGCAGCGGCATGCCGGGTGTTTCCAGCACCGGCAGGTTCGGCACGGTGGGCGGCTCCGGCGCGGGTGGGTGCAGGATGTGACACGCGCCCCACAACTGAACGTCGTCGTCTTTGACCCAGCCGGTGCGGTTCCAGTGCGTCAGGCTCAGCTCGTAGCCGCCGTTGACCGCGCGCAGCACCGGGGCGTAGTTGCCCAGCTTGCCGATAGCGCCCTGCCCCGCCTGCGGCGTCGGGTAGATCAGGACCAGCCCGCGCCCCGGCGCCGGCACCACGCTGCAACCCATCGCCGGGGGTTCGCCCGGCAGGTTGAACTCCGGCAAGTCCAGGCCGCAGGCACCGTACAGCCGCGTGTTGTCCGCCGCGACCCAGCCCGATCCACCGGTCGGGAGCTGGATCCGGTATGTTCCGACGCGCGTCTCCTGCCAGGGTGCGTAGTTGTGCAGATAGCCGATCAGCGTGTAGACGCTTCCCGGTCCGCTGTAGATCGGAACCAGGCGGCGGGTATCGACCACAACCACGCTGCAATCGCGCGGGGCAGGCACGCCTGGATACGTGACGATCGGGACCGGGATGGGGTTCGGCGGGGCCGGCCGCGACGGCAGCGACGGCACGCGCAACCCCTGCCCCACATAGATCAGGTTCGGGTTCACCAGACAGTTGGCGTGCGCCAGAACCGGCCAGGTGGTCCCGGTGCGCTGCGCGACCTTGCTCAGCGTGTCTCCCGAGACGACGATATACAGAGGCCAGTCGGTGCGCGCCACGCAGTTCGGCACGTAGAGCGAAGTCACCACGCTGGCGCTCGCCGCGCTGGTGAGCGCAGTGGCTTCGCCGGGTGCCTGGGCCTCAGCCTGCGCGATCGCCCGCGCTGCCTCTTGGCTGTCGATTTCGACATCAGCCGCCTGCGGCGGCTCTTCAGACGCTTCCGGCGTATCAGCTTCCGAGTCAAACTCCGGCACCACACCGAGGCTACTCAAAGCGGGTGGGGTAGCCGTCGGAAAATCGGCCGCTTGGCTGCTGAAGTTGCAGGCGAGCGCTGCCATGCTCAGCGCCACAAACGCGATCAGCAGATAGGTTGTGCGCATGCGGGTTTCCTTCCTGCAGGCGGTGACGCCGCGAGAGGGGCGCTGCCTGCGCTTGTCGGTCAATCCAAGCGCCATCCTACGCCCGCAGCGCCGAGAAAGCGCCGACTCCCCGCCGAGGCGCGGCGCTCAGAGCGCCGCCTTCACCTGCCGGAAGAACGTCTCCCACGCCGCGCCGACATCGGGTGTGTATGCCGCACCCAGGCAGCGAGCGATCGTCCACAGCAGCGCCTGTTCGCACAGCACGAGCGGGACGCAGCCCTTTGGGTCCGGCGGCTGGACGCCTGTGCTGGCTAGGAACTGCCGCAGCGCGTCCGGGTCATCTGGGCTGTGCACGGCGCGGGCCAGGGCATGCATTATCTTATGCTGGTGGGCGGATAGGGACGCGGGGAAGAAGGGTCTCAGGGAAGGATCGAGTTCAAATAACTTATCGAAATACAAAATCTCTGCTTCGCCCTGGCAGCGTGCCAGGCTGCCAAACGTGCGCCGGACAAGCGCGCGCTGGCGGGCAGACAGCAGAACAGGCGCCTTTTCCATAGAGCTAACCTCGCCGAAACTCACTGTCTTTTCACCCAGTCTAGTCGCCGCGCGCCGAGAGAACGCATAGAGCGCGCGCGCTAAGCGCGGAGAAACAGCAGGGATTCCGGCGAGGTCAGGGTCTGGTCCAGCGCCTGCTCAACCGACAGCGGCGGAGCCGCCGGGGTATCCCCGGCCAGCGACGTGAGAAGCTGCCCGGCGGCATGGCGCGTTTCATATTCCGAATAGGGGCTGGACGCGACTACATCCGCCAGCCTGATCGCCCGGACGGGATCGCCCGCGACCGCTTCAAGCTGCGCGACCGCCACCAGCACATCACACACCAGGGGCCATGCCTGCGTCTCGCGCGCCGTTTCGAGCGCCCGGCGCAGATCCAGGCGAGCCTCCTCGTGCGCGCCCAGGTGCAGATTGGCGATCCCCTGGCAGCGTAGCACCGCTGCCATGATCCAGCGCCCGCTGATCGCCTCGCTGAGCGCCAGGGCGGAGCGATAGTGCAGTTTGGCGAGCGCGTAGTCGCCCTGGGCGGCGCTTGCCCGTCCCAGGTGCATCAGCGCAAACGCCTTGCCCCAACGGTTGCGGATCTCGTCGCAGATGGCAATGCTCTCCTGGCACAGCGTCGCAGCTTGCGCGAAATCGCCTTGCGCGTACGCCACCCGCCCCAGGCTGACCAGCGCCACCGCCGTCGTCGTGCGCGCGTCAAGTTCTTGCGTCAGCGCCAGTGTCTGCTCGAAGTGTACTTTCGCTTCCTCAAACATCCCCAGCTTGAAGTTCACGTCCCCCAGCGTCAGCAAATAGCGCATCAGGTACTGCGGCCCGCTGTCTTCGCGCAGCACGCGCTCGCTCTCCTGCAGAATCTGTTTGGCGCGCGCGTAGTCGCCGAGCACCGCTTCGATGTCGCTCAGCCGGAACAGCGTCGGCGCCAGCGCCAGCGGTTCGTCCAGGTCTTTCAGAATGGCGCAGACGCGCTCGAAATAGTCGCGCGCCTTGAGATAGTGTCCGGTGGCGTAAGCCACATTGCCCACACACCGCAAGGCCAGCTGTGTCTCCCAGGCGGCGCCGGCCCGCTCAAAGACTGGCAAGACGCTCGCCGCCAGCGCCGAGGCGAGGTCGTAACTGGCAATTGCTTCGCAGCACAGCGCCTGAAAAAGCAGCGCGCGCGCCTGTGTCAGGCCAAGCTCTCCACCGGGCACTGCGCCGAGCCGGGCGGCCGCCTGCGCGAAAAACTGCTCGCCGGATTTGTAGTCGCTGCGGATATCGTACAGGCGGTAGAGCGGCACCAGGAACGCATCCAGCTCGGCCTCAGTGCCATGGTCCAGCATAAACTGGCGCGCCGCGCGAATGTTCTCGATCTCGCGCATGACCTCGGCATAGACACTGTTGGTCATCACGCGCGAGAGTTGCCGGCCGCGCTCGCGCAGAAAGTCGGCGTAATAGCGCGCGTGCCGCGCCAGGACCGCCTGCCGTTCATCCGCCGCATCGAGTTTTTCTTCGGCATACTGCCGCAGCAGCGCGTGCATCTCATAGCGCCCGCCAGACGCTGTCAGCAGCGATTTGTCCACCAGCGCCGACAGCGTCAGCAGCGACGCTCCCGCAATATCCCCGGCGGCAGGCAGCGCGAACCCGCCGCGAAAGACGGCCAGCCGGCGGTAAATGCGCTGCTCCTCGTCGCCGAGCAGATTCCACGACGATTCGAACACGGCGCGCATACTGCGATGGCGCTCCGGCACATTCCGCACCGAGGTGGTCAGGAAGTCCAGGCTGCGCGCAATCTCCCCTGCGATCTGCTCCGGCGTCATCAGCCGCACCCACGAGGCGGCCAGCTCAATCGCCAGCGGGATCCCCTCGGTCAGGTGGCAGATGGTCACGATCTCGCGTTGCTGCGGCTCCAGCACGAAGTCCGGCTGCATGCGCTGGGCGCTCTGGACGAAAAGTTGAATTGATGCGTAGCGACCCGCTTCCGGATCGTCCTCGGCAGGCACCGGCAGCGCCTCGACCGCGTAGAGCCATTCTTCCTGCAAATTGAGGCGCTCGCGCGAGGTGACCAGCAGCTTAACGCCCGGCGCGGCGGCCAGCAAACGGCTCAGCAGCCCGGCGGCGTCGAGCAACAGCTCAAAGTTGTCCAGCACCAGCAGCAGCTCGCGGTCGCATAAATACTCGAACACCGTGTCTTCGACCGAGCGATCCGCGCGCAGATCGAGCCGGAGTGCGTCGGCGATGCTCTTGGCGACCTGCTCGGCGGCCTGAAGCGGCTCCAGCGGCACAAAGAAGACGCCGTGTGGATAATCGTTGAGCATCTGGCGAGCCGCCTCAAGCGCCAGACGGGTCTTTCCAATCCCGCCCGGCCCGATCAGCGTCAACAGGCGGCAGTCGGGCCGGTCAAGCTGCGCAGCGATTTGCTGCAGGGCCGCGGGGCGCGGCACAAACGGCGTGGCCGGAGTCGGCAGGTTATGCAGCACTGCGCGCGGTGCCTGAACCGGCATCTCCCCGGCCTGGATCTGCCGGTAGAGCGCGGTCGTCTTCTCGTCCGGTTCGATGCCCAGCTCTTCATCAAGCAGGCGGCGGCACGTCTCATATTGGGCCAGCGCCGCGCTGCGCTGCCCCGAGGCGGCCAGAAGCTGCATCTGCTGGCGGTGCGCCTCTTCCCAGAGCGGATCCAGCTCCAGCGCGCGGACGGTGTGGCGCAGCCCGGCATCGTACATGCCGCGCTCCAGCGCGCTGGCGCCCAGGCGAAAGAACGCTTCGAGCACCCGCGCGCGCAGGCGCTCCTGCTGCAAGATCATCCAGCCTTCGAACTCGCGGCTGTCGCGCAGGTAGAAGCCTTCGAGGAACGCGCCTCTGTACAGCGCCAGCGCCTCTTCGAGCGCCGCCGCAGCCGCGCGGGAGAAACTGCCGTGTTGCGCCCAGTGCGCCTCGGCGGCGTCCAACGCCTGCTCCAGCACCGCCGCATCGAGCCACACGTCGCGCTCAGGATGGATCCCGATCGAGTGACGCGTCACCAGCAGATAGGGCGCAAGCTGCTTCTGCAGGCTGGCCAGCGCCGTCCGCAAGTACGACAGGGCGCGGTTCTGCGGCAGATCGTCCCACAGCAGGTCAGCCAGCATTTCGCGGGGGTGCTCGCGGGGGTTCGCCGCCAGATAGATCAGCAGCGCATCGACCTTGCGCGAGATAAAGCCGGTCACCGGCGCGCGGCCAACCTGAATATGCACACTTCCAAGCGTCGTAATCGTCAGGCGATCCATTGTGCGGTGCTCCGGCAAGTCTGGCGAAGACGGCGTGCGCTGGCCGCGCTTCTGTTTTGTGTTACTGTCATTATGCCATAAGTGATGGGGTGGAATCGAATTTCCGGCGGTAAATCGCAGAAAAACCGCCCGGCGTCAGAACGGGCGGCTGGAACACGGCTCGGAATCGAACGGCGACCGCTAGATCCATGTCTCGCGTTTGGCGCGCTCCGGTGCCGCGAAAGAGGGCGCATACAGACGAGGCCGTGCAGCCCGGCTGGTTCGCCGCGCCGCCGGCCCGCGATAGCGCAGGTACCAGCCCAGCATGAGGGCCGTTGTCACGGTGTAGAATGCGTGCAGAAACCAGAGCGGTCCGAATGGGAGCTGGCTGATATACAGCCAGTGGACGGCATTCCCCACGTTGTTCAGGGCAAGCTGGGCCAGGCTATACGAGCCAAGCTCTTTGGTGCGTCGTGCTTTCAGCAGCATCGGCACGTTGCCCCCGGCAAAGAGGATCGTCGAGATTGTGCCGGCGACAAGCGACAAGACCTGCGTGTCCATTCTGGCCTACCTTTCTATCTTGTGCGGCTGGCGCCCCGGGGCCGTCCTGCTCGTCCGATCAGGCAGCAGCGCCAGCGTCACGCACCTCGAGCATGCGCTGCAGGTGGCGGCCAAAAGCCTCGATCTGGGCAGCCAGCTCGCGCTTGTGGCCGTAGTACCGGTCCAGCAGAAGATCGTCCAGATCGGCTTCAGCGCCGTAACAGGGAATGAGACCTGAACGGCGGCGCAGATCAACCGGCAGCCGCGCGATCAACCGCCTGGCCTCATCGTGCGTCGCCTCATACTCGTACAGCACTTCCCCAATCGAGCGATCGCGGCGGCGCGAGATCTCGCGCTGCGCGAAGCGTTCCGCGTCGGCACAGTACTGATCCAGCATCGGCGTCGGACGCGGATCTTCCAGCGCGCCGAGCACATCCACCAGCAGCTGCTCGTATGCTGCCAGCAGCGACACGAGATCCTTGACCGACCAGTCGCCGCGCACGCCACGCGTATACCAGTAGGCGCTGTAACCGGTCCAGG
>Ga0226835_1001224_pt1 | contig 15230 bp, 6 predicted proteins | sample LAC_MetaG_1_FD_163627 | JGI IMG/M metagenome (GOLD analysis project Ga0226835, IMG submission 163627) | Anaerobic ammonium oxidizing microbial communities from anammox membrane bioreactor (MBR) in UC Berkley, California, United States -... | ecosystem: Engineered > Bioreactor > Anaerobic >...
CCCCCGCCCAGGCGGCGGAGTATGACAAACTGCGTTTGAAAGCAGAGCGAGTGGAACAGCTTGCCTTATTCGTCACCGACGAAAAATCGGCGCTGCAGTGGCTGCGCCAGGCGCTCGATCCAGCAATGGGTGGGGAGCCGCAAACCTACCAGGATTTACAGCCCAAATTCATCCAGCAGCTCCACCAGGCGCGCCACGAGGCTTTGCCCGAGCTGCGCCAGATGCTGGAAGAGAACTTCCTGCAGGATGAGGCAGAGCGCTGGTACAACCCCAACCCCGAGCGCCAGGCGGATTTGGAGGCTTTACGGCAAAGGACGCTCCTGCGGGAGTACAAGGAATATCTCAAAGGCAAGGGACGGCTCAAGATCTTCCGCAGTGAGGCGGTTAGGGCGGGTTTCAGCGCCGATTGGAAAGAGCGCAACTACGCCGCCATCGTCCAGGTCGCCGAGCGCCTGCCGGAAAATGTACTCCAGGAAGACCCGGGATTGTTGATGTATTACCATAACGCCAGTCTGCGATTGTCAGAGAAGCCAAAGCAGACCAAACTTTTCTAGGAAAACTACAAGGATTTGGGATATGTCTAGCTTTACTTCTGGTGGCTTTACCGGGCGATCATCTAAGACGGAAGCGTTTATCAAATCGGTAAAGGCTAACATTCTGACGCCAGAACGGTATTTCGATATTCCAACCGGTATCGAGTACCGTTTTGGGGAAGATGCAACCCGAGTTCACGAATTACTCTATCGAAGTATGGGACCTACAACCGATTTATTACGCTATTTTCCAGACAACTTGTATCTTGACCGGTGGCGACGATTGCCAACATGGGAAACAGAGTGGACTACTCCACAAATTAGCCCAGGGCCTTTGGATATTGACGCTACTGGTCTTTTCTCATTCTTTGTCGAGTACAAATATTCTGACAGCGAACGGAAAGCGCCGCTAAATGGTGTAGAGACCAAGTATATCGGCATTATTGAGCGTGAAGCTTGGCTAACCTATAAACGGCTGACCGCGCCCAATCCAGTGCTGGGAATTTATTTAGACGGAAAGCGCACTCTGATAGCTCTATTCTATGCTGTTACTTATGCTCCTGATCTTTTATATGCCAACTGGGAACATCTGATCCAGCCGATTGACGATGTAAGAGCCGTGCGAAAAACCATTGCTCAACCGCAGGCGAAGTCAGAAGTAGGCTCTAAAGGCTCGGGGACGCCGTGGATCAACTTTGACATTCGCACCCTGAAACCACTCGAACGCTTTTTGGTGGAAGATTTGTTCTGGGAACAACCCCAGGCTATAGAAGCAGTTGAACGCTGCAAGAAAATGCTCTTCGGGAAATAGGAAAGCTATATGCCACACCAAAAACGATTTCAAGTTGCGGATGAACGAGGTAAATATCAGGCAGCCCAGTTTTCCGAATTGGAACGCTCGCTTTCAGCCATTGAATTGGAGGAGATGCGATCCATCGAAGGATTTCCGCAAGGTGAAGAAGCAGCTATTCAAGCGATGAGCATACCGCCCTACTATACAGCCTGCCCCAACCCTTTTATCAGCCAATTTGTTGCAGCTTGGCAGGATCAGAAGAAGGGTCGGTCTCCGGAAGGGCAAGAAGAGCCTTATCACCGCGAGCCTTTTGCTTTTGATGTCTCTGAGGGAAAGCAAGATCCAATCTACAAAGTCCACGCTTATCACACGAAAGTTCCCCCACGTGCGATCGTTCGCTACATACTTCACTACACCAGACCGGGTGATATTGTGCTGGATGCGTTTTGCGGCAGCGGAATGACTGGTGTTGCCGCGCAATTATGTGGGACACAAGATATATCGTTCAGAGCGAAGGTAGAAGCTGAATGGAAAACCACCCACAGTCAGAAATTGGAGTGGGGTGCACGATATGCGATTTTATGCGATCTGAGCCCGGTCGCGACCTCCATTGCTGCGAATTACAATCTGCCTTTAAACGCGGATGAATTTGAAAGAACGGCATTGGAGCTTATTGAGAGCGCTCGCCAGGCTACAAGACACCTGTATTCGGTAGACACTACCAAGCCGCCCTTGAATTACGCCGTCTGGTCACAGATTTTCAGCTGTCCCCAGTGCAGCACTAAGCTGAATTTTATGGAGTTGGCATTTCAACCCAAAGAAAAAAAGGTCAAGAACTCCTTTGCTTGCCCATTTTGTGGTAAAGAGTTAACCAAACGCGATCTAGATAAGTACCTGGAAAGCGAGTATGACCCCCTTCGACAGAGTCTTCATCGTCAGGTGGTGCACGAACTGTATCTTGTATCGCGCGGAGAACGACGGCACAGCAAGCTAGAAAGGGCAACTGCATCTGATTTTGAATTGCTTAAGCGTTCAGTAGATCATCCGCTTCCACGTAGTGTCCCATTCCTTCGGCTACCCTTAGAGCGCATGTATCACGGTTCGAGGCTTGGTCCTAAAGGGATTGAGTATGTTCACGATCTTTACTTCCGGCGACAACTGATAACTTTGGCAGAAATTTGGAATCGGACAACAGATATTCCAAACGCACGTCTAAGAAGTGGTCTGCGGTTTTTGATTGATCAGGCTTTTTTATCCGCATCTCGATTGTCGCGATATCCCCAATTATCCCCCTTGGGTGGCGTTTATTATTTACCTTCGATGATTGCTGAAAACGAACCACTCGGGTGGTTGGAGAGCAAACTTCCTCGCCTGGTAAGTTTTTTCGCATCTGCAATAACCAAGCTTGGACAGGTAATCATTTCTACGAATTCAGCCTCTCAAATTCCTGGTTTACCAGATAATTCGATTGATTATGTATTTACGGATCCGCCATTCGGCGAGAATATATTCTATTCGGACTTAAATTTTGTGGTTGAGGCATGGTATGGGGTGTTCACAGCAGTGGATGCGGAAGCAATCGTGGATAAGCCGAAACACAAGGGACTGCGTGAATATAAACAAATGATGTATCAGGCATTTCAAGAGTACCACCGGGTCTTGAAGCCAGGTCATTGGATCACGGTTGTGTTTCACAATTCCAATAATGCTGTTTGGAATGCCATTCAAGAAGCAATGTTGGAAGCTGGTTTTATCGTTGCCGATGTAAGAACACTTGACAAGCAACAACGTTCATATCGGCAGGTCACCAGCAACGCGGTCAAGCAAGATTTGATTATTTCTGCCTATAAACCACTGGATGAGCTGGAGAATAAACTCCGAACAGTCGCAGGTGATCCTGGAACAGCCTGGGATTTTGTAAGCGAGCATTTGAAATACTTGCCGGTTTTTATCTCACACGAAGGAGAGATCGAAATCATCCGAGAACGGCAGCCGCATCTGCTTTATGACAGAATGGTTGCAGCACATGTGCAGAGGGGGCTTACGATCCCCCTTGATTTTGGAGATTTTCTGCGCGGTCTATATGCCCGTTATCTGGAACGAGATGGGATGTTTTTCTTGCCAGAACAAGCAGCATCCTATGACCGCGAGCGCGTCCGCGCTAGCAAAGTGGAACAACTTGCGTTGTTTGTGAGTGATGAGAAAAGCGCATTGCAGTGGTTGCGTAGAGAACTAGATCCCAACCAGGGGGGTGGACCCAAAACTTATGCTGATATCCAGCCCAAGTTCTTGCGCGAGTTGCACCAAGTACGTTATGAAGCACTTCCAGAATTGCGAAAATTACTCGAGGATAATTTCTTATGTGATAACCAAGGACGATGGTACATCCCGGATCCAGACCGCCAAGCGGATCTGGCGGCTTTACGGCAAAAGAGCCTTTTACGAGAATTTGCTGAATACCGAAAGGGGAAAGGTCGATTGAGAGTTTTTCGCAGCGAGGCTATACGCGCTGGCTTCAGCCAAGCTTGGAAGGAGCGTGATTACAATACAATCCTTGCTGTCGCTGATCGAATACCCGAGCAGATATTGCAAGAAGATGCAGCCCTAAAAATGTATTATGACAATGCGCTAAACCGAGCAGCTCGTCAACCAAAACAAGAACAGTTATTCTAGAATCATATGCCAGCACTAGATCAGTGGGAAAAACGCTTAAGCCCCTATTTCAGCCGCCGATTGTTCATGATCGGCGAAATCCCCATCTCGCGCTCCGAGATGGAAGATATGGCTGCTGGTGTGCGGGGATGTATCCAGCGTAATGGACTGCCCCGAGCCAGCGAGATACTTGATTCCCAATATCCTTATACATTCTTGGTCTTCTTGACTGCTTTTGGGGCGTACAATATCCAGGTCGATTACTGGGGCGCATTGGGTGAGGAAATTGGCGCAACGCGTGATCACCTTTTCAACCATCATTGGCATCAACGTTACCTTGACAAGATTAAAAATCTAGGCTTGCGGCATTTTGCCGGTGTGGACCCGGCTCGGCCATACGTTACAACAATCCGCTTTCATGGCGGCATCCCCGTTTATTCACTCCCGGATTTTTTCCGCCATTTCGTAATGCCTTCCGTAGAACGCCCAGAGCTGGCAGAGGTATCTGCGCGGCAGGCATTGGATGTGCTATTAAGAACGGCTTACAATGTCGACGCGCCGGTAATCAATTTTCTCGAAAACAGCGGCGAGTTGGGAGAGGTGTTCTTCGAGGCTTGCCGCCAGTTAGCCCGCCATTATCGCCAGCGTGGCGAGATCCTACCGGCAGTCAACCTTGACCTGCCCGAAAGGGTGGTGCGCGCCTTTGAGAATTTCGTGCAGGAAGAGCTGCTGCCATCTGAAGGGGAAGCGACGCTGCGCTTGCGCAAGCCGGTCTTGTTATTTACCGCCGATCCAACCACCCCCGCCCATTTGTACGTGCGCCTGCCGGAGCAGGAAATCCCCCTGCGTTTTGCCGAAGGTCGCCTGGAATGGCGCATCGGTTGGTCGGGCATGGCGCAAGAACTCCGACGCCCCTGCCAAACCAGGATGCGCCGTCAGCGCATGGTGGTGGAAGAGGATTACCTGCCGGTTGACGCCGTCCCGCAGGTGGTGCGGGCAGCGCTCGTTTACGTTACAAACGAGGAAGGCGAGAGGCTATTGCGCCGGTGGCTGCTTCCCCTGATGGCGATCGCCAGCGCTGAGCAGGTGCTTGCTTTTCGGGCTGATGGCGTTGCGCTGCGCTCTGGCGAGCCGTTGCCGGCGGAAGAAACGCTGTTAGTCTATCCGGCAGATATCGAGTTGAAAGTAGAAGGCGCCTCGGGTCCTTCGCATTACTTCGGGAATTTATATGGCGCTTGGAGCGGTTGGCAAGCCAATGGTTGGGATTTAAGCCAGGCATGGTCGGTTCAAATGTTGCGCCAGGGACAGCCGGTTGGAGCGCCCCTGCCGGTGGCAGGAAAGCTGCCCGCCCCGGAGTTGCTTGGAGAACCATGCAAATGGAATGCAGACCCGGGTGGGACGCCGCTCTATCTTGGCGACCCGCCCACGCTGCGCATCCCCGTCAGGGCAGATATTGCCCTGAACCGGGCGCTGGCGGGCTGGCGGCTTGATCTGCGTTCATCCTGGAGCGCTCAACCCGAGATCCAGCAAAGTTGTCCGCTCGAACAGCTCCACAATATCATCACCGTTCAAGAGGGTTGGGCGCATCTTCCTCTCTCGCACTTCATTGGTTCAGCGCCTATTGGCACCTACACGCTCTGCTTGTCCAGCCCGTTTGAGGAGGATATTGAGTTTCGGTTTCGGATGTGGCCGAAGTTGACAATCATTGGGCTAAAGCGGGCGATATTCCCCACCGCAGAAGGCTCAGAGGCTCAAACCATCACCCTGCTCTTGCCGGAGGAGGCGTTTTGCGAGGCGCAAACCGGAGCGGAAGGGTTAGAAATAGCGCCCAAGGCTTATGGCACGGAAGTCACCGTCCCCCCAGAAGTAATCCGGGCAGATTTAGATTTGATTTGGGGGCAAACCGCCGGTGAGGCAATCCGTGTACCGGTGTATATCCCCATTCCGCGTTTGCGCTGGGCTTTAGCGCTGGATCAAGATCAGGGTCAGTTGCAGTGGACCACACGCATCATTCAAAGACCCATTGATCAAATTCTGCAGAGCGAAAGCGGAGCTTTGCACATCGCCATGCCCGGGTTGGAAGCGGCTTATCGCCTGAGCCTGGAAGTAGTCGATGTCGATTCGGGACGCGTCCGGCAAAGTGAGCCTTTTCAGAAAACGCCCTTCGCCCCGGATTGGCAGCGCCTCTCGTTGGAAAAATTGCGCGATACCCTGCGCCATACGGGTAGCCTGGCGCGCCTCGACTTCATCTACCAGGAGGCGCGGGAAAGTGAAGAGATTGGCATCCCCATCCTGCTGCTCTCGCGCCAGTTGGATGTGTCCGACTTGGAATTGCAAGCCATGGGAGAGCTGTGTTGGCGACTGAGCTGGAAGCAGCGCTACCCGGTAAGAAACCGGCGCGTCCTGCTCCAACCAGCCTGGCAGCCCTGGCAGGAGGCGTGGGAATTCCGTATCCCTGACGAGCAGGTCGACTACCTGGTTCTTGCGGATATTGGCTTGATTTCGACCCGTTACCACCTGCACTTTTATGCAGCGCCAAAAGACGACCCGCCGCTGAAAGCCATCCCTTTCGATGCCAAGCTGGTTTGCATCGATTTATGCGCGCCTGAAGAACGCCTGGTTGCACTGGAAGCGCAAGCGCGTGATGCAGTCGCTCGCGGTATTTATGAGACAGCCTTTCGCGCAACCCTTGAAGCCGCCTGTATTTACGAGGATCTGGGGCAGCCTCAACCGCGCGACGAAAAACTCAGCGAACTGGCAAAATCCATCATCCATATCAGCAGCCTGCCATTGCTCCTGGGATTCTTCCGTTGGCTAGAAGAGCACAACGTCCAAAGCCCTTATAATAGCTTCTTCCAGCGATACATGTTCAAACCGGAGTTGGTACAGCAAATCCTGGCGCGCTATCGCAAAGACGCCCCAGAATTGCGCGCTTATCTCTCTTATGTACCTAAAGTACGCGATATCTACACCGAGAGCGCTTATTTGATTGCTCGCCAAAGCGATCATCCAGCCATCTTGAGAGCATGTCTTCAGCGGTTGTTACAACAGGAGGATCATAAGCTCCTTGCCTTTATCGCCGAAATGATGGAGAGGGCTAGGCTATCGAATGAGGACGCTGCCGATCTATTAGCGCAGAAACCAGGCTGGGCTTTGAAAGCTGCGGCAGCTTTACCACCTTCCCCGGCCATCAACCAACTGCTGGCTGACTTGCTGAGCAGGGCAGATGAAGAACAAATAGACCTATTACAAGAGGATAAGCCGACCGTTGTACTTCGTGCCTTTCCGTATATCCAGGATCGTTCCCTGCGGCTGAAGTGGATGAGCTACCTTCTGAAGGAAAGGCAGCAAGAAGCCTACCAGGTTTTGATGCAAGCGCACCAGGAACTGCGCCTTGATATGGAAGAGGTGGTAGATTTATTAGCCATTGAGCCAAAGCTATCCATAAACACATTGAGAGATTTACCGGAATCCGAGGTTCGTCAAGTCTTGCTGTCTCAGATGATCGAACGGTTCCCGGCGGCTGCCGGAATCATATCCCCCGGCAGTCGTCTTAAAACGCCTGCCGGGGTAGCGCGGGTCACCATGCTGGAGTCCCAGGATGGGCAGCGCCTGGAATCTGCTAACATCAAGGATGCCGCGCTTCGTGTTCATCTAGTTGTAGGGGAAGGCGTCTTAAGCGAAAGACTGGTATTGGATTGCGCAAGTTGTATTCTGCGCTTTGTGGATGCAACAACGGTAATCACGTGCGGACATTGTAATTTTATTCACCCCAACCGTCGGGTGATTGATCAACATCACCGCGCGTGTCACCGTTATCAAAGCCTTAAAATGGGCTCTTCCCCGGCGCAAGTCACCGTTGACATGAACGAGATCGAGATTATTGACGAAGGTTCATAAAAAAGGCAAACAGACCATGGAAATTAACCCACTTACCACAACCGAAGCCGTGCGAAGTGCATACCTGCGTTATTTAAAGACCATCAAACCCTTCCAGGATGAAGAATTACGCCAGGAATTTGCCCAGGCAATCGAGTCCCCTAACCTGCTCATCAAGGGACCCTTGGTTCAGATTGCCTTGCCATATCGCAAAGAGTGCTCGATTAAAGATTTGGTAGAAGAAGGGATACTTTCGTCACACTTTGCTCAACTGTGTTCACCGGCTTTGCCCTACGAACGGGTGCTTTATTCGCATCAAGTCCGCGCTATTCGAAAAGCGGTCAAAGGTCGTAATCTTGTCGTCAGTACGGGTACAGGCTCAGGCAAGACGGAGGCTTTTTTGATCCCGATCTTGAATCATTTACTGAAAGAAGAAGAGAATGGCACGCTTGCTCAACCTGGTGTGCGCGCCATGTTGTTGTACCCGATGAACGCGCTTGCCAATGACCAGATGAAACGCTTGCGCCGTATCCTTGAGAATTACCCGCAAATCACTTTTGGCCGGTATATCAATATTGATGAAACGCCTGACAAAAAGAGTGATGCACAGGAATATTTCAGGAAGACCTATCCGGATGAGCCGGAGATTGACAATGAGTTAAAAAGCCGCGAGCAGATGCACGCAGCTCCGCCTCACATATTGCTTACGAACTACGCAATGCTGGAGTACCTTCTCCTGCGCCCGGCTGCCTCGCCATTGTTTGATGGCGAGACCGGTAAACATTGGCATTTCATTGTGATTGACGAGGCGCATGTTTATGATGGTGCCAATGCCACTGAAATTGCCATGCTGTTGCGCCGGCTGCAAGACCGGGTTGCGGGTGATCGGCATGGCCAAATCCAGGCTATTGCCACCAGCGCCACGTTGGGGCGCGGCCGCCCGGATTTCGGCGCGGTGGCTGAATTTGCATCGCATTTATTTAATAAACCCTTTGTCTGGAATGAATACAACCAGGACCAACAGGACGTAATTGGAGCAGACTTGCTTCCTATCCAGGCACTGGGGGATGTTTGGGGGCGAGGTGCGCCAGAATTGTACACTGCTTTGCATCATGTGATTGACGACTCAAAACTTTCCCCAGAAATGCGTATCAAACAACTCGAAGCCGCTTCCAAAAATGCCGGCGTTCCGGATAATATCCTTCAGCGCGCGCGCCTTGCTGCGCAGCAAAACCCCCAAATGCCAGTTCAGTGCTGGCTATACAATGTTTTGAATGGGGATCAAAGGCTGCGCGATTTGCTTGAAGCATTGAAAACAACACCTTCTCTATTAAATCAGGTGGCAAGCATTGTTTTCCCAGATGCATCAAGTGCTGATCAGGCATTGGTGGACCTGGTGGCTTTGGCTGTGATGGCGCGCACAGGCAGCGAAGAAATGCCCCTTCTACCAGCCCGTTATCACGTTTTTGCCCGAGCTTTGGAAGGTGCATTTGTATGCTTGAATAAAAATGGACACAAGAATGGGGAACCTCGTTTATTCCTCAACCGCCAAAAATTCTGTCCAACCTGTCAAAGCCGAATCTTTGAGTTAGCCAACTGCACTCGCTGCGGTGTAGCCTATTTAGTAGGTAAAGAGAAAACTGGTGGGCAATTAGACGAAAACCCGCCGAGATTTCAACTCGACCCCAATCATATCTATCTCGTTCAAGATAGCGCCTTGTATTTAAGCGAATCGGTGCGAGGCAGTTCTTATTACATATTTCTCGAACAGAGCGCTGAAGAGGATGAAGATGAAACGATTATTCATGAGGCTGATCACGATCAGGATGATGAACCTGAGCATTTGAATAAACGTTGGTTGTGCCCAATATGTGGTCAAATACAGGAGTGTCAATCCCCACGCCAGTGCAAATGCCAGGCGGGATTACTGGTCATTAACCAGGTGGATTTAGGTAGAAAGAAGACCCTTAAGCGCTGTGTAAGTTGCTCAACCAGGTCAAGCGGCGGCGCTGTCTATCGTTTTCTCACTGGTCAAGATGCCCCGGTCAGTGTATTAGCCAGTGCACTGTACGAACAAATCCCACCTGCTAATGATGAAAAATTCGCCAGTATTCCAGGCGAAGGGCGGAAGCTGCTCAATTTTACAGACAGCCGTCAAAATGCAGCCTTCTTTGCTCCATACCTTGAACGTGCTCACATGCGTTCGCTAAGGCGGGCGTTGATCGTGAAGACTCTGAAATCTATCCGGCAAGCCACTTCTGAACCGATTCGCCTACAAGACGTTGTTCAGCCTTTAATGAACCAGGCAAAGCAGGTTGGTCTGTTTAGCCCGCAAGAATCCCCCATGGACCGACAGCAGAGAATGGCAATCTGGCTGATGCAAGATTTTACGCCCTTGGATCGTCGTATTAGTTTGGAAGGCTTGGGCTTGATCCGTTTTGAACCGCACTTGGACCCGAACTGGAAGATTCCGGAGATGCTTACTCAGCCTCCTTGGAACTTGGACCGCCCGGCTGCTTTTCGGTTAATTCGCAATTTATTGAATACGCTGCGAATGCAAGGCGCAGTAACTTACTTACTGCCTGATCAGAACATTTTCCGCCATGCCGATTTCAAACCGCGCAATCGGATGCTTTATGTTCGGGGTCAGGGATCCGATGCCCGCAGGGGTGTTTTTTCATGGATGCCTGCAAACGGACATCGGAACGCTCGCCTTGATTATTTAGAGCGAATATTACTTCAGCGCCAAATCCCACAAGACCAGGCGAAACAAATTGCTCTGGATACCCTAAAAAATCTATGGGATTATCTCGACTCGTCATCCTGCCCCTGGAAAGAAGTTTTTCCCGGCAAAGATGTCACGCGGCCGAACCTGGGCTGGGTTCACCAGGTTGATCATGCCCTCTGGGAAGTCATCCCGACGCTGGACGATTTGAATGGCTGGTACATTTGCAACCGATGTAAGAATATCTACTCCCAGGGCGTGGACGATGTTTGCATGACTTATGGGTGTACAGGGCATTTGATGCCTCTGGCTACTCAATCGGAGATGATCGCGGAAAACCTTTACCGCCGGCTGTATCTTTCCGACCAGGTTTATCCGCTCAATGCAGAAGAGCATACCGCTCAATGGACCCCTAAGGCTGGCGCCGAAGTGCAGGATCATTTCATCAAAGGTGAGATCAACGTGTTAAGTTGCTCCACCACCTTTGAGCTGGGCGTGGATGTTGGGGATTTGCAGGCAGTCCTCTTGCGGAACATGCCGCCTACAACAGCGAATTACATCCAGCGCGCCGGGCGCGCCGGGCGTCGAACAGACTCGGCGGCTTATGTGTTGACCTTTGCCCAACGCCGTCCACATGACCTGACCTATTACATGGAACCTGAAAAGATGGTTGCTGGGGAAATGAGACCCCCATATGTGCCGTTATCGAATGTAAAAATCATCCGGCGTCATTTACACTCGGTCGCTTTTGCCAGCTTCTTCCGCTGGGCTAAACAGAACGCGAGCTCTGAATATCACACAGTAGGAGATTTCTTGCTGCCAGTCTCTGGCGCTACGGGATATGACTTGCTCAGGACTTACCTGGGCAATAAACCTGCCGACCTACCTAAAGCATTGAAAAATGTGATTCCCAGTAGTTTGTGGGAGGAATTGGGTGTAAGTGATTGGTCATGGGTTTCCGAACTGACTAACCATGAAGGAACCGGGGTGCTAGATCTGGCGGTTGATGAGTTTACAAGAGATGATCAGTACTTGAATGATGAGATCCTAAAAATCAACCAAGAATGGCTAAGGACTAGAGATTCTAAGCTATTGGATCGGATTAAAGCACTGGATCGAGTGTTGAATAATGTACGTAGCCGGGAGCTTTTGGGATTTCTGGGCAGCCGCAATGTATTACCCAAGTATGGATTCCCAACCGATGTAGTTGAACTTCGCACAATGCACCTTGCCTCTACGCCTGAAGCGCAAAAAGTGGACCTGGCGCGCGATCTACGAATGGCTATCTCGGAATTTGCTCCAGGCAGTGAAGTGGTTGCTGCAAAGAAGATCTGGAAAAGCGCCGGATTAGGGGTACATCCCCGGCGAAGCTGGGAGACTTATAAATATTCCATTTGCCACCAGTGCGGGAAATTCCACCATGGGTTGGAACTTCCTCCAATTTGTACGGCATGCTCTGCCCCGCTGAAGCCAAAAGGCGAATTCATCATACCTGTATTTGGTTTTATAGCCGGGCATGATGTAGACACACCTGGCGAGGAACAGCCTCAGCGCACATATTCGAGCCAGGTATATTTCGCTGACTATGACGAGACCCGAGTCCAAAAATTTGGCGAGTCAACTGAGTATGCTTTGGTTGAAAACGTTTTTCTAGAAATTCAGCAGCGCTATTCGAAATACGGCTGGATGGCTCTCGTGAACGATGGCTTTGGGCAAGGGTTCAGAATCTGCCCGACATGTGGTTGGGCTCAGGTTATTAGCTTTACTCAAAATGCACCGGTTGCATTTGGCTTGGGGCAGCGGCGTGGGGCGGTTTCAGGTGGGCACAATCATCCTGTTACAGGTGAACCTTGCACCGGTGGGACGATTACACGTCATTTAGGACATCGGTATTTGACCGATGTATTAGAGCTAAAGATTTTTGGCACTTCCCACTTGCTCCGTAACCCAAACGCCATGCGCAGTCTGATGTACGCGCTGTTGGATGGAGCCAGTGTAACCTTGGGGATACGTCGAGATGATATTGATGGTACGCTCTATTATCGTAACTATGGTGATCCGCCATCCTTGATCTTGTTTGACACTGTGCCTGGCGGAGCAGGACACGTCGAGCATATTCGGAATTCACTTCGGCAGGTAGCCGAGGCGGGATTGAGGAAAGTCGAGTCCTGCCAGTGCGGCTTGCCCAATGGCGATACAAGCTGTTATAACTGCTTACGGAACTACCATAATCAACGATACCACGATGAGTTGCAACGAATTTACGCCATTCAACTGTTGAGGATGATCGTCAACGCATGAAAGATCAGAGAACCGGCTTAGGATTTGACCGTTTTATGGCATTGCGATGGGTAGATATGGCGCTTGAAGCGCGCCTAGCCCATCATGACCCAGATCTCGCTTTTCGCCAATTGAAACAATGGCTATCGAAAGAAATCTCTGGTAAAGAAACGGCGCGCAAGGCTGCGTCCCAAACTCGTCGTTTGTGGCTTGCTAGAGGAGATCAACACGATAAATTACGTCAGCAAGTCATCAATAATGGTTTGGCTGAAAACACATCTTTTAGGCCGATCTTGCATTATGGGTTGGCATTGAACGTTTTTCCTTTATTTTTGGCTGTGTGCCAAACAACGGGTCGCCTGCTAAATCTGCAAACGAGTTGCCGCCGTGATGATATTTATCAACGAATTCTGGAAATATATGGCAATCCAACATCAACAAGCGCGGCAACCAAACATGTAATCCAAACTCTGGTGGACTGGGGATTTCTATTGAAGAAGGGCAAAGAGCTTTCAGCCAAAGAGATAAGTATTGATGATGCGAATCTTACCCAATGGTTGATTGAAGCATTGCTGACAGCTCGGCAAGCAGAAAAACTGCCGCTGGCGGATCTAGTCAAGTCATCTGAATTGTTAGGCATCCGTTTCCAGGATGTGCGCTCTGCAATCCGTTCGGCGTCATACTTGCGAATTGAATATGCCCTTGGCTTTGAAATGATATGTGTCATGAGACTGGCGGATGATTAGAAAAAGTTCACTGAGAAGTCTGTAGTTGTGCGTTACAGTCCAATTCCATGAAAAGTGCTATTTTATAAGGAGAACTCATGGACATTTCACAACTTGTTACCTTTCTCGTTCCATTTCTGCCCTACCTACTCAAGGCAGGGGAGAAAGCTGCCGAAGAGGCAGGCGAAAAACTAGGCGCAAGCGCCTGGGAATCGGCTAAAACGCTATGGGCAAAACTGCGCCGCAAGAAGAGCGTCGAGCAGGTTGCCCAAGCCGCCGCCCTGCCCGATAACCAGGGGCTGCGCGAGGCTCTGCGCGAAGAAATCGCCCGCGCCCTGGCGGAAGACCCCCGCCTGTGGGAGGAAATCACTACCATCTTCAGCCGGGCAGAGGTCGGGAATGTGGAGGCTGGCGAAGAAGCGGCAGGCGTACGGATCAGCGGGGAAAAACCCCTCCCCCGCCAAAACATCGGCTCTATCAGGATGAAATACGGAGGCGCAAATGCCCATTTCCCTCTCGCAAACCATTGACCTGACCTGCCCAACCTGCCAGGCGACGTTCCCGGCAGAAGTGTGGTACATCGTGGACGCGGCGGAGCGTCCAGACCTGGCGGCGCGCTGCCGCGATGGCTCGATCTTCGCTGTCACATGCCCCAATGGCCATACGAGCATGTTCTCAGCTCCGCTGCTCTATCACGACCGCGCTCGTGAGCAATTGGTCCTCGCTTTGCCACCTGGCATGAACGAATCCCAGGCGCGTGCCCTCCATGCACAATTGATGCCGCTTCTACAGTCCAATTTCAACGCGCCCTTCCCTGCTTATTGGGATCAAACGCAGGTGGTGTCCTTACAGCTTTTACCCGTCGTCCTTGCAGACGACCCCGAAGCCGCGCTTGCCGAACTCCAGCGCGCCGTTCCCCCGCTGTTGCGCACCATGCAGGAGTTCATTGCTGCACCTACCTGGGACGAATCCCGCCGCATCCTGGAAGCGCACCTCGAACTGCTGAGCGACGAAGCCGACCAATTGCTCGCGCAACTGATTGAGGCGGCGCGCGAACAAAACGACGCGGACCCAGGAAAAATGCTGGCGGTGCACCGCGACCTGTTGCAACGCGCGCGGCGCGACGGGATTGAAGCGGCGTTTGCCGCAAAGAGCGCGGCGGTCAGCGGTCAGCCGTCAGCGGTCGTTGACATTCCCGCCAACCTCCGTCCGCTCCTGCAAGAAATTGCCCGACTCACCCGCCTCTCCGATATGCCGCGCAAGATTGAACTGTGCGAGCAAGCGTTGCGTCTAGTCCAGCGTGAAAGTAATCCGCCCTTGTGGGCGGCGTTGCAAGGCGAACTGGCAAATGCACTCCAGCAAAACCCGCTCGGCAGTCGCGCCGAGAATCTGGAACGCGCCATCGCGCATTATGAACTCGCCTTGCAGCTGTTGACGCGCGAGGCGTTCCCCGAGCAGTGGGCGACGGCGCAGAACAACCTGGGCGAAGCCTACCGAAACCGCATTCGGGGCGAGCGCGCCGAGAATCTGGAACGCGCCATCGCGCATTATGAACTCGCCTTGCAGGTGCGGACGCGCGAGGCGTTCCCCGAACAGTGGGCGATGACGCAGAACAACCTGGCGAACGCCTACCGAAACCGCAT
>Ga0226835_1001225_pt1 | contig 15215 bp, 16 predicted proteins | sample LAC_MetaG_1_FD_163627 | JGI IMG/M metagenome (GOLD analysis project Ga0226835, IMG submission 163627) | Anaerobic ammonium oxidizing microbial communities from anammox membrane bioreactor (MBR) in UC Berkley, California, United States -... | ecosystem: Engineered > Bioreactor > Anaerobic >...
CGGTTACCCCGGCACGCTGGCGCACGCTCCCAATGAGAACATCCGCCTGGATCTGTATCTGAAGCATGCCCGGCACATGACACGCATTCTGAAGGAATTTGGAGGAGAATAATTCTGACTCTGGTTAGGATGCTCATTCCAAAGAAGTGCGTAATTATTTCTTTGGGCGAGTATTTTCCTTAGATATTTCTCAGGGTTCGCGGCGTAACGCTGCACTTGAGCGGGTGTTAACATGTTATCATTGACCGCATACGCGGCAACCTGCATCGAGGTCAAATCATTTTTTAGATAGAGCGAGAAAGATGGAAGATACAGTTCATGAAACTATAAACCTGGCGGCAGCGCCTTTCTTTGACCAACCGCAGGTTGATAAGATAGAGATTCCGATCGGGCCCGGCGTTCCGCTGGGCAGCCAACAGGTCTTCAATCCTCAGTTGGGGATTGGAGGCGCATATGGCGCATGGGGAGAGGCATACGACAACGAGAGCTTGAAGGCGTTTATCGAGCGCCGACTGGGAGCGCCCTTGTTGGAAAGCGAAACGATGGACCTGGCATCCTTGGGCTTTAATTATCGCCACCATATTTGCAGCCTCTCGCCGCAAGAGCATCTGGATGTCGAGGTGACAGTGGGAGCGCATTTTCTGCGCGCCGCGGCGCACGCCTGCGGTTGGGAGCCGTCAGAAGTACAAGCCGTGCTGATCGGCGCCAGTGGGCCAGCCTCGGAAGATTATACGCTGCGCGTCGCCGATAAAGCCGGCATTCCAGAGGAGGCGCTGAAAGTCAGCGTGCACAAAGCCTGCGATGGCTCGGTCGGCGGGCTGCACTTGGCGTTGAACCCCGAACTTGGCTTTGGCGGACAAATGCAGAGAAACCTGGCGGAAGAGTTGCGGGGCAAAAAAGTGCTGGTTGGAGGCATTGAAGGGTTAAGCCGCTTCGTACAGGCTTCGCGCGATAAAAACGCCCTGCAACTTTTCGGCAACGGCGCAGGCGTGATCGGCGTGATCCCCGGCGAGAACATCGAATTCATTGTTGGGAAATCTCATGAAGTCTTCGACGAACAGGGCGTCCTGGCAGTGCACATGTATTACCCGCACACCCGCCAACGACACGAAGGGGGATCGAACCTGGAGGTGAGCCAGGAGGGAAAGAGTCATATCCGTGTTGCCGGACTGATGAATGAGCCACGCGATGGAGAGCCCGTCTCTATGGCTGGCCCCATGGGCATGGTCAAGCTGTTTGTGCGCAGCGGCGTTCAGGTGGTACGTGAGGTATATCAGGCTTACCAGGAGCGGATCAACCAGGGCATCGCCGCCAGCAAGAAGATCTCCGTGGCGATTGTGCATCACGCCAACTACAAAATCAACAAACTGAAGGAAAAACACCTGCGAGATCAGGGTATCGTTTTGGATATGCCCTGGCTGTTGAGCGAATTCGGCAACGTCAGCGCGGCGTCGAACATGATCGCCTTCCTCCGCCGCTTGCCGCGCATGGAACCTTTCGACCATGTGCTGATTGACGGCTTTGGAGCGGGTACATATTACGACGCGCTGGTGGTGTCGCTGGCTGGCTAGGCGCTCGGATTGGTGCGACGCATATGCTCCACGGATTGTTGCACTAACTCACGCAAGACAGCGACATCCACATCTTCAAGCTTTTTGATATAGAGACACGCTTTGCCGGTCTTGTACTTACCCAGACGGCTTAGCAAATGCTCATATTGATCGAACCCCGCCATAATATATAAGGTGAGGTTTTGTTTGCGCGGCGAGAAGCCGGTCAAGAACCAATCTCCCTCACGCCCGGAGGCATATTGATAGTGATAGCTGCCAAAGCCCACCACGCTGTCGCCCCACATTTTGGGTTCGACACCGGCTGCCTCTCTCATTAGCTGCAGCAGCGCAAAACAATCCTGGCGCTTCTTTATATCTTCTACGCCGTTTAGAAAAGTTGTCACACCCTCATCGGTCGGTTTCGTCTTTAGTTCAGCCACGCTTAACTCCTTTACTCTAAGCTCATCCTCATTCCACCAATAAATTGCCGCCGATCAAACCCAACTGGGCAGCTTTACTCACCGCCTCTGCGCGATTCGAAGCATCAAGCTTTTCCAATATATGGCGCACATGCGTCTTGACGGTATTCTCAGAAATAAATAACTCGGCGGCGATCTGCGCAGTGGTTTTGCCCAGCGCCAGGCAACGAAGCACTTCCATTTCGCGGCTGGAAAGACCGCTTTCAGCAGCGCGACCCATATCGCCGGCTACCGCAGCCTGCAACACCTGGCGCGTCACCTGTGGCGAGAGCACCGACAGCCCCTCAGAGACCAACAGAATGGCGCGGCGCAATTCGTCCGGCTCGGCGCTCTTCAACAAGTAACCATCCGCGCCAGCAGCGATGGCGCCCAGCAGATCTTCTTCGTTCTTCGAGATGGTAAGCATCAGGATGCGCGGCGAAGCGCTCCCTGGCTGGCTGCGCAACTGGCGCACCACTTCCACGCCGCTCATGCCGGGCATATTTACATCTAACAACAGGATGTCCGGGTGCAAGCGGCGCGCCATCTCAATCGCCGCGGGGCCATCGCCAGCCTCGCCTATCACCTGAAACTCGCCCATCTCGCCCAACAAACTGATCAGGCCAGCGCGGAACAAAGCGTGATCATCTACCACCGCCAGGCGCACTTTGCTCATCTCTTCATCTCCTCTACCCCCTTGAGCGGCAAGCGGATGCGCACCGTTGCGCCCTGCTGTGGACGACTGATGATCTGGAAATCAGCGCCGATCAATTCGGCGCGCTCACGCATCCCACGCAGTCCATGCTGTGAGGGGGTGGTGATGTCTTCGGGAGCGAAACCGCGTCCATCATCGCGCACCTCCAACACCAGATCGTCGCTGCTCTGGCGGCAGGCGAGCCACACTCGGCTGGCCTGGGCATGTTTGCGCACATTGCTGAGCGCCTCCTGCACAATACGGATCAATTGCGCCTGTACTTCCGGGGAGAGGTTGACGGCGATTTCCATTTCTTCCAGGCTCACCTCCAGCCCGCTTAGCTCCTGGAATTCCTCAGCCGTCTGCGACAGCCAACCCTGCAAGCCGCATTCATCCGGCGAGATGCGCAGCCCATCAATCGCCTGGCGGGCGTCCTGATACGCCTCGCTAAGCGTGGAATAAAAAACTTCTGCGCTACGCTGGGCGCGGGCAATGTCGTTGCGCGCCAGATAGGTGCGCAACTGAGCGGCTTGTAACTTGAGAAAACCAATGGTTTGCGCCAGCCCATCATGGATTTCGCGCGCCAGGCGAGCGCGCTCTTGCAGCATGGTCTTATATTCCAGCTCGGCCATCAGATTGGCGTTTTGTACCACCAACGCCACTTGACCTGCAATGGTTTGTAGCAAAGCCAGTTGGCGCGGCTGGAAGCCACGCGCCCGCTGATTGCCAACCAGGATGGCGCCCAACACGCCGCTCTCGGGGGAGATGAGCGGTGCCGCCACCAGCGACTTGAGATAAGGGCGAGGGATCGGCTCGCCCTGCGGATCGCCAGCCAGGTCGCCGAGCAGAACCGGCTCACGGGAAGTCATCACCCCTTGCAACAAGGCGTCCACGAAGGGGCGCGCCTGGGGCGGTAGCTCGCCCTCCACCAGCTCGATGCCCTGTGAGGCGAGGCGCGAGCCAGAAACGGTGAGCACAGCGAAATCTGCCCCCAAGGTGCGATAAACATTGCCTAGCAGTCCGTTGAGTTGGGCGCTCAGATCCGTTTTCTGGCGCAGAAATTGAAGCTGACGCAGCGCCGCAAGCTCGCGGCGGCGCAGATAGACGCCTTCCAGCCCCAGCGCGGCCTCATCTAGCAAGGCGCCGATCAGGCTACGCGTCTGGGGGTCAAGCGGCGCTGGATGAGGTAAAAACAGATTCAGCACGCCGAACTCACGCTCGCCGCGGCGCACCGAAAGGCACAGCAAACCGGAGGCATTGGCGAACGGACCGCGCAGCAGCGGGCAATCGCCGGGCAATTCCAACGGCTCGCGCGCCTCGCACTCGCGGCAACGGTCTACCACACCAGGCGTGGTAAGATAATCCAGCCAGGCTTCCATGATTGGGAAGGGCAATTCGCCATGGCTGAGCGCGGTCTGCGGCTGACCATGTTCATCAATGGGGACGAAGGAGGCGCCTGTCGCGCCGCTCAACTCAACCATCAGTTTCAACACCGGCTGGATAATTTGGTTCTCGTCGCTGGCATCCACAAAACTGCGGCTCAAGCGGAACAGGGCTTCCATGCGCTCATACGCCTCTTTGAGGCGTAGTTCGGTCTGCGCCAGACGCTGTTCCAGTTGGCGACGTTCCTCCAGCAATTCGTGCAGCCGATTAAAGGTCAGATATACGACCAGCGCCCCAACTGCCAATAACGCCAGAGGGGCGATCTGCCCGACGATTGGAAAGCTTGCCGGTGATTTGACTGCGCCGACGATCTGCAAGCCGATCACCAGCAAGGCGACGCCTGACAGAATCCAGAGCAGCCAAGAAGATTGAAATACACGTCCGAGGCGCTGCTTCAGTGAACTCACAACCACCATTTTACCCTTAAACGCAAAGCGCTTAATAAATAATTGATGACAACATATAGATTATATGCGACTCAACGAGATATTCTTCCCCCATGAGGGTTAACTGAAATCATACCCAACGCCGGGCCGCGATCACCCATAAGGATGATGACAGCCTGATAAGCGAGGAATAAAATCAATATCGTTTGGGGATGGAGATTGAATGTCTTTCAACCTGAAGGAAAGCATCCAATTTTATGGGTTTCGTTGCAATGTAGAAGGAGGTCAGGAATTGAAAAAGGCAAGCTTGTTTGGGTTAATAATCTTTGTTGTCTCCGCCAGCCTGCTGTTGAGCGCTTGCGGACCAAAATCCGTCACTTTAGACGTGGAGATGAAGGAGTTCGCCTTCATTCCTGACCACTTTACCGTACCGGCCGGGGCAAAGGTGACTCTGAATCTGAAGAACACCGGCACGTTGGAGCATGAATATGTCATCATGGTGCTTGGGAAAGAAGCCACCCTGCCCTTCAACGAAGACGATGAGGGCAACATTTATTGGGAGGCTGAATTAGAGGCGAAACAAAGCGTTACCGTAGAGTTCACTGCCCCCAGTGAGCCAGGCGAGTATCAAGTGGTGTGCGGCACGCCCGGCCACATGGAGCAGAACATGAAAGGCGTTCTGACCGTGACGCCCTGACGTCGGACGCCCTGTGGTTTTTATTGGTATATTATTCGGGTGGGCAAGATGAGCGGCTGATAGCCGCTCATCTTTGCGTTATTCCATCCTGTATTTTACGACCGGATTTTGTGGGTTTCAATAAGCCCCCGCGGGCAACTGGCGTCAGCTTATTATTTCAGCGTGCGCAGGAACGCCATTACCTGCCAGATCTGCTCTTGAGAGAAGATCATCTTCCAGGCTGGCATGGCGGAATGGAACGGCGACATCGCCCCGCCCTCGGCAATGCGCCATAAGATGTAGTCATCCTGCAAAGCGGACATTTCTTTCGCCAGCGGCTGGGGCTTGGGGTTCAGGGATTGTGCCGCCGGGCCATCGCCCATGCCGCTTGCGCCGTGACAGGCAGCACAGTTAGCAGCGTAGAGTTGCTTTCCGGCTTCGATGGCGGCTGCGTCGCCAGCCAGAGGATTGCTCTTCCCGGCGTAATCCGGCGGGACGGTGGGCTTTGCCTGATCGCTGACCACAGTTGGCTGCGGCGAGCCAGCGCAAGCTGCCAGGAGCGCAGCCAGCCAGATAGCGATGAGTAATGTGAAAAGTGTTGGATTTTTCCGCATCGGTGTTCCTGTATGGATGGATGATGAATTCTACGCATTGGCCTGGAGCGCCGCCAAAACTTCGGCGCTGTGGCCGTCAGGTTTGACGTTTTCAAAGACTTTTACAATTTTCCCCTGGGCATCTACCAAGAAAGTGGTGCGATACACGCCTTCGTATTGACGCCCCATAAACTTCTTCGGTCCCCACACTCCGTAGAGAGCGCACACCTGATGCGCCTCGTCCGCCAGCAGGGTGAACGGCAAACCGTACTTCTCTTTGAATTTAGCGTGCTTTTTAGGCGAATCGGGGCTGACGCCTAGAATGACCACGCCAGCGCGCTGATAGTCGCCAAAGCCATCGCGGAAATTGCAGGCTTCGGTGGTGCAACCTGGGGTGTCATCTTTCGGATAAAAATACAGCACCACCGGCTGACCGCGAAAATCGGACAGACGGCGCAGCGCGCCCGTCTCATCGGGAAGGATAAAATCAGGGGCAGGGTTTCCGGCAGGAATAGGCATATCCATCTCCTGATTGAACTATGACATAATACCTGCTTTGAGCAATGCTTGCTCTAACGATTCAATGGTTGCTGGCTTGATGATGACCAACAAAGCACCGGTTTTACGCACTTTGCCGGCCGTCTCCGGCTGGTCATCAGAGGTGATAAACACAATCGGCACATCCTGCATGCGCGGGAAGCGGCGCAGGTAAGACAACACCTCGAAGCCGTCCACGCCAGGCATATTGATGTCCAAAAAGACAATATCCGGGGTGAAATCTTTAAGCACCAGCATGGCGGCGCGCGGCCCATAAGCTGCCTGAGCCTGCACATTCAGTAGCGCGAGCATTTCGACGACCACATCAGCCGATTCACGGTTGTCGTCTATCACAAGGGCAGTGACCATGGCTAACTCACCTCAGCAACCAATTCCCCCATGCGGGAGACGTCATATCCGGGCAGCGCAGCAACCGCCTGACGAAAAGCCGGCTCGCTCAAGACTTCGAAGAGGGGCGCTAACAGCTCGCTGTGATAGATTTCATCGGGGATCACCAGCTCATAATGCTCATCATAGAGCGGGATGAAATCCAGATCCAGCGCCTGCGCGGCGGCGGCGATGCCCAGCCCACAATCCGCCCGCCCCGAAGCGACCGCGGCTGCCACAGCTAAGTGGGTGTACTCTTCTTGAGTATAGCCCCGAATGGCTTCCGGCGCAATCCCCAACCGAGATAACTGATAATCGAGCAGAACGCGCGTGCCCGCGCCGCGCTGGCGGTTGACAAAGGTCACCTCCGGGCGCGCCAGGTCTTGTAACGAGCGGATGTCCTTCGGATTGCCGCGCGCCGTGATCAACCCCTGCTGGCGACCCACCAGAGCGACTACTTTCACCGCCCTGCCAGGCAGATATTGGCGGATGGCGCTGAGGTTATATTCGCCGGTTTGCGGGTCTAGCAGGTGCGAACCCGCCAGATGCGCCTCGCCACGGCGCAAAGCCACCAACCCGCCCTGGCTGCCCACGTTGGCTGAAGCCAAACGGCGGCCGCGCCCGGCCAGAAACTGAGCCAGCAAATCCAGAGTCATGTCGTGCGAGCCAATGGCGAAGATGGTGCGTTCCAATTCCGCCGGATGACGGTACAGGCGCACCGTCAGCGGCGCGCCGGCCGGTAAACCCTGCGAGCCGCGCGGCAGGATGGCAATGCCATCGGCGCGCACCAGCGAAGTGATCACCCCCGCGCCGCGAGATAGCGGCGCGGCCAGCAATTTATCGCCCACGCGCCCCACAGCTACACGCATATAGTCGTCGTCACCCGCCGGTGAAGTCACCTTGCGCGTCAGCGTCGCCTCCACCGTCAGCGGCTCCTGCGGTGGACGCCCCAGCCAGCGCGCCAGCAGCGGCTCCACGAAAATCTCTCCGGTCAGCGCCGCGGATACCGGATAGCCAGGCACGCCGATCACGGGAATCGAGACCATTGGGCTACGCCGAATCATCCCCAAGATCACCGGATGCCCGGGACGCACTGCCACCCCATGCACCAACACCTCGCCCAGCGAGGCAATCACGCGGGCGGAAAAATCCTCCGAACCGGCGGAAGAACCCGCGTTGAGCAACACCAGGTCATGCTCTGCGGCGGCTTCTTGCACCCGCCGGTGGATGTCTTCGAAGCGGTCGGGGGTGATGGGAAAGCGCTTCGCCTCGCCGCCCCATTGGTTCACCTGAGCAGCCAACACCAAAGAGTTGAATTCGATGATGTCGCCAGGGCGCACCGGTTGACCTATTTCCACCAATTCGCTGCCGGTTGGCAAGATAGCGACGCGCGGGCGGCGCGCCAGGCGCAGGTGGGTATGCCCGCAGGCAGCCGCCGCGCCCAGATCCACCGGGCGCAGAACGTGACCGGCGGGCAAGACTAGCTGCGTCGCCACGATGTCCTCGCCCATGGGGCGCACATTGCTCCACGGCGTGACCGAGGCGCGAATGCGGATCACCTGCGGACGGCGCGGATTGGCGGCAGGCAGACCGGCCTCATCCAGCGGCTCGACGTTTTCGATGGGGATCACCGCGTCGGCCCAATCCGGCAATGGATCGCCGGTATCCAAATAAGCAGCTTGTTTCTCGCCAGCGGAGGCGGCGCAGATCAGCGTCACTGGCTGATTGAGCATGGCTTCAGCCGTCGCCGCGGCGCGCACGGCGAAACCATCCATCGCCGAAGCGTGATAGTGCGGCGAAGACAGGCGCGCCCACACCGGCTCAGCCAGCACGCGCCCGACCAGCCGCTCGTCAAGGGGCAGTTCTTCCACCCCCAGCAAGCCATCGCAGCCGGCCTGGCGCAGCGCCTGATTGAAACGGTCCAAAGCTTCGGGGAGAGGAATATCATGCAGATAGACGGCCATGATCCAACACCAAAAATCCCTCCTGGGTGAGCGCAGCCACGGCGCGCTCCAGAGAGACTTCCTTTACTAAAACATAGTCGGTATCGAACGTAGATAGAGCAAAAATGCTGACGCCGGCGCGTGCCAGGGGTGCAGCAATGGACGCCAAAACACCCACCAGGGCAAAATCCAGCCGACCATGCACTTGCAAAACCCGCCAGCCGCGCTCGGCGCGCGCTTCCGGCGGCGCAAAACGCTCCGCGCACACCACGCTCAATTCATCACGGGTGCGCAGCAAGGCAAGCAGGTCGCTTGGGCGCGCCCACTCCGGAAAATCGGCTTCCGCCGCCAGGCGGCAAACCGCGTAACGCTCCGGCAGGATCATGAGGGTCAGATCAGAAGGCGGATTCATAACAGATAGACTTCGACGATCGCTCCAGCTTCCAAACCCACGGCGTCGGGCGGAATGCGCACCAGGCCATCGGCGCGGGCCAGGGTGAAGATGAGGTTGCTCTTGCCGAACACCGGTTCCGCCAAATATCCCTGCGGCGAGGCGACCAGACGCGCCGCCACCCAATCTTCCCGCCCGGCCTGGGAGGGGAGATTCAACGTCAGCCGGGCGGAGACAACGGGCGCCGGTCGGCTCACCCGCACGCCGAGCAGGTGCTGCAAGATGGGCCTCACAAACAGCCCGGCGATGACCAATGCGCTGACCGGGTTGCCCGGCAGCCCAATGACCGCTTTCCCCTGGCACGCCGCCAGGATGGTGGGTTTGCCGGGACGCACGTTCAGCCCATGCGCCAGCACGCCGGGCTCGCCCAAAGAATGAATCACCTGGGCGGTTAAATCGCGGGCGCTGGCCGATGAACCGGCGGTGATGACCAGCATGTCGCATTCCTGCAAGGCGCGCTGCGCCGCGTTACGCAGCGCTTCGGCGTCATCGGGCAGGATGCCATAACGCACTGGCTGTCCGCCGGAGGCTTCCACCAGGGCGCTCAAACTGTAGGAGTTCACGTCGCGCACCTGGCCAGGGCGGATGTCGCTTTCCGGCGCAACTACCTCGTCGCCGCTGGAGAGGATGCCCACCCGCGGGCGTTGCACAACCGCCAGGCGGGTGATGCCCAGCGCCATCAAACCGCCGATCTCCGCCGGGCGCAGGCGGACTCCGGCGGGGATGACCACTTCGCCGGCCGCCACATCCTCGCCCACATTGAGCACATTTTCGCCCGGCGCAACCGCCCGCAGCACTTCCACTTCATCCGGGCGAGCGCTCTGCGTATATTCCAGCATCACCACCGCGTCAGCGCTGGCAGGCAACATGCCGCCGGTATGGATCAAAGCGCATTGCGCGGTGTCTAGGCGCAGGTCGGCGACGGCGCCCATCGGGATCTCACCCACCAGTTGCAGATAGGCAGGCAACGACTCGCTTGCGCCGAAGGTATCCGCGGCGCGCACCGCGTAGCCATCCACCGCGGCGCGGGCAAAGGAAGGCAACGGGTGCGGCGCGCTGACTGCTTCCGCGGTCACCCGCCCCAGGGCGTCGCTGGAGGCGATCATCTCTGCACGCGGTTGGGGGGAGAGTTGAGCCAGCAACAATTGCAAGGCTTCCGCTGGCGGCAATAATTCCAGGAATTCGGGCATACGTCAATCTAGCGACAATTGTTCAGCGCCGTTCAAGAAACCAGGTCAGCGCTATCCAGGATGATAACTCAGTTTGTCCAAAAGGCAAAGGTCAGCAAATAGACCAGCACGCCAAAAAACGCCAACGCGCCAATAGTGAGGGCATTCCAGTTGGGTTTGGCGCCGTTAGCAATGGCGCGCATCTGCCAGATTTGAAACCCTCCGATGGGGAGGGAAAACAACCCGGCCAGGGCAGCGAAGCCAGGATAGCCGAAGGCGCGGGCGATCAGCAACAGTAGATAAACGGTGAGAATGAGCGCATTGTGCAGCAACATGCCGTTCTGCCAGCCCAGACGGATCATCAGGGTATGCTTGCCGTGCTTGAGGTCGGTGAAATAATCGGGCAGGGTAAAAGCCAGTAGCATAGCCAGGTGCGCCGCGGTCAACGGGAAGGCGCTCATCGCCACCAGGCGGTGCATGGCGCCGGTTTGCAGGATGAAAGCATAAGCCGGCACCAGGAACGCCACCAACACCGAGGTGGTTAATTCGCCGTAACCGGAAGCCTCCAGGCGCACCGGCGGCACAGAATAGAAGAAAGCACCCAGAAACGCCAGCCCCATGATCAGATAGGCGGCTGGTGCAGGGTTAAGCTGAGCGATGATCAGCACTGTCAGCGAGGCCAGAAACGCCAGGCAAGCCAGAGCAGCCAGCAACGCAGTTCGGCGCGGCAAGCGACCTGGCGCCAGGGCGTTGCTTCCACCGGTTAGAAAGGTGCGGTTGGGGTTATCCAGATCGGCGGGGGCGTTGAAATATTCGTTCAGATAATGCACACTGAGCTGCAACAGCGTCACCCAGGTCTGCCCCAGCCAGTAGGCGCTCCAGTTGATCGTCGCCCCCAAATAGCGCGCCATGCCCGCCCCCAGGGCGTACACCAGCAGGAGGCCGAGCAGAAACAGCGGACGGGAGAGCTGGATGAACCAGCGCAGGTTTTGTAAGCCTTTTTTCTGCGCAGGTTGCTCAGACATGCTTCACTCTCCGCTCAGCGCCCTGCGGATTTCGCGCTGATGGATCTGGTTGTGACGGTACAGCAATTGGATGATCTCTTCCAGCGCAGCCACGCCCAGCCAGGGGTGTCGGCCCTGGCGCAACAAATCCTGCGCCGACAGGCGCGCCACAAGCTGGACGGAAGCCTGCCGCTGAGCGGCGAATTGTTCCAATAAAGAGGGGATAGATTCCCCCTCCATCTGAGATACCTTGCGTTCGTTATAAGCGTTCAAGTCGAAGTCCGCCGGAGCGCCCTCGCCGCCATCCAACACATTTTGAATCAGTTTATAGATACCCCGCTCTGCGGCGACAAAGTGCGCCAGGATTTGTCGCACGCTCCAGCAGCCGCCGTCGCTATAGACGGGCAACTCCCATTGCTGCGGCGTCAGGCGGCGGAAAAATTCCAGGGTTTTTTCGCCTTCGCTCTGCAAGCGGGCGACCAGGCGTTCGGGCGTCTCGGTCATCGGTTAAGCCTCATTGCGAAGTTTCGATCGGATAACCCGCTTCTATCCAGGCTTCCAAACCACCCTGGATCGGCGTTACCTGGCGAAAACCATTCTGTAACAAGAATTGCGCCAAACTGGCGCTGGTTTCCTCCGCCGGTCAGGTGCAATAGGTGATGATCCAGGCATTCCGATCCAGTTCTCCCATGCGGGAGCGGGCTTCTTCCTCGGTCATCGAAATGGAGCCTGGGATGTGTCCGGCGGAATAATAAGGCTCGCCGCGCGTATCAATGAACACCGCCTGCTTCAATTCAAAAGCCGCTTTGGCGTCCGCCAGGCTGATGCGCTGAATATTAGGGTAGGGGATGCGCGGGGTGAGCGCCGGCGACGAAAAGATGGGGGCCGCTGTTTGGGGCGCGGTCTGCGCCGCACCCATGATCCACAGGATCGAACCCAAAATTAACACCACTCCCAGGGCGACCAGGATTAACGGCGCCGCCGAGCGACGATTATAGGAAGACATACCTGCTCCACTTCATCAAAGATGATTACCGGCGTATGATACCATAGCCGGAAAGTGGAGGGGTTAATAAGGTTATTAAAGGCGCGCCGATCAGGCGCGGATTTGCGAGCGCAACAATTCAGTCGTTGCCCGTGTGTTCTCCTCGATAGCCAGGAAGAGGTAAACCCCTTCGCCGAATGCATAGAGGGTAACTGATAGCCCGCCGCCGTAGATCAGAGCAGCCAGGCTGAGCAGCAATCCGCCGAACAACCCACCGGCCAGACCGCCGCCCGAACCATCGCCAAATTGTTGCGACAACTGCTCCATCGCCGCCCCGCCCAAGACGCTGGCGGCGCAGATGCCCAGCACAGATAGGATCGTCAACGCCCCAACCAGCAAGCCGATGACCTTATAAATTGTGCCGATGACGCGCAGAGCAGTGTAGCGTTTTTCCATGATAGTACCCTCCTTCCTGGTGTACGATGTCTTTGAGATGCACGCGGGATCCATCCGTGGTGGAAATTGTATCACTCATTTACATTCACTGATGGGGCAACCTCGCTGTGTCTCAGACCAGCCTCGGGTTACAAGGCCCGCCATCAGCGGGCATCGGTCTCTTGGGTGCGATATTGCAAAACGTCCCGCAGGTTGGGGAACCTGCGGGACGGGCATTGAATGATTCCTACGTTACCTGCATTCGTAGCACAGGCTTAAGCCTGTGCTACGTCTATACCCTGACGGGCATTGAATGATTCTTACAGCCAGCTCCCGACAGGCTGGGAGATGGGCAATGTGGTGTCTTAATACCCTTATGGGCGCTGAATGATTCCTACGTTACCTACATTCGTAGCACAGGCTTAAGCCTGTGCTACAGCTTAATACCCTGACGGGCATTGAATGTATTTCAACGGCCCTGTCTTTTCGTTGTTAACTGGCAGGGTTCTTAGTTCGTCTGTCTTAATACCCTTACGGGCATTGAATGTATTTCAACCACTGACGGCTTCGTCTACGCTGTTGCCGGTGCTCCTCAGTCTTATTACCCTTACGGAGGGTTAGACCAACCAAAACGTTGGTTACGTTCCAACGTCACCGAGGCGTAACCAACCGCACAGCTCTGCCTGTCCCAACGTAACCAACGATTGGTTGGTTACGAAACCTGTCAGGGCATCTCCAGGCTAAAATGGATGTACCACCAACCATTTTTCGCTTGAAAGGAGAGTAAACCATGACAGGTGACCCGATTCTAACCCGTTTTCAGGCCTTCGGCAGCCATTTTCAGGCCATTTTTCGTCCCGGCGACGAGCGTTGGCCGGATCTGCATACGCTCTGGCTGCACCCGGAGCGTCTTCCCAGGTGCGCCGCAGAGACGCCGCTGGTCGAGCGCACCCTGGCGCTGCTCGGCCCGCTGGACTGGGGGCATTTTCCGGAGCGCAACCTGGGGCGGCGTTGGCGTCAGCCAGCGGTTTCGTATGCCGCTTTCGCCGCAGCCATGCTGCTCAAGCTCAACGAAGGGCTGGCTTCGATGGGGGAGGTGCGCCGTTACCTGGTGGAGCATCCCGCTCTCATACCCTTGCTCGGCTTCCGTGTGGTTCGCTGCCGGGCGCACCCCCACGGCATTGACCCACAAGCCAGCCTGCCCACTTCTCGCCATCTGACCCGCATGTTGCGCCAGATGCCCAACGCCGTCTTGCAGTTCCTGTTGGCCGACTCGGTGCACTTGATCCGGCAAGAACTGCGCCAACACCACATCGAAGTGGGCGAGTGCATCAGCCTGGACACCCGTCACATCCTGGCCTGGGTCAAGGAGAATAACCCCAAAGCTTATGTAGAGGAGCGCTTCGACAAGACCCGTCAGCCCAGGGGCGACCCGGACTGTCGCCTGGGTTGTAAGCGCCGTCACAACCAGCAGAGACCGCCCCAGCCTCTGGGTCAGGAGCCGCCAACTCCGGCTGCCTACCCGCAACCAGGTGCAAAGGTCAAATTCGGCGAGTTCTATTGGGGCTATGGCTCCGGGGTAGTGGTAACCCAGACGCCTGGCTGGGGTGAGTTGGTGTTGGCGGAATTGACCCAACCCTTCGACCAGGCGGATGTCTCCTACTTCTTCCCCTTGATGACCCAGGTAGAGCAGCGCTTGGGCTTTCGGCCACGCTTTGCCACCTTCGATGCGGCATTTGACGCCTGGTACGTGTATGCCTACTTCCACCGAGACGAAGATCCGCTCGCTTTTGCGGCAGTGCCCTTCTCCGAGAAGGGCGGTTACAAGGCCAAAGACCGCACCTTCAGCCCCGAAGGCTTGCCCCTGTGCGCTGCCGGGCTGCCCATGCCGCTCCATTTTACCTACACCGACCGTACCACTTGCAGTGTGGCGCACGAACGCGGCAAATATGTCTGCCCACTGCGCTTCCCGCAGCGCACCGCCGATGCCTGTCCGGTACATCACAAATGCTGGGAAAAGCAGGGCTGCGCAGTGATGATGCCCACCAGCATCGGCGCTCGGCTGCGCTACACCCTGGATCGCGAGAGCCAGCTCTATAAAGACATCTACAAGCAGCGCACCGCCACCGAACGCATCAACAGCCAGGCGAAAGCGCTGGGCATCGAGCGGCCCTCCTTCGCAATGGCAAAGCCATTGCCAACCAAAATACGCTGATCTATCTGTTGATCAACCTGCGCCTGTTGCAGCGCATTCGCAACCGCCAGCCCGTAAGCCGCGGCTCAAGAGCTTGCGTTTGAATTGTTAAAGAACTGAAGAGCCCATTGAGACCAGCGTAACCAACCAAATGGTTGGTTACGCTTTTTCGCCGCCAAGGCGTAACCAACCACGGTTTGTCCAACCCTCCTTATGGGCGCTGAATGATTCCTACGTTACCTACATTCGTAGCACAGGCTTAAGCCTGTGCTACAGCTTAATACCCTGACGGGCATTGAATGATTCTTAC
>Ga0226835_1001226_pt1 | contig 15203 bp, 15 predicted proteins | sample LAC_MetaG_1_FD_163627 | JGI IMG/M metagenome (GOLD analysis project Ga0226835, IMG submission 163627) | Anaerobic ammonium oxidizing microbial communities from anammox membrane bioreactor (MBR) in UC Berkley, California, United States -... | ecosystem: Engineered > Bioreactor > Anaerobic >...
TCCACCAGCGCAACTTACGCGCCCTCGTCCAGCAATGGTCGGAAGACGGCGCCAAAGCGAAGAAATAACTGCAAGGTTATCGTGTAAAATAAACCCGTTTCATCCGTCCCCGCCGTGGAGCGGCGGGCAACTTGTTCCTATAAGGAGAATCCCCATGTACCACACCATCATTATTGCCGGCAATGTTGGACGAGACCCGGAGATGCGCTACACCCCTGCTGGGCAGGCTGTTACTTCCTTCTCAGTCGCCACCAACCGTCAATACACCGGTTCCAACGGCGAGCAAGTGAAGGAAACCATCTGGTTTCGCGTCTCGACTTGGGGCAAGACCGCAGAGATTTGCAATCAATACGTCAAAAAGGGCTCCAAGGTTTTGGTGGAGGGTCGCCTGACCCCCGACAAGGCCACTGGGGGGCCAAGAATCTGGACAAAACAGGACGGCTCTGCCGGCGCGTCTTACGAAGTCACCGCCAACACGGTCCGCTTCCTCTCCTCCCGACAGGACGGCGGCGACGGCGGGATGGGCGGCATGGACGCCGGCGATATGGTCGCCCCCGCCGAGGACAACATCCCGTTCTAGCGGAGGCGGACGAATGTCAAACAACCCGCAGCCCGTTCCCATCGCGCTCGAGATCCCGACCGGGCTCGATACCGTCTATGCCAACCTGGCGCGCATCTCCCACTCCCCCGCCGACCTCGTAATGGACTTTGCCCACGCCCTGCCCGGCGAAAACAAAGCCGTGGTCAAAGCGCGGCTGCTCATGTCGCCGCTCAGCGCGAAACTGTTCTACCGCGCCCTCGGCGAAAACCTGGCGCGCTACGAAGCCGCCTTTGGCGAGATCGCCGTGCCGGTCAACTCGTCGCTGGCCGAGCGCCTCTTCCGTCCGCACCAGCCGCCCGAACCGCCCGCCGATAAAGCAGACTGACATGCACAAACTCGAATCCATCGCAGAACAAATCCGCAGGGATTTTGACGCCCGCACCGCGGCCCGCGACCGCGCCCTCGCCACCGCGCGGGGACTGACCCGCGTCTGCTCGCTCGCCATCCGCGCCGCGCACCGCCTCGAAACCGACGGGATGGCGGACCTGCTGGCCGAGGCGCGCTCCCTCGCCGGACGGCTGCGCGCCGACCTGCGCGAGCATCCCGATCTGTACTACGCGGGGTACACCCAGGACGCGCTCAAGGAATTCGTAGAAGCCAGCGCCACCTGCGCTCTCATCCAAAACCAGCCGCTGCCCACGCCCGAAGAATTACAAGTAACCGGCGCCACGTATCTTAATGGGCTTGCCGAAACGGTAGGCGAACTCCGCCGCCGCGCGCTGGACATCCTGCGTCACGGCTATTCGCCGGAAGCGGAAAGGCTCCTCCTCGCGATGGACGACATCTACGTGGCGCTCGTCAGCATGGACTATCCCGACGCCATCACCAGCGGCCTGCGCCGTCAGACCGACCTGGCGAGGGGCATCATCGAGAAGACGCGCGGCGACATCACGTTCAGTCTGCGCGGCGAGCACCTCGAGCAGGCGATCGGGCGGCTGATCGGCCAGTTAAACGGGGAGCCGGTCGAGGTCCAGAAAGAGGCGGGAGAAATCCCCCCACAGGAGAATTAGGGCATGGCCCGCCGCGGTCGCCGTTATCCCCTCGTCGTCTATCGCGAGATCCTCAACCGCTGGTGGCCCGAGACGCTGGCGCTGGGATTGCTTTTGGCCGCGCTGGCATGGCCGCTTTACAAGGACCCGCTCGGACAGTCGCAGCCCTGGCGCTGGCAAGGCATGCTCTTGCTCGGCGCGGGGATCACGCTCTGCGCGCTGTTGCTGCTGGCGATGCGGGGCATGGCTTATGTGCAGACGTTCCCCAAATATTTGAGACTGACGACGCCGTTCCTGCGGTTGAACATTTCGCACAAACGCCTGCGGCGTTCGACCACCGCCGAGATGAGCGCCCTCTTTCCGCCGAAACAGACGCGAGGCTGGAAGCGGGATGTGCTTCTCTCGCTGGGCGGACGCACGGCTATCGTGCTCGAACTGAACGGCTGGCCGGCGCCGGCCTGGTTTTTACGCGCGTTCCTGTCTTCGTTTTTCTTCAAGGATAAGACGCCGCATTTCGTCATCCTCGTGAATGACTGGATGAGTTTCAGCAGCGAATTGGAAAGTCTTCGGCGCGGCGAGAGCGCCGCGCCGCCTTCCTCGCGCAAGCCGGACCAATCCATCCTGTCCCGCCTGCCCCGCAAGGACGGCTGACTGATTTGAAAATAAAAAGGATTCCACAAGTTCTACTTGCAGCTTTCCCGAAGTAGAACTTCGAGATTCAAAATTTTCATCATTCGGGGCGAACCCCCGTTCACGGACACTTTGTGATTATCATCACTTGTTATTCGTGACATTTGGATTTGTCAGACTTTTGAAAACCTGCTAACATATGGGCGGAGACGGAACACAGACACCTCCAACTTGCTCCTCACTGTCTCCTCCTTTGGCGAATGCCTCCGCCGGTTCTCCCCGGCGGAGGCTTTTTTAACGGGCAGGCGGCAAATTGCGCTATGAAATCGGGGGAATGTAGGCGGGCAGGACGACGAAGAAGGAACTTCCCTGCCCCAGCGTGGATTCAACCCAGACGCGCCCCTGATGGTTTTCCACAATGGTTTTGACGATCGCCAGTCCCAGCCCGGAGCCGGGAAGGGTTTCGGGAACGTTTTCGGCCCGAAAGAATTTTTCGAAGATGCGCGGCTGGTCGGCGGGCGGAATGCCGGGACCGTCGTCGCTCACTTCGAGGATCAATTGTCCGTCTTCGGAGCGTAATTTCACGCGAATCTCGCCGCCGGCCGGGGAATATTTGATGGCATTCCCGATCAGGTTGTCGAGCATCTGGCGCACGCGCAAAGGATTGGCGCGCAGCGGCGGCAGGCCGGACTGCTGTTCGAATTTGATCGTCTGGTTGCGCGCGCGGGATTGCCCCTCCAGCAGGTTGACGGTGTAGCCGATGATGTTTTCAAGCTGTACCACTTCGCGGCGGGAGTCGAAGCCGGCTTCAAGGCGCCCCAGGTCGAGCAGGTCGTTGACGAGGGCGGTAATATCGCGGATGCTCGCTTGCAGGCGCGCCATGAATTCGCGCTGGTGGTCGTTCAAAGGGCCGGTGCGCCCGATGAGTTCGGCATAACCCATCACAGAGGTCAGGGGCGAGCGCAGGTCGTGCGAGACGGTATGAACGAAGTCGCTCTTGATGCGGTCGAGTTCCTTCAGGTAACTGATGTCCTGGATGGTGATGGCAAAGCCGATATTTGGAATAGCCGCATAGTGAGCGTTAAAGACGCGCCCGTCGTCGAAGTTGATCTCGTGATATTTCAGCCCGTCCTCGGCAGAGCGTTCGAGCATGGACTGCAGGTCGGGATGGCGCACAGCCTGTTCAACCGGCTGCCCAAAGACCGCCTCCTGCGACACCCCAAAGGTGCGCGCGGCCGTGTCGTTGACCAGCATGACGCGCGAGCGCTTGTCTAAAATAACGACGCCATCGGCGATGTTGTTGAAAATGGCGTCGAATTCGACCACCTGGCGCTGGAGCGAGGCGGTGGTTCGTTTGACCTCGCCCCGCACCCAGTCTCCCAGACGGCGGGCGCGCTCGAGACTGCGCCTGACGACGGTCACGATTTCGGAGGTGGTGAGCGGCGGAAAGATGTACCCGCTCAGCCCGGCAGACAGGACTTCCTTTGCGATTTCCAGCGAATCTTGTTCCACGTAAAGGACGACTGGCAGGGATGGGAATCGTTCTAACTGCTCGGCGGCCAGTTTCATCCCCGATTGGCCGGCGAGAGTCTGCCCGATCAACAACAGGGCGGGAGTGGCTTCCTGTAATATTCGAGACAGGCTTTCGCGGTCCTGCGCCGCAGCGGTATCGTATCCCGCGCTTTGTAACGCGCGCGTCCCCAGGTGAAGAAAGGGCGATTCGTCCAGAGCCAGCAGGATCAAGGAGGGCCGCGTCATCGCTCTCCTGCCAAGTGGAATTTCTGGATTACTTCCGCCAGCCGCTGAGCGGCCGAATTGGCGGAAATAAGAGCCTGCCTCTGTTCAGCGTTAAGCGGACCAGTCTTGGTCGTCAGTATCAACCCCAGCGGGTAGAGGATTCCATCCAGTTCTTTTTGCGCCGCGGCGCGCAGGGCGCGCGTCGTTTCGCCCTGTCGTTTCCCGTCAGCGCGGACGGCTTCCGCGCTTTGCTGAACGGCGCGGAACAACCGTTCATTGACCAGCGAGACGGAGGCGTAGTCTGCCACGGCTTCCAGCAAGGTCTGTTCGGTCTCGCCAAAAGGCTGCGGCGCCTTGCGGACGACCACCATCAGCCCGATCACTTCATCGCGGACTTTGATGGGCGTGACTGCCGCTGCCTGGCCGAGCGCGGCCGCCTTGAGTTTGCGGAGAGCCTGCCCGTGGATGAGCAGGGATTCTCCCGAAAGCGCCACCAGCCCGCTCACGCCATCGTCCAGCGGCTGTCCCATTTTCTTTGCCCAGACTTCGGGCAGGCGGCTGTGGGCGGTCAACACGAACTGCCCGGAGCGTTCATCCTCCAGCAGCAGCCAGCCGAGGTCCGCGCCTGATACCTGCAAAGCGCCTTCCACGATGCGCTCAAAGAGGACGCGGCGGTCCGTCACGGAGACGACCGCCCTGCCGATGGAAACGATCGAGGTCAACTCGCGCACCTTGCGTTGCAGGTTTTCGTTGACGGCCTTCAGTTGCTCATCGAGACGACGGCGGGCATGCGACTCGCGCACCTGGGTCAGCGCTCGTTCCACTGCCGAGACTACCTCCGCGTCGCGGGCGGGCCAGAGCAGCACGTCTGCCGCGCCGAGGCGAAAGGCCTGAATCACGTCCTGCTCCCGGCCCTTCTCGGCGATGACGATGAACGGCGCCTGCGTCCCCTGCGAGGAGAGCGCCACCAGCAGGTCTTTTCCGCTGAGGCCGGGCAAATTCAGGTTGGCGATGACCAGGTCGGGGGGAGTCTGAAGCGCCTGCCGGATGGCCGCGCCGGCGTCCGTCACGACATCCACCGGATAGCCCAACGGCTTCAACGCCTGACGAGCAATCAGGTCGCTGATGTCGGGGTCGCTTTCGACAATGAGGATTCGCTCGAGGAACGCCATATGTTCCGTCAATCTCCATGAAGAGACGAGATATGGGGATTGTAACATTATTAACGGAAATTGGAATGATATACTTGCGTCCATCCATGAAACCGTTTCCCGCGTTGACCGTCGTCGTCCCCGTTTACAATGAGGCCGAGTCCCTGCCCGCCTTCCTGCCGCGCCTGCTCGAATTTTCCGAAAACCACGGCTGGAAGGTCGTCTTCGTGGACGACGGCTCGCGCGACGACTCGGGACAGATGCTCGAAAGCCGCGCCCGGCCTCCCGCCGTGCGCGTCATCCGCCATAAAGTCAACCGCGGCTACGGCGGCGCGCTCAAGACCGGCCTGCTGGCGGCCGACACGCCTTACGCCGTCACCATTGACGGCGACGGCCAGCACGACCCGGAAGATATCCTGAGCCTTTTCCAGGTCGCGGTGGAACGCGACGCCGACCTCGTCGTGGGACGCCGCGTCCCGTTCCACAGATCGAATTGGTATCGCGAATTCGGCAAGTCGCTCATCCGCCTCTTCACGCGTATGCTCATGCCGCTTCCCATCCAGGACCTCAACTCGGGCTTCAAACTCTATCGGACGGAACTCGTCCAGGCTTACCTGCACGTCTGCCCCGATTCGATGGCTTTCAGCGACGTGATCGTGTTGACCTTCCTCAACCAGAAAGACCTCGTCCTCGAACATCCCATCCGTGTCGCGCTGCGCAAAAAGGGGAAAAGCACCATCAGCGCCTATACAGCCGCCGAAACGGTGATGGAAATCCTCAACCTGATGATGCTCTTCAACCCGCTCAAGATCTTCCTTTCGCTCTCGGCCATTTGCTTCGCGTTTGGAATCGTCTGGGGTACGCCGATCCTGCTGCTCGACCGCGGCGTGAGCGTGGGAGCCATGCTCGCCATCGTCAGCGGGTTGATCTTCTTCGTCATCGGCCTGGTCGCCAGCCAGTTATCCTCCATGCGGCTGGGCGAACTGGCCGCGCGGCGCAGAAAAAACAAAGACCGGACTTCTTGAAAAAACCTGACCCTTCAGGTTATACTTCTCCCATGAACGCGCTCGAGACTCCCTTTATCGTTGGGCGCTTCCCCGCCCGCGACGGACCTCTCTCCCGCTTCCTGCCTCCGCTCGAAGACGGGATCGCCGCCGAATGGCTTCCGCCGCGCGCGTCGAAGGAAGGCTGGATACTCGACCCGTTCGGGAGCGCGCCCCGCCTCGCCGTCGAGGCCGCGCGCAGCGGATACCGCGTCCTCGTCACGGCGAACAACCCCATCGCGCGCTTCCTGCTCGAGATGACCGCCGCGCCTCCGACCGAAACCGAACTGAACGCCGCGCTGGCCGACCTGGCAATATCCAAAAAGGGGGACGAACGACTTGAACAACACCTGCAATCTCTCTACCTCACTCAATGCGCCAACTGCGGACAGGAAATTCCCGCCCGCGCCTTCCTCTGGAAAAAAGGCGAAGACGCGCCCTACGCCCGCCGCTACGATTGCCCCGCCTGCAACGACTCGGGCGAACGCCCCGCGGCCGAAGCGGACGTGGAGCGCGCCCGCAAGATCGCCGAAAGCGCGGGACTTCACCGCGCCCGCCTGCTCGAACGCGTAGCCCCGTCCAACGACCCCGACCGCGAGTTCGCGGAGGAGGCGCTGGCCGTTTACCAGCCGCGCGCCATCTACGCGCTCGCCACGCTCATCAACCGCCTCGACGCGCCGGGCGTCACCCCCGAACGACGACGCGCCCTCAGCGCGCTTTTCCTCTCCGCGTGCGACCGCGTCAACAACCTGTGGAGCGTGAACAACGAACGCCCGCGCCCAAAGCAGCTGGCTGTCTCGAACGAATTCCGCGAGAACAACGTCTGGCTGGCGCTCGAAGACGCCGTCTCGGAATGGGCCGCGCAGGAGGAAGCCGTCCCCGTCGCGTTGTGGCCGAAGAAAATCCCCGAGAGCGGCGGCATCCTCCTCTACGAGGGCCGCGTCGCCGACTTCGCCCCCATCGTGAAAGAGTCGCCTGTCACGGCCATCCTCACGGCGCTGCCGCGTCCCAACCAGGCCTACTGGACGCTCTGCGCGCTCTGGGCAGGCTGGCTGTGGGGAAGCGAAGCCGCCGAGCCGTTCCACCTCGTCCTGCGCCGCCGCCGCTACGATTGGGGCTGGCACCTCGAGGCGCTGCAAAGCGCCTTCCGTCACATCTTCGACCTGCTCAAACTCGGCGCGCCCTGCCTCACGCTCGTCCCCGAGCCCGAGGCGGGATTCCTCACCGCCGCGCTGGCCGCGGGCGAAGTCAACGGATTCGACCTCGCGGGATTCGCCATGCGGACCCAGCACGACGCCGCGCAGATCACGTGGACGCGCGGCGAACGCCTCCCGCGCGCCCGCGGCAAAACCGACCCGACCTCGGTGCGCGCGGCCATTCGGACTCATCTCTCCGCCCGCGGCGAACCGACCTTCCACCTGCCCCTGCACGCCGCGGCCCTCGTCGCGCTGACGGCGGACCACGCGCTCATCGGCGCGCGCCAGCCCGAAGACGAGGTCATCCGCGAGGCCGCCAAAACCGTGCAGGAGTCCCTGCTCGGCGACGAGACCCTCGTCCGCTATCGCGGCGGCGAAAGCGCGGACACCGGTTTGTGGGGACTCGCGCCCGAGGTCGAGTCGGCGGAACCGCTCAGCGACCGCGTGGAAATGGCCGTCGTCCAATTTCTGGTCGAACGCTCCAACTGCACGCTCGAAGACGTCCTGCGCGATCTTTCGCCGCGCTTCCCCGGGCTGCTTGCGCCCTCGCTGGGACTCGTCGGCGAGGTATTGGTTTCGTACGCGGAACAGGTCGAAGGTCAATGGAAGTTGCGGGCCGAGGATCGTCCATCGGCGCGGAAGGCGGAGTTAAGTCAGATGGCGGACCTGCTCCAGGTCATCGGCGAACGGCTGGAGTTCCGCACGAACCGTCTCGACGAGCGCAGGCTGGTTTGGGAGGCGGGAGAGACGTCGGCGTACGCGTTCCATCTGAAAGCCTCGGCCATCATGGACGAGGCGGTGACGCGGAGCGCGTACCCGCGCGAGCGGACGCTGGTCGTCATCCCCGGCGGACGCGCCTCGCTGCTTGCCTATAAGATCAGCCGCGATCCCGCGCTGGCGGCGCGCTTGCACGGGATCCGCTTTGTCAAGTTTCGGCTGGCGCGCGCCCTGGCTGAAATGGCCGCGCTCAACCGCGACGCGTTCGAAGAGCAGATCCAAAGCGACGCGTTCGAACGCGCCCGCGGGCAATGGATGATGTTCTGACCGGCTCCCGTCATCGGATATGATCCGCAGATCAGGCCGGAGTAACTCCGGGGGAAAGTGGCGAAAATCTGCGCCCTCCACAACCCCACTTTGCAGTTTGCATCATCCCGATAAGGTCTAATGAAAGGATGAACCATGAAAAAGATTCTTGTCGCTCTTGTATGCGCAGTTTTATTGGTCGGATGCGGCGGCAAACCCGCCGCCCCCTCCGCCGCCGCGCCGACTGCCGCGCCATCCGTCGCGTCCACGGCTGCCTCTACCGCCTCCACTGCCGCGTCCACTGCCGCGTCCGCCGTCACGCCGACGAACACGCCGCTGGCGGTCATCCCCACCAACGCGCCCAATTGCAGCAACAGCGCGGCTTTTGAAGCCGACGTGACCGTGCCGGATAACACGCCCTTCGACGCGGGCGAGACATTTACCAAAGTCTGGCGGGTGCGCAACAACGGCTCCTGCGCGTGGACGCAAGGGTACGCGCTCGTGTTCGCCAACGGCGAAGAGATGGACGCGCCGGACTCCATCCCCCTGCCCTACACTCCGCCCAATGAAACCGCCGAAATTTCGGTGGAACTGGCCGCGCCCGCGCGGGACGGCGCGTTCCTCGGAAACTTCGAACTACGCGACGGCAACAACGTCCCGATCCCCGTGGACGGGGGGAAATATCTCTGGGTTTCGATTATCGTGGGCAAAACAGTCGCGGTCGAAATTCCCACCCTCCCGGGCGGCAGCGTCCCCACCGCAGCGCCGACGGCGGCCAATGCTCCCTGCGCCTACACGCTCAATCCCGCTTTCGTCAGCCAGGCTCTCGCGCTGATCAATTCACAGCGCGCCGCGAACGGACTCGCCGCGCTCGTCCTCAACGTCCAACTCACAGCCGCGGCGCAGAGTCACGCGGCGGATATGGCCTGCCACAATTTCCTCAGCCACGTCGGCTCAGACGGTTCGAACGTGGGAGCGCGCGTCACCGCCGCAGGCTACTCTTATTCCGTCGCGCTCGAAAACATCTACGCCCAGCCTCCGCAATACGGCGGGACGCCCGACGCCGCGGTCCAATGGTGGATGAGCGACTTCATCCATCGCGCCGCCATCCTCAACGATAAAGTCACCGAGATCGGCGTGGGTTACGCGTTCTACGATAAAAGCCAGTTGGACGGTTACTGGTCGGTCGTCTTCGCCGCGCCGTAAATGGGATGTCCGCAAGGCGCGGCGCTCCTACCATGAGAAGTCGAAGGACGACAAAAAAAGGACTCTGGGTTGCCAGAGTCCTTTTGTCGCTCATTTTCTCTCCGCGACTTGATATGCGGCGGAGCGGGTTTGTTTATATTTTCGTGCAGGAACCTTGTTGGCTAGTTGGATCAATGACCGCAGCGCCTCGTTCACCGATTCGGAATCGGGAAAATATTCCTTCACATCGGGCGCGAGCAACACGGTCCCTTCAACTAGGGCGTAGTGGTTCACTTCCACCGTCCCATCCTTTTTGGTCACACGGACGGTATAACCCTTATCCAACGGGCGATAAAATTTTCCGCGCTGGGCTTTGCTGAAATCATATTCAGCGCGCATTTCATCATCCTGTTCTTGTTTCTTTTTAGTGGTCTTCATATCTTTCTTTCTCAGTTTTGGTCGCTTTTCTAGCGCTGATCAAACGATGTTTCTCTTTTCGGAAGACGTGAACCACAGACAACAAACGCATGACCGCAGATATGCCAATCGAAACATAGCGGTCTTCATCTTCTGAATGATCAGGGTCGGAAATCGTGGCAAGCCGAGGGTCGTTGAAAATCGTCGTGGCTTCTACAAAACTGACGCCATGCTTCTTGAGATTGGCTTTCGCCTTTTCTTCGTTCCATTCGAAATCGGGGTCTTCCATAACGTTCGCCTGTCCAAATTATACCGCGCAAGAATCGTAATCAAAAAAGAACGGCGCTCCACGCTCTAGCTCAATTTAGACCTGAAGACTTCAAATTCCTCTAGTTTCCCCTCCACTTTCGACCAGCGTTTGATCTCGTCTAGGTCCACCTTTTGCCGCTTTGCCACCATCACCGCTTGGGCCAGTCCTTGCTGATCGTTCCAAAAATAATACGCGCACAATCTATCTTTGACGCAATCCGTAGAAGAGATCACTCGCAGCGTTCCCGTCGTCAATTCGACATCTTTGATTTCCTTCACAGGCTCTTCTCCCACCGAAAGCGGACCGTCAGGAAATTCCACAAAGAACCTGGTTTCAGGATGCTGGAAATAACGCCCACTCTCCTGAAAGCCCATCTTTTCCATCGCGGCTTTGACCCGGCTTCTCTTTGCAAATTTCACATTAACCAGGTCCACATCTTTCGAAACATATTTGTTGCCGCTATATAATGAAACCGTTGCGCCGCCTGATAAGACGAGTTCGATTCCTTCTGCGCGCAATTGAGTTTGGACATATGCAGCCAGTTCGGCCAAATTCATTTTCTGGATTTTCTTCACAACGCTTTTCCCTTTGCCCTCGGCCTGCGACGATTCATAACCAATCTCTCACGCTCCTCTTCGGGATAGAACGTCAATGCTTTCTCCAAAAGGGATTTCAACTCAGGCAGAAATGGGTAGCGCGGGTTGAACATATACGGACGCGTCCGTCCCACCGCGCGGCTGGAAAGAATGCCCGCGGCCTCGAATTTATCCAATTGATTTTGGGCGGATTTGAGATCGGATCCATAAAAACGCGCAATTTCGCGGGCATAACCTTCTTCCCGCGCAAAGAGAAAGATCAACACGCGCTCGGCAGTCTTCGATCCAAACAGAGATGCGAGCATGGAAACTCCCTTCCGCATTGACGGAAAACACCCATCATATGACGTATGATTTCCGTCATTATATCATTTATCCAGAGAAACAAAAAGGCGCAACGCCTCTTTAATCCAGAAACCCGTTTTCTTGCAGAAAACGGGTTTCTAAAAGTACTGCTCTCTCTCCCCTACAGCGTCTCCAGTTCCTCCACTTGCTCCGCGATCACGTCGAAGCCGCCCTGCCAGAACTCCGCCGAGCGGATGTCAATGCCCGCCTCCGCGAGGATCCTGGCTGGGGCTTCCGATCCGCCCGCGGCGAGGATCTTGCGGTATTTCGGCTTGAACGATTCACCCTCCGCCTTGAACTGCTTGTAGAGCGAAAGCACCAGCAATTTGCCGAACGCGTACGCGTAGACGTAGAACGGGGTGTGATAGAAGTGCGGGATGGCGACCCATTCCCATTTGAACTCGTCGGCGAGATCGAGCGCGTCGCCGAACTGCTCCTTGAGATTCTCGAAATAGATCCGCGAGACCTCGTCCACGCTGGCGTTCTTCATGATCGCGTCGTGGGCCGCGCGCTCGAAGAGGGCGAACCAGGCCTGGCGTCCGATGGTGGCGTAGGAGTCGTCCACCTGACGGTAGAGGATGTCGCGTCGGACGGCTTTGTTCTTCTCCTCCGCCAGCATACGGTCAATCAGCATCATCTCGCCGAACGTGGAGGCGGTCTCCGCGAGCGGCAGGGACGAATGGAAGGTGAAGAGGTTGTGGTGCGAAGCCAGCATGGCGTGGATGGCGTGACCGAGTTCGTGCGCCAGAGTCGCGATGTCGCGCGCGCTGCCCTGATAGTTGACCTTCACGTAGGGCGTCATCTCCGGGACGACCGAGGCGCAGAACGCCCCGTCCTGTTTGCCGCGGCGGATTTCGCTGTCGAGGTGGTTCTCGTCGAAGACGCGGCGGGCGAGCGCGCCGAATTCGGGCGTGAACGCGCTGAACGATTCGAGCGTCATCTGCGCGGCGGCGTCGAACGAATATTTTTTCTTCGACGCGGTGGTGGGCGCGTAGATGTCGTAGCGGCGAAGTTTCTTCATCCCCAGCAGTTTGGCTTTGACCTTGAAGAATTTCTGGAAGACCGGCGCGTTTTTGCGCGCCGCGTCGAGCAGCGCGTCCACCGCTTCGTCGGGGACGTCGTTGAACAGGTTGCGGACGGAGTTGGGCGATTTGAATTTCCGCAGCGTAATGCCCTCGTTGTACCAATCGCGGACGCGCGTCTGGTACATCTGCCCGAGGATGGGACCATCGTTGCCGAACACGCGGAACAGTTCGCGGTACGCGGCGGCGCGCGTCTTCGGGTCGGGGCTGTAGGCGTAGTTCATCAACTGTCCGCGCGTCAGCTCTTCCGTCTTGCCGTCCACTTTGAATTTGAAGACGTAGCGATTCGTGATCGAGTCGTACAGATTCACCAGCGCGCTGGAGCCGGTCACGTCCTTGATGTTGACGACCTTCTCTTCGGGTTCGGAGAGCGTGTGCGGTTTGAAGTGACGCATCTCTTCGAGGTAGTAACGGTAGCCGCCGCTGGCGTCCATCAGGCGCTGGGCCTCGGCGTCTTCCAGTCCCTTCCACCACAGGCTGAAGAAAAGCGTGCGGTTGCCGATCTCTGCCATGAACTGCTGGACGCGCGCTTGCAGGGTCAGCGCGGACTGGTCCTGGGTATCCGCCGCGAAAGCGAGGCCCGCGTAGGCGCCCAGTTTGTGCGCGAGGCGCGCCATCTCCTCGGAAGTCTGGACGATGTGGATGAATTCGTCGGCGGGCATGTCGGCGCGCAGTTTGCCGCGCGCGCCCTCGAAAGCAGCCGCCTGCTCTTCGATCTGGTCGAAGGCGGACTCCAGTTCGGGGCTGTCCATGGACGGGAAGAGGTCGGCGAGCGACCAGGGAGAAAGTTTGTAGGGCATGGGTGAGCGTCTCCTGAAATTTAAGATCATCCGCAGATTTTATGATTTCGCTGATTTTTCTTTTTCTCGATCTGTGAAATCTGCGAATAAAGATTGGCATTCTACGGCATGACCGCGAAGTGATTCGTCAACACCCAGGTGACGTAATTCTCCCACAACGCCTGGATATCTTCGCGGTGGTAGTCGTGGTCCGAAAAGGTCTGGATGATGACGCGGCCCTCGATACAGGTGGCGAGCAGCCCGTAGTCCGAGGAACGTTTCGGGAATCCGCCCGCCAGGATGAGCGCGTCGCCGCCCGTCGTCTGGATGTAATCGCCGCCCTTGTCATCCCAATGTCCCACGTAATTGGTCAGGCTGAACCCGCTGTTGGGCGTGGTGAACACGGGATGTTCGGGATGAAGGGTGTAGATTGACAGATCTCCCGCAGAGCGCTCCTTTTGGAAGCGAATCCCGCACTTCGAGGTCAACTGGGCGATGCGGCCATTGGCGGTGTCCGAGAGATACCAGAGTTCCACAATGAGGGCGGTCTTGTCGCGCGTCACCTTGGGGACGATCACATCCCAAAACTCGCCCTGCACGCTCGAACGGCTTTCCGCCGCGATGATGATCAAGTCCCACCGCGTTCCCGAATTGAGATAATCCAGCAGGTCGCCTATGTCTGCGGTGTAAGTCACGTTCAATCCCATCAAGTCCAGCGTGGGCTTCACCCACGGCTGGAGGAACGCGCCCATCGAATCCTCGTAGGCCAGAATTTTCGCCGACCTCATGCGCGCCTGCAAATCCTGCGTGGGCGTCGGCTGGATAGTGGGCGGCGGCTGGGGCGGCGCGTCTGTGGGCTGGACGACGGTGACCGGCGGCGGCTGAGTAGGCGCGGCTTGCGCGTTGAGCGCGGCCTGCGTCAATTGCAGCGCCATAGTCGTCCCCTGAACTTCCAGCGCGATGCGGGTGGCGTCAGGCGTGGGGGGCTGGCTGGCGGCCGGTCCCAGCGAAATGGAACACGCCAGCGTGACGATGAACAGGACAACCCCCAACGTCAAAATCGGGCGGCGGTTTGAACGAGACATGGCATCCTCCGGATGAGAAAAGCGATTGCGCCACTTCCACGCTCATTATACGTTGAAACGGATGTGGACAATATCCCCGTCTTTGACGGGATATTCCTTTCCCTCGAGTCGTAACTTCCCTTTGGCCTTCGCTTCATTCATTGACCCGAGGCTGGCGAGGTCGTCGTAGGCCACCACCTCCGCCCGGATGAATCCCTTCTGCAAATCGGTGTGGATGGCTCCCGCCGCTTCCTGCGCGCCCGCGCCGCGTCGGACGGTCCAGGCGCGCACCTCGTCCTCGCCCACCGTGAAGAAGGACTGTTGCTGCAACAGGTCGTACGACAGGCGGATCATGCGGTTGAGGCTGGGTTCTTCGATCCCGTATTCCTGCATGAACACGGCCGCGTCCTCGGGCGGGAGTTGGGCGATCTCCATTTCGAGTTTGCCCTGCAACGCCACCGTCGGATGGTCGGCCTCGATTTGCGGCGCGGACTGTCCCTCGCCGAGGTTGAACGCGGTCAGGATGGGTTTGCGCGTCAACAGGCCGAAACTGGCGAGTTCCTTTTGTTCCTCGGCGTTGAACTCCATGCCGCGCAAAGGCTGGCTATCGGATAGTCTCTTGTGCAGCCGCTCGAACAATTCCGTCTGACGCGCGTTGAGGGCTTTATCCGTGCCGCCCTTTTTGCGTTCCTCCACGAGGCGTTCCAACTTGCGCTCCACAGCCACGAGGTCGTTGAGCAGGAGTTCGCCTGTCATCGTCTCCACATCCCGCGCGGGGTTCACGCTCTCCAGCGGGTGCGGCACGTTGTCGTCCGCGAAACAGCGGACGACGTGGATGAATCCCTCCATCTGCGAGAGCGCGTTCAACAACTGGCCTGAGATGCCCGTTTTGGCCGCGCCCGCTTCCAGTCCCGCGATGTCGGCGTACGTCACTTTGGCGTAGATGGTCTTGCGCGGGTTGAACATGGCGGAGAGCTTGTCCACGCGCGGGTCGGGGACGTCCACCACCGCCTGGTGGATTTCGATGCGCCCCGCCGAGGCGGTGGTGGGCGCGT
>Ga0226835_1001227_pt1 | contig 15194 bp, 12 predicted proteins | sample LAC_MetaG_1_FD_163627 | JGI IMG/M metagenome (GOLD analysis project Ga0226835, IMG submission 163627) | Anaerobic ammonium oxidizing microbial communities from anammox membrane bioreactor (MBR) in UC Berkley, California, United States -... | ecosystem: Engineered > Bioreactor > Anaerobic >...
GAACGTTCCTGTTACTTTCAAGAATATTCAGCCCGGTAACTACACAGTCGTTAAAGAGTTTTTAGGCGGGCGAAAACAAACGGAAGACGTGGCAACCACCTCAGCAGAACTCCAAGTCCACGTGGCCATGCCGGTCAACTCAGTCAGCTTGATTGAGTTGATGCCGAAGTAGGTGACGCGCTTAGACGTCTGTGCTTTTTTCTACCAGAGAAAGGATCTCACGCTTAAACCGCTCTTCCCCAAATGTGCGAGCGTGGGCATGGATTTTTTTCGGATCAAACTTGGCCTCATTTTCTAGGAAGGTATGGACTGCCCGCTCAAGTCCCTGTTCTGAGAGCTCGTCGAAAAAGATGCCTGTGGCGGGTTGCGTTTTGCCGGCATTCCTGAGGTCGATGATTGTTTCTTTTGGCCCACCTGAACGATGAGCAATCACTGGCACGCCATAACCCATCGCCTCCACCGGGACGATCCCGAAATCTTCATCCTCCACCGGGTAAAGTAAAGCTCGCGCTCCGGCGTAGAGCTGACGCAGCTGCTCATCACCGACACTGCCCAAAAACTCAACTGTCTCACCTGCCATTGTCTGCAGTTCTGGCAAGATCTTGCCAGATCCGACTACTTTAAGTGGCAGCTTCAGCTTAGTCGCTACTTGGACGGCTAATTCCGGATGCTTGGCGAATGCTAAACGATTGACGTACAAGAAATATCCGTCTTCCCGCTGCTGTCTGGTACGAGCCGGAAGTTCCTCCGGTACCTGGACTGGTGGATGAATCACGACTGAGTCGCGACGGTAGTACTTTTGAATGCGTTTTTGGACTTCCTGAGAGTTGGCGATAAAGACGTCAACGCCATCTGCCATCCTGACGTCCATGACTCGGCAGATATGGTTAATCACTGTTCCGAACACCTTCACCACTTTGTTCTTCTCCCAGTCCGTCATAGTGGAGTAGCCATAGAGAGAGCGCGGTGGGGTATGGCAGTAGCAGAGATGAACTGCCGGTTTTTTGACTTGAACTGCCTTGGCAAAGTAAGCATTCGAAGAAGAGATGACGACATCATATTCGGACAAGTCTAGAGACCGAAAGGCAGCTGGTGCTAACAGCCGCAATGGCGAAAAGATTTTTTTGATTAAGGGAATCCGCGCCAACCAGGTCTCGTGAATTTTCCAGTCGGCAAAGTTCTGCCAGTGGATACCCATCGCGTCTGGGTCGGTAAACGCGACGTATAGCGGGGCCTGAGGGAAAAGGTCATGGAGTGCTTCCACTACCCGCTCCGCGCCACCGTACTCTCGCAAGAAGTCATGGACGAGTGCGACAGAGGGGTCTGAGTTCCGCTTTGGCATTGATTAGAACAAGGCTCCCTGCACAGCTTGCTCAAACTCGTCGGCAGGAAGTGAGTGCAGCAATGACTTGAAGCCCAGCTCCTCAAAGATCTTTAGTACGTCTTCTTTACGGTACGCGGCTAAGCGGCATTGTTCAAGCTCCAGGGTGATTGGTGACTCTTGGTCGATCTTGGCAAGCCGTTGGCTAAGTAAAGCATCCTCGTGTCCCTCTGCCAACTTTTTTAAGAGGCTCCCTTTCAAGATCGGATGTGTTGAGCTGCCGATCATCAGGTTTTGTTTTTGAATAGTCTGATAAATATTGTCTAGCGTTCCGAACTCTTGCAGGAGCTTAACGGCAGTTTTCTCGCCAATACCCACAATGCCGGGAATGTTATCTGAAGCATCGCCCATCAGCGCTTTGAGATCAACGATCTGATCAGGGCGAACACCCATCTTCTTCACTACACCGGCAGCATCGTACTCTGTATCAATAGTCCGGACCGGCTTTGAGCGTCCTGGCATCCAGACATGAGTTCGGTCACTGACTAGCTGGAAGGCGTCGCGATCACCGGTGACAATGATCGTCCGAACATCGGGTTGTGATCCCACTGGTCGCATCTCCACTTGGCGAACAATCGTCCCGATCAAGTCATCAGCTTCATATCCTGGCAGTTCAAACTGAGGAATATTGAACGCGGTCACTACCTCTTTGATTTTCTCAATCTGGGGCGGAAGCTCGGCAGGCATTTCCTCACGGTTAGCTTTGTAGCCCAGGTACTCGGCATGACGGAAAGTAGGTTTGGCATGATCAAAAGTCACCAAGATGTACTGTGGGTCAAGCTCTTTAATAACGGTCAATAAAATTCGGCAAAATCCGTAGACAGCACTCACTGGCGTCCCATCAGGCGTAGTCAGATCCTGGAATGCGTGAAACGCCCGGTAGATGAGGGCATGACCATCAATCAAGACTAATACTTGCTGTTTCTGGGAGTCGTTCGCCATAGAGATTAGGTTAACAGCTAGGCTGCCTTTGGTACACCCATCAGCTCAACAAACTCATCGGAGTCAATCGTCTCTGTTTCCAGCAGTCGTTCAGAGACTTTATCCAGTTTGTCTTTGTGCTCTGTGATGAGCTCCAGGGCTCGCTGCTCGCCTTGTTTGAGGAACTTGGAAACCTCTTCATCGACTTTTTCTTGGAGTCTGTCAGAGATCGTGGCTGGCTCTGAATAAGCCCGTGCATAGTTACTGGTTTCATACTGTGGGCTGAGGGCCATGGCTCCTAGATCACTCATACCATAGTCCATCACCATCGCTCGGGCGATTCGGGTCGCCCGATCAATGTCTGAACTGGCACCAGCAGTTAGCTCGTTGAAGATTAGCTTCTCGGCAGCACGACCACCCAACAGCACGGCAATCTCATCAATCAACTCTGACTTGGTCACTTGGACTTTGTCTTTTTCCGGAGGTGTCAAGGTAAAGCCGAGGGCCATTCCTCGGGACACAATCGAAATACGGTGCACGGGGTCGGAGTACTTGGAGAAGTGCGCGACCAACGCGTGTCCTGCCTCGTGATAAGCGGTCATCTTGCGTTCATGTTCATCATGGAGTCGTTTCTTACTCGGGCCCAGCTTTACTTTCAGCGAGGCTTCCTCGATATCGGCGGCAGTGATCTCGGTGCGATTCTCACGGGCAACTGCGATAGCTGCTTCGTTCAACATGTTTTCCAGATCAGCGCCGGAGAAGCCGACCGTCCGCTTCGCCACTTTTTCCCAGTTCAGTCCGTGCTCAAATGCCTTACCTTTGGCATGAATCTTGAGAATGAACTTGCGCTCCTCAAGGTCTGGCAGGTTGACTTGAACCCGGCGGTCAAAACGGCCCGGACGGACTAAGGCCGGATCAAGCATGTCTCCGCGGTTAGTAGCAGCCATCACGATCACATTGTCGTTTTGCGTAAAGCCATCCATCTCGACCAAAATCTGATTGAGTGTCTGCTCTCGTTCATCATGCCCACCCATGCTACCAAAGCCACGGATACGACCGATGGCGTCAATTTCATCAATAAAAATAATGGAAGGAGCAAGCTTTTTCGCAGTCTGGAATAAGTCGCGGACTCGGGAAGCACCTACGCCTACGAGCATCTCCATAAACTCGGAGCCTGCCATGGATAGGAACTGAACATTGGCTTCGCCGGCCACGGCGCGAGCTAGCAGCGTCTTGCCGGTTCCGGAAGGACCGACCATCAGCACACCTTTAGGAGTTCGCGCACCGACTTTTTTATACTTCTTGGGACTCTTTAAGAAATCGACTACCTCTTCCAGCTCTTTTTTGGCTTCCTCCATACCGCCCACATCAGCAAACTTGATATCCTGCTTGCCTTTGACAAACAGCTTGGCCTTACTCCGGCCAATGCCCATGATGCCATCCTGAGCGCCGCGTGCCTGGCGGAACAGGAAAAGGAACAAGACTGCCATCACCACGATCGGCAAGATATTAATGACCAGCTGGATAAAGACCTCTTGGAGACTCAAGTTCTTGATCTCAACCTGTGCCTGGGTGATGTCGACACTGGCCTTGCTTAGGATATCGACGAGTGAGGAGTTATCTTCTTTGCGGGCAGTCTTGATGGAGGAGTCTTTGTAAAAAACTTTGACGTCTGGACCAGCAACCTCTAAACGATCTACTTTATTCTCCCGAATGTCGTTAATCATCTGGGAAAGATTAATTTTTTCACTGGGGTTCCCGGCAAAGACCGAGTACAAAAATGGCAAGAAAAGAAGCGCGATGAAGACAAACAGCAAACTCCTGTTCATCATCTGGTTCATGTTGAGCTTGAGCTCGAGCTTTTTTTCTTGAGCGTTCTGGTGACTATTCGACATACCGTTGGTAGAGCGATCTTTTTCTTGAGGCTTTTTCGAAGATTGTTTGGGTGATTTTGCAACTGTTTCCATAAAACTTAGGTAGTGTACCATGCGAACGTCGACGCACTCATTGTTTGGCTATTTTAGCAAACCATCTTTCAGAGTGCTAGCGAATAACTGTACCAGGTTCCGCGGTCTCAGGAAGCGGCAAAACGATCGGATGCTCTTGGCCGTCAATCATCCCGTCGGCCATAATCATCATGCCTTGGCTGACTCCCTCGCCCATCTTTCGCTCAGCCAAGTTCACCACGAAAGGGAAACGTTTGCCGATAAACTCTTCTGGTGTATACCAAGCTTGAATTCCTGACAGAATTGTTTTGGTCCCGATTTCCGGTCCAAAATCGACGGTGAACTGCATCAGCTTTTTACTCCAGGTGGGTACCTCAGCAGCAGTCACTAGACCTACCCGTAGATCCAGCTTATCAAAATCTGCATACTCGATCGTCGCTTTCATAACAAAACCTTTCTATTGGAGGAATCCAGTTTGTTAGCTGTATTTTACACAACAAGCTGAAAGGAAGCTGAGCGGACGCGCACGGGCTACCAACTCCTCCGGCTTACTTATTCAGGGCGTTTCTGATGCCGATCGTTTCGTACACTTCCAAAAGCGTCGTACTGGCAAACTGATTGGCTTTCCGTGCTCCCTCAGCGAGGACATCACGAGCAATATCAAGATTTGCTTCTAGCTCTTTACGCTTGGCTCGTGCTGCCGCAAAGTAACGCTGGTGGGCGGCAAACAGCCTTTCCTTGACTTCGACGTCACCGACTTTGCCTGCACGGTAGCGACTTTTCAGCTCTTCGACTTCTGCTCTATCATCGTTCAGCAGGTCGTGATACAGGAAGACGGGATTACCCTCGACAGTTCCGGGGTCAGTGGCTTTCTTCCGATTTGGGTCGGTGAAAGAGCTCATGATCTGTTTGCGGATGACAGCTTCATCTTCAAAAATGCCAATCGTATTGCCTAGTGACTTACTCATCTTGCGTTGGCCGTCAGTTCCGACAATCTTGCCGACTTCCCTGGAGATCAACGGCTCAGGCAGCGGAAAGACCTCTTTCTTATACGTCTTGTTGAAGTTCTCTGCCATGTCGCGGGTCAGCTCAACATGCTGACGTTGGTCTTCACCCACTGGTACACCGTATGGCTTGTAGAGCAAGATGTCGGCTGCCATCAGAATTGGATAGTTGAAGAGCCCCATGTTGATCGACTCCTCGCCCACATCTTTTTGCAGCTTGTCCTTGAAAGCGTGCATTCGTTGCATCTGGCCATAGGAGATGTAGTTGCCCACGACCACCATCAGCTGGCTATGTGCCGGCACATCGGATTGGCGGAAGAAGACCGACTTGTCCGGATCAAGACCCAGCGCTAAGTAATCCAAGACCACCCCTGTGATATTTTTTTCCAAAACGTCACGGTCGTGGATGGTGGTGAGTGCATGCAGATCCGCCATGAAGTAGTAGGTTTCGGCGGTATGCTGCAGCTCGAGTTGGGGTTTGACCGCACCAAAATAGTTCCCGATGTGGAGAGAGTTCCCACTGGGAGTAATTCCGGAGAGGATTCGTTTGTTCGTTTTTGTCATATTTCCTTTCATCTATTGTACTTTATATATGACTCGCTCTAGAAACGGAGAGGAAGGACAGGCTCCTTCTCTGTTAAAGAACCCAGGGAGTTTTTGCGGAAATCTTGAAAAGTTGGTCTTGAGGTACAAAAAAACTCCCTGTCGGGAGTTGGAACTGATTGCTTAAAGACGCGTTAACCTACTCCCTGTTTACTTGAGGGAGGCCCACCATGAAGATCGGGCGGTCGTACGTGTCATACAGTGAAATTATACCAGATAATTCAACAATCTATTTCACCACCATCTTTAATATCAAAACCTAACGCCTGGAGCTCTTTAATATAACCGTGACAAGTCGGCTTAAAATACTGCTTTTTATTTAAGACAACAATAATAAAGGGCCATTGTCCCGGACTAACCTTGGTTCCCTTTGGGACTTTCCATTTCTCATGAGAAGAACCAACCCTTCGCTGTAGTGTGAATCCTAGGTTCTTTAGAAGTGCTTGCAGTTCTTTTGTGCCAAACTGCCCATTAAGTGACATTCAAGTTTTTGAGCAGGTTTGGAGTAGCCATGATATCTAAGGATTTGAGTCTTTCAGACCAATTACTAGACACTGCAGGACCGTATTTAACCTGATTTTGAAGTTTCTTTGGGACACTGAACAGCTCATAAATGAGATCGTTAATCATCTCATCGAGCTCTTCTTGTGAGGAAGCTTCCGTAAAAACTCTATATTCAGGAAGTTCTGCAAAAAAACCAACTCCTGAATCATGTCGAAGAATTCTTACGTGAATTTTTTCTGGAAGTTGAAATTTTTTCGTTGACATATGGTCCTCACAGGACTCTAGTCTTTAAACTATCTTACTTGAATAATACACATGTATGTCAACATAGTATTTGAAGTGTAACAGAAATCTTTAAAAAGCTTACAGTTCCTCGATACGAACCGTTGGGTTCATATCTGGAGCATCGATCAACTTGAGGTACTTCTCAGTGGTGGTGATCCGCTTGTGGCCAACCAGTTGAGAGACGTAGACCAGAGGGGTACCGGCCTTGAGCTGCTCGATAATAAAGGTGTGGCGGAGGTCATTGACCTTGCCGTCCTTGATACCGGCCAGGCGGAAGTACCGATCAATAGCAGTTCGGATGTTACGGACCAAAAATGGCCGACAGGTCTTGGTCAGAAAAAGGGTCTTCTCGCGGGCGCGAGGACGAACTTTCAAGTAGTCCTGAATTGCGGCCTTGGCGGCGGCGTTTAAGGGCACTTTTCGGGCTTCCCGAGAGTTCTGGGGCTGAATGGTGATCACGTTGTGTTCCATGTCCACTTCACTCATCTGGAGGGCTGCCAGCTCACTAATCCGCATGCCTGTCTGGAGGAGTACCTCGACAATGGCGTAAATCCGGATATCGCTACGGCAAGCATCCCGCAGAGCGCGATACTCCAGCTTTGAAAGTACTCGAGGAGGAGACTGGTCGTACTTGGGGTGAACAATCACCTCAGCCGGGTTATCGGTAATCAGGCCTTCATTAATCACGTAGCGGAAGAACGCCTTGATGGAGTTAATCTTGCGGGAGATCGACTTGCCGGTATAGCGCTGCTTCTTGAGAAGTTCCTTGAACTCCTCGATGTCATCGGCAGTTACGTCACCGACCTGAGTCTTTCCTTTCTCGGCCAAAAACTGGATAATTTGCTCGACGTCTTTGCTATAGGCAATCACGGTCGCGTGGGCGCGGCCGGATGTCTGGAGAAAGCTGGTAAACTTGTTGAGCAAGTCTGTAAGTGCGTTGTTCATACAATCAATCTAAACTAACTGCTTTGTAAGAATGTGTATTCTATAACTTTTTCTCGAAAATCAAAGACTTATAATATCACAATTGAGGTTTTTTCGCAAACATGCGTATCCTTTACTCACCTCTGGCAGCCGTCTTCTTCACAATAATTGCCGCTGTTATTTGTGTGTCCTTATATATGAACGGCCGACGTATCCAGCAATCGGCAGTAACCGTTCAAAAAATGGAGGCTGAAGTCGCTAGTATAGAAGCCAAAGTCAACCAGGTCGAGAGGGATGCTCTCGAGGCGACCTCGGCAGCGGCAAAAGAGCGGATCTTTCGCGATGAACTGCTGCTCCAACGTCCCGGTGAGTATATTGTACAAGTTCCAGACCAGCCTGTACCAAGTCCAGAGCCCTCTCTTTCTCCTGAGAAACTGCGACCCTGGCAGCAGTGGAAAGAGCTGCTGTTGTGAAAAAATGATGAGTGCGTAACGGTATTACCTCGAGAGATAATTTAGTCGAGTGTAAACCCTTTTTTCTCTGGTGAATCAGTGGTATAATTCAACTTTGTCGCAACCGGATCAGGGGTGAATGCCTCAAGATCCTCCGCGCGGGGTAGTGTACGGTGCACGTGGGGCTCATAATCCCACAGGCCGGGTTCGACTCCCGGCCCCGCAACATTAGAGTTTAAACGTCTGTTCCAGATTTCCTCTTTCGCCAATCCAATCGGCTGACTAGTTCCAGAGCCTTAGCCTTGAGTGCAGGGTTGTTTTCGAGCGCAAACCATCCGACTGGAATCCCTACCCCGGCAAGTACCCCGACTACAAGTAAGATCGCCCAAGCTGAAGGCCCACCACCGCCCCGCTGAGACTCCGGTTCCGGCGTCGGTGAGGGTTGAGGAGTTTCTGCCGGACTGGGCGATATTTCCGGGCTGGGACTGGGGCTTGGACTTGGGGAAGGAGAGACTGAAGGTTTTGGGGACGGCTTAGGAGTTGGCTTTACCGAGGCCACAGGCGATGGGCTAGGTGAAACAGTTGGAGTGGGACTCGGTGATGGGTTCGGTGAAGGTGAAGGGCTGGGCGACGGAGTGGGACTGGTAGCAGGACTCGGCGTCGGTGAGGGTGTGGGACTTAGGCTGGGACTAGGTGAAGAGCTTGGCGAAGGACTGGGAGAAACAGATTGGGCGGCCACCGGAAAGAGTTGCGGTAGGATCACCAACGCGCTCACACTCAGGAAGAGAAGGACCGGCAGTTGTCTTTCTTTGTGCGACATGGAGTTTTCATTATAACGTACTGAGCTTCCTCAAGAGAAAATCAGCAGAAATCGGCTGTTACTTCAGTTCCAGCAGCGTATCTACAAACTGCTGCGGATCGCTGACTTCTTTGGCTCTGTAGACCAGAGTCAGTAGTCGCTGTATGTTGGCTGTGACTGTGTTGGCCAAGAAAAAGATGGGTCTCGCCTCGCTGTATGCGTGATTGACCGTGTTGATCGAGCCGCTATTTTCCCGAGACACTCCGGAGACCAACAGCGCTCGGCTCATACCGGAGATAATCCTGTTTCGTTCTTTGGGGTACTTGTTGTAGGACTGGTCGGGCTCGACAGGGCCATACTCTGAGATGATGGCTGTTCCCCGTTCCTTTTGCGTCAACATTTCCTGAGCGATCGTGATGCTTTGATACGGCGACATTCGGTTGATGGGGGTAGGTAAAACGCCGACGGTGTGTGTAGACTCCAAGGCGGTCTTATGGCTCTGGGTATCAACTCCCAAGGCCAAACCTGAAACGATGACCAAGGGTGACTGGGCAACGTCTCCATACACCCTGCAAACGCGTCCCAGAAACTTTGCCAACTCTGCAAGCGCCTCTTCTTCGACGACCCGCGAACCAATACTGGCAAGATGGAAGAGGTCATTATTCACCCCAGCGCCGCGGACCCAAAGTGCTTGAGGTGCTCGACGAGTATTTTTCAACAAAGTAGGATACTCTGCTGCCTGCTGGGTGATTCGACGTATCCCTTCCGGAACTGGCATGGGCGCATTTTACCATGCGGAGCCTATAGTTATGAGAAGCCTCCAAAGGGATTGGTGAGTGTACTCATCGTCACGGTCAGGTTTTTAGCCTTGGGACTGCCCACCTGTATAGTGGAGAGCGTTCCGGCTTTTATTTCATTCCAGATCATATTAGTAGCAATAACGTTCATCACATACTCCCCTTTGGGTGCAAACAGCTCAAACTGGCCGTTGGTATCTGATTTGCCGACTGCCACGACACTTCCGTCTGTTGTCGTTAGCGTCACGGTAGCGTTGGCCACTGCCCTGCGATCATCATTAATGACGACGCGCCCTTTGAGAGTGGGACGTTTGAAGCGCTTCAACAGTTTGGGAAGTAGGATCAGGCCATACACTCCCACAATCAGTGCGTTAATCAGATTCGGAGCCAGCCAAAGTGCGACTACAGACAACAGTGCCAATGGATAGACTGCCCACTGCAGAGACTGGAGCGTTTGATTGACCATTAAGAGGAGCTTGTACTTCCACGCTTTCTTCAGCTGACTTGGTGACTTGCCGTCCATCGGGATCAGAACAGCAGGCCTGTCTTTGGCGGAAGTCACAGCGAGCACTTCACCTTTATAGAAGTCCTTAAAGGATAAGTGGATCGGTCGAGTCTCTTTGGTCGGGAAGTTGTGTCCGTCATGCGCAGCCAGGAAGTTGTATTGTCCCTTAGGCAAGAACGGCTCTAGGTAAACTCCGTACATATCGGAGACGAGCGTGGCAAAGACTGCACCTCTAGGTTGATCACCCTCAAAAACGGTAATCGTAGCAAACGGCACAGGTTCTCCGTTCTTCGGCTGGTGAACAAATCCCTTTCTATTCTTAGCCGGAAGAATACCTGCCGCAGAAAGTACATTGAAGAGCGTTTTTCCGTTGAACAACGCCAGAAAACCAACTTGGGAGATGACAGTCAGGGCAAGAAGACCGATCATACCGGCTTGCAGAGCAGTCGACACCCCGATCCCGATGATGGGGAGGGCTTTGGCACCCTGAACTGCTGCACTCAACAGGGGGACCGTCCAGGGAGCTTTCTCCTGTAAGTTGCGCGCAAACTCCTGAAGCTGAAGCGGGGCATCTACCACAGTGATCGTGATCTTTTTCTGTACAGTCTCCTCGCCTTTACGGGCAGTGATCGTAATCACGGTGGTGTCATTCGGAAAGATCTCGAAGCTCCCGATGTTTGAGACACGGCGCAGCTCCGGATAATCGATGATAACTTCATCGGCTTCCGGAACTTCCCATGAGATCTGCACTTTCTGTCCGCGAACAATGGTCTGATCGCCAGAAACGTTCATCGTGAAAGATGCATCCTCAGGCGGGGTCAACTCTGTCTCGTCAGGGACCGGGATCGGAGAGCTCCCGTCAAACGGGGATACTGGGGGAGACGGTGATGAGGAAGCTGATGGTGAAGGAGTCGGACTACTTCCTCCACCTGAACTCAACTCTCCCTCCACTGTAATTGTCAGTGAGCTGCTAGCAGAGCCGTATGGGCCAGTTCCGGTAATGGTGTACTCAGTCGTCTGATCCGGATGAACAATAAAGTCACCGGTTGATGCAGTCAATTGATTGTTGCCGGGATTCAGAACAAAGCTGGTTAAGTTACTTGATGCCCAGTGAAGCGTCACTGACTCACCTTTTTTGATCTTGAAGCTGCTGGCGGAGAACCCTAGATACGGAGACGGCAGGCTCTCTCCTGAGGTTACAGTAATGGTGCTCGACTGCTGTGTGTAGGTGCCATCGGTTGCTTGGATCTTAAAGCTGCCTGTCTTGGTGATTTGAACACCTGAAACGGAGCCTGTTCCGTCATTAATATTGACACTGCTCACACTCAGACCAGTTGTCGGATTACCTGTGCTGGTATCAATCAGCGTCAAGGTCACTGTTCCGTCATACGACGGCGTCGGGTAGCCCAGCACATCAACTGCAGAGACTGTCAGGCTAAAGCTGCCACCGGTAGTGGTGGAGGTCGTTGAGGGAGTGACACTCAGACCAGTTGTCGTTTGCGGCAAACTCTCTTCCGGATATCCAGCATAGGCAAGCGAGTAAGAGCTCAACACCGGGGTAGCTCCGTCTACTTCCTCCATCTCGATCTTAAACTTCAGACGATAGTCTGCCTGTTGCAGCTGCTGCAGTTGACCTAGGGTGACTTCAGTCCAGGTGACGCCCCCGTCGGTTGAGACATAGTAGTGAACACCCTCTTCTCCAGCAGCATAAGCTTGCGGGACAAGCGCTCGTCCAAGGTTGGACAAGAACGACGACTCAGACCCTGGAGCATAGGCAATCGGTCCACCCAGTGTTGCTTCGGCTACAAAGTTGTCCACCACCAGCTGTTGCGGCGGACGGGGCGGAATCGCGACCGCCTCTCCCATATCCTTCCAACCACGCGTCAACTCTACCCTGTAGAAACCCTGCATCTTGCTGACTACATACATGGTGTCGTAGTCATCCATGATGGCCCACGAAGCACCGGGACGCATGCCAGCTTGGGTGTCAAACTCAATGAATGTGTCGTCGTACGGATTGGTATAGGTATTGTTGAAGTTTAGGTAGACAGGGATGTTGCTTTCGGTGTTAATCAGAATCTGGTCCCCGATGCCGTTCTCACCTTCGATGTACTCTAGACCATACACGTTCCGATATCCGAGCTGTAGCGGAGTCGCCAGCTTGGTGACGGTATCGTCGCTTGTATCAAATGGTGTCCCACCGTCATTACTGACAACAAACAGCTGGCCGTTGGAGTTGTTGGCCGTTCCAAAGATCAATTTACCGTCAGGATCCAGTGTCATTCCGTTGAAGACGGCGTTGTAGTCACCACTTTCGTAGTAATCAACGACGTCATCGTTCAGGTTATGCGGGGTATTCTGGTCGTTAAACTTAAAGAGCCTGTTTTGTGCATACGGACCAGCGAACACCGCGTTCTGGCTGGGTGCCAGGAAGAGACCCACGACTGCGTTACTATCAAAGCGGTTGTAGGGAATATGCGTAAACTCGTCATCAGCCATATTCATCATGTCATGAAGTTCGAGGTACGCCACATTCGAGTAACTTCCAGCAGTCGTCGTCAGGTAAGCAGCAAAGCGTCCCCGCTCAAAATCCAGATTGATGGAGCCGACGTCTGTATAAGTGGTGGTGCTGATTCCGACCCCATCGGTCAAGTTGATCACATAGAGTTGATAGATATCACTCATCCACAGATACTTTTTGCCATTGAACATGCCGAGCGCAAAACCGTTCACCTCGCCACCCATCTGTGGAAGACCATAAGTAGCGGCGTAGTCAAAAAGAGTGCTGCTCTGTGTTTGTTTGTTGTAGGTATAAATACGGCCACCAATGGAGTACCAAATAATGTTGGAATCTTGCGGATCCTTCCAGGGTCGCCAGAGACCGCGACAGTCACCATAGCAGGGACAGATATTGGTATTGGAGATTAAGTTGCGAGAGATCGTGATATCTTCTTTTAGCCGCAGCTTGCCGTCGCCCCAAATAACGTTATTGGATGCCGGGATATCCTGATTGGAAGTATTCTCAAAATTCTCGGTGTAGGTAAACTCCCCAGGTTCAGGGTCAGTGGGATCGATGATCTCAAACGTATCCGAGGCAGTAGTTGAATGTGATGCTCCGTCTGTACAGCGTACTGTTACCGTATGTTCACCATCATTCAGCTCCGGAAGGTCAACTGAAAATGATTCCGTGTAACTGTCGTTATATGCCCCGCCGTTTGGCAGCGTTATTGACTGATAGGAGCCGGCGTCAACCTTGTATTCAAGTAAACTAATGTAGGTATTTGTTTCGCGATCGGTAAGATCTTTACAGCTCCCTGTAATGGTGGGGGTGTGATCGGTCAAGGGATCAGGCGTCACTTCATCCAGGTTTACTACAGGAGCGGTATTATCCGTGGCATCAATAGTCAGCGGATCGTAGTCAGAACTTTCATTTCCTGCCTCGTCCCACACTTTAAACTGGACGAGGATAACACCGTCAATATCATCAAAGCTGGTCAGATCGATGTCCAAGTCAAATGTCTCAGTTGTGCCACCGAAACTACCATCCTTGGGATCGATGTGATGATCATCATAGGCCTGCAGGACTCCTTGAACGACGTGATAGATCTCGTATGCAGCGCTGACGATCCCGCGATCATCGGTACAGGTGATATCTGCGTAGGTGATTTCTTTGGAGTAGTGGGGACTGGGAAGGTTATACCAAGACGCTGTACAGTCTGGATTCTGCGAATCCACATCTACGTTATATGACTCCTGGGTAGAGTTCCCCCAGGTATCTGTTGCATAAAAATTGATAGTATGTTCCCCATCACTGATATCTGAGATCTCGATGGAAAAAACTTTGTGAGTATCAGTCGAATTTTCTTCATCAATCTCCACAAAGTGGCGTTCTCCCTCATCAATGTCGTACTGGACTAAGTCGATTGGTGATTCATCGTCGACAGTTCCCTCATACTCCAACGGCTTACCTGTCACTCCCTCTACCCAAACATCAAAGTCAAACACTGGCAGATTAAACTCTTCTTCGTAGTCACCACCACCGCCTTCTTCGTCATAAGTAAAGGAGTACGCTTGCTGCTCTTCATTACCGTAAGGATCATTTGCTGTGAATGTGATGGTGTGTTCTAACCCATCAAAGATATCGACTGAGCCAAAGTAAGTATTTGAGAGATCAATGGAGTAGTACCGATAGTCGTACCCACTTTCATATGGGTAAATATCAAAGAAATCACCATCGATATCTGCCGTTACCTCTTCCACATAGTCGTCGTAGACATCAAAGGCAAACGGCATCATGGTGGATGAGACAGTTCCTTCGGTGTAGTCAGTGAAGTAAAACTCTGGCGGACTTCCATCCGGATAAGGTTCCAGCGGCAACATGTAGGAGGACTCTTCATCAGCCGTCGTTGTTACGTAAAAGGTAATTGAATGGTTGTTGAAATCCGCGTAGGGAACCTGGTTGAGGGTAAATAAAATACTTTCATCTAGATCATCAAAATCACCGCTAGTACTGTACTCTGCTAAACTTTGGCGCCCTTCAGAGTCAATCTCAAACTCAATAGAGCTAATCGGGGACTCATCACTTGACGCTGTAAACTCGTAGACGTACTGCCACTCACCATCCGCAACATCAATTCCATATGAGTCCGGGCTCTCTCCGCTTTTGATGAAGTCAAAGGAAATCTGAGACTCTGCATTTGCCTGGTGGACGGCAAACAGAGTCATCCCTGCCACACCTACCAGTACGACTAAAAAAGCAAAAAGCCTTGCTCTGATCGAGTAAAGTTTTTGACGAAAAAGTAACATAAACAGAGGGTAAACGCAAAAAGCTTCAGCCCCTATTCAGTATGGAGAAAAGTAAAACCACGATCAAGGATGAGTTTGCTCATTTTCGGCTGAACAAGACCTTGGGGAATCTCGGTGTACTTGATATAATAAGCAGTCTGGTGTGCCTATGATGTCAGGGTAGCTCAACCGGTTAGAGCGCCACACTCATAACGTGGAGGTTGAGAGTTCGAGTCTCTCCCTTGACACAGTATCGCCTTGAAAAAGGCCGTATGACTGTCCAAGCCT
>Ga0226835_1001229_pt1 | contig 15175 bp, 14 predicted proteins | sample LAC_MetaG_1_FD_163627 | JGI IMG/M metagenome (GOLD analysis project Ga0226835, IMG submission 163627) | Anaerobic ammonium oxidizing microbial communities from anammox membrane bioreactor (MBR) in UC Berkley, California, United States -... | ecosystem: Engineered > Bioreactor > Anaerobic >...
CTTGGCGAACACCGGCGACATCAGGCCGAACGCCACCAGCACGACCACAACGATCAGCATCTTGCGCGTGCGCCACTGCTCGCGCAGTTCCTTGCGCAACTGCACCATGAAGACGCGCATCACGCCACCCCCTCGGTGGCGCCTGTCGCGCCGGTTTTGTTGTTCGTCAGCCGCAGGAAGACGTCTTCCAGCGTCGCACCGACCATCTCGACGCGGTGCACGGCGCGGCCAGCCAGCATCGGCAACAGCGCCTGCCGCGCCGCCGGCACGTCGCGGACGCTGATACGCAGGCGTGCGCCATCCTGATAGACGCGTTCGGCCCAGGGCTGCGCCCGGACCTGCTCGGCCAGCGCCGCCAGGCCCGGTGCGTCGTCCGGCGCGACGTCGATCTCGAAGATCGGTTGCGCAAAGCGAGCGAGCAGCTCGTCGCGCCGCGCCTGGAGCAGTAGCTTGCCTTCGTGCAGGATGCCGACGGCGTCGCAGATGCGCTCGGCGTCGTTGAGGATGTGCGTCGAGAAGAAAATGGTCAGCTCGCCGCGCAGGTCGCTCATGATGTCCAGCACTTCCTTGCGCCCGGCCGGGTCCAGGGCCGAAGCCGGCTCGTCGAGCAGCAGCACGGCGGGCCGCGGTAGCAGCGCCTGGGCCAGCCCCAGCCGCTGTTTCATCCCGCGCGAGAAACCGCCGATTTTGCGCTTGCCCGTGTCGCCCAGGCCGACGCGCTCCAGCAGCGCGGCGATGGGCGGGTCGGCCAGGCCGTGCAGCGCGGCGATGTAGCGCAGGAACTCAGGCGCCGTCATCCAGTTGTAGAAGCTGGGCGTGTCCGGCAGATAGCCGATGGGGGGACGTTGCCCGCTGCCGACGCGCACGCCTTCGATCACCACGTCGCCGCCGGTCGCGCGCGCCAGCCCGGTCATGATGCGCAGCGTGGTGGTCTTGCCCGCGCCGTTTGGCCCCAGGAAGCCGAAGATCGCGCCGCGCGGAACGACGAGATCGAACCCCTTGAGCGCGGTGAAATTCCCGAAGCGTTTGGTCAGGCCGCGGATCTCAATCGCCGTGCCGGTCATGGGCTAGACGTCCTCTCGGCGGCCGAGGAAGAAATAGACGAGCGGCCCCCAGAACTGCCCGAAGGCCACAATGATGACCCAGACCCAGGTCGGCAGGGGCGGGCGTGCCCCGCCGCGCTTGTAGATGTCGTAGAGCGCGTAGACTGCCAGCCCGATCTGGATCAGGGCCAGCGGCGCGATGATTAAAACCCATTCGGACGGGTCCATGATGCCTCCTGAGCAAGACAGAAGCGGCGAAACGCAGGCCGGGCGCCGCGCCCGGTGCAGGCAGCAAAACTCCCCCGGTGGCAGGCAGAGCCGGGCCGGGGGAGCTGGTGTGTGGTTGGATGCGGCCTGGCTGGTTGTATGATTACTCGATCTGCTCAGCCGGGTCAACCGGTGCAGCGGGGGGTGGGTTCTCGCCGCCGGTTTCCTCGCCCTCGATCGAGATGCGCTGCGCGGCGCGGCGCACGTCGCTGTCGTCGGTCTTCTTTTCCGTGTGGCGCAGCTTCTCGAACGCGTCCTTGACCTTGGCGGTCACCTGGTTCGAGATCGTGCGCCAGTCCGCGTCTTGCGACGTTCCGACCAACCCGGCCACCCACGCGCGCACGTCGCTCTCAACTTTGGTGCCGATGTCGGCCCAACTGGCCTCGGTGCCCGGCTCGGCTTTCGGCTCGGCATGCACCAGCGAGGCGATGTTGAGGCGGATGCGGTTTTCCACCTTGCCGGTGATCGTCGGCCAGTCCGCGGTCTCATCGGCGCCCACCCAACTGGCGATCGCTTTGCGCGTGTTGGCGTCCGCCTTGAGGCCGATCTCTCTCCAGTCTGCGTTATCGTCGGCGCCGACCCATCCGGCGAGCGTGCGGCGTACTTTGGCGTCGATGCGCCGGTCCAGGTCGTCAAAATCGGTGTTCTGGGGGTTCTCGGCCCAGTCCTGCACGGTTTCCTTGATCTCTTCGTCCAGCTTGGCGCCCATCTCTTCGGGCGTCGGTGACGTGTTATTCTCGGTCATCAGTGTCCTCGCCTTATCTACTCCACATCCGGTGCGATCTTCCTGCTAGTCTGTACGCGCAGAGCAGATGTGGGTTGCTCGTCTGTAGCGATTTTATGGATTTCTTACGCGTTCACCCAATCGCACAGGGTCGCCGTGTGGCGCGGCACCGTCCCGTCAGTTGCCTTGTGTCGTTAGCGGATGCGCCGCGAGTCCCGGTCGTGGGCGCGGTCGGCGTCGGTCTTGATCTTGGTGTCGGCGACGGCGCCGGCAGGCCGTCCATCGGCTGTGAGCGCGGCGTAGAATTCGGTGTCGTAGGTGCGCGTCTTGACCACGACCGGCATCGGTACCGCGTGCCCCATGATGATAGCCTGCTGGCGAGTATCGAGCCGCGCCAGGACCTCGCGCAGGCCGCCCGCGCCGCTGATGCCGGTCAGCACGGCGGCGATGTCGCGCTCGTTGTCGAGCAGGGCGGTGACACGCGTCCCGATCTGGCTCATCACTTCTTCATCGATCCCGCTGGGGCGCTGGTCCACGATCAGCAGCGTGACATTGTACTTGCGCAGCTCGCGCGCGATGGTGCCAAAGATCGTCTGCCGCGCAATCAGCGGGTCGAGGAATTTGTGCGCTTCCTCGATCGTGATCAGAAGCTGCGGCGGCTCCAGGCTTTCGTCGCCGAGCGCCTTCTCGACCTTCTCGACATACATGCCGTGGATGCGCCGCGTCAGATAGTTGGCGACGAGGATATACGCCTCAAGCGCGTTGCCATAGCGCCCGAACTCCAGCACGACGCTCTTGCCGCGCTCGATGTGGTTCAGGATCTCGGTGGCCGAGTCCTCGACGACTTCGGGGCGCAGAAACGCAAACCGCTCGAAGCGCCGGACGCGCCGCTGCAACGCCTGGACCGACGCCATGCTGGACGACAGCTCTTCTTTCAGCTCATCCATCAGGGCCGGGTCGGCCTTGATCAGCCTGTCGATCCACTCGTCGCGCCACTTCTTCTGCAGCTCATAGGCCGCGTCGATCATCGAGTCCGACAGGTCGAGCGTCGTTTTCAGCATGGCGAGGTCTTCGGGCTGGATGTCGCGGTAGCTGATCCGGACGATGTGATCGGCTTTGGCGCCCCGGCGGCGGGTGGCTTCGTCGTCCAGGGTGAAGATGGCGACCTTATCCGGGAACAACTGTTTGAGGCCTTTGGCCTGCACGCCGTGCTCGTCCTTGACGGCCCAGCCATAATCGTTGTGCATGTCGAAGATCAGGTTGGTGGCGACCTGGTTCTTGACGATCCCTGCCAGCAGGATGCGCGTCAGGAAGCTCTTGCCGGTGCCGCTCTTGCCGAAGACGCCCACCGAGCGCTCGACCAGCCGCCGCAGGTCGAGGTTGATTTGCGTCTCTTCCAGTTCCAGCGGCGCGCCGATGTTGAAGTGCGTCGGGTCCTCGCGCCCAAAGACGTCATCCACATCCTCGGCAGTGGCGATCTCGACCGGCATGAAGTGGCTGGGGATGGTCTTGACCGGGCGCGGCTCGCCTTCGTCCTCGTCGATGGTGAGCATCGGCGCGACGTGGATTGTGCCGAAGGCGGCGGTTCCGGCGTAGATCTCGCGCAGGAACGGGTCGGACAGGTCCGGCGGGTCGCTGCGGATGGCAGGGTTGGTGGTGTCGAGCGTAATGTCGGTGATCATGCAGAAGAAGCGCTTGTGGCTGCCCCGCACCACGACATAGCGTCCCACAGCCAGGTCCTCGATCACTGTCTCGCGGTCGAGCTTGACGTCCAGCCCGCGGCTGAGCGATCCGCCGACGACCACACCCAGCCGCCGCCCGGCCATCATCAGGCCGGATGCGGGAGCCGCCGTCTCGCGCGGGAACCAGTCCTCGAGCCGGTCCGAATCGGGGAACAGGGTATCGCCAACCACCATGATCCTCTCCCTCGCAGAATAGAACGTTAGTTCTAAACTATTATACCCCAAACCGGGCATTGCGCGAATTTAGATTGAATTGTACCGGGTTGTTGCCCCGCTTCAATCTTACGCCCGCATGGGCTGCTGCCGCTTGACCGCTGTACTTCCGGCCGACGGTTCCGGTTGGCGCCTCTGGTGCAGTACGTCTGCAGCCAGAACCAGCAGGGACAACAGTGTTAGCCCGGTCTGGTAATATGCCGCCAGATGACGATATTCAACATTGTTGAGCACGATTGACGCGTTATACAGCGCAATCAAGACCAAGCCAGGTACGACACGGCGCTGGAAGACGGGTATCACCCCGAGCGCCAGCACGACCAGCACGCTGTTCCCCGCTGAATAGGGCGCGGCCAGCAGCGACGCCGCCACCAGCATCCCCACCAACTCGCGCGAGAGCACCGGCCGCACCTGCCACGCAGTCCAAAAAGCAAGCCCGGCTACGGCCCCAATCACGATGATCTTGACCGTTGGCGCTCCAAGCCCCATCCGGTTGAGAGCAGCCATCAGCGACATATCCATCAGCGAGTTCCGGTCGGGTATCGCATTGATGCCGATCGCCCACCATTCCTCGCCGCGCCACACCAGCGCCGGGATCATCACGGTCAGACACATGGCGGCCGTCTGGAGCAGCACGCGGCGCGAGAGCGTCAAGAGCATATAGACACCTAGAACCGGCAGCAGCAGAAACACTTGTTGAGGTTTGGCGGTGCCCAAGAGCAAACCGGCGGCCAGAGCCGGCGCGCTGGCCCGGTGATAGCCGTAAAGGACCAACAGCAGCCCGGCAACCATCACCCCTTCCAGGTTGCCGTCAGCCATGTGCCGTAGAGAAGGAATTGAAGTAGTGAGAAGCAAAACACCAAGCCAGTAGCGCCAGCGGGGGTGAGTTGGCGGCACGCTGACGATCAGCACCATCAGGGTCAGGTACATCGCCACGCCCCAGGCGGCCTGCATGGGCAGCCATGTGAGCGGGTAAAGAAAGAAGATACTCCATGGCGGGTTGCGGAGTGTGCCATAGTGGACGCCGGATCGAATGTCCGCCCACAGTCCTTTCCAGTCGATCGCCAGCGTTGTGCCTTCGACCGGCAAGCGGTTGAAGAAGACGGCAAACAGCGCGCCGAGGGCGACAGACACGGCGGTCAACACGCCGAGCGCCACAAGCTCTGTCCGGTTGGTGGGGAAGGTCCCTCGAGTCATCGCGCGCCTTCGCCAGCAGCAGCGGATCAGGGAGACTACGCCGGTTTGATGAGGCGCAGCAGGTGTTGCAGGCGCGGCAGATCGTGCGCCAGCAGCCCGGCAAGCTGGCGTCCGGCGGCGACCAGAAAATCGTATCGCTGCTCGGGCGGGCGGGCGCTCGCCGCGTGGAGCAGCGCCGCTGCGGCCAGCTCTTCGGTCGGCACCTCGCTGGTATTCAGCACCAGCCGCAGAAAATCGAACCGCTCCGTAAACTGTTGGATACAGGCGTCGTCGCAAAGCTGGACCGGATCCAGACTGAGCGGCGGGCGGGGCGGCAGGTTGTGATAGACTCGCCCGGCCTGGATGTAGCCGATATTGACCACGCTGATCTCGACCGGGACCATGCGATTCTCGCGCTGGTCGCGGGTGGTGGCCGTGTTCATGTTGTTGGCCAGGATCAACTGGCGAACCAGGGGGTCGTCGTCGATGCTGATGGCGTAGATCAGGCCGATGACCTCGGTCTCGCTGCCGGGTTCGTGCTGTGTGCGCACAAACGCCCCAAACGAGGGGTGCCCGATGTCCTGACTGCGCGTCCCGCACACAAAGCCCATCGTGCTGGCTCGTAAGACGCTCCCGATAACAGGCTGCTGTGTCGTCGTCTCGTTCATACTCGATCCCTCGCTCGGCGGGCCGCCTGCGTGGCGCCCGCGCCTTCCTCGCTCCAACGCTTACCGGCGTCGCCTCTCACCATACCGTGTGCGGCCGTGCCGCACCACTTTCGCTTCAAGCTTTTCCGAAAGCTCGACTGTCTGCGTATTGCGGCGCAGCTCGATTTCGATCAGCTCATCAAGCTGCGTGCGCTCAATGCTGCGGACCACGGCCAGCTCATCGGCGCGCGTCAGCGCGTAGGGATAGCGCCACATCATCTCGCACTGCGCCATCAATAGCGCGTGGACCTCGTCGACACGTGCCGGGTCTTTGGCAACCCAGGCGGGCATCTCCACCCGCGCCAGATGGTAAGCGTGCGGCTGGCCGACGTTGAGATAGAAAAAGACGATCTCGTAGCTCTCGCCCCGGTCGCGATAGCGCTTGTTCTGCGGCGACTGCTGGACGAACAGCGCCGAGCGCTCGCCTGGCCGCAGCAGGCGGAACATCAACCACTGGTCGATCAGCCCTTCGAGCGGGCCGTTGGTTTCCAGTGCGGCGGCGCGCACCTCGTCGGGGATCAGACTCATCAGATAGACCAGGCTGACGACGAACGCCGAGGTCGGCCGGTCCACATAGCCGATCGTGCTGGCCGAATGCCCGGACGTCTGCTGGAGCGCGACGTGCGCGTCGTGCAGGTGGACCATAGCCGCCAGGTAGTCGTCCTGCAGTTGGCGACCGTCCGGCACGTCTTTGCCCACCCAGAACAGCAGCGGCCCATCGCTGATGGCCAGAAGCGGGCGGCCCAGCCCGCGCCGGTTCCAGGTCTCGCGCGCCAGGACTTGAAGCTCGTGGACGGTCCGCCGGGCGTTGACAGCGGCGTTGCTGATGACCTGCCCGCGCTCGTCGTGCAACAGGGCGTCGGTATAACACAGCACCGGCTCGGTGAGCTGCTCGGGCAGCTCGTCCAGGCCGTGATGGTAAACGAAAACGCCGACGTTGGTCAGGTAATACAGCGCGGCGCCGTGCGTGTTGGGATAGACCTGCGATCCATCAGCGGCAAGGATGGTCGCCAGCCGGGGCGGGTCGGGGCGCGGATAGGCCCGGTTCACCGGCTCGTGGAGCGGTGCGGCGCCCCGGAACCCGGCATCGCGGTCGCGTGCGAGCTGGATGCGCGCGTGGATAGCGTCCAGATCGCCGAGGGATTGGAACATCTGCCAGGCGATTTCGCCGCGCTCGCTGAGCGTGATATTCCGCGCTGCCAGCGCCCGGCCCATCCGCTCGACCTGCGGGACAACCTTCTCAAATTCGAGCGTCACAAGCCTTCTCCCGCCTCGACACAAACGTCATTTTAACTTTAGTCTTGAGTCAGTGTAGCACTAATGTTCGGTAGCGTCAAGCGTAAGAATAGCACAATAGTACTACCGGTTGGGGGACGCCGCTGCCCAGATCCTCATCAGTGATTCCGTCGCGCGCCCGCTGCGCGGCTTGACAGCCGGCAGCACATTTGCATTGATATAGATAAGCACCAAGCCAGGCGGAGGGCGCTTCACCAATGGACAGCGAGCAGGGTTGTGTCAGTTGCCTGAACATCGCCGGGGGGATCCTGGGGCTGGTCACCAGCCTGATCACCATCGTGACCTATTTCGACGTCGACAGCGATTCGCTGCTCGATACGCTGAACCGGGCCCTGGACCGCTGGGTGCCGGTGGTGGGCGAGCGGTTGGCCCCGATCGTGGCCGATCTGGATGCGTCGATCGCCGACTTCGCCGCCGGCTGGCCGATTGGCCCCCTGATCAGCGCGCTGCTGGTGTTCGCGATCATCCTGGCGTTGCGCTGGGTCGGCGAGGTCGCCTTCGAGCCGCTGACGACTGAGACAACATTTGACGACGTTCTTCAGCAGGCGCTGCTGTTTCTGCCGCTGGCGCTGGTCTGGATCTGGGTGTTTTCCGGCGTGGTTTCGCTCTTGAGTGTTCTGGTCTTTCTGGCGGGTTATCTGCTCGCCATTTTGCTGAGTATTCAGATCGCGATCAACGCCTAGAGGTTGTTAGAGACCGTCTGAACAGTCTCATTTTCTCATCTCCGCACAGGTGGAGATGGACGAAAGACGCGCTTGTTTGGCCAGATGGGGATTGTTCTTGGCCAGCCTTCTCAAATGCTCTCTTATCCCCTTTGCAGACCGGGATTGTAGAGGCAAGCCGGCGCCAGGTGTAGGAGCCGGGCACGCTCGGCCCGCGACAAGACCGGCGCTTCCCCGTCAAGCTCACAACACGCTCTCGAGCGCCGGCCCGCTTGGCTTCCGGATCGCGACCCGCCTGCGCTATACTCTCGACAGACGAGAGCAGGTACGGCGACCGGACGGGGACGATGACCGAGCCGCGACAAGGGCTGGCGAAACTCACCTGGCAGGACCCGCAGACGGGTGAGCTGCGCGAATACGTGCTGGAACGCGGGGCAACCGTGACCATCGGGCGCAGCCCCAACAACCACATCTGCATCCCGGAGCGCCACGTCTCGCGCCAGCACGCGGCGATTCTGGACCGCGACGGTGTCTTCGTGCTGGTCGATTACCACAGCGCCAACGGCACGTTCGTCAACGAGCAGCCGGTCGCGGGGGCAGTTCCCCTGGCGTCGGGAGATATGATCCGGCTGTACGTGCCGGTGCTGACCTTCTCCGAAGGCGTAACCGAACGGGAACACGCTCATGCCGCCGCGTCTGGCACGCTGATCCGGGGCCAGGCCGGCGCCTATCCCACGCTGACCATCCGCACCGGTCCGCAGGCCGGGACCGTGATCCCGTTGCTGGCCCCGGTGGTGACCATTGGCCGCGCCACGCGCCATGCCGTCTGGGATATCTCGCTGCCCGATCAGGCGGTTTCGCGCCCGCACGCGGAACTGCGGCGCGCCGCGGACGGCTCGTGGACGCTGGCCGATCTGAACAGCGCCAACGGCACCTTCGTCAACGGCGCGCCGCTGGACGCGCGCGCTCCGGCTCCCCTTGAAGATGGCGACGCGATCACGCTCGGCCAGACGACGCTGGTGTTCCAGGCAGGGGTGTGAGTCTGATCGGCCCCATTCACGGAAGCGCCAGGCGCGCTCACCGTTCCTGCTCGACGAAGCGCACCTCGAACAGCTTGGGCCACAGCTTGCCGGTAATCAGAAAAACGTCGTTCTCCGCGTCATAGGCGATCCCGTTCAGCACGGCGCCGGCTGCCAGCCCGGCCCGCTCTTGCTCGGTGAGCAGCCCGCTGGCATCGATCACGCCGACCACCACCCCGTTTGTCTTGTCGATCTGCAAGATGTAATCGGTCTGCCAGACGTTGGCGTACAGGTGATCGCCCACGCACTCGAGTTCGTTCAGGTTGCCGACCGGCTGCCCCTGCAGCGTCACTGCGCCGCTGAAGATCAGTTCGAACGTCTCCGGGTTGCGCAGGGAGATAAACGGCGTGCCGTCCGTCATGTAGAGGATTTTCCCGTCGTAGCACAGACCCCAGCCCTCGCCCTCGTATTCGAAGGTGCCGATCTGCTCGAAGGTCGCGCGGTCGTACACGAACGCCACGTTTTCTTTCCACGTAAGCTGGATCAGGCGATCGTCCACCAACGCCAGTCCTTCGGCGAAGTATTCCTCGGGCAGCTCGATCTGCTGCTGGACTTCGCCGGATTGGGGATCGACCGCGCGCAGCGTTGACTCGCCGTAGCGCCCGGTGCTCTCGTAGAACAGGCCGTCGTGAAGCAACAAGCCCTGAATCCAGGCGTTGGGGTCGTGGTGGCGCACGGAGATGACCTCGGGCTTCAGGAAGCGCACAGGGCGCGACATCGGGTTTTCGCTCTGCGCGGCGGCCAGGCCGGGCGCCAGCGCCGCGACAAGCAGCATCGCCAGCGCGAGCAGCGGGAAGGTACGCTTCAACCGGTTCATTTACGACTCCTCACATGGCACTTGCGGCGATAAACAGATCACCTATTCCACAGGGCGCGGCGCGTCGTCGCCCAGCGTCAGAACGGCGATCATCTGGTCGTGCACGCGGCCGTTGCTGGCGACGATCTGGTGCCCCATCAGGGCCTGTTGCGAGCGCGCCCCGCTGTAATCGGTAACCCGCCCGCCCGCCTCTTCGACGAACAGAATCCCGGCCTGCACATCCCACGGGTTGGGGCCGGATTCCCAATAGCCCTCATAGCGCCCGGCAGCGACGTAGCACAGGTCGAGCGCCGCCGATCCCACACAGCGCACCGCCTGAGCGCGACGCAGAAAATGGCCGAACTGCGCCGCGTTGTTGTCCGGGTTGGTCCAGCGATCGTAGGGGAAGCCGGTGACCAGCATCGCCCGGCTGAGCGCGCTTTCGTCCGTGACGCGCAGAGGCCGCCCGTTGAGCGTGGCGCCGTGCCCGCGAATGCCCTTGAACACCTCGTCGCGCAGCGGGTCGTAGACGACGCCGAGCAGCGGGTTCAGGTCCGGATCGGACAGCGCCAGGCACACGGAGAAGAACGGCATGCGGTGCGCGAAGTTGACCGTGCCATCGAGCGGATCGACGTACCAGTGATACGGCGTGTGGCTGGCGGGCGTGCCATAGCCGCCGCCCTCTTCCCCGACGATGTGGGTGTCGGGGAACGCGTCGCGCAGCGCCCCGACGATGAAGGCTTCGGTTTCCTTGTCGGCGGCGGTGACGAGATCGATCACGGTGCTTTTGTGGGCGGCCTCGCGGGCGCGCTCGTAATGCTGAAGCAAGATTGCGCCGGCCTGCCGCGCGATGCTCTCCGCGATGTCCAGCGTAAGGGCGAGGTTCAGTTCTTCGACCTGGTCTGATGCAGCCATAAGCGGGTGTTATCCTTTGTTTGCAGAGTCCCGGCGGCCGCTGCGCCAGAAGGCGCTCTGACGCGGGCCGGACGGCATACGATGCGAATCGGGCGCATTATACCGCGCTGCGCCTGATCGCGAGGGCGCACGACAGAGCCGCCCGCGGGCGGCTCTCGATCAACGGGGCGCGCGGCGGCTCAGTCGAAACGCACCCGCACAAGCTGCGCAAAGCTCAGGTTACTGTCGGCAGCGACCACGTCCCCGTCGCTGAGCACGGCCAGCCCCGGGATCTCGTAGAAGACCCCTGGCTCAAAGGGCGGATGCTCTTCCTGCTGCGTGTCGAACGACATCAGATCGAACTGCGACGACCCGAACCGCCCCAGCAGCGTGCCATCCGGCGCGAAGTGATAGATCGCGCCGGTGGCGGGGGCGCTGACGTAGATCGAGCCGTCCGGCGCAACCGCCAGCGCACCCGGCCCGACGAACAGCACCGACGCGCCCAACCCCTCGCGTAGCAGCGCGCCCTGCGTGTCGAAGACGCGCACGCCCCCGTCGCCGCTGCTCTCCGCAGCGTAGAGGTAGCCATCCGGTCCAAAGGCGATCGCCGCGCTGTAAAAGTAGTCGGCGCGGCCCAGCTCGAAGGTGCGCAGTTGCTGGCCGGTGGGGTCGAAGACGACGACCTGCCCGATCTGCTCGTTCTCCGCTGCGCCCGGCGTCGAGATCAGGATGTAGAGGTTTGCATCCGGCCCGGCGACGATCTGAACGTTGAAGCCGACGGCATACCCGGCGCCGTCCGTGATGGAGAACGCCGCCCGCTGCGTGCCGTCCGGCGCGACCTGCGTCACCGTCCCCGCGTAATCGATGCCCCACAGCGTGCCGTCGGGCGCGGCGGTGATGTCCGCGAAGTAGTAGGGCGCGTCCGCTCCGCCCAGCAGCCCCTGGTAGGTGCCGTCCGCGGTGAAAACGTGCACGCCGGCCAGCATATCGAGCACATAGAGCGTGTCGCCCGCGCCGGAAACCACGTCGATGAAGCCGTTGACATTCCCCGGCTCGAACGCTTCGCCGCTCACCGGCATCTGCTGCTGCCAGACGACGCTGCCGGTTTCCACCGGCGCGGCGAGCGCCTGCGCGCTGAAAGACTCGATCACGGCCAGCAGCGTTGGCTCGGCGGCGGCCAGGGTGGCTTCGTCGGCGGCGGCGGCTGCGACCAGGGCCAGCCCGCCCGGCCCCAGATCGACCGCGTAGAGCGCCTGCGTCAGCCCGAAGGTGGCGCCGCTGGTTTTGACGACAAGCTTATCCCCGGCGCTGATCGCCTGCGGCGCTGAGAAGGTTCCTTCCGTGCCGAGCAGCGCGATGTAGTCCGCGATCAGCCCTTCGGCGTCTCCGTCCAGGCTGAGGCCCATCAGGGTGAGTTGCTCGGCCAGACCCGCCGGGGGAATCACGGCGACGGCGATTTGGCCGGGTTCAAGCTGCGCCGCGGTGTTGAGCGCGTCGAGCGCCGCCTGCGAGTTCGCCAGCGTGATCGTCCCGAACTGCTCGACCACCGCCCAACCAGCGGGATGCCGGAAGGTCAGCGCGCCGTCGAGCGTGGTATAGGTCTGCGACAGGTCGTCCTGGGCCAGGGCCGGGGCAGACACCGGCGCGGCCAGCGCCGCCAGCAGAAGCAGCCCGATCAGGCGGAGAGCCGTCTGGCGTGGTGCAGTGTGGCGATGAGTCATGATCCGTCCTTTGTCCGCTAACTCGTGATGTCGGGCGATGACGTGCCCGCCGATAATACCACCGATCGGCGCGTGGCCCGCAAATCGGGCGCGGCTAGCGCGCGAAATGGGCCACGCACTGGATGAAGGCCGTCTGCGGCAACATGTCGACCGGCTGCACGTCGATCAGGCGGTAACCTTTCTGGGCCAGGCGTTTGGCGTCGCGGGCCAGGGTCGCGGGGTCGGCGCTGATGTAAACCAGCGCGCGCGGACCCACCGCCGCCAGCGCGTCCAGGGCGCGCCCGTCCACGCCCGACGGCGGCGGATCGAGCACCGCCGCGTCGTACTGCTCCGCGAGCGCCGGAAGCACGGCCTCGACGCTGCCTTCGATCAGATCGACGTTCTCGAAATCGGCCAGGTTTTCGTCGGCGTCGGTCACGGCGGGCGGATAGCTCTCGATGGCGGTGACCAGCGAGGCGCGCTCTGCCAGAAAAGCGGTCAGCGTGCCGACTCCCGCGTACAGATCGAGCACCGTCTCGCTGCCGTTCAGATTCAGGCGTTCCAATACCAGATCGATCACGCGCTCGATCTGCGGCAGGTTGGCGTGAAAGAAAGCGCCCGCCGTTACCCGGAAGCGCCGCCCACGCACGCGATAGACGACATGGCTGGAGCCGATCAGGTTGACCGGCTCGTTGTCGCGGAGCAGAAAGTTGATCGACACGGGGCGATCTACCTCAAGCTCGGGTGCCTCGTCATCACGCGTGCTCAGAACGATCATCGGCGCACCTTCCGAGCTGGCGTGCAGGCGCACGCGCTCAAGCTCCGGGATCTCGTCCAGCGCCAGCTCCTCGAACAGCTCCATCAGCTCGGGCCGGATGATGTGACACTCCTCGATCGGGATGAGCGTCTGGCCGTCGGTGCCGGGATAGCACAGTCGCCCGGCGTCGTCGGTGTAGAAGGTGGTGCTCAGGCGATAGCCCCAGGCTTCCGGGCTGGGCACGGTCGGGTGCACGACGGGATTGCGAAAGCCGCCAACGCGCCGGAGCTGGTCGATGACGACGTCGCGCTTGAAATCGGGTTGTGCCTCGTACGCGATATGCTGGAAGGCGCACCCACCGCAGCGCCCCGGCCCGAAATGCGGGCAGCGCGGGCGCACGCGCAGCGGCGACGGTGTGAGTAGCGTCACGCCCTGTGCCAGCGCATAGCGCCCGCGGTCGTCTACGATGCGGGCGATGATCCGCTCGCCGGGGATGGCGTACGGCACGAAAACAGGGCGTCCCTGGGCGTGCCCCACCGCGCTGCCCCCGTGCGCCATGGCGTCGAGGGTTAGCTCAAAGGTGTCATCGGAGTGGCGGCGGGACATGGCGGCTCCTTGAACGCTTGGAAATCGGCAGCGAATCCGGCGCGAGTATAGCGTATAATCGGACGCAGTGGCGAACCGGTATGCCGGCGGAATGGACACGCGACAGGATGCGTATGGCAGAGGACAATCAACTGACCGGCGCGCGGCTTTCGGATCACCCGCATCCGCGCCCGGCCCTGCGCCGGGTGACGGGCTGGCTGATCGCGGGCGGGCTGGCCGGGATCGCTGTTGGAATTGCGGGCCTGCTGGCGCTGGGGATCGGGTACCGCCTGCCGCTGCTGGCGCTGGCGGCGGTTTTCCTGGCCGGGCTGGCGCCGCCGCTTCTGCTGCTGAGCGCGCTGCATCCGCGCGTCACCGTCTACGAGCGGGGATTATGGCTGCAGCCGCTGCTGTGGCGCGGAAGCTGGGTTCCGTGGGACGCGCTGGCGGGGATTCACGACCACACCCTGATCCAGCGCACTCGTCGCACCCGCTGGGAGCGTGAGCGCGAGGGGCGGCTCGTCAGCGTTGAGCATGGGCTGCCGCCGATCTACGCCGTCGTCGGGCGGATGGCGGGCCTGGGCCGCCGCCGCGCCTTCGGGATCGCCTCGCACAGCCACTGCGATTATCCCGCGCTGCTGGCCGCCATCCGGCGGCACATGCCGCGCCGCTGACCGCCGGCACGCAATAACACAACCGGGCCGCCTGGCGACCCGGTTGTGTAGGGCGGCCGGTCGGACCGCCCGGGCCGCGCCGGGAAGCGATTGCTTCGCCGGGCACAGGCCCCTATACCCGCTCGAGCTAACAGAACCCCACACTACATCATAAACGAACTCGGATCATCGAGCGTCTGCGAGGTACAGACTAACTCACTTGCTAAACCGCCTGGGGGCCATAGATGTTACAAGATCCAAGCATTTCTAATGGAATGTATGATGATAATCTGGGGATTGTTGGGGATGGGACTGTCTAGCGGAAGAGCGCTCGGCTGACCTCGTCGCCGAAGATGGCGATCGCAAAAAACAGCGCGATCAGGATGATGAGCGCGATCCAGAAGAACGCGCTGCTGCCCGGCTCGACCTGCGCCCGCGCCGCGACGGCTTCTTCCGAGGCCCAACCGTGCACGATCGCGAGATGGTCCGCGATGGCGCTCTTGAGATACGCCGTGAAGCTGGGAGCGATGCGCTGCCAGGCGCGCTGGCCGGCGAGGTACTGGTACACCGGCGGATCGTGACCCTCGCCGGCGCGCATAAAGTCGAAGGCGTCCTCGCCGTGCCGCGCGAAGACGATCGCGTCGTCCGGCAGCGGTGTGGACACGCCGCCGGCCCGCAGCATCTGTTCCGCGACGTCGCGCAGCGTGTAGAGGTGCGGCCCGCACAGGATCTCGGTCTCCGCGAACAGCTCGCCCATCCCGCTGCCCATCGCCAGCAGAAATTCGCGGTAGAGGCGGGGCAACGGGCGCCCGTGGTGCGCTTCCAGCGCGCGCACCTGATCTTCCGGACAGCCCTGGATCGCGTCTGGCGTGGCGATGTCC
>Ga0226835_1001230_pt1 | contig 15164 bp, 8 predicted proteins | sample LAC_MetaG_1_FD_163627 | JGI IMG/M metagenome (GOLD analysis project Ga0226835, IMG submission 163627) | Anaerobic ammonium oxidizing microbial communities from anammox membrane bioreactor (MBR) in UC Berkley, California, United States -... | ecosystem: Engineered > Bioreactor > Anaerobic >...
CCGACTTCGGCGCCGACGCCCTGCTGCTTCGACTCGGTCTCGAGCTCGAAGAGGCCCGGCCCTCCGCCCTCGCCCGCCTCCGCTGACCCGGGTCGCATTCCCGATTCTGCCTCATCCCGTCGCCAGAATCTGACGATGGGAGGAGAGATGACGCATGAAGCGTTGGACCAGATTCGTGGATCGCTGCCGCTCGCCCGAGCGAACGCCCGCTCCGTTGCGGCGCTGACGCAGAACCCGGGGTGCACTCGGAGGCGCGTCATCGACTCAGCGGGTGTGTCGGCGCACCAGCTCGCGGAGCGACTCGGGCACCCGACCACTCGCGGCCAGTCCCCGTTCGCTATCGAGGGCGGCAACCGGTTCGAGGCCCGGCTGAAGCGCCGCAGCGGCTATGAGCTTCTCGTAGAGGCGTTGGCGCCGTTCGTCGATCTTCCCACGCCGCCGGCCCTGATCGTCGAGGACGTCAATCGCGTGGGTCGACTCAAGGACGCTCAGGCGTGGATGGACGCTCGGGTGAAACGCACCGACGACGTGCTGGCGCAAATTGCACGCGGCAACGCGCACGCACCTCACGTCGTCGATCACCCGGTGCTGCGGTTCGATCTCGCCGGCGTCGCGGTCAACCTCGAACCCGACGCGCTGGCGTTCAGAGTCCGCGACAAGCTTGAGCTCGTCGAGATCAAGTCGTACCCGATCATCGACGGGCAGGCGGACCCGGCGAAGCTGTCAGCCACGGCCGGACAGGCGTCCGTGTACCACATGGCGCTGCGAGCAACTCTCGAGCGACTGGGGTTCGATCCCGACCTGCTCGAGTGGTCGGTGATTCTCGTAGCACCGCGGAACTTCGGTCGTACCCCGGTTGCGCACCGCATTCCGCTCAAGAAGAAGTCAATGGCACTCACACGGGTGCTGAACGCAGTGCCGCGTACGCCGGACGTACTTCGCGAGCTGCCCGAGGGGTTGACGTTCGACGTCGATCCTGGCGGGGACCTCGGCGACGACGCGGCGCGTGCCGTCCTTGCGGAAGCTGTGTCGGCCGTGCCGGCCTTCTACGTGCCCGAGTGCGCGCAGAACTGCGACATGGCGAAGTTCTGCCGGCAGGAGGTGTGGGCGAGCGACGACCCGGCGCGACTCGGCAGGCAGGCACGGGACAACCTCGCTGGGGTTCACTCGCTCGCCGACGCGCTGACCTTGGCCAAGAGCGAACCCGGCAAGGTCAACGACGACCTCGCCGACGTCGCAGTCGCACTCCGAGACGCCTACTCGGCGCTCGAACGCGCTCGATCGCGAGTCCCCACGGCCCGCGTCACGCCCCAGCCGATGTCCGGCGGTGCATCGTGAGCCTCGTCGACCTCCTCATGGCAGCCGAGGCGGCACAGTCCCACGCGGCAGTACGTCGGACCGCCTACCGCCACCAGCACCTGTCGGCGAAGCCGCTCGTCGTGGTCGCGTACAACCTCTCGGGCGAGGCCGCGGCCCCGCTCGGCATCATGTATGGAACCGAGTCCGACGCGGAACGCGCCCGGTTGGTCGTGGCCGCGGAGCCGCGAAACCGGGAATCACGATTCGAGGCCATCAACGCCTTTGCCGCTGACTTCGTCGAGTTCATCGGGCCCTACCTGCAGCTCACGACCGTGCCGAAGAAGGGTGGTGGCTTCCGACAGGTCGCGTCGGACGTGCCCCAAGTCGTCGTGCCGAACCGCGCCACGCGTTCGTACCTGGGTTCACGGCTCGGTCGCTCGCTGCGCTATCTCGGCCTCGGCGAGACGCACGAGGTGCCGGAGGCGACGCAGTGGACTGGAGCGCACCTGTCCTGGTTCGCCGAGCACTCACAGCTACCTGGCCAGTCGGTGTTCCTCGCGATGACCGAGTCCCTGGCGCAGCACTTCGCCACCGGGCAGTCGTCGTTGGAGGACGAGAACCTGGCGACGCTGCTGGCGTGGATCGAGGGAGTGCCGGGCGGTCTGTTGCCGGCACTCGAGCTGCTCGAGGAGAGCGCGTACGGGCCGGTGCCCAATCCCCGGTGGGAGGCGACGCTGGCGCCGTTCGTGAAGGCGTACACCGAAGGGCTTCGGGCGGACGACGAAGCGAAGATGAACTTGGCGTTCAGCCGAGTCGAGAGCGAGACGCGTCAGGCGCTGAAAGAGGCGTACGAGGCGACCCACCGGGCGATCGGGATCCTCCGCCCCATCGCTCCGGCCGCCGGGGTCACGGGCCGCTGGCAGACCGACAAGTACGAGTGGAGCGCCCACGCGCGCCGATGCCAGCGAGGTATCCCGCGGTTCGCTCGGCGTCACGATCCGCTGCGAGCGGCGCGGGCTCTGCAGCGCTGGACGTCGGCTGCGGACGCATTGGAGATGCAGCAGGCGTTCGACGACCCGCTGATCATGGCTCGGCTCGACGCCGACGGCCGCTGCGCGACCGGTGACGTCCTGGCGATCGACTGGAACAACCGAGAGGTCAAGCCGGGAGGAAAGAACCGAACGAAGGTGCCCCTTGTCGAACTGGCGCTCACCGCACCGACTCGCCTGCTGCGCGACGAGATCGTCCGCTGGACCGAGGACCAGCGGGTCAAGGGAGTCGTACGTTCGGTGGACTCGGCCTCGATGACGATCGCGGTCACCAACGGGATGAAAGCACTGGTCGACGCCAGTGTGGCCACCGGCGCCGAGATGCTGTTCGTCAACCTCAACCCCTGGGAGGGGCGCGACCCGTGGGCGCCTGACGAGGTGCCCTGGACGCACCGTGCGCCGACGACGTCCGACCTCGCCGGCGAGTCGAGTCTTGGCGGTGGCGACGACGACGGCAGCCCCGACATGACCCTGGACGAGCTCGGCGCCCTCCCCATCGTGGGGGTAGTTGACCCGGATGACGAGCCCGGAGTCGTGCTGTGAGTGATCGACCCGACTTCGTGTCGATCAACGGGGAGTTCACGAGGCGAGTGGTCGACGACCTCGGGAAGGCGGCCCGAGGCGAGGCCGTTCTCGTCGAAGCGCCGCCCGGAGCCGGTAAGAGCTCCTTGACTGTGTCGGTGTCGAACGTTCTGACGTCGGAGGACGCGAGGCTGCGATTGCCGATCGTCACCCAGACGAACGAGCAGGCGGACGACATCGTGCTGTCGCTCCGCCGAAGGTATCCGAACATTCGGATCGTACGACTGGTGGGAACGAGCGGTGCGCCGTCGAGCGCGATGCTGGACGCTGCCGGTCCGGGCTTGGCGATCACCAGCGACCACGACTCGACTGACGTCCAGGACGCGCAGGTCGTGGTCGCGACTGCACGCAAGTGGGAGTTCGTCCGTTCGAAGCAGCAACAGAACGGCAGCGTCCGCAAGTACGACCTCGCGCTGATTGACGAGGCCTATCAGATGCGGTCCGACGCGCTTCTCGGCATCGCAGGGCTGTTCGATCGGCTGATGTGCGTTGGAGACCCCGGCCAGCTCGAGCCGTTCACGACGGTGGACGACGCGTTGTGGAAGGGTCTCCAGTACTCGCCGTCACGAACCGCGATGGGGACGCTCCGAGCGTTCCACCCCGAGATTGCGCCGCACCAACTGCCAACGTCGTGGCGCCTGCCCCCGAGCGCGGCGGGCATCGTGTCGGAGGCGTTCTACCCGTACTCGTCATTCGACGCCGGGACAGAGGCGTGGCAGCGCGAACTCACGCTGGGCGCCGGCGCCGCAAGCCCCGACGACGAGGTGCTCGGCCGGGCTGCCGCTGACGGGTGGGCGTACGTCGAGCTGCCTGAGAGGTTGACTATCCGCACCGACACCGAGATTGCTGCGCGCCTCGCCCGGATAGTGAAACGGTTGCTCACCCGCGGCGCTGTCGTCGTCGACGAGCTCGAGCTGGGCGGACGGAAGCTCGAGGCGTCCGATGTGGCGGTCGTCGCTGCCCACAACGACCAGGTGCAGGCCGTGCGGTTCGAGTTGATCCAGCTCGGGATTGACCCGAACTCGCTGGTTGTGTCGACGGCAAACAAGGTGCAGGGACGCGAGTACGAGGTCGTTCTCGTGTGGCACCCGCTCGCCGGGAGGCGCGACGCGACAACGTTCCACCTCGAGTCGGGACGCATGTGCGTGATGCTGTCGAGACACCGGCAGGCCTGCGTTGTGGTTGGACGGAGCGGTGCGGACCGACTACTCGCTGAGTTCCCGGATGCCGACCCGATCTTCCTTGACGAGCCGGAGAAGTTCCCCGACGGGTGGGAGGCGAACAGCCTCGTCCTCGACCACCTCTCCGGCTTCAGGGTGGCGTAGGTCTCGGCAAACGTCGACGGACCAACTCAGAGTCGTCCAGTGGAGCGGGCCAGCCGGCGATGTCGGGCCAGGACCAGACGTAACCGAGGGCGAGCCTTGCGATGGGTTGGGGGAAGTCGGGGTGCCGGCGCCGCCAGTCATGGACGGCGCCGGGGCGCTTGGCTCCGAGGCGGGACGCGATCTCGCTAGCGCTACCGAGGTCGTCGGCATCCACCATTGGTCGCCGAGGTTGGCGATGTGCAGGCAGTGCCCTATCGGCGCACGAGGCTCCGGATCGACGGCATGGAGGTGGGTGGCGTCGTCGACGACAACGCGTGGGCAGACGATGGCTACCGGCACCACGACCTGATGCACCTCGCGAACCTTGCTGTGATGGGCTGGTCACCTGTCATCCGAGCGATGCTTGGGAAGAAGCGGCGGAGCGATCCGGACCTCCGGCGAGTGGAGGATGGCGCCCGCTTGCAGGACATCGAGGAAGCCGTGGTCACTAGGATCTTCCTCGACGTCATGCGCCGATTCCCCGAGTTCGACACCGCCGACCTTCTCTCACCGGGTGCCCTCGACGACATCCGCTTCGAAAACGCGAATGCTCGAGGTGTCCCGCGCGACGGACTCCGACTGGCAGCGCGTGGCGGTGGTCGGCGTGTACGCCATGTTGGTCATGCAGACGGCTAGCACCGTCGAGTTCCATGTCAACATGTCGGACGGCACGGTCCTGCCCAGGGGCATCGGGCCCACCCAACTGCCGCTGCCGTTCTAGTCGACGACGAGCCGCGTCCCTGCCCAAGGGAGCGGGCGCGACCGGGGTATCATGTCGCCCCACTCGATACGCAGTTGCTCGACCGACTCATCCAGATCGCCGAGGTCGGCTTGCTCGAGCGCAGAGGTGTGCTCCTGCTACACGTGTTCAGCGGCGGAGCGTTCGCCGGACTCGCTGTGGGCGCGCATGAGCGCGGCCACGACGCCTCCGTTGAGCGGAGCGGCCTGGAGGAAGCGGCGGGGATCGTCGACGGCTGTGTCGAGCTGGTCGAGGTCGATGCAGAACTCGGTGAAGGCCTCGGCGCCCCCGGCGATGCGCAGCGCCCAGGTGGTGGCGTGGTGCTCGAAGTCGACTCAGGTCAACGACCTGGGCTTTCGTACCGAAGTTGGTGGCGGGGGCGGGATTTGAACCCGCGACCTCCGGGTTATGAGTTAGATTCCTGCGTCCGCCTGACCATCACCTGATCCGCGAAACCCAAAGTCGGCAGGGTCGTCCGGACATCAACGTAAGCACGCGAGGATCGATCCGGCCTCGTCCACCCGGGTTTGTTTGACACGGGTTTGACAGGTCCAACCGCACAATTCCTGGGCGACTCCAGGAGGCTCGGATCAACGGCCGCTCCTCGCTATCCGCTTCTTACGAGCAGCAGCAGGGATTTCCCGGCACAGCTCGGCGAGGTCGCACTTGCCGCAATGCTCATTCCACTCGGGGAGCCGTTGCAGGTCGTTCTCGCGCAATGCTCGCCCAGCCTCCTGGATCCTCTCACGTACTTTGGTGAGCAGTTGTTCCTCGACGACCTCGCGAATGGTCTTGCCTTCCTCGTCAAGGTTGAGAACCTCGATGAGGTCGGCACGATCGCCGCTGAGTTCTTCGTAGCCGACGACGTATACGTGGAGTTGGTCGCGGGTGACGTCTTCGTCCTGGGCTCGTGCGGTGGACTTGAAGTCGACGATGGCGAGCTCGTCGGTGTCGAGCCGTCGAATCAGGTCGATGCGCCCGTCCACGGTGATGCCGGGGGTGACGTGCACCTGGATCTGCTTCTCGCTGTGTTCGGTGCGGGGCAGGTCGTCGTGATGCTCGCCGAGGTAGCGCTTGACGGATTCGACCGCAGCGGCTCGGAGTTGCTTGCGCAGTTCCGGGTAGGCGTAGGGGGTGTGCAGGTGCCGGTCGACGAGGTCGGCGGCTTCGTCGGCCTCGACGAGATCGCCGGCGATCGCCCGTTTGTGCACTTCGGCGAGGGCGTCGTGCAGGCCCTTGCCGTAGCCGAGCGCCTCGTGGATGGGCGGGTTGAACCCGTAGAGGAACCGCAGTTTGAACTGGTAGCCGCACTCGAGCAGGTACTTGAGTTCGGAGAACGAGAACGTGACGTTCGGAACATCGTGGATGGCCTGTGGTTCGAGCCGTGGCGCACCGGCGGGCACGCCGGGGTCCCGGGTGAGGAACCGGGTGTGGCCCGCGCAGTGGTCGAAGAGCACCGACCGCTTCTTGTAGAGCTGGTTGGGCCCGGGCGAGAACGAGACGAACAGGTATTTCTCGGCGCGGGTGACCGCCACATAGAACAGCCGGAACTCGTCTTCTTCGGTGCCTCGGTAGCGGTCGGGGTCGTCGATGGCGTCTTCGGGGACGACGTGGAACATGCCGAGGCCGCCCTGCCGCTTGCCGGGGAACCGGTTCTTGCGGAGGCACGGGATGAACACGGCGGGCCACTGCATGCCTTTGGCTTGGTGGACGGTGCAGATCGTGATGGCGTCGGGGGTGGCGTAGCCGACGTCCGCGTCGGATTCCGCGTAGTAGTCGGGGGCCTGGTGCTTGAGCCAGTCGGCGAACGCCGTGTACTTGTCGGCCGGTGCGCTGTTGAAGTGGATCTCCTCGAAGTCGGAGATGACCTGGCTGAACTTGCCGAGCTGGTAGAAGACGAGTTCGGCTCGGGCAGGGTCGCCGGGCACGGTTTCTTCGCGCATGTCGAGCGCTTCGAGGAACTCGAGGTAGAGGCGTTGGATGTTGTAGACGCCCCAGCGTTCACCCCGGTCAAAGTCGCGGCCGGCGTCGAGCACACCGAGTGCCTGCTCCCAGCGTCTCGGAGCCGGGAGCAGGTCCGCGTCCTCCCACAGCGCCCGCAACGCGGCGGCGTCGATCCGGTCGACCATGTAGTCGAACACGCCGACGACGGCTTGGATCTCGGGGCTGTCGAAGAGCCTGTTCAGGCCCTTGACCACGTAGGGAATGTTTCGACGTCGCAGTGCGGCGACGAGTTCATCCGCGTCCTTGGACACCGACCGGTACAGCACGGCGAAGTCCGACCATGACAGCCCGCGGGGTTCGGTGTCGGGTCCGTCCTGGAAGGCGACGCCGCGCATCGCTTCGATGCGGTCGCAGATCCAGGCGGCTTCCGCGGTGGCGGTGTCGAAGTCGCAGGCGAGCAGGTCGCCGCGTTGCCAGGTCTGGTGGCCGCCGCGCACCATCTTCTTGGGGAGGCGATGGCCGGCGTGGATGAGTTCTGCAACCGATCGGCCGACGTCGATGATCCCTTCGCTGGAGCGGAAGTTCTCGGCCAGGGTGACCTGGTGGACGTTCTTGTACCGCTTGGTGAAGTCGAGGATGTTCCCGACGTCCGAGCCGCGCCACTGGTAGATGGTCTGGTCGTCGTCGCCGACGACGCACAAGTTCGCGCCGAAGCGCACGAGCCCACTGACGAGTCGTTCCTGGAGGGGGTTGACGTCCTGGTACTCGTCGACGACGACGTACCGGACGTCGTTGCGGATGTGTGCTTGGACGAGCGCGGCGTCGGCATCGGTGGCCGCGTCGGCTTCGAGGAGTCGCACGGCGAGGTTGATGAGTTCGGTGAAGTCGAAGTACGCGTTGCCGTACAGCAACCGTGCGTAGCTCTCGAACGAGTCCCGCACCTGGTCCGGGATCTTGTCCCAGTCGACGTCGTCTTCGCGCAGGGCGCTCACGACTTGGAGGAACAGCTTCGAGTGCAGGTAGCGGCGTAGGTGCGAAACTTTGTTCGCGGTGGTGGGGCACGTGGTGAGCCCGGACCTGCGGGAGTACCGGTCGACGAACAGCCGGGCAGTCACCTCGGTCAGCACGGAGAACTTGAACGTGTCGGGCACGAGACGCTGCAACAGGTCGAGGCAGTAGCCGTGCATCGTGCCGACGAACATCTCGGCGAGACCGAGCGTGCCGACCCCGTCGGCCTCGAGGATCGACAGGATCCGTTCTTTCAGTTCGGCGGCGGCTTTGTCGGTGAAGGTGAACGCGACGATGTTGCGCGGTCCGACGTCGTCGCGGACGAGCAGGTTGGCGATCCGCTGGGAGATGACCTGGGTCTTGCCCGACCCGGCGCACGCGATGATCTGCAGCGGTTGGTCCACACAGGCGATCGCTTCGGCTTGGGAAGCCGTATAGTCGGTCATACGTCGAACACGCTCATGACTTCGTCGCCGTAGTCGTTGATGACCTTGACGGCGATCTTGCCGCTGTCGGGGTGGGGGAACGGCCGGGACTCGGTGCGGTACAGGGTGGCCCAGGCGTCCTCGTCGATGTCGGCTTTGAGGGCGCGCTTGAGCCGCTTGTACGGGTCGAGACCGCCGGTGAAGTAGCAGTGGCGGACGAAGAACGACTCTTCGTCGTAGTCGGTGTCGATCATCCACATCGCGATCCGGCTCGTGTCGTTGCTGCGAACCTCGCCGGTGGTCGGGTCGTAGACATCCACGCCGTTCAGGTGGACGACGAGTCCATCGTCGGTGGTTTCGACGTCGATGTCGGGAGCGCCGAAGACGGTGAACAGGTTGCCGGCGCCGGTCTTCTTGAGCGCTTCACCCATGAGCAGGTCAACGTTCATGCGTACCACCAGCACGGGCAGACGGCCGAGCTTGTGCGATCCGGCGGTGGTGGCGAACCCGTCGTCGGAGGTGTCGACGGTGACCCCGTCGCCTTCGGTGACGCCCATGACCTGCGCGTCGAACGCGAAGCCGAGCACGCACAGCAGGTCGATGTCGCCGGCTTCGATGGCCTCGCGGGCGGCCTTCTTCACGTACGAGGCCGACACGGTTCCGTACTGGGGGCCGATGGCGATCGCGATCCGGCTGGGCTCGGTGCCGTCACCATCGGCGTCGGTACGTTCGCCGACGGCCTGGATGTAGGTGCCCGCGAACGTTTCGAACGACGCGAACTCGATGCGTTCCCTCCGCTTTCCATTCTGGATGCCGGCTTTGGCGAGGTTGTCGAGGATGGAGCGTTCGAACACGGCCGAGTCGGCGTCGTGCGCGGCGTCGGTTTCGCTCGCCGGTTCGGAGCCGCCGGCGAACGCGAGCGAGCGGTGGGGGCTGAGCGATTCGACGGTGAGCGGACCGGCGACCCGTACCTTCTTGTTGTCTTCGTAGGGCTTGTCGTAGAGCACTTCGAAGTCGGCGTGGCGGGCGATCGCCGCGTCGATCTCCTCGCGGGTCATGCCCTCGTGGATGTCGGGGTTGTTGGCGATCGACTTGAGGGTGATGTGGGGGACGCGCTCGTAGACGAACCCTTGGCGAATGTCACCGTGGGTCGGGGCGTCGGGCAGCGACGCACCGGACAACTCGCCTTCCTTGAGGCGCCCTTCGGGCGAATCGGCGAGCAGGTAGTAGGGGAACTTGGCGCCCATGAGCCGTTGGCGGGCGAGCGCGAGCGCCACGCGGGACGTGTCGATGGTGATCCAGCGCCGCCCCCACTGCTCGGCCACGTACGCCGTCGTCCCCGATCCGCACGTCGGGTCGAGGACCGGGTCCCCGGGGTCCGTACACATCAACATGCAGCGTTCGATGACCTTCGCAGTCGTTTGGACCACATACACCTTGGCTTCGCCAAATCCACCTGCCCTGACATCGTCCCAATAGTTTGTAATCCTTACAACCGGATAGTCATCAGCAAACATTTTATATCTCAAATAGTTGCCAACCTTTATGAGCCGACCCGCAGTCGCCAATCGCTGCAATCCATCGTGAGTTGTTCGCCAGAAATATCCGGGGAGTGGTTCAAACGCTTCTCCCTCAAAAATGAACGTTCCTGAGGTTGTTTCACCTCCTGAATCTGAGTAAATTGAGCTGGGCATGAACCGTCGACCTTCATACGGCTCCAGCCCCTCCTTCTGCCTCTTCGTGAGCGTGACAGAGTCCCCAGACGGTAATTCTTGCATAGAATATGCCGCTTCGATGGTAGCCTGCTTCCTTGCTACATATGCAGGCCTGACCTTAACTCGTTCCACATCAGAGCAATACCAAATGAGATAATCTCCACTCGAGTCAACTGTTGAAGAGCCCTTGCCAGTTGTCTTCAGAAAGAAGATCTGTCCACAATAGTTCTCGCGCCCAAATACCTCGTCCATCAAGGCACGAACCAGATGTACGTTCTCGTCGCCGATTTGGACGAACACGCTGCCTGATTCGGTGAGCAACTCTCGGGCGACCAGCAGGCGGTCCCGCAGGTAGCTGAGGTAGCTGTGGATGCCCAACTCCCAAGTATCGCGGAACGCTTTGATCTGCTCGGCTTCGACGCTGGCGTCCTCGAGCTTGCCGTCCTTCACGTTGCGTTTGCGGGCCGACACCTGCCAGTTCGATCCGAACTTGATGCCATAAGGCGGGTCGATGTAGATCATCTGCACCTTGCCGCGCAGCGCCTCGCGTTCGGCCAGCGACGCCATCACCTGCAGGCTGTCGCCCAGGATCATCCGGTTCGACCAGTTCGCGTCGTGCCGGTAGAAGTCCACGGCGTCCAACTCGCCCAGGCCGTCGAAGTCGTCGAACAGGCGCAGCTCCGGTTCGTCCTCGGGGCGGGCCGCGGTGCGCCGCAGGTTCTCCACCAACACCCGCGGGTTGATCTTCTCCTGGATATAGATCGGAGGCGCGTCGACCTCGAGGTCGTTGTCGTACCCGTCGATCTCATCGGCGGCCGGGTACTTGCCCCGCCACACGAGCTGCGGGTCGAGGCTCTCGTCGCGGGCGTAACGCACCTTGCGGGCCGCCTCGATCTCGGGCGCGACGAAATGCTGCGCGTCGGCGGTCGGCAGGTTCGTGCGCTTGTCGGCGTGCTGGATCGAATCGACCGGCACCGGGCCGGACTTCTTCTTGGTGGGCCTACGAGCCACGGGAGGTCTCCTGGAAGTCGAGCAGGTCGGGGTCACCGATGATCGGGGTGTCGCCGTAGAGGTTCGCGATCGCGTCCTGCAGGCGGGTGGCGAACTGGGCGTGGTCGGTCATCTCCACGTAACCCCACCGGCCGAACCCGCCGTGGTTGTTCACCGCCACGCACCACGAGTCCCGCGCCGTGGTCGCCTTCGCCTTCGTCGGGCCGGGGCTCTTCTGGCTGCCCGACACCTCGATGATCAGCGTGCGGTCAAAGTCCTCCTCGTCCGCCCGCTTCAGGCGCACCAGAAAATCGGGAACGTAGGAGTGGCTGCGCCCCTTGTGCACGTAGGGGATCGTGAAACCAAGATGGTCGTTCTTGACGAACGAGTGCACGTCGCGGTTCTTCTCCAACAGCCCGGCCAACTGCTCTTCCCACGTGTTGCCGTCCTTGCCGTCGAGGGTCACGTGCGACACCTCCGATCGGGTCGCCGGCACCGTGCGCTTGCGGGTCAGGAAGTCGACGTCGCCGGTCGAGCCGACCGGGTCGAACCGGTTGATCATCGGGCGGAGCCGCTCACGGCGACTGCCGACCTGGCGGACGATCGCGTTCCACACCTGTTCCGCGGCCAACACCCGGGCCTCGGTGATCGTCATCAGATACCCGATCGAGTAACCACCAGTGACGACGACCTTCGCGTCGATCCACTCCCGGCAGATCTCCACGAGCCTCGGGAACAGCCACGGGCGTTTGTCGTCCGCCACGTTGAAGTTCTCGTCCAGGATGCGCTTCGCCAGAGCGAACGCAACCTCCTGGGTGCGGTAGATCGTCGGGTCACCCTCCTCGAGTTCCTTGTGGCCCACCACCCCGGCCATCTCCACCCAGGTCGGCACCGTGTTCGGCCCGATCTCGAACGTCGGCGCCTTGTCCAGATCGAGGTGGATCTCCTCGTCGGGGACCTCCACCCGGTAGCCGTCCAGACGGGGGAACTCGATGCGCAGGTCCTCCCGGCCCTCTACCGCCGCCACCTGGATCACCGGCTTGGGAGGCAACGGGTCCTTGATCGGCTTGTCGGAGGAGATGAACTGGAACGGGATGCCGTACACGTTGGCGTACTCGGGTTCGAAGCGGCCCTCGTCGTTCACCGCGTACGAACGGCGACGCAGACCGCGGCCCACCACCTGCTCGCACAACAACTGCGACCCGAACGCCCGCACCCCGAGAATGTGGGTGACGGTGTTCGCGTCCCACCCCTCGGTGAGCATCGACACGCTCACCACACACCGGATCTGTTCCCCGAGCCGACCCGGTTTGCCGACCGTGTTCATCACCTCACGCAACAACTCGGCGTCGTCGATCTTGTCCACGTCCGCGCCGGGGTGCTGACGGCGGTAGTCCGCCTTGAACGCCGCGATCTCCGCGGCGGCGTCCTTCTTGAACGAATCCTTCATCGCGTCGCCGGACTCGAGTTGCGCCGAGTCGATCAGGATCGTGCGCGGCCGAGCGAGCGGCTTGCCGTCGACCACGTTGGACAGCAACGCGAGCTCGCCGGGTTTGTGGGCGACGATCTCACCGTCGTCGTCGACGATCGTCTCCCCGGCGATCCAGTCGTAGACGAGCTTCGACACCACCGTGTTCGGACACACCACAATGAACACCGGCGGGGTCTCCCCGTGGGGCTTCAGCTCGGCTTCCCAGTGCTCGAACGCTTTTTCGTACGAGCGGTGCAGGCTTCGCAACGCCCCCTCGAGCTCCTTGGGGGGCAGCCAGTCGGTCACCGTGTCCTTCGCCGCCCGCTTGGGAAGCTGCGAGCCGACGCAGTCCCACAGGCGCAGATAGGTGACGAGGGGATGATCGGCGTCGTCGTCAACCGGGGTGCGCGGCACCTTGACGATCCCGGACTCGATCGCGTCCATCAACGAGAAGTCGCTGACCGTCCACGGGAAGATGTGGCCCTCGTTGTAACCGGAGCCGTTCAGGTAGAACGGCGTGGCCGACAGATCCCAGATCTGCTTAATCCCCGAACCCTTGCCGGCTCTGCCGTGTGCGGCGATCGCCTGAAGGCCCCGGAACCACACCCGGGCCTTCTCGTTGGCTTCCTTCTCCTCGGCGGACTCCTTCACCTCGGCCGTGACGACCCGATCCAGGTAGCAGTGGTGGGCTTCGTCGTTGAACACCATCACCTGCTGACTACCGCCACCCAGCTCCCGCAGGACGCGGCTCACCATCGCCTGCGGCGTCTCCTTGAACGGATCGTCGGCCCGGTCGCCCTTGAGCAGCAACCGGGTGTTCTTCGCGACGTTCGTGATCTCCTTCGCATCCTTGAGCATGAACGCGTGGTAGTTCGTGATCGTGATGCGCGCCCGTCCGAGCCCGCCTCTGAGATCGACCGGGACGAGGCCGCGCAGGTCGTAGTAGTTGCCGGGATCCTCCGGGCGAAGAACCTGGAGCCGGTCACGGATCGTGATGCCCGGCGTGACCACGAGGAACCGGTCCGTGAAACGGTTGTCGCGTGGTGATTGCACCTTGTTGAGGGTCTGCCAGGCGATCAGCATCGCCATCACCACCGTCTTGCCCGTCCCCGTCGCCATCTTCAGCGCCGCTCGGGGCAGACCGTCGTTGTGGCTCGTGTTCTCCGGTTCGAGGCGGGTTCGCCAGTCGGTCCAGCCCCTGCGGCCTGCTACCTCGGTGAGGAAGATCGCGGTTTCGGCTGCTTCACGCTGGGCGAAGATCACCCGGTTCTCGCGGTTCGGGTCGGCCCAGTGCTGCAACAACTTGCGGGTGATCGGCGTGACGTCCGCATAGTGGCCACCCGTCCGCCACTTCTCCAGCTCACGACGCAGCTCGTTGATCAGGGTGTTCTTCTCGCGCCGCTCCCCGGTCGCGTCGAAGTCCATCGCCTCCTGCTCGGAGCCGTCCGACCCCTTGTTCCCCTTGGTCGCGCCGGCGATCGGGATGAACGACTCACTCGGGCGGCGGCCGACTGCGATCTCTCCCGTCGGGCCCGTAGGCCCGATCACGAAGTGACGCTTCGGGATCTCGTACGGCGAGTTCAATATCGGATTATCGAGCGTCCCGGTCACTCCACGAACCCCTCCGGATAAGCTGTCCGATCAACCGTACCTGCCAACCTCCTTACATACCGACGTATGACCTGGATCTGTGGATCGACCGCCTGCTCGAGGGCGGCTACCGGGAGCCGACTGAATCCTGCGCAGATCTGGTGCGAGACCTCTAAGGCGCGGATGCGAGCCCAGCTGCTCGGGCAGCAGACCTGGCGCAGACCGCGGCGCGGACCCGCGGAGACCCACTTGCGCTTCTCCTTGCCCGTGCCGGGATCGACGCCGTCGTAGACGACCGCGTAGTAGTTCTTGCCCTTCTTGACTACGTAGCCGCGCATGGCTGTTCCTTCGAGGTAGATCGGAAGGAACGCCGAGCAACTTTCGTGTCTGCGCCTGGAGCGTCCGACGGGCGAGCGGGCCTGCACGGTACGCCGACTCGGGGGAGCGGCCCACCAGCCCGCTAAGCGGACCCGTTCGACCGAGAACCCGAAGATCACCTCGGCGGCCGTTCCGAACGGCGCCAAGGCCCGTAAACCGAGGCCACGCCCGGAGGCCGGTCGTACCGGTCCGGATCATCGCGTCACACGCCGTCGTTGGCTGTACCAGGCGATCCGGCAGAAGACCCGGTAGGAGATCGGGGGTACGGGCTGCAGAAGGGACCTCCCCGGTTCCCCGGAAAGGGCCTCTGACCTGGTGTTTTCGTTGGTGGCGGGGGCAGGATTTGAACCTGCGACCTTCGGGTTATGAGCCCGACGAGCTACCAGACTGCTCCACCCCGCGGCGTGCCGGAGATCCTACCCGATCCCCCTGCCGCGCTCCAACGCCGCCGGGCGCACCCGCGGCCGGTCAGCCGAGCTCGACGAGGCGGTCGAGGCCGATGGCGTCGAGGAGGTCGGTGAGGCGGGCCGTCAACAGCGAGAACCGGTTGGTGGCCAGCAGGATCCCGAACGCGAGGAGGAAGGCGGCCGAGACCAACGTGATCGCCTTC
>Ga0226835_1001233_pt1 | contig 15127 bp, 8 predicted proteins | sample LAC_MetaG_1_FD_163627 | JGI IMG/M metagenome (GOLD analysis project Ga0226835, IMG submission 163627) | Anaerobic ammonium oxidizing microbial communities from anammox membrane bioreactor (MBR) in UC Berkley, California, United States -... | ecosystem: Engineered > Bioreactor > Anaerobic >...
CAGTCCTCGATAGTGCTGGCCAGAGGCAAAAGCCCCAAAACTCGAAAATGAGAAAAACACTAGAACGGAGTCCTGGTCCCGAGAATCTTGTCCCTCTTGTTAACTACGCAGTCTAGTGAATACGTTCGACAACGACGACAACGACAACGAGGCAACGAGCCTGGAATTTTCTCGACTCGGCTTTCACAATTTCAGTAAATGACTGTGGGGTCAAGTTTTTTCTGAAAATCTTGATCTGAGAGTCATGCTGACCCGAAATATGACTATGTTTCTTGCGAGCTACTTGATTTGACAGTCATATCGACCGATCGTCAACGGTACAGAACATGCCCGGGTCGCCGCCGCCAACATCGATGCCGCCGGACTCTCGGACCGAGTCGAAATCAGAGTCGGTAGAGCCGTCGAAACGCTTGCCAAAATGGCTGGTGAGGGAGCCGGTCCTTTCGACCTGATCTTTATCGATGCGGACAATGTCGTCAGAAACGGCGCCGTGGCCGAGGCGGATAGTGCCGACGAGGCATCGACTCGATCGCCTTAACGAAGGAAGCCGGTCCGGTCTCGGAGGGCGACGATCGGCATGGATCTCGATACTAGTGAAAGTCTTTAGAGATACCTCCTTCTTTTCATCTGATGAACAAATGTCAAGGGAGCAACCGAATACAGAACTGGCCCTGGATCTCGAATTCATCGCCCGGATCTCCCTCACAATTTGTCACCGGTGTTCTCCCGCGACTCAGGCATCGCTAGCCACGATAGGGCGCTCGCCGGCCAGAACAAAAACAACATAGGCAAGGACCAGAAAGAAGGCCAGATTGACGCTTCCTCCGGGAAGCAGATACCCATAGTGGTAAAAGCTGTGGAAAGGCAGGAGCAAGACCGTACATGCCACCAGATACGGCAGCACGATCCAGACCGGCAGGGATCTATACAGGCGGCTTTGTACAAAGCACAAAATTGAAGGCAGGAGCAGGATGAGATCGTAGCTCTGGGCGTAAGGCGCGAGCAGAAAAGCCACAGGCATAGAAAGAAGAATGGCACGTTCGCGACGGCGACCTCGAAAGGCCAGATAGAGCAACAGAATCGAAAGAGCCCAGATAAGCCAGAAAAGCGGCTCGACCATAAGGCTCTCGGAGCCCCAGAAGCGCAACAACTGCCCCCTTAGAGTGGCGTTGATCCCGGTTGCCACAAGCTCCGGGCGGGCAAGAGCCGCTTTTGTAAGCTCAAAATACTTCTGCCAGCCAGCGATTCCCAGCAGCAGAAGAGAGACAGCCATCATGAAAAGTACCGAAATGACAAGCGCAGTCAGGCAACGATACCGCTTTCCGGCCATGCTGGCGACAAGCACCGGCAAGAGGAATTGAGGCTTGATCAGAAGCAGCGAGTAAGCGAGCCCGGAAAGGACCGGACGACCTGAAGATTCGCAAAAGAGCCCGACACTGTAAGCAAGCAATAGAAGAGGAGCGATCTGACCGAGCTTCAGACACTCGAAAACGGCCCCTGACACCGACACTACTGCAATCGTGTAGAGAACCGCCTTCCTGGAGAGCTTAAACATCTTTGCCAGGATTAATACCGAAAAAACAAGCAAGACACCCATGAAAAGATGCCAGGCGACCAGGGCGAGATCCGGCGGCAGTAAGGAAAGAGGAGCAAGCACTAACACCGCTGGAGGTGTCAGCAAAAAAGACACCACCTCCCTTGCCAGCCCCGGGAACAGCTGATGCTGCACGACACCAAGCCTGTCCAGCTGGTAGAGATCAATTCCCTGTCCATGCAGACATAACCAGGAAGCAGCGTAGTATTCCGGGAAATCGCTAACCTTTCCCCGGAACCTTCCCCATGATTCCGCAAGCATCAAGATTGGCACGACTGGCGCGATAAGAGCGATGGTCCAGGACAGGGGTCCGGCCTTTGCTCCTTTCGAGCTGCATTCATCACTTCCCGCGCCGGTCATCAAATTCCTTCGCTAACTGGGCCAAGTTTACACTTCTCTCAGAAGTCTCTTGATATCTTCCCGGTATACAACCCCTCTGTGTCTCTCTGATATCTGAATTTGCTTGCCCAGCAAGCCCTGAAAGTCCCGGGTCAGGGGTCAGGCAGGAGAAGGGCGCCTGGTTGCAAAGAGGGACTTGTAGTAAACCGATGTTTCCCTCTTCCTTGTATTACCTTCTTGAGAACTATTAGTTTTCACGAGTCTCTATTCACACTCTCTTCTTCAACAAGTATCCAGCAAGCCAAAACTCTCGGATAGCCATTTATCTCTTACTTCGCCGGCGCTCGCACGCCCCAGGGGTTAACCCGCACGAAGGAAAGATGCATGGCTGATCCACTGATTTCTCCACGCCAACCGACCTGGAGTACCAAATCAACTAACCAGCAGGGTTATATGAAATGACACGGAGAAAAGCTCAATCTAAGGCTCCCAAGCCCCGATTGAAGATTGGTATCTACGGGGGCAAATTCGACCCCATCCATACCGGTCATCTGATTTGCGCCGAATGGACCCGTGAGCGATTCGGTCTGGACAAAGTCCTCTTTGTCACCAGCGCCAACCCGCCTCACAAGCAGTCCGGCGTCCTCGACGCTGCCTTGCGTCACGAGATGGTGGAAGCCTGCGTCGAGCCCAACTGCTACTTCGAGGCCTGCGACATCGAGATGAAACGCGAGGGTCCCTCGTACATGCTCGATACGGTCAAGGAGCTCATGAAGCAGTATGGCGAAGACGTCGAGTTCTACCTGCTCATCAGCGCCGAATATCTCGACCCCGCTAATCCCTGGCGGATCGACAAATGGCACGGCGCCAACGAGCTCCTTTCGCTCTGCCAGCTCCTGGTTTTCCCCCGCGACAAGGCCGGTCTCAAGAAGATCAAGGCCTGGGCGCGAGCGATTCCCAAGGCGCGCGTCCAGGCGCTCACCTGCCCGACTCCCGCGATCTCGAGCTCGATGATCCGCGAGATGGTCCGGAAGGGCGAGTCCATCTGGTACATGGTCACAACAGAGGTCTGGCACAAGATCCGCGACCGGCGCCATTACCTGGTGCCCGGCGCGCCACTGCCGGACCGGTATTACGAGCGGTGCACAGCCACCAACCCCCGAGAGGACCGAGCTATGACCAAGACACCCGAGTTCGACCGCTTCGCCGCCAAACGCGCGGCGATGATCGACGAGTTTTACAGCCGCATGTTCGCTCTGGGCGGCTTCATCGGAGCCACCGACACCTATAAGCGCACCATGTGGCATGCGGTGCCGGACCTCGCTCTGGCTCCGTCGACCTACCACCTCACCATGCGCAAAGGGCTTCCCGAGGAGGGCGCCGGCGACCAGCTCATCATGGCCGGTCACGAAGCCATGCTGGCGCAATGGTTCTACCGACCCCTCAAGCGCACGGACATCGAGCTGGCCCGGGATTGGTCCTTGAACCACTCCAGCGTCCGCGCCTTCCCGTCAGCGCTCTGGGACCACATCCTGGCGAGCCAGGCCGGTGAAGACATCTACCTGCCCATCGACATCTGGGGCTTCCCGGGCGGGCAGACCTTCCTGAAAGGGGTCCCCAGCCTGCTCTTCGGCGGACCCGGCGGCGGCATCTCCTACCTGGAGCCGGCCATGTGCCGCTACTTCGCCCCCATCATCCAGGCGACCAAAGCTCGCCTGGTCAAGGAAGCCACCGACCGGGATGCCGAGTTCGGTCTGCGGGCTGCGGTCAACGAGCAAGCCAACCTGGTTCTCCTCCTGGCCCGCTATGTCGGCGGCCGGGGCAGGCTGACCAGCAACGACACGGCTGAGTTCATGTGGCCGCATCTCTTCAAGTCCATCGGCACCATCGGTCACGAGATGATGTGCGCCAACCAGACCTTCGACAAGCCCCTGGGTCAGGCTGAGCGCGAGATGATGGACCGCTTCGTCACCGCCATGGGCTCCGCATCGCTGCTCTGCGACCTGGTGGACGCCACCACGGTCGGTCTCGAGAACGCCCTCTCGGTGATCAAAAGTCACCCCGAGACCCAGAGAGTCGGCGTGCGCGTCGACTCCGGCAATATCGAGGAGCAATGCGTCCTCTACTTCCAGCGCATGAAGGCTTCAGGGATCGAGCCTCGGACCATAGTCTTCGAGGACGAAGTGAATCCCGAGACCATCCGCCGCGTCTACAGCTTCTTCCAGACGCAGACCGGCATCGAGCCCACCATGCTCTTCCCCGGCGCCGGCGGCTACTGGTGGCGCCTGGTGCACCGTGACACGGTGAGCGCTGCTTTCAAGCGCAGCAGCACCAACGGGCACCCCAACGTCAAGTTCTCCAACACCCCGGGCAAAGAGTCCCTGGGCGGCGACCTGCGCGTCTACGGACAGGACGACCTGATGGTGGTGGCCGACGCCAGCGAGAAAATCGATGGCGAGCCCCTCTTCGTCAAACTCGTTCACCAGGGACGCATCGTCTACCACGAGGATTTCGACCAGCAGGCCGATCGGGGCGACGCCACCTGGGGTAAGTATAAGAAGTTCGTCCTCTCGCCTCTGGTCCAGGAATGGCAGGAGCGTTTCCAGGCGATGCGCGCCGCCGAGGTAGCCGAAGCCAAGAAACGGCTCTCGAGCTCCGGGCGCCGACGCCGGTCATCCACCGGAAGCCGACGCAAGAAAGCTTCCTAACCCAATCGAAAGGCAAGCTATGAGCTACCGCAAACCGATTCTGTTCGCGACCGGAAGTTATCAGTCCCTCAGGGACGCGATGATGAGCTCCGGTCTTTTCGAGGCAGGTAAGCTGGCCCGGTCCATCGCCAAGGACGGCACTCTTCAGACCGAGGACAGGCCGTTTCCGGACGGCGAGCGCTACCGCTGCCTCCAGAGCGATATCGAAGACCGCGAGGTGATTCTCCTCGGCGGCACCATCGACGACCGCGAGACCATGGAGCTTTTCGACCTGGGCAATATGCTGGTGGACAATTTCGCCGGCAGGCTCAAGCTCGTGGTCCCCTACTTCGGCTACTCCACCCAGGAGCGCGCCGTCATCCAGGGCGAAGCGACACCGGCCAAGTACCGGGCGCGCCTGCTCTCGTCGATACCCAAGGCGCCGGGCGGCAACCGCATCTACCTGGTGGACCTGCACTCCGAGGGCATCCCGTACTACTTCGAGGGCAACCTCGTTGCCCGGCACGTGTATGCCAAGCCGGTGGTGATCGAGGCGGCGCAGCAGCTAGCCCGGCACTGCCAGACCGTGGAAGTGGCCGACCTGGTGGTGGACCCCGCCGCAGCCGCAGACAAAAGCGAAGATGGTCCCCTGGCGAAGGTCAGGGTGATCACCTGCAGCACGCCTGACGTCGATCAGGCCCTGAAGAAGGCGAAGGACAGGAAGACCGATGAAGTCGAGGTGGACCTCGACCAGTTCTGCCTGGCCTCCACCGACGCCGGTCGCGCCAAGTGGGTCGAGTCCCTGGCCCGAGACATGGCAGCCCTGAAGCTACCCGTCCATCCGGCCTTCATCATCAAGCGCCGCACCGGCGGCGCCACCACCGAAGTGCTCGATATCAGCGCCAACGTCGAAGGGCAGATCGTGATCATCTACGATGACATGATCCGCACCGGCGGCAGCCTGATCGGCGCTGCCGACGCCTATCTCAAGAAGGGCGCCAAGGCGGTGGCAGCAATCTCCACCCACGGTATCCTGCCTCTGGATGCCGTCAAGCGCATCGAAGACTCGGGCAAGTTCGCCCGCATCATCGTCACAGACAGCCACCCGCGAGCGCTGGAACTGGCGAGCGACTTCCTGAATGTTGTCTCGATTTCCTCGCTTCTGACCTCGACCCTGGTGAAGGGGAAGGCGAAGCGGACCTAAACTCCAGGAAAGGGGCTCTGCCCCCCGAGGGATTTCTATGACAAATACACAACGAAGCCAGTTCGGCTTTGTCCGCATCGCCGTGGGCAGCCACGATGTCGAGGTGGGCAATTGCGCTTATAACACCGACCGCATCATCGCCATGATGAAGCGCGCTCAGGGCGTGGGAGCCAGCTTCCTCGTTCTCAACGAGCTCGGTGTCACGGCTTATACCTGCGCCAACCACTTCCGCTCGGAGGTCTTGCGCAGGGACGCCCTCACATCCATCGCCAGAATCGTCGAGGCCTCGCGCACCGATTATTCGGGCGTTCTCCTCGTCGGTGCTCCCATCGAGTACGACGGCGAGCTCTTCAACTGCGCCGTGGTCATTTGCCGGGGCAAGATCCTGGGTGTCGTGCCCAAGACCTATCTGCCCAATGCCGGCGAGTTCCACGAGAAGCTCTGGTTCACCCGGGGCGACAAGCTGAAGAAGCGTTTCATCACGCTGTGCGGGCAGAGAGTCCGGATCGGCACCGACCTGCTCTTCGAGGCCCGGGACTTCCCCGGTCTCGTATTCGGCATCGAGGTCTGCGAGGACGGCTGGGCGGTCATCCCACCTCACCGCCTCCAGGCTCTCGGTGGTGCAACGGTGCTCTTCAACCTCTCCGCCAGCAACGAGCTGGTGGCCAAGGACGAATACAGGCGCAGCATGGTGGCTGCGCACTCGGCCCAGTCCCAGGCTGTTTACGCCTATGCCTCCGCCGGTGATGGCGAGTCCACCACCGACCTGGTCTACGGCGGGCAGCTTCTGATCGGGGAGCTCGGCGGCATCCTCAGCGAAGCCGAGCCCCTCTCGGAGTCCGAGCCCTTCCGCTACGCCGATGTCGACGTCCAGCACGTCGTGCACGAGCGCATGAGGGACGGCACTTTCCATGACTGCCGGCGTGCCTTCGCACCGCTCCTGGATTTCGACCGCATCGAGTTCGACCTCGAAGCCGGGTCCCTTCCGGATGAGCTCGCCCGGCGCCTGGACGCCTATCCCTTCGTGCCCCAGGATCCAGAGACGCTCAACAAGCGCTGCCGCCAGGTCTTCAAGATCCAGGTGCGGGCGCTCAAGACACGTCTGCGCTACTTGATCAAGCTCCGGGGCGGTCGCGACAGAGTGGTGGCCGACCTCACCGCCTCCGGCAAGGCCATGGCGGTGGGCGGCATCTCCGGCGGCGCCGACTCGACCCAGATGCTCCTTGTAGCCATCAAGGCTTTCGACGAGCTGGGCATTCCCCGCCAGCTGCTGCACTGCTTCACCATGCCCGGGTTCGGCACCACCAGCCGGACGTATAACAACGCCATGAAGCTCATGCAGCTGGAAGGCGTCACCCTCAAAGAGGTGGACATCAAGGAGCGCTGCCTGCTGGCCTGGCGCCAGGAAGGCAAAAAGCCCTTCGGCATCAATCTCGATGACCTGTCCACCGAGGACTTCGTCGAGCGCCTGCGGGAGCTGCCTGTGGGCAGCCAGGATCTCGACTTCGAGAACAAGCAGGCCCGGGCCCGCACCGACATCCTGATGAATGCGGGCTTCGTGCTCGGCACCGGTACACTCACCGAGCTGGCTGCCGGCTGGTGTACCTATAACGCCGACCACATGTCCATGTACTCGGTCAATCCGGGCGTGGCGAAGACGCTCATCGCGCTGCTCATACGCTGGGTGGCAGCCAACGAGGCGGAAGGCGAGCTGGTGGATGTCCTCAACGACATCGCCGCCACCGCCGAGACGCCCGAGCTCCTGCCTGTCGGCAAGGACGGTCAGCAGCACCAGAAGTCCAACGACTCTCTCGGTCCCAAGGACCTGCGCGACTTCTTCCTCTACCACTGGGTGAGGTGGGGAAGCGCTCCCAGCAAGATTCTCTACCTGACCAGCCAGGCCAGGTTCAAAGAGGACTACTCCGTCGCCGGCATCCTCACCTGCCTCAGGCAGTATATCTGGCGCTTCATCACCCAGCGCTTCAAGCACTCCTGCCAGCCTGACGGTGTGAAGCTCGGCTCGGTGAGCCTCAACCCGCGCTACGACTGCCACATGCCCAGCGATACGGCGCCCGACGCCTTCATCGCCGAGCTCGAGGCATATGTCGCCGGCGCACCATCGGAAATCGACTGGCAGCCGGAAGGCAGCCGGTCAATCGCAACCACGGAAAAAACCTCCATGAGTAAAGCCATCACTTTGAAGACAGTGAAACGGCGCGGCAAGGAAGTCAAAGTCCTGCGCGTCCTCGGCCGTGTCGACATCCTCGACACGTTCATGCCTTACGGCACCCTGCCGGTGCCTGACGGACACAAGGTCGTGCCCGTGGCCAACGCCCTCTCGCGCTCCGACGAATACGATCTGGTGGTCGACTTCCAGGATGCCCATCCGGAAGACCACGGCTCCTTCGCTTCGCAACACGAAGGCAAGCAGCCCTTCGCCGACGTGATCATCCTCAACGGCGTCGAGCAGCGCCTCTGGACCGACCACGGCATCGACGGCCGCGAAGGTCCTTCGGGCAACGGCTTCCACCCAGATCTCGATCGGTCCATGGTGGCAGCCACCTTCAAGAAGGGCCAGGACAAGCGGGTCGACTCCTACAGCGGACTCTACGACAACGGTCGCAAGGCCAAGCGCAGCATCCGCCGGAAGTTCCCCTTCCTCGGCAAGTCCACCGGCTTCATCGAATGGCTGGTGGCGGAAGCCGAGCGGCTCGGCGCCGATGAGATCCAGGTCGACCTGGTCGGTCTGGCTCTCGGCTACTGCGTCTCCTGGACCGCCTTCGACCTGGCCGCCGAGAAGTTCAAGGGTAAGAAGATCATGGTCCGAGTCATCCGCGACGGTGTTCGCGCTCTGAGCGACGAGGAGCAGCACTTCTCCGACCTCGAGGCGAAGAACATCAAGGTCGTCGACATGATCGACATCCTTCCCAAGCTGGCCTGACCCGGGAACGGCTGAAGCTTTCGGGGCGCCATCAATGGTGGTGGCGCCCCAACCCCAACAAACATCCAGAGAGGATCTGGCAATAATGAGCACCAAGGAAAACACCCCCGAGAAGATCGACCTCGAAGCGGCGGTGGCTGCGTTCAAGCAGGAATTCGTCAAAGAGGGCTCCATCGTCCTCGACGCCTGGGCCGACGGCGAATTCATCGTCGTCTATGTCGACTACCTCAACTTCGACGAGACCGGAATCCCGGAGAAGATGAAGGACGTGCCCGCCCCCGGCGAGTACAAGGGTCACCCGACGGTCCTGACGCTCTTCCCGCGGGACTAGCGTAACGAGACTTTCCCCCGGAGAGCGTGGGCTTGCCCATCCCCTCCGGGGTTTCCTCTTAATTCACTTTCTACTACTTCTTACAGTTATTATCATCAAAGTCCAAAATCAGGGCTATAACCTCTGTTCCGACGGATGTTTAGCCGTATCGTCTGGAACCATCTTCCAAAAGACACATTATTCAGACTCAGGTCCTGGTCATGATCAAAGCCGAGCACTTTGCGGCCGGCTCCGTTTCAATTAGAGTCGTAGAACACTCGTACTATGACAGGTTCACCCCTCACAGGCTCGAGTCAGCATCTTCAGTGCCTACATCACCCGAAGATGCAGAGACTATACCGGTGGTCAAGTGCGGCATATATTGCTTCAAGAGGGGAAAATCTGAGAAATACATGCCGCATTTAGCCTGATTTCGAGAAATATATGCCGCACCCGCAACAGGACGAGTTCTGCTTACGTTCCAATCGTTTTTACAAGCAATCGTCTATCCCCTCCAGCCTTCTCCGGGCCTGCCTCTTCGCGCTTCCCATGTCCTACGCTGAGCTGAAGTTATAGCCCTGCGTCAAAATCAATCCACACAATCAATATCCCGTGAAATGCATTCCTGGTCTCGCGAGATTCCCCGCCCGGCTGCGCGCTCTTGTGTTCAGCTCGATTCGAATTTATTTCTCAAACACTATCAAAACAGCAAACGATATCTTTCGAGATATCAAAGATTATCCGGATGCGTACAGTGGAAAAGATGAACCATGCTCTCCGAAATGGTCTACAAAATCCTGCGCATCCTGGAGAATCGGGGAAGGTACGGTCTCGCCGTCAGGCTGGGGGAGCAATATCTCACCAGAGCAGGAGTGCTTCCCCGGGGAAAGCCGGATGCTACCTTTTTCGACATCCAGATCCTCCGGGTCATCGACCGTTGCCTGATGTGCACAGGCAATCCCGGGCATGCTCTCGATCTCGCCGAAGTGACCATGACCATAGTGAAAGAGCAGGGCAACAACCTCCTGCTGGCCTCTGTCGGTGATTCTCTGGCCAGCCGGAAGCTTCTCCTGGGCAGGCTCCAGGAAGCCCACGACCTCAACCAGAGAGTCATGGTGATCAGCGAGAATGCCCTGAAAAGAGCAACGGAGGCCGAAGAAAACCCTCAGCTGATTCGAGCTTACAAAGCAACTCTATCGAGCATCTATCACCTGCGCTCCTGGATCATGGAGACGTGCCGCCGCTACGACGTCGCCGAATCAGCAGCCCGAAAGGCAGTCACCCTATCCGAAGAACTATTCGACGATCCGATCAAGAGGTCCTACAACCAGTCCCTTCTTTTGCGCATGCTGCTTCACACCAACCAGCTCGAGGAGGCTGAGCCTCTGGCTCGCTCGATCTTCGAAGCCCGGCAGGAAAAGCTCCCCGAGACCCATGTCCATGCCTTCTCATCCCGGCAGAATGTCGGCCGGCTTCTAATGCGCAAACACGAATATGAGGAAGCCGAAAAACACATGCTCCGGGCTTACGATCTTGCCCTGGAGCTCTACCGCAACGAGGGCTTCTCCGACATGGGATGCTTCGAGACCGATCTCGGGGAGCTTCGCCTAGCCCAGGGCAGATTCGAGGAAGCCATCGAGCATCTGGATAGAGCTCTCGAGAGGCTCGAGAGCTCCTATTGCGAAGAGCACCCAGTGATGATCGACACTCTGAATTATCTCGCCGAAGCCAATCGAAAGCTGGGTCGGGAGGACCAGGCCCGCTCAGTGGAGCAGCGGTGCAGGGCAATCCAGGCGAAGATTCCCGAGCTCCCCTGAACATTATCAGAGGCGCAAAACGCCGGACCCTCGATCGGGGCATATGATGGTATGCTCTTCCACTATTCCGAGGGGTTTTCGCGACGATGAGAGCTGTCAGCCCGAACTTTGGATTCCTGCGAGTAGCTACCGCAACACCTGTTTTGAAGGTGGCGGACTGCCGCTTCAATGCGATGGAGATTATCAAAGTCCTGGAGCGCGCCTCCGAGAATTCAGTCAGCGTCCTCTTTCTTCCCGAGATGTCGATTACCGGCTATACCTGTGCCGATCTTTTCCACCAGCTAACGCTTCTGGACGGAGCGATGCAGGCGCTCGAGATCGTCCGCCAGGCAACTGAGACCGTATATGGTGGTTTGCTCTTCCTGGGAATGCCAGTACCAGCCGACGATCAGCTTTTCAACTGTGCCGTGGCTCTGAGCCGGGGGACAGTGCTGGGAATCGTGCCGAAATGCTGCATTCCCAATTACAAAGAGTTCTATGAGGACCGCTGGTTCGCCCCGGCTGCCAATCGTCGCAGTCGCAGCCTGAGAGTGAACGGTGTCGAGACGCCCTTCGGCGAAGACCTGCTTTTCGCCGCCAGCAATTTCCGCGGTCTCACCGTGGGAGTCGAGATTTGCGAAGACCTCTGGTTGCCGGTGCCGCCAAGCTCGGTACAGGCTCTCAACGGCGCAACCGTTCTCGGCAATCTCTCTTCCACCAATGAGCTCATCGGCAAGGCGGCTTATCGCCGGGAGCTCGTTACCAACCAGTCGGCTCGTTGTATCGCCGTCTATGCCTACGCCAGCTCCGGCGTCCATGAATCCACCACCGACGTGGTCTTCGGCGGGCACCGCCTGATCGCCGACAATGGCAGTCTGGTGGTGGACTCCAAGCGATTCGAGCGCCATTCCGCCCTGGACTATACCGATGTCGACCTGGACCGGATCAAGATAGACCGGATGCGTACCAACAGCTTCGGTGACTCCACCCTGAATCTCGGGCTCAATCGCAGTTATTCGAGGATTCCATTCGTCGCCGAAATCCCGGAAAAGCCGCACCGACTCTCCAGGCCGGTGGAAGCGCATCCATTCGTTCCGGACGACAGTGTCGAGTTGCAGGGCCGCTGCGAAGAGATCTTTTCGATTCAGATAGCAGGTCTGGCCAAACGTCTGGAGAAGATCGGCAATCCGCGCATAACCCTCGGAATTTCAGGAGGTCTAGACTCGACTCTCGCATTGCTTGTCGCTTGCAAGACCATGGACGCCTTGAAAGTGCCGCGAACCAGCATTCACGGCTACACAATGCCAGGCTTCGGCACCACCGATAGAACCAGGAACAACGCCATTGCCCTGATGAAACATCTCGGTATTACAGTCGAGCCGGTAGCCGACATCAGGGCAGCCTGTCTGGACGAGATGCGCCTGATCGGTCATAAGCCTTTCGGAATCGATATCGAGAAACTCTTCAAAGCGAATTCTGGCGGCGCTTCCTTTGCCGCCGCCCAGGAAGCGATGGTCAGCGCCTTTTCTGAGCTCCTGACCGAGATTCCACCCGGAAGCCAGGATTTGATTTTCGAGAATATCCAGGCGCGCATGCGAACATCGATCTTGATGAATGCAGGGTTCGTCCTCGGCACCGGCGATCTGTCTGAGCTCGCCATCGGCTGGTGCACCTATAACGGCGACCATATGAGCATGTACAACGTCAACGGCTCGATCCCAAAGACCCTGGTGAAGTTCCTGGTCAAATGGGTAGCCCTCAACCAGTTCGACGGCCCGGCAAGAGAGGTCATGCTCGACATCGTCGATACCGAAATTTCCCCGGAGCTCCTGCCTGCAGGCAAGGACGGCAAGATCACCCAGAAGACCGAAGGGGTGATCGGTCCTTACGAATTGCACGACTTTTTCCTCTATCACATGCTCCGCTTCGGAACACCGCCTGAAAAAATACTCTACCTGGCGAGCCAGGCCGAATTCGATCAACCCTATGATCTCGATACCATCGCCATGTGGCTGAGGGTTTTCATCAATCGCTTTTTCAACAACCAGTTCAAACGCTCCTGCCTGCCTGACGGCCCGAAGATCGGCTCAATAAGCCTCTCCCCGCGGGGAGACTGGCGAATGCCCAGCGACGCCGAAGCCACCATGTTCCTCGACTGGATCGAGAGCGCGGAAAGCTCGGATTCATCGGGCAGCGCAGCCAGCACCGGCAATGGCGACAGTACCGCCACCGCGGAGCCCAGGAAGGAGCGACGAACGAAAAGGAAGAAAAGCGTCAAGACTCTCAAGGTTCTTCTGCGCATCGATATGCAGGTGGACTTCTTCCCCGGTGGCAGCCTGCCCGTGCCTGGAGGCGACGAGATCGTACAGCCAGTCAACGCGATCTCCCGCAGTATCGATTATGACCTGGTGGTCGATACCATGGACGATCACCCGGCGGACCACGGCTCCTTCGCGTCGCAGCACAGCGGCAGGAAGCCCTTCGAAACAGCGATTCTATCCGGCGTCGAGCAAGTGCTCTGGCCCGACCACTGCGTGCATGGCACCCCGGGCTGGGAATTTCACCCCCAGCTCGATCGCAGCATGGTGGCCCGGACTTTCGTCAAAGGGCAGGACAGACGTGTCGACAGCTATAGCGGCGTAAGAGACAACGGCGCCCGGGCCAGCCAGAGCCTCAAGGAAAAGCATGATTTCCTGGGACGCTCTACAGGCCTTGTCGAGTATCTCAAAGAGCAGGCCGATGCCCTGGGGAAAAGCGAGATCGAAATCGACATTGTCGGTCTCGCCCTGGGTTATTGCGTTTCCTGGACGGCAATCGATCTCGTCTCTGAGAGCTATCGCAAGAAAGCCATCCGCGTTCGTGTCATTGCCGACTGCGTACGCGCCGTGGCCAGCGACGATCATGACCGGCTTCTTGCCGATCTCGACCAGGCGGGCATCGTCCTGATCGGAATCAAAGACATCCTCCCCCAATCACTGATCTCGTGAACACCGCTAGCTGATTACGGTTTCGGTAATCACGTCTACCAGGGTCTGCATCTTCTTGCTCACGCTCATCCAGTAAAGGCTGAGCCCGTAGACTAAAAGAGCGAAGATGGCCACGATTATGACAGTCTGATAGCTGTACACAATTGCATCGACGCTCATCTGTTCCACCGGCGGATTGAGCAGCCTGGTCATCCAGGCAGAGAGACCAACAAGCATCACTGGCACCAGCTTCACCACCGATCGCCAGAGGGCCTCGCCGAGACCAAGCGCCTCGCCCTTGTCGGTGGCTACGCTTATTCCCATGCAGATCTTTCCAGGTGTCGCCTGGCTCGCGCCGCACTCGAAAAAGGCGTTGTAGAAGAGCGTCACAAGCAACAGGACTAGAGGGAGGACGAAAAAGGTTATGTTTGAGAAAATCGGCTCCACAGAGCTGTTCTCAGCCACAGATCTGGCTGCATACTGGCAATAGGCATAAGCTCCCGCGCCGAGAAAGCTTCCCAGAATGCCAAGGTCTATACCTCCAGCAGCCAGTCGTCTGGCCAGCATCTGCTGCCAGGTCAGGTCCGCGGCGCCATCAATCTGGATAGTCTGGGTCGTCCTGGTCTTCGAGCGAACCCGCTCGAGATCCCAGTGCGTCTGGGTGACATCACTATTGAAATAGCTTCCACACTCGGGACAGGTCAGTCTGGGCTTTTCGGAGGTATAGCCGCACGCCTCGCAGATAAGAAGCGGTTTGCTCTGATCCGCTTTGACTTCGGAAGGACTTGCCATGACCTGATATTCGCCCGTGCCTTCACCGGCAGGACGCTTCACCTGCATGCCATAGGATTGATTCGGATCGAGCTTCATCCGCCTGGTCTGCGGCACTGCTTCATGATCACTATTTTGATATTGAGAATCACCGAAAGGCCCCTTCGCCGAAGGACCCCTGCTGACGTTGTTTTTCATTTTTTTGAACCCGGTTATGCTACCGAATACGATATTGAAGTCTTAATATAATACCGGCAGGTTTAACCGGGGGCAGGAAAAATAAACATCCCTTAATCTCCAATGACAACCGGCGCAAGCCCCGTCGGCAAACCCGTTGAAAGATTTGCAGGCTTACCGATTCAGATGCTTCAGGACTTTATTATGTGCCCCTCTCCCATTCTATTCATGCGTATAGTACCCAAGAGGGAAATCCGCCTACAATCAGCATCTCAAGTAGTTATGCGGATCTAATTTGCTCGGATTTTTAGATTAAACTGGCTAGTGAACACGCCTTGAACC
>Ga0226835_1001234_pt1 | contig 15118 bp, 14 predicted proteins | sample LAC_MetaG_1_FD_163627 | JGI IMG/M metagenome (GOLD analysis project Ga0226835, IMG submission 163627) | Anaerobic ammonium oxidizing microbial communities from anammox membrane bioreactor (MBR) in UC Berkley, California, United States -... | ecosystem: Engineered > Bioreactor > Anaerobic >...
CAGCAGCTTCACATCTCCGCCCACGGGGTACAGGATCGGGCAAGTGCAACCGTGGCGGATGTACTCCTTGACTTTGGCGCGGGCTTCATCGGGCGTGCCTGAAGCGCTGATGCGATGGATTAACTCTTCCGGCACCAAATGTTTGGCGCGTCGAATCTGTTCTTTGGTCGCCGGCCAGCCTAGAATGGACTGAATTTCAGCCACCACTTCCTGCGAAACCCCGGAGGCTTTGGCGATATGCGGTTGCTGCGCCAGATACTGAGTGAGCAGTTCGCGTGTGGTGTCAATCGCCCGGTCGTGATCGTAATCTACGGAACACACCACCAGTTGCGGCCGATCCAGATCGTCTAATGATCGGCCTGCCTTGCGCGCCCCTTTCTCCAACAGTTCAAGCGCCCGGTCGTTGTATTCCGGCGGCACGCAGTAATTGAGTACCACGCCGTCGGCGATTTCGCCTGTCATTTCCATCATCTGGTCGCCTGTGGCGCCAATCATAATCGGCACATTGCGTGGCTCTCGCCGCCCATGCACCACGTCCAACTCGATGCCATCCACATGCACAAATTCTCCATGGAAGGTGACCCGCTCCATATTCAACAGGCGTCGCATCACCGTAACCGTTTCACGCATGGCAACCAGCGGCTTGCGGCGTTCAATGCCGACGTTGCGCGCCAGGGGGTCCCACCAGGCGCCCATTCCACAAATGATGCGATTGGGCGCCAGGTCGTCCAGAGTCAAGAATGTGGCTGCTAACAATCCAATGTTGCGCGTCCAGTTATTGATCACGCCAGAGCCCACCTTGATTCGCTCTGTCACTGCGGCGTAGGCTGCCATAGGGACAATAGCATCCCGCACCAGGCGCGACTCCGCTTGCCACACGGCTTCGAAGCCGCGTTGCTCTGCATATCGAACGTATTCCAGACCATCGCGCAAATCATGCGCATCTTGTAGATAGAGTGCGACGCGTTCAGGCATAGTTCCTCCAGGGAATCAATCCAGGTCTAATCATTTTCCAGCGTCTCGCTGACCAGTTCCAGGTCTTCCGGCAAATCCATGTCCAAAGCCAGCGAGGGCAATTCGCAAATTTCCAGTCGCGCCCCGGCTTGCAAGGCACGCGCACAGTGCCGTTTGAACGATTCAGGCCCATATTCATATTCAATCAAACCCGCCGGGCAAACCAATAAAGCGTTCGTCCCCTCGCGTCGGCGATCTGGCGCGACGACGACCACCGGCGGTTTCTGGGCGCGCTCTAACATTAAACGTACATCTTCAGGGGTAATCAGGGGTAAATCCGCTGGCACCACCAGCACGCCTCGAGTGGCGTAGTTCTGCGCCACAATGGTCGCTCTGGCAAGCGCCAGGTTCAATTGGGGAGCGCCGTTTTCCTGCACCGTGCGCGCTCCATATTCTCGCGCCAGAGCCAGGGCAGCCTGGTCTCGGCTGACGACCAACACATGCTCAATTTCTGGGATTGCCGTTAACGTATCCAGCGTGTGCGCCAACATGCGACGATTCAAGTCGGCGCGCTCGTCAGGCGTAAGCACCTCTGCCAGGCGAGATTTTCCAGAGCGTAGAGGTTTTACAGGGACAATCGCCCACAGGGTCATCCGAGCATCTCCCTTTCTTTAGAAGGTTCTGAACTGCATGGATTGTTTCATAAGGTTGGCGTGAGGGCGAATCCTCTTCTTGTTATGATGAATGAGATAACCTCAACCCGAACTCTACCACCTCCTTTGCCAGTCGTGCCCTGTCCAGGGGCGTTTTCATGATCGTATCCGTCGCCAAAGTTTGCACCTTCAGCGCTTGAATTTGCTCTGCCAGGTTTTCGTCCACCCGGTCTAGCACAAAACCGGTCAGCAACTCGGCGTAATGTTCCGCTACCGCCAGCGCGCTGGGCGTAATGCCCAATTCCAGGAACATTTTCCCCGCCGGCCCCTTCACCGTTTGCCCGCCGATGATCGGAGAAACAGCGACCACCCGGCGAGCCTGCACAGCCGGGCGGATGCCTGGAATGGCTAAAATTGGATCAATACTCACCCATGGGTTCGATGGACAAATCACCACCAGGTCTGCTCTGTACAGCGCCTCCAACACACCAGGCGATGGGCGGGCGCGTTCTGCGCCTTCGAACCGAAAACCCGTCACCTTTGGCTGGCATTGGCGGCGCACAAAGTATTCTTGAAACGGCAAATCTCCTTCGATAGTATACACCCAAGTCGGCGTCGCGTCATCGCTCATTGGCAGCACTGCTGCGCCGATCCCCATGGCGCGGCAAAAATGCTGCGTCACCAGACTGAGGCTTTGCCCCATGCGTAGTCGGCGGGTGCGTTCCAGGTGTAGCCCCAGGTCGCGGTCGCCCAATCGAAACCAGGTTGGCCCGCCCAGCGCGCCCAGGCTTTCCAGCGCCTGCCAAGTTTCGTCGGCGCGCCCCCACCCCGTGGCTGGGTTGGAGAGCCCGGCCAGAGTGTAGCACACTGTGTCCACATCCGGGCAGATGTACAACCCCAGATGTTCGAAATCATCGCCGGTGTTTACGATGATGGTCAGGTTTTCCGGCGGCAACACCTGAGCCAGACCATCTGCCAGGCGGGCGCCGCCTACTCCGCCTGCTAGGGCAACCACGCGCGGCGCGACAGGCAAGGGTGTGGGAGCTTGGGTTGCAGAATTTGCTGTCATTTATGCTTTGTTTAATACCAGAAACGAGCGATTTCTTCAATGGGTCGCCGCTCCCGGGCGGGCGGAACTTGAGCGGGGTAACCCAGCAAAATCAAAGCCTGCGGCTCCCAGGCCAGTGGCAGATCCAGCGCCTGTTGGGCGGCCGCCGGTGCAAAGAGCGGGGCGCACATCCACACCCCAGCCAGACCGACTGCGTGCGCCGCCAACAATAGATAGCCGCCCGCCAGCGCTGCGCTTTGCACGCCCATCAGATATTCGGCTTGCTGGCGTTTTTCATCCGGGTATACATCTCCCGCCGAGCGATCCAGGCAGAGCAAAATGACCACCGGCGCTTGTTGAATGCGCTGACGCGAGCGCTCCACCTGGGCGACGATTTCATGTTCGGGCAGCCCATCCAGAGCCAGGTCGCGCTGAAAAGCCTCCCCAAGCGCTTGCGCCAGGCGAGTCTTATGCTGCGCCATGGCGATCACCGCGAAGCGCCAGGGTTGGCGATTGTGCGCCGATGGCGCCCAGGTCGCCGCGGCGAGGATTTGCTCAATCAGATGACGCGAAACCTCCTGCGATGAAAACCGGCGCACCGAACGCCGACTTTTCAACCATGCCAGTCCGGCATCCCGATAGACGATTTCAGCGCGCATCGAAGAGCCATTGAGGAAATCCAGCACCATTTGCTTTTCCGCCGCGTTGCATCCCAGCAGCAGCTTCACTTCGACATCCCGTTTGTGCAGATCTACCGTCAGCGCCACTGCCTCCAGCGTGCGTTCAGATTGCGAACCCAGCCAGACATCTACCCCAGCGCCATCTATGGCATGGGTCTGATCCAGGTAGCCGTAATCCAGGGGATAGATCAATTCTGGGTAATGAGGGTGCGCCGAGCCGCGTGGGCGGTCAATCACAATACGGCTTTCCGCAATCAGGCGGTCCAGATAATCCCAAAAATCTAACACAGCTTTTTTCAGCGAAAAAGGTCTTGTTCTTTGGGTCGCAGCAGCTCACTTAACGAGGCCTCTCTGAGCGGATACGGGAAACCACGCACGTGAACCACAGGTGTGCCCTCCGCGGCCTGACCCATCACCAGCGACGCGGCGGCAGCCAGTTCATCTGCCGCGCCCACCTGGGTGATTTGCAGACGAAAGTCGAACAGGTCTGGACAGCCGCGTAAATCTACCAACCCAGGCAGCCCCGATAATCCAATCGCCACGCCCACCGTGCCCAGCCGCCAGGCGCGCCCGTGCGAATCAATAATCAACACCCCGATGTGAGCGCCACTGGCTGCCTCCAATCGCCCCCGGATTGCCCGCGCCGATGCGTCGGGGTCCTCGGGCAGCAAGAGCGCCCAATTTTGCGTGGTTTCGTTACCACCCTGCACGTTGGAATGATCCACGCCGGCGCTGGCGCATATGAAACCCAGACGGTGTTCGACGATGATCGTCCCCGGGCGCGTGCGCAGCACCTCCCGGCTTTCGCGCAGGATCACCTCTACCAAGCGCGGGTCTTTCTGCGCCTTTTGCGCCAATTCTATCGCCCGCGGCGAAGGTTGTATTTCCGCCAGGTTCACCAGACGTCCTTCCGCCTTGGAGACGATTTTTTGCGCCAGGACAAGGATATCGCCGTCTGACAGCTCGATGTTCGCCCGTTTCAGCGCCTCTAAAATGACCTGCGCCAGGTCATCTCCGGGCTGGATGAGGGGAATGCCTGGCAGTGGGGTTAGCGTAAGTGCCGTCATGAATGGTCAATACCGGTGACGCGAATGCTGGCGGTTTTGACGCCGTAATGCTGGTTGATGCTGATCAAGAGCGAAGTGATGCCTTCGACGACCAGCGCATTATCCAGGCCGCCAGCGTAGTAAGCGCGCATGCCGCCCGCTTCCGCCAGGCGGATAACCTGTTCGGCGGCTTCCACGTCATCGGCGCAGACCAATACATCGGCATCCATCGGTTGCCCCGGATTTTTCTTCAAGGCGTGGGCAGGTACATTTTGGAAAGCTGCCACCACACGCACCCCCTCGCCCAGAATATTCTGCGCCAGGCGGGCGGCGGAAGGCGGCGCCGGCGGGCGCGGGTCGCGAAAATCCACCCGCGCCGTGGCGTCCACCAGAATCTTACCCTGTAGCGCCTCTTTTAGACCCTCCAAAGCAGACTGATGCGCCGCTTGCACCACCGTAAGCACGCACAGGTCGGCTTGCCGCGCCGCAGCGCTGTTTTCCATGCCGTGAATGTTCTCCAGCTTCAACTTTTGGCGCAACTCAGCGGCAGTTGCCTGGGCTTTCTCTTCCTGACGCGACCCGATGATAATCGGATAACCCGCGCTGGCCCAGCGCATGGCCAGACCAGGCCCTTCCTTGCCGGTGCCGCCCAGGATCGCAATGGTAGGTAGTTTGTTTTCAGACATCCCTTCTCCTCGATGAACCCCTCTAGAGTGCAGCCGCTCCAGAGAGAAAAGTGATTATTGGAACTGGCGGTAATATCGTTCCCAGACGGCAGGCGCCTGCTGGCGCGCTTGTGCGGCAATTTCAACTTCATCCAGGGTCAGCAATTGGCGCTCGCGCATGAGAAATTTGCCAGCGACCATCGTCGAAGTGACCATGCTCTCATGGAAACCGAAGATAATCTGCCAGGGCAGGTTGCCCGCAGTGAGTGGGGTGTGGGGGTGATAGTCCACGAAGATCAAATCGGCATACGCCCCTGGCGTCAGCACACCCAACGGCGCATCCGGGAAAAAGCGCCCGGCGAGGCGCGCATTGTGATACACCCCCATTTTCACCACATCTGCCCCGTTCATGCGCCGCGGATCACGGCGCATGACCTTATGCAGTAGATAGGCGCTTTTCCATTCTTCCCACATCGTGTGCGAGAATCCATCGGTGCCCAGGCAAACGTTGACCCCCAGGCGCATCAGGCTCTCTACATCCGCCGCGCCCACTCCGTTATTCATGTTTGAGCGTGGCTGGTGCGTCACCGTTGTACCGGTCTCCGCCAACAGACAGGCTTCCCGGCTGTCAATGTGAATGGCGTGCGCCACGATCGTATTCGGCCCCAAGATGCCGTGGTCGTGCAGCCGATCCACCACTCGCTTGCCAGATTTTGCCAGGCTGTCATACTCATCCGCCTCATGCTCGGCGACATGGATATGGAAACCAACCCCCTGCGGCGCGGCTTCGCGGCAGGCGTCCAGCGTGGCTTCCGAGAGCGTCAGGCTGGCGTGCAGACCAAAGGTCGCCGCCACACGGCCCCCTGCCAGGCGCTCGTTGGATAGACGGCGCAGAAAGCGCACATTTTCCGCGATGCCGGCGCGAGATTTTTCCATCCCATCTCGATCGGTGACTTCATAGCATAGGACTGCCCGCAAGCCGGATTGATTGACCGCCTCGGCGATGAGATCCAATGATCCGTCAATGGCGTTTGGCGAGGCGTGATGGTCAATCAGCGTGGTGGTGCCATGCTTGATGGCATCCACCAGCATCACCAGCGCCGACAGGCGTACATCTTCATCCGTCAGCGAACGATCCAGCGGCCACCATAGCTTTTGCAAAATTTCCGGGAAATCCTTTGGCGCCGACCCGGGGATCGCCAGGCCGCGAGCGAATGCGCCGTAAAAGTGTGTGTGGGCGCAAATATTGCCGGGCATCACGTACTGGCCGCGCGCATCCACGCGCTCTTCCTGCGGGTGTCTCGCCGCCATCTCTGCCTGCGCGCCGATCTCCACAATGCGACTATCGCGGATCAAAATTGCATAGTCGGGCAACACCCGATTCTCTTCTTCCCAGGTAATCAGGGTCGCATTGGTGATTAACATCTTTCCACCTTTTCTCAACTAATCAAACACGGCAACGAAGTCAGGGTTTTGATGCGCCGCAAAAGCGTCCAGGATATGGCGCGGCCTGGTTCGTTCGCCGGATAACTGCGTAGGAATCTCATCCAGGGCAAAGAAGGCGATTTCGCTGGTCTCGTTGCTGGTTCGCGCCTCGCCATCCAGCAATTCGCATAAAAAGACGATTTTGTATGCCTGGAATAATTCTAGCGGTTCCATCCGGTTGGCGTCGTAGATGCCCACCACCCGTTGCGCTTTGACGCGGAAGCCGGTCTCTTCCAGCGCCTCGCGCTCCACCGCGGCGGATGGTGTATCACCCACATCTGCCCAGCCGCCTGGCATTGTCCAGCCGCCATCCTGCCGTTCGCGCGCCATCAGCAGTTTGCCATCCTGGATGATTGCCGCGCGCACATCCACCCGCGGCGTGGCGTAGCCGATTTGCGCCTGGAAGGTGCGCATGAGCGCAGGGTATTCCAAATCCGTGTATTCGCTGATGATCTCCGCTGCGATCTCGCTGAGACGGCGGTAACGCTCTCGTTGATAATCGTCTCCCGCGTAATGCAGTCCGGTTTGCGATAATGCCTGAATTTCTCGCGCCCACTCCAGCCAGCGCGGTGTGCCTTTTTCTTCTTTCATCTCAATTCGATGCATACGAGCGTTCATTTATTGATATTCACCGAAATGGTTGATCTCGTCGCTGCCAAGCGTCCCGCAGCTTCCTCTAAAAACAAGCCTGTGTAATCAGTAACTTGCGGAACGTTCATATCCGAATTATCCGAAGGTCAATAGTTCGTAGGGCAGGTCCGATTGAGGAAATGATATACTCGAATTGTCTGACAATTTTCGGCATGTGGCGCAAACTTTTCGCCTGCCGTCCATTGAATTGCCGCTTCCAGCAACCCGGTCTCGTCGTAGAGATCACTATTTTAGCACGGAAATCTTCGCCAGAGGTTAGACCTCCGCTATCATTGCTTCGCTCCCCAGAATTCGAAAAATCCCGTATAATCGTTCCGCGTTGGACGTTTTTTATGATGCATTTTGGGAACCTGAAACTACAACATTGACGTTAATACCTTCATGGAGCTTCTGAAAAAATTTCATCGGTTTCTAGCCGACCAATCTTTCTATCCCATCTTTATTTCCAGCATTTTCGCCCTCTCCCTTTATATTGGGCGGGTGGTCGTCAGCGGTGCCCTGGTGGTGTATTCCAACCTGGTATGGAATCTGTTCCTCGCCTGGATCCCTTACGGCTTTAGTATCGTGGCGGATGGCTTATACCGTCTCTTTCCGCGCCGCTGGTGGTTGTTAGTCGCCCCAGGTGTGGTTTGGCTGTTGTTTTTCCCCAATGCGCCTTATATCTTAACCGACTTCTTTCACCTTTCGCCGCGGCCGGGTACGCCGTTGTGGTACGATATGTTGCTCTTGATCGTTTTCTCCTGGACGGGCATTTTTCTCGCCATAGCCTCGCTGCGTACCATGCAGCGCCTGGTCAAGACCTGCGTGGGCGTAATTTTGAGCTGGGTGTTTGCGATTTCTTCCCTGGCGCTGGCCGGCGTCGGCATTTATCTGGGTCGTTTTGAGCGTTGGAACAGTTGGGACATTCTCTCGCACTCGGAGCGCATCCTGGCTGATGTCATTCGACCCCTCGCCAACCCATTGAACAGCCTGCGCTTTTTTGGGTTCACCGCCTTGTTCACTCTGTTCCTGCTGATCTGCTATCTGATGTTTATCTCCATGGATCGGCCCGGGCAGGAAATTTAAAGCCTCGCTTCAGTTCGTTTAATAGAAACCTATTTATAGTATAGTCTCCCCCTTGAGCGTTGGTGATCGAATCTCGCCATGGGGTTGTCAAGAACAACAATTCGCCCCAAAAGGTGAAAATGTCGCCACCTAGCTCACAGAGAGCCTATTTTCAAAGCAGGCACAGAGTACACGGAGATTTTCTTCACTCTTCTCTGTGGCTTAGTAATCAATCCTATCGTTCATCAACACCAAATAGGGAGACAGCCATTTATTGATATTCACCGAAATTGCCAAACGTCCCGCAGGCTCTCCTAAAAACAAGTCCGTGTGATCAGAAACCTGCGGGACGTTCGTGCACTCATTCTCCTGCATCGGCGGGCTTGGTAAGCTGAGATGGAGGCTTTTGACTCTTGTATACGCGGCCAATAGCGTCATCCCCTATATTTGTAAATTCGATCATCTCCAAATGAGGGGGTATAATCCAGGAGAACAGGAAATGATCCTGGCGACACCTTCAATCCAGAGGAGCTGAATGATGGCAGATCAACTTTCCGCGGCGCTTTCCTACCTCAAGCAAAACCAAAGCCGCTTCTTGGATGACCTAAAAGATTTTGTAAGCATCCCTTCCATTTCTACTGACCCCAACGCCAAAGCCGATATGCTGCGAGCGGCGGAATGGGTCGCCGACCAGTTGCGCAGACTGGGCTGTCAGAATGTGCAAATTTTGCCCACCGCCGGCCACCCGGTCGTTTATGGCGAAATTCTCGCCGCCGGGGCAGGCAAACCCACCATCCTGGTTTACGGTCACTATGATGTCCAGCCGGCGGAGCCGCTTGAGCTATGGAACAGCCCGCCGTTTGAACCCACCCAGCGCGGAGAGAATCTGTACGCCCGTGGCGCATCGGATATGAAAGGTCAGGTGGTGATCACTCTCAAAGCGGTTGAAGCCCTCATGCGCAACGGCGGCCTGCCGGTCAACGTGAAGTTTATGATCGAAGGCGAAGAGGAAATCGGTTCCCCGAATCTTGAGCGGTTTATCGCCGATCATAAAGATTTGCTCGCCAGCGATTTTGCCCTCAACCCCGATACTGGCATGATTGGCGCACAGGTGCCCACCATCACCTATGGTTTGCGCGGCATGGCTTATTTTGAGCTGCGCGTCTCAGGCCCCGAACAGGACCTGCACTCAGGTTTGTATGGCGGCGCAGTTCATAACCCGGCGCAGGCGCTTTGTGAATTGATCGCCGGTATGCACGATGCAGATGGCCGCGTCACATTACCCGGTTTTTACGACTCCGTCCGCCCCTTAAGCGCCGAAGAGCGCGCCGAGATGGCTCTCCTGCCGATGGATGACGCCTTCTATCTGGAACAAACCGGCGTACCTGCTCTTTATGGCGAGGCGGGTTACACCTCCAACGAGCGGGTGGGGGCGCGCCCCACCCTGGAGATCAATGGCTTGCTTTCTGGCTTCACTGGCGAAGGTGTAAAAACCGTCTTGCCGGCGCGGGCGATGGCGAAAATCTCCACACGCCTGGTGCCAGATCAGAATCCAGAGCAGGTGCATCAACAATTGCGCCAATATCTGGAGACGCACGCACCCCCCACCGTGCGTTGGGAATTGATCAAACTTGCAGGAGGCTCGCCCTCCGTCACCGATATCCATATGCCCGGCGTAAAAGCTTTATACCGCGCCCTGGAAGACACCTGGGGCGTCCGTCCACTCTATCGCCGCGAGGGCGGCAGCGTGCCGGTGACCGCCCAAATGTGCCAGTTGTTGGGCATCGATTCGGTGCTAACCGGCTTTGGCTTGCCAGATGATAATCTGCATGCTCCAAACGAAAAATTGCATTTGCCCACTTTCTACCGCGGCATCGAAGCTCTCACTCGCTTTTTTAGCTTGATGGGAGAAGGATGACCCTGGTTCATCAGAGAGATTATTTTATAAATACTGGCGGTATAGAATGCAAGAGAAATTACCTACTTATGGCGGACAGGCAGTGATTGAGGGTGTGATGATGCGTGGTTCGCAAAGCCTGGCGATTGCCATGCGAGCGCCCAACCACGAAATCATCGTGCATACCGAGCCATTATCTGCCATCTATCGCAGCCGGATTCTAAAAATTCCTTTCCTGCGCGGCCTCATCGCATTGTGGGACGCTTTAGGATTAGGGATGCGCGCCCTCACCCTCTCGGCGAATGTGCAGAGCGGGGAGGAAGAGAAGTTAGAAGGCCCGGCGTTATATCTGACGTTGGGCGTTTCGCTTGCCCTGGGTGTGGCTATTTTCTTCCTCGCCCCGGCGCTGGTCGGCCAACTTGGCGAACATTTCTTGGGAATGAATGCCTGGTGGAGCAATCTGGCGGAGGGGGGAATCCGCCTGGCGCTGCTCATTGCCTATATCTGGCTCATTGGTCGTGTACCAGAAATTCGCCGTGTTTTTGCCTACCACGGCGCAGAGCATAAGACGATTAACGCCTTTGAAGCCGGCGCAGAATTGACTCCTCATAGCGTGGCGCGCTTTCCACTGGAGCATACCCGTTGCGGAACTGCCTTTCTTCTCACCCTGGTTTTGCTTTCGGTGGTGTTGTTCAGTTTGTTGGGGCCGTTACCCGTATTCTGGCGGCTGGCAAGCCGCGTTTTGCTTTTGCCGGTGTTGGCTGGACTGGCTTATGAGTATATCCGCTGGACGGCTGCTCATGTTCAATCGCCTCTGGTGCGCTGGATGATCAAGCCCAACCTGGCCCTGCAACGCCTGACCACGCGTGAACCCAGCCTGGAGATGCTGGAGGTATCCATCGCTGCCTTCAATGCCATGCGTTCAAAGGAGACGCAGCTCAGCGTTTAACACGCGGGAGGAACTCGATTGTAGATTATACAATCCGTAACACTCTGCATAAGTCTGCAATGATGAGCATCCTGGCAGTCAGGCGCATTGGGTTGGCTTTACGACTCCTACCTGCCGCGATGCTCGTTTTTTTCCTGCTCGCCGGCTGCTCCTGGCAGATGAACAACCATAAGCCCACCTCCACCCCGACCGCTTTGATCCCCCCTACGGATACCATGACGGCGCTGCCAGACCTGGTGGTGGAAAACGTCTATTATGATCTCGTCATGCCGCCAGATGGCGTCTGTAATTCGCCCAGCGATCTGATCCGTCTGCATGTGGTGGTGGCCAATCGCGGAAATTTGGCTGCTGGACCCTTCACCGTCCAGGCCGATGATGCCTTTCAAGCTGCGCCGTCTGGTTTGAAACCGGGCGACCAGATCAACCTTACCTTTGCGATCAGTAATACCCTGCCGCAGATCCGTGTGGATGCGGCTTCTTTAGTGAACGAAAGCGACGAAACCAATAATCGCTTTTCGCGCTTGTTGGAGTTGCCTGCTCTTCCTGCCGCCTGCCTTGCCACGCCCACTCCCCAGATACTCTACCTTCAGCCCAAACTGATCCTGGAAGGACATACCGCCAGCGTGCTGACGGTGGCTTTTGCGCCGGATGGCGGTTTAGCGGCTTCTGGCTCGGTGGATAACACCGTCCGGCTCTGGGCGGTTGAAGAGGGCAGATTGCTGCGCACCATGCAGGGTCATTCGTTCCCAATTTTGTGTCTGAAATTTACTCCAAATGGCTCACAATTGGTGACTGGCTCCATGGATGGGCTGTTACGCGCCTGGCAGGTAGCCAACAGCGGCTTGCTTCGCACCATGCGCGGTCATGCGGGTTGGATCGCCAGCTTGGATATTTCCCCCAACGGTCAATTTGTGGTCTCTGGTTCGGATGATTTCACCGTTCGGATCTGGCGTTTATCCAACGCCAGTCTCATGCAGACAATTGACGAAGGGATGGCGGAGATCAATAGCGTCGTCTTTTCATCTGACAGCACTCGTATTGCCTGGGCTGAAGCGAATGGGGTGGTGAGAGTGCGCACCCTGGCCGGGGAATGGCGGTTGGTTTTGAAAGGCACTTCCCTCTCCGCCACGAGTGTGATTTTCTCGCCGCAGGATGATTGGCTGGCGGCAGGTTACGCCGATGGCTCTATTCGTATCTGGCGCGTCAGCGATGGCGTGTTGCTGGCATTGCTCAAAGATCACATTCAGGCGATTACCTCGCTGGCTGTCTCCCCGGATGGGCGCTGGCTGGTCTCTGCTTCGAAAGACAGCACTTTGCGCCTGTGGTCAATTCAATCTGGCGACTTCGCTCGCACGCCAAGCGCGATATTTATCGGTCATGAGAAAAGCGTGAATGATGTGGATTTCTCTCCTCAGGGCAACCTGATCATTTCTGGTTCGGAGGACGGGACTGTTCGCCTGTGGGAAATTCCCGCTCAAATCGTCCCCTGATTTGAATGTCATTCCCCTGTAAGAATTCGGAGTGTACTTGTGCGATTTGACTGGTTCAGACGAGCGCGATACAATCAGCCCTGCCAGAATTTGCGCCAAGAGAGCTGGACTGCACTGCCTGAGGTGCAGCAACGTGTAAGGAGTAGAGATGAGCGTTAAATTAACCCTGCGAGACAAGGAATTTATCGTAAAACCGGGGATGACCTTGCGGGATTCGCTATCCAAGATAGATGTGTTGCCAGAGGCGGTGCTGGCCACGCGCCAGGGAGAAATGATCACCGAAGATGAGATCCTTCAGGATGGCGATGAGATCAAGTTAATCGCCGTCATTTCCGGCGGTTATGAGGATGATAAAACTGAAGCAGTATTATTGGGTATAAACGGCGATGAAATGTAATCAGTGCGGCGGCAAGGCAGTTGTGCAAATGCGTCAGCATAAACTGGCGCTTTGCGCCAAAGATTTTCTGCAATGGCTTCCCGATCAGGTGGAGCGGTTTATCAATAAATATAAGATGTTTACCCATTCCGATCGCGTCCTGGCGGCGGTCTCAGGCGGCAAAGACTCGCTTTCGCTCTGGGATATTCTTTGGCGCCTGGGTTACTCGGTGGATGGGTTATACATTGGTTTGGGGATAGACGGCGGTATTGGATATTCCGATGAGTCGCGGCGTTTGACAGAAAAATTCGCCGATGAACGTGGTCTGCGATTGGTGGTGGTCAACGTGCCGGATGTATATGGGGAAACCATCCCCGATATGGCTCACCGTACGAGGCGCGGCAAAACCAAACCCTGCGCTGTATGCGGCCTGACCAAGCGTCACATCATGAACAGAATAGCCTGCGAGGGCGGTTATGATGTGCTGGTCACCGGCCATAACCTGGATGATGAAGCCGCTGCCCTGTTTGGCAATACACTCAATTGGGCAACGGGGCATCTGGTTCGTCAATGGCCGGTGTTAGAAGCTCGCCCGCCCGCTCTGGCGCGCAAAGCCAAACCGCTCTGTCGCATCTATGAACGCGAAATGGCGGCTTATGCCATGTTGCGCAGCATCGAGTACATTTATGATGAATGTCCCTACGCCGAAGGATCGAAATCTATCTATTACAAAGAGTTGCTCAATCGCATGGAGGCCGACCGGCCAGGGGCGAAGCTCAGTTTTTATGTTTCTTTCTTACAGGCCAAAGAGAATGGCTTGTTTGCACCGCATGCTGACCCCAACGTCGAGTCGCTTCATGCCTGCCCCACCTGCGGTCAACCTACCTCCGCTCCCGGTGAATGCGCTTTTTGCCGCATGACCCTCAAAGTTAAATAGCGAAGCCCGCAGCCAGCCTATCGCTGCGGACTTCGGAGAATCCTCATCCAAGAGGTTGAGGCGCTAAGCCATTTCCAGGTAACGCTCTAGCTCCCAGTCCGTTACTCGTGTGCGGTATTCTTCGATTTCCGCCCATTTTGCTCGCTGGAAAGCCTGATAGGTCGTCTCTCCCAGCGCCTCTTGAAGCACAGGGTCGTTTTCTAATTCGCGCATCGCTTCAGCCAGCGAGCCGGGCAGCTCAGCGATGTTGAGTTCTTGCCGCTCCTCCGGCGTCAGATGATAGACGTTCACATTGTTCAGAGGCGGCGGGCAGGGGTATTGATGGTCAATGCCATCCAGCGCCGCCGCCAGCATCACCGTGAAAGCCAGATAGGGGTTGGCGGATGGATCCGGGCAGCGCAACTCAGCGCGCATGGATTTATCCCGTCCCTGGGTGTAGTAGGGGATGCGGATCAGCGCCGAACGGTTGATCTGCGCCCAACCCACATAAACCGGCGCTTCGTATCCCGGCACCAACCGCTTATATGAATTGGTCGTTGGAGCCACCACCGCAGCCAGGGCGCGGGCGTGCTTCAACTGCCCGGCGATGAACCCATAACCAAGCTTCGAGAGGTGGTGTTCATCTTGTGGGTCAAAGAAGAGGTTATTTCCTTGTGCATCAAACAATGACTGGTGACAGTGCATCCCTGAGCCGTTGATGCCGAAGATCGGTTTGGGCATGAACGACGCCACCAACTCGTGTTGGGCGGCGATCGCTTTCACTGTATATTTCAGCGTCAGGACATTGTCCGCCGTTTCCAGGGCATTCGCATAGCGGAAATCAATTTCGTGCTGCGCCAGGGCCACTTCGTGGTGACCCATCTCGATCTCCAATCCCATGCCTTCGAGCGCCGCCATCAGTTCTGTGCGCACCCGCACAGCCTGGTCGTTGGCGGAAAAGTCGAAATAGCCGCCCACGTCATGCGGCACTGGGTTAATGGTCAACTGCCCGTTGCGTTTAAACAAAAAGAACTCTGGTTCGGGTCCCACATTGTATGTCCAGCCGCGCTGCTGAATGCGCTCCAGCGCCCGCTTCAATGTGCCGCGTGGATCTCCAGGGAACGGCGAGCCGTCGGGCAGGTAAATATCGCAAAAGACACGCGCTCGCTTCGCCTCTTCTGGCGTCCATGGCAGAACGGCGTATGTTTTCGGGTCTAGCACCAGGCGCATATCGCTTTCTTGGATGCGTGCAAAACCCTCAATG